>Ga0129297_10001730_pt1 | contig 11141 bp, 7 predicted proteins | sample I18A1metaG_FD_94708 | JGI IMG/M metagenome (GOLD analysis project Ga0129297, IMG submission 94708) | Lake sediment bacterial and archeal communities from Gulf of Boni, Indonesia to study Microbial Dark Matter (Phase II) - ​I18A1 metaG | ecosystem: Environmental > Aquatic > Freshwater > Lake >... | reverse complement strand
CTCCCCCAGCCGCTCCCGGTCCTCCCGCCGCTTGCAGGTGGCATCCACGATCACCCCGCACCCCGCGGCGAGCAGCCGGCCGGCCCGGGCCAGGATCTCCCCGTAGACCGCCGCGCTCCGCTCCGGTGCGTAGAGGCCGCTGTCGTAGCCGGCAACGCCCCGCTCCTCCGGGGCCATGCCGGCCAGCTCCTTGCGCAGGAGGTCAGAGGAGAGGAGCTCCAGCCCCAGCTCCCGGGAGAGTTCGGCCGCGATGGCGCTCTTGCCGCTCCCGCTCAGGCCGCAGAGGACGACCAGGCACGGGGGGAGCCCCTCCCGGAGGGCATACCCCCGGGCCAGGCGGAAGTAGCGCCTCCCCCGCTCCTCGGCGCCCCTCTTCTCATCCGCCGGGATGGTGGGGTCCTTCAGGCGGAAGCTCTCCACCTTCCCCCGGACGAAGGCCCGGTAGAGGCTGTAGAAGCCGACCAGGGAGAGGGCCCCGCTGTCGCCGCAGGCCTCCCGGTAGGCGTGGAGGAAGGCGGCTGCCAGGTCCCGCCGGCCGTGGAACTCCAGGTCCATGGCAAGGAAGGCGATGTCGGCGGCCGTGTCGCTGTAGCGGAAGCGGGTGTTGAACTCGATGCAGTCGAAGATGCAGATCCGGTCGGTCAGGCAGATGTTCTCCAGATGGAGGTCGCCGTCGCACTCGCGGATGAATCCCCCCCGCACCCGCTCCGCGAAGAGCTCTTCGTGGGCGGCCATGAACCCTTCCACCCTCCCGCGGATCAGCCGCAGGTCCGCGGCAGTGACCGTCACCCCGGCAAACTCCTCCGCCTGGCGGAAATTCTCCTCCCAGTTGCGCCGGAGCACCTCCAGGCTGCCGAAGCCGTCGATCTCCCCCCCCCTCTCCGCCCGGCGATGGAACTCGGCCACCGTGACGGCGATCTGCTCCATGGTCCCGGGGGTCAGCACACCCCCCTCCAGCAGCCTGTCGGCCATCCGCTCCGCCGGGAGCCGGACCATCTTCACCGCGTAATCCACCACCTGGCCGTCGCCGCGGAAGGAGAGCCCGCCGGGGGCCTCCCGCAGGGGGACCACGTCCAGGTAGATCTCGGGGCAGAGGCGGCGGTTCAGGCGCACCTCCTCCTGGCAGTAGAACCGGCGCCGGTCCAGGGTGGAGAAGTTGAGGAAACCGAAGTCCACCGGTTTCTTGACCTTGTAGACGAACTCCCCGGCGAGAAATATCCACGAGACGTGGGTCTGGATCAGACGCACGTCCTGCGCCGGGTCGGGGTAAGCGGCGGGGTTGAGGAGGGATTTGAGCTGTTTTTCGTTCACACAAGGCCCCTGATATCGCACGGTTACCTGAACATGTTACCACAGCACGGGCCGGTCGCAAGCCTCCCCGGGGCTTGCGTCCCCGGGGATATGACAGTATACTAACCAGCAGCGGCAGCCGGCCACCTGGCGCAGCGCGCCCGGGACGGCCGTGCCCGACCGCCCAGAGAGGAAAACCACGTACCAAAGGAGACGACGATGAACATCACCTGGCTTGTGAAACTCGTTACCGGCGCATCAGCCGTTGCCCTGCTGGCAAGCGGCTGCGCGACCAACCCCGACGGCAGCTACGCCTACCAGAAAACCACCATCGGTGCCCTCGGCGGCGCCGCCCTCGGTGCCGGCATCGGCGCCCTGGCCGGCGGCAAGTCCCACCGGGGCCGCAACGCCGCCATCGGCGGCCTGACCGGCGCGGTGGTCGGCGGCGGCGTCGGCTACTACATGGACCGCCAGGCAGCGGCCCTGCAGAAGAGCCTCCCCGACGCGGAGGTCGTGCGCGACGGCGACAAGGTCTACGTCGCCCTCCCCTCCGGCATCCTCTTCGACACGGGCAAGGATGCCCTGAAGCCCGCGGCCAGGGACTCCCTCACCAAGGCGGCGGCGACCCTGAGGACCTCGGAGACCAACATCGTCATCCAGGGGCACACCGACTCCAGCGGCTCCGACGCCATCAACCTCCCCCTGAGCCAGCGGCGTGCCGACCACGTGCGCGACTTCCTCATGGCCAACGGCGTCCCCTCCTCGCGGATGACGGCCATCGGCTACGGCTCCAGTCGCCCGGCCGTCCCCAACGACACCGAGGCCAACCGCGCCCTGAACCGCCGCGTCCAGCTGGAGCTCAGCCCGACGGAAAAACTGCGGGAGCAGAACAGCGGCAACAACTAGCCCTCCCCAACCCACGGCAGACCCACGAAAAAGGCGGCCCATCGGCCGCCTTTTTCCGTTCCCGTCGCTGTCAGGTCACCCGCGATGCCGCGGCATCCAGCCCGTTCACCCGGCTGTCCCCGCCTCATGCCGTGCCGCCGGAGCCGACTCTTTTGTCAGCGCTCCGCACTCCCGGCAGTATGTGCCATACACGTGCCGCGGCTTGCTGCACCTGCTGCACGGAGTGAACTGGACAAACCCGCAGAAGGGACAGGCCGGCGATCTGCCGGGGAGATGTCTCCCGCAGTTCTGGCACTCTCCCCTGCCGATCCTGCGCTCAATGATCTTCTCCAGGGAAAAAAGCTTTTTCTGAAAGAGGTAGATGAGGCAAAGAGCGGCAACGACAGCGACGGCAATGATGAGGTAGTGCCAGATGGCGACGAGCTTGAGGGACTCAAGGAGGTCGATGAGTGTCCTCAGCAGCTTCTTTGGAATGATGTCATAGACGGTTTCGACGATCTTGCAGAGGATGGGGATGAACGAGATGGCCAGCAGATGGGACGATACGAGAGTCTGCAGCCCCCGGTTTTTCTTTATGCTTGCGCTGTTCCAGCAGTAAAAACCGATAAACAGGGGCAGGAGAAAGATCATCTGCATCCCCAGCTTCTTTACCGGGTACCAGAAGTTGAGCGTCCGCAAGTCCGAGAGCAACGTCTGCCGCTCCTGCTCCCGAAGGCTTTGGAGCTTTGCCCACAACAGTTTTACCTTCCCGTCATTGTCAATCGCCTGGTCCAACCCTGCTATCTTGACCTTCAGCGTATCGAGCTCGGCGGTCTTCTTGAGGAAATCCTCTTTGGTCGCGTTTACCTTCGCGGGACTGCCCTGCCTGGTGGCGATGGTTTCCAGCAGAGACGTGTCGTATGCTCCTTTCAGGGCGTCGATGTCCCGCTGTAACTCCTTCGCCTCACGATCGGATCTGCTCCGTTCCTGAAAGATGCCGACAAGCGCCTTGTCGCTCTTGATCTGCTCGACAAGGTCGATATAGGGGACACAGACGGGGTGCCGGACATGTTTCCTGTCTTCGCCCCGGTAATAGCCTGTACTCGAAGAGATTACGAGCTGGGAAAGGTTCTCGATCCGGTTGGTGGGATTCCATTGACGCTTGACGACGATCTCCCGACAGGTATCGGGAATATAGGCGTCGGGAGATGAAAGCTGCCTGGTATGGGCGTCGAGGCCATTAAAAATGGAAACCAGGATGAAGAGGTCAAGGAAGATGATGATGACGAGCGCCGCTCTCCCTAATGGCTGGTCATCCAGACTCGTGAGGTGGGTCTTGACCTTGCCGAATGTATTCTTGAACGTTGCACCGACACTCATGCTGCCTCCTGTTTGCCAACTTGTTCAACGTGACAAGGCTGACCGGCGGCGCATAGCGCCGTCCGTGTCCAGCCGCTGGTTCACCGCAAGACACCGGTACATTCACTGAATCCGTCGGAGGGAGCAAAAGGCAGGGTTCTAAGGCTGGAATAAACATTTCGCCGCGAAGCGGCGTGCTCGTCTGCTCCTACGCCTCAACGGCGTTGAGCAGCGGCTCGCCGCTTCGTAGCATGACTTTTGTCTTTATTCAAGCCTTTTAATCTTCTTGTCTTGCTCCCTTCGACTTTTAGGATTCAGTGCATTTGATTCGGTTCTTGGGTTTTGTTGTTTTGGTTTATCTTGTTGTTTTTATTAGTCTTTTGCGGTGAACGTCTCAAGGCGCCAGCGGCGGAGCGTCAGCGGAGACCGCTGTCGCCGCTGGTTGGCCATTACTTCCGATCTAGCACAGCGTCCTCAGCCTGCCTGTGCAAATCGGTCCTCTCCATTTCGAGCAGTTTTCTAGCTGACTCCTTCACGCCCTCAAGCGTCCGCCCTGGCTGGAGCACCAAAGCCTCTTTCCACTGTTTTTCCGCTTCGTCTCGCTGCCCAATGCCTTCAAGGGCAAGAGCAAGCTTCGCCCTGTCCTGACCTTGCACTATCTTTTCGCCTCTCCTCACATTTTCAGGTGAACGCATCCACTTGAATCCGAGAAGCGCAAGCGGGAAATCCAGTGATTTATCATCGATGTTTTTGGCTGTTTCGCGGAACACTCCAAACCCTTCCTCCGATTGAATGTTGACCACCACCCACCGATGGAATGCCGCTTCCACTGGTCTGTTTTCGCGGGCCGCTCGGCCCGCCTTAAATTCTTCCTCTGCCTTCAGCGTTGTTCCGATCACTCTTCGATAAGTCGGGCGTAGAGAGCTTTCCAACGACTCCGTGGCAAGCACTCCGGCGAGAAGGCCCAGGAGAAAAATTCCGGCCCCTTTTAGTAAAGTCTTTGTCGTCGTGTTCATATTTTCCTTCTTGGACAACTAGTTATTAGTATGTTTCCGTATATACGTAATATATTACCTATACAAGTAATTTACTCCCGATACAGGTAATGTGGCAGGTTACCTATACCGGTAATATCTGCCGCTATGCGTACAGTTCCGCCAACCGCTCCACCAGGAGGGTGCCGCGGATCAACCCGTAGCGGACGTACCAGAGTTTCCTCTCCCCGTCCCACCGCGCCCGCAGGGCGCGCAGCTGCTGGCGCAGCTCCGTTTCCCCGTAGGCGACGCGCACCGGCACCAGGTCGTCGTCCCTGAAGCGGGGAGCCTGCAGCGGCCTCTCGTCCACGATTATCTCCACCGTCTTCAGCTTCACCCCGCGCGTCTCGTCGAACCGGTACCGCACGCAGAGGAGCCGGTCGCCGTACTGGGCCACCAGCCGCTTGGTGCCGTCCTGCCCGGGTTTCAGATGGGCATAGGCCTTCATCTCCTTCAGCATGTTCGGCTCCTCCGCTGCCTCTCCGACCTTCTGGCAGCTCATCTCCTTGGAAGTCTCACTCGTCACCTGCTTCACCGCTCCAGGGGCACCGGGAACAGAGGAGCACGTTCCGTGCCGTCCGGGACGACGCCGGCGGCGGGCGCTAACCCACTGTAAATGGTGCTGTTTCTTCAACGGCCGACGGGCAGGGGAGACGGCGGGGGTGTAAAGAAACTTTACACCCCAGGGGGCGACAGGCTGTCAGCCGGCGGTTAACGGGGGTTTGCGGGTGGTGTAAAGAAATTTTACACCTGTAAAAAAACCGGCAGTGCCGCGGCGCCGCGCGGGAGATCACCCATGCCCCCCCGGGAGTCCCCGTCGCGGGAAGGGTCCAACGGCCGGGCTGTCCATGCCGTGGAGCCGGGCATTACCTTGATAAACCGCCGGTTTCAGGTAGAATTTTTAAACATTAATCATATTACATTTTCTGCGTACGTAAGCGGGGTAGAGCCGGTGGCCGACCGTCACGACACATCAGATTCTCCCGGGATTTCCCCCCTGGCAAAGCGGTTTCGTGACGGGATCGTCCTGGTCAACCTGCTCGTGTATGCGTGCGCGGGGCTCTATCTCTACAGCAGCTGGAACGATCATGAGAAGGAAACCGTCGTGGCGACCCGGAACCTGGCCGCTATCCTCGAAAGCGCCATCAGGGACACCATCGACAAGGTCAGCCTCTCCCTGTTTGCCGTGAAGGACGAAGTCGAAGGGGAGCTTTCCGCGGGGGGGATCGACCGGGCGTCGCTGGATCATGCCATAGACCGGATCCATGCTCGGGTTCCCCAGGTCTCGGGCCTCTACGTGGCTGACGGGGCAGGCATCCTGATAAGCGATACCGGCACGGCCAAACGGGTGCAGGTGGCGGACCGGGACTATTTCATCCAGCTCCGGGACCACCCCGAAACGGGGCTGGCGTTCGGCACCCCTGCGATCGGGAGGGTTACGGGGAAGTGGGCGTTGAACATCGCCCGACGCCTGAACCAGCCCGATGGCTCCTTCGCGGGAGTCGTCGTCGCCCAGCTGGAACTCGCCCGGTTCTCCGACATCTTTGCGCGCCTGGACGTGGGGAGGCACGGCGCCATCGCCCTGCGCAACCAGAAGCTCGAATTCATCGCCCGGTACCCCGAGATAGCGGGGATGTTCACCAACGAGCCAACGCGCTCTTCCTCCCCGGCGTTCCGTGAAGTGGTGGCCTCGACGACGACGGAGGCGAGCTACAAGACACGATCGCCCCTGGACAACATCACCCGGCTCCATGCCGTCCGCAAGGTCGGTGACTACCCCCTGTATGTCAGCGCGGGTAAATCCCCGGACGAATACATGGCGGGCTGGCGCAATGAGGCGGTCATCATCCTGGTGCTGCTGCTCCTCTTCTCCCTGGGGATGGCCGGCTACTACCGGGCAGTCGTCAGCCAGTGGCGGAGCGCACTCCGGACGGCAGAGGACCTGCGCCGGGCAAACGAAGAGCTGGAACAGCGCGTCGCGGAGCGGACGGCCGAACTCCAGGCCATCGCTTCCGAACTGCGAAAGAGCGAGGAGCGGTACCGAACGGTCGCCGACTTCACCTCGGACTGGGAGTTCTGGATCTCCCCGGAAGGCAGGTTCATCTACATCTCCCCGAGCTGCGAGGAGGTCACGGGCTACCGCAGCGAGGAGTTCATCGCCGACCCCTCCCTCATGGAGCGGATCATCCATCCCGACGACCGGCAACCCTTTCTCGATCATCGCCATGCGCGCGGAGTGAGCGGCTGTTTGGAAGCGCTGGACTTCCGGATCATCACCCGTGACGGGACCGAGCGGTGGATCGGCCACCACTGCCGGCAGGTCTTCGACGACAACGGGAGCGGCATCGGCTGGCGGGCCAGCAACCGGGACATCACCGACAAGGTCCGGATCGAGCAGGAGCTGCGGGCGTCTTCCCGCTACACCCGGAGCCTGATCGAGGCGTGCCTCGACCCCCTGGCGACCATCTCCCCCGATGGGATAATCACCGACGTGAATGCAGCCACCGAGGCACTCACCGGCTTTTCCCGGGACGAACTCATCCAGACCGATTTCTCCCTCTACTGCGCCGACCCTATCCGGGCGCGGCAGGATTTTTTCCAGGGGCTCCAGGAAGGCCAGCTCAGGGATTGTCCCCTGGAGATCCGGCACAGGGACGGGCAGGTCACGACCATTCTCTACAACGCATCGCTCTACCGGGACGAGGACGGCACGCCGGTCGGCGTCTTCGTCGTCGGCCGGGACATGACGGAGCGGAAGCGGCTGGAGGATAACCTCCGGGCGCTGAACGAGGAGCTGGACCAGCGGGTCGCCCTGCGCACCGCGGAACTGGAGCGGGTCAACCGGGACCTCGAGTCCTTCTGCTACTCGGTGTCCCACGAGATGCGGGCGCCCCTGGCACGGCTCGAAGGGTTCTGCGACGCCTTCGCCGAATCCGTGGCCGAGCTGAGCCGCGACGAGGCGAAACACCTTGCTGAGCGGATCAGCGTGGCGAGCCTGCGCCTGCGGAGCGTCATCGACAACCTGCTGCTGATGACCAGGCTTTCCCAGGCGACAGTGCACGTTGAACCGGTCGACCTCTCCAAACTGGCCCGGGAGATCGTGGTGAAGCTCCTGGCAGGGGAGCGGGGACGGAGCGTGAAGGTCACCATCGCCCCCGGCATGGTCGCGGAGGGGGACCGGAGCATGCTGGCCACCTGCCTGGAAAACCTGCTCGCCAATGCCGTCAAATACACCGTCCATAATCCTGTCGCGGAGATCGAGTTCGGCATGACGGACCAGTCGGGGGTGAAGGTCTACTTCGTGAGGGACAACGGAGTGGGGTTCGACATGGCATTTGCCGACAAACTGTTCGAACCGTTCTGCCGCCTCCACCACACCTCCGAATTCGAGGGGAGCGGGATCGGCCTGCCGATCGTGCAGCGCATCCTCGAACGCCACCAGGGGAGGATCTGGGCCGATGCCCGGGAGGGTGAAGGCGCGACCTTCTACTTCACCATATCCCCGGGCGCCGCCCGCCCCTCGCCCCGGGAAAAGGGGGAGATCCTGGAGCAGATCGTCGATGAGAAGACCGCGGAGATCCGGGCGACGGGGCTGACGTCGGTGGAGACCCTCGCGCTCCTGGCGGAGTACAGCGACAAGAACACGGGAAAACACCTCAGCCGCATCAGGTACTACGCCGCCATTATCGCCGAAAAGCTCGCGGAACACCCCAGGTTCCGCGACTACTTCTCCGCCAACCCCCACTACCTGGCGGATCTCTCGGCCGCATCCATTCTCCACGACATCGGCAAGACGGCGCTCCCCCACGAGATCATGGCAAAAGCCGACCGGTATACGCCGGAGGAGTTCGAACAGACGAAGATGCACACCATCGTCGCCGGGGACGTCCTCGGCCGCGGGAACAGGGCCATCGTCACCCGCTTCGGGAAAAACAGCTACCTGGCCCTGGCACGGGACATCGCGTTCTACCACCACGAGCGGTGGGACGGCTCGGGCTACCCCCTGGGACTCAAGGGGGAGGAGATCCCCCTGTCGGCGCGGATCGTGGCCCTGGCCGACATGTACGACGCCCTCAGGTCGGAACGGCCGTACAAGGAGGCCTGGCCCCACGAGAAGGCGGTCGAGGCGATCGTGGCCGAGAACAACGCCCATTTCGACCCGGACGTGGTGAATGCGTTCCTGGCGGTCCAGGAGAGGTTCAGGAAGGTTGCGGAGATGGGCGCCGGGTGACCCGCCGGACCCGACTCGAAGGGGACGTGATGGAAAAGGGGTTGTCCGACATATCCGTCATGCTGGTGGAAGACAACTGCGACGACGAGGAGCTTGCCCGGTGGGCGCTGAAAAAACTGGGGATCACCAGGGTGGTCGTTGTCCGCGACGGCTGCGAGGCCCTCGGCATGCTGCTCGGGCCGGGACGACTCCCCCTCCTCCCCGACCTGGTCCTCCTGGACCTGCGGCTGCCCAGGATCGACGGGATCACCGTCCTGACCCGGCTGCGCGCCGACGAGCGGACCCGTCTCCTCCGGGTGGTCATCCTCACCTCATCGGAGGACCCCCGCGACCGGGAGACCTGCAGAAACCTGGGGGTACTCGCCTTCCTCTCCAAGCCGCTGAAGGGGAAGGTCCTGCGGGACCTCCTCCGCTAGAATCGCCCCCCCGTGCCCGGGACGCACGATCCCGGCGTCAGAGAAACTCCTCGTAGTAGTCCAGGTCCTTGTGGAAGGTCTCCTCCAGCCGCCAGAGGGAGAAGAGGGCGACGATCATGCAGAGGGAGCCGACGACCAGGGCCCCGGACTCCAGGCCGAGCTCCCGGCGACAGAGCTGGAAGAGGATCGTGATGGGGACCACCATCCCCCGGACGAAGTTGGGGACGGTGGTGGCCACGGTGGCCCGCAGGTTGGTGCCGAACTGCTCGGCGGCGATGGTGACGAAGATCGCCCAGTAGCCGCTGCCGAAGCCGAGGAAGGTGCAGATGGCGTAGAAGAGCGCGGGGGAGACCCCGGCGACGAGGAAGTACCAGCCGATGCCGAGGGCGGTGAGGACGAGGAAGATGAGGACCACCTTGCGCCGGCTGGCAAGGAGCTGGCTCAGGAGGCCGCTGGCCAGGTCGCCGAAGACCAGGCCGAGGTAGCAGAACATGACGCTGTTGCCGGCGGCCACCGGACCGGTGACGCCGAGGGACTTGGCGAATTCGGGGGAGAAGGTGATGAGGACCCCCACCACGAACCAGGTGGGGACGCCGATGAGGATGGAGTGGAAATAGCGCTCCAGCCTCCCCTTGTCGGTGAAGAGGGAGAGGAAGTTACCCTTGGGGACCGTGGCGTCGGCCATCTGCCGGAACATCCCCGACTCGGCCACGCTGATCCGGGTCACGAGGAGGAGGAGCCCCAGGATGCCGCCGATGAAGAAGGCATTGCGCCAGTCGAAGGACTTGGCGACGAAGTTGGCCAGGATGGCGCCGGAGACGCCGACGGAGGCGACGATCATGGTGCCGTAGCCCCGCACGCTCTTGTGGAGCACCTCGGCGACCAGGGTGATCCCCGCCCCCAGCTCGCCGGCCAGGCCGACACCGGCGAGGAAGCGGAGGGCTGCGTAGGAGGGGAGGGACGAGACCATGCCGTTGAGCAGGTTGGCCACGGAGTAGAGGAAGATGGAGGCGAACATGATCTTGAGCCGCCCCTTCCGGTCGCCGAGGACCCCCCAGATGACGCCACCCACCAGCATCCCCGCCATCTGCATGTTGAGGAGGAAGACCCCCCGGTCGATCAGCTCCTGGCCCGAGAGGCCGAGGGCCTTGAGGCTCGGCACCCGGACGATGCTGAACAGCACCAGGTCGTAGATGTCGACGAAATAGCCGAGGGCGGCAACGATGACGGGGAGGGAGAATATGGCGCGGCCTGCTCCGGGATGACGGCTCTGCATGGGCACCTCGCACGGTGAAGATGGGGGGACGTCCGGCAACATCCCTGCGCCGGACTTTAGCACCCCCCTTTCACGGCCGTCAACACCCATTGCAGGGTCGGGCGGGAGCGGTTCAGCCGCAGCGGAGCAGTTTCCTGCCGTCCTTGAAGAGGACCTCCATCTTGTTGGGGGGGAGAAGCTGCTGCACCACCCCCAGGCCGAAGAGGGGATGGGAGACCAGGCTCCGGGTCCGGTAGACGGCATTCATGTCGTAGGGGTGGGCCCGTTCCGGGTCGAGGGTCGGCTCCAGGGCCGCCCACTCGGCGGCGGCTTCCGCCGCCGGGTCCTTCTTCTCCCGGCGGGGGGCCGTGGTCGTACCGGCCACCCTCCGCGACGGGGACGCCGTCCTGGCCGCCCTGTCGGCCTTTGCCTCCTTGGGGGGGTGATACTTGTGGGTGCTGTGGCAGGTGTTGCACTCGACGCGGACGATCTGCTCCCCCACCATGGCGACGATGGTATGGTTCATGATGGCGCGGCATTTCGTGCAGGTGGTTTCGACAATGTCTCCGGCTGATTTTACTCGTCTCACTATCTGAACTCCATTGAATGAATTAGGTCCGTGTCTACCTGCTCCCCGTTAGTGGCCGCGGCCACCCTGGTGGGGCCCCTTG
>Ga0129297_10001729_pt1 | contig 11142 bp, 9 predicted proteins | sample I18A1metaG_FD_94708 | JGI IMG/M metagenome (GOLD analysis project Ga0129297, IMG submission 94708) | Lake sediment bacterial and archeal communities from Gulf of Boni, Indonesia to study Microbial Dark Matter (Phase II) - ​I18A1 metaG | ecosystem: Environmental > Aquatic > Freshwater > Lake >... | reverse complement strand
GCTGCAGGAGATCCCCCTCGCGAACGGGATGGGTGCCCTGGACCCAGTCACCATTCACCCAGGTGCCGTTCGTGCTGCCGAGGTCCTCCACGATCCAGCCTTCCGCATCCGCCCGAAGGATCGCGTGATGGGTCGAACAGCTCGCATCGGCCAGCACCACGTCGCTGTCCGGGCTCCGGCCCAGGGTGGTGCGGGGCCTCAGCAGGTGGTGCTCGCCGGTGGCTTCTTGGACCAGATGGGGGCGATCAGAGGGCATGGCGGCACTCGCGGGAGGTTCGAGCAGGAGGTGGCCGGGCGCGTGCTCTATGAATACTCCCCTGGGAGATCCGATCAAGGTCCTTGGGGCACCCCCTCGCACAATTCTGAAAGGAATGGGCCCGGACGGGCATGTAACCCATACCGGTGGTGTCCTGCCCCTGGTAGTAAACTGGGTCCGAAAGAGGAACCGTACATGTCCTTCACACCAGGCAGCAAGCACGGGCAGATGGCCGAGATCAACATGACGCCCATGATCGACGTCATGCTGGTCCTGCTCATCATCTTCATGGTGGCGGCGCCCATGCTGACCACGGGGGTGGACGTCAACCTGCCGGAGAGCCGCACCGGGAAGAGCCTGGAGAGCGAAGCCATCACCGTGTCCCTGGCCCGGGATGGGCGGCTCCAATTCGAGAAGCGCTACGTGGAAGAGGGCATGCTGAAGAAGCTCCTGCGGGAGCAGGCTTCCGCGGGCCGCAAGCGTCCCGTCATGGTCCGGGCGGACCACAACATTCCCTATGGCCGGGTTATCGCCGTGGTGGACGCCATCCGGGAAGCGGGCTTCACCCAGGTGGGTTTCGTCACGCAAGGCATCCCCACCGCGCCTGATGAGGCCAAGCCGTGAGCCAGGAGCTCTACCAGCTGCTCCACGAGCGCGCCCGCATCGGCGTCATGGGGTGGCCCCTGGGCCTGGCGCTCAGCATCGCCTTCCACGGCGCGGTGGTGGCCGTGATCCTCTTCTCCCCCAAGTCGGCGCCCCCGCCGGAGGTCACAAAGACCACCTGGGTGACCTTGCCGGCCCTGGGGGGGGCAGGGCCCGCGGGTGGCGCCTCGGTCATCGAAGAAGGCAAGCAGGGCGAGCGCCAGCGCCGGGTGGAGGAGGTGGCCCCCAAGACGCCGGAGAAGGCGGGGAGCGTGACGCCCAACGCGTTCGGCGAGAAGCCCACCGCCGCCGCCAAGGGCACCAACCCGGACCCCACGAGCCTGGGCAAGGCCCCCATCGCCGCCAAGGGACCGAACCCCACCGCTAACCCTAGGCCCGGCGCCGCCGGTAGTGGCAATGGCAGCGGTATTGGAGTGGGCACTAGCTTCCCGGGTTTGAAGGCGACACGGGGGGTTTCTGGCGGAGCGGGTTACGTCAGTGGAATCGATAGCAATGAATTTCCTTTCGAGTGGTACCTCATCCAGGTCCAAGAAAAGGTTGTTAGTAACTGGACTGTTTCTAGAACAGTCGGTAACGCCCAAATCTTTTTCAGGATCAGGCGAGATGGCTCTATCGAGGGTGTGCGTGTGGAAAATTCCAGTTCGTCTGCAGATTTCGACGAAAATGCTCGTCTTGCTGTAATAAGAGCCGGTACAGGTCTTAGCAAGTTTCCTGAGCTTCCAGAGGCGTTCCAAGGGCAGACACTAGGTGTGCATTTCGGGTTTACCTACACTGGGAATTGACTCTGCGTCGTTTCCCTTTCGCAGCCGTTCTTCCTCGCCACAAGATACTTCCCGAATCGATCATCCAGCTCAGGCCTCGGCCGCGGCCTCTTCGCGCTTGCGCTGCTTGGTGAGCACCAGGGTCGTGCCCTGCTCGCTGCGCTCGACCCGCACGGTGTCCATGACCTGCTTCATGAAGTGGACGCCGCGGCCGAAGGGTTTCAGCAGGTTCTCGGGCAGGTTGGGATCGGGCACGGAAGCCGGGTCGAAACCACCGCCCAGGTCTTCGATCCGGATCTCGATGGCCGCGATGGAGGGGATGAAGGTCACCTTCACGGGTTTCTTCTTGTCCAGGCGGTTGCCGTGCCGCATGGCGTTGGCGATGCCTTCCTGGATGGCCAGCCAGAGGCGCTCCCCGTCCTCCTGGGTGAAGCTCATGTGTTTGAGGAGTTCCGACCCCACCACCTGGATCAGCTCGATGAAGCGGAGGTCCGTGTTGCAGGTGAGGGTGACGGGCAGCAGGGGTGCAGGAACCATGTACGGCAGGCCTTTCCAAGGGTTCAAGGTACCGGGAAACCGGGCCCGGGGGACAGTCTTTTTGGCGGCGGGGATGGTGGAGCCCCGGGCATTGAGGGTATGCTGATTGGCTGACTGGTTTGGTCAAGATTGGAGCGCGCGTGAAGATCGTGGTCGCCAAGACGGCGGGGTTCTGCTGGGGCGTTCGGCGCGCCATGGACGCCGTGCTGGAAGCCTCGGCCCGGGACAAGGGCCGCATCCAGACCCTCGGCCCCCTCATCCACAACCCCCAGGCCCTGGAGCTCATCGGCAAGCGGGGGGTCCGTGTGGCCGACCGCCCGGACCAGGTGGAGAACGGCACCGTCGTCATCCGCGCCCACGGCATCCCCATCCAGGACCTGCGCGGGCTCAAGGAGCGCCAGAAGCGGGGCGAGCTGACGGTCGTCAACGCCACCTGCCCGGAAGTGGCCAAGGTCCACAGCAAGATCAAGAAGTTCAGCCCCCAGGGGTACTTCACGGTGATCCTGGGCACCCACGGGCATGCGGAGAGCGTGGCGCATCGCAGCTTCGCCGAGCACGGCTCCCTCATCGTGGCCAGCATGGAGGAGGCGCGTGCCCTCACGGACGAGCAGCTGAAGAAGGTGCTGGTGGTGAGCCAGACCACCTTCACGCTGGAGGACTTCAAGGAGATCACGGCCTATCTCAAGACCCGCGCGGGGGACATGGTCATCGAGAACACCATCTGCGACGACACCTGGACCCGCCAACAGGAAGCCCGTGAGCTGGCGGCCAGCGTGGACTACGTCATCGTGGTGGGCGGCAAGAACTCCAGCAACACGAAACACCTGGCCGAGCTGGCCCGCCACTATGGCAAGCCGGTCCAGTTCGTGGAGACGGCTTCCGAGCTGGACCTGGAGCCGCTGCGAAGCCAGGAGACCGTGGGCATTCTGGCGGGGGCCTCCACGCCGACGTGGCTGGTGGATGAGGTGGTGGACGTTCTTGAACAACTGGGCCGGGGTCCCAGCCGGCTCACCCGCTTCCTGCAGGCGGCCTTCGGCACGCCCCTGCTCCTGGCCCTGGGAGCCGCGGCCATGACCTTCGGGGTCCACCACTGGCTCGGCCTTCCCACTTCCTGGACTTACCCGGTGGTGACCGGAGCCTATGTGATGGCGATGTTCCTGCTGAATCCCTTCCTCGATCCCATGGGGCTCGGTGCGAAGGGCCCCGCCCGGGCACGCTTCCTGGCCCGCAACAGGTTCGTGCTGGTGGGGACCGGCGTGGCCTGCCTGGCTGTGGCGCTCACGCTCTCGGCCCTCCTGGGGCTGGGTTCCTTCCTCATGGTGATCCTGGCATCCGTTCTCGGGCTCACCTACAAGCGGGGCCTGGGGTTCGGCAGCGCGCGCTTGCGGCTACAGGCCATTCCCGCCTCCAAGGACCTCATGGTGGCCCTGTCGCTGGCCATTCTTTCCGTCGTGGTCCCGCTCTGGCACCACCAGGCAAGCTGGGACCGCCGGGCCTGGGCCGGGATCGTGTTCGTGGCGGCCCTCGTGTTCGCCCGGTCCACCATCCATGCCATCCGGGACATGCAGAACGATCAGGTCATGGGCAAGGAGACCCTGCCCATCCTCATCGGACGCCGGGCCACCAAGCTTGTGCTCATGGCCATCCTGGGCCTGGCGTGGATCGTCAACCTCGGCCTCATCCCCGGCGCAAACCTGGCGCGCCCCTGGCTGGCGGCCTCGCTGCTCACCGCGTGCTTCGCCTATCCGATGCTTTACCAGTGGCTCTTCCACGAGCGCTTCTCCACCGGCAAGCGGCGCTTCGAGCCCACGGTGGACCTGGCCTTCTACCTCGCGGGCCTCCTGGCTTTCGTCTAGTCTGGCGAGATGGAAAACACGATCGCGAAGACTCCCGAACGCTGGGTGCTCATCACGGGATGCTCCACGGGCATCGGCCGGGCCCTGGTGGCCGCCTGCCGGGCCTCCGGCTGGGGTGTGGTGGCCACGGCCCGCAAGCGCACCAGTCTGGAGGAACTGGGCGAAGGTCCGGACCTGAAGCTCCTTGAGCTCGATGTCACCGCACCGGGGAGCATCGCCGCGGCGGTGGACGCCTGTGCCGGGCTGCGACTGACCGCACTGGTGAACAACGCCGGCTACGGCCAGATGGGCCCCCTGGAAGCCCTGCGCGCCGAGGAGCTGCGCGCCCAGTTCGAGACCAACGTTGTGGGCCTGCAGGCGGTGACCAATGCCTTCCTGCCCCTGATCCGCTCCCAGGCCCGGGCTGGCGAAGGGCTCATCGTGCACGTGGCCTCGGTGCTGGGCCGCCTCTCCATTCCCATGGCCGGGGCCTACAACGCCTCCAAGCATGCCGTGGTGGCCCTGGGGGAGACCCTGCGGATGGAGGTGGCCCCGGACATCTCCGTGATGATTGTGGAACCCGGCGCCATCCAGACGGAGTTCCGCAAGACCCTGCAGCAGGCCTGGGGCGACCTGCCCGAGCGCGTGAAGGGGACCCGCTACGAGGAGACCGTGCAGCGGTACAAGACCCACCGGGAGGAGTTTGCCGGGAAGCACGGCCTCAGCGCAGAGGAATGCGCCGCCAGGATCGCCTGGGCCATGAGCGGGCCGAGGCCTCCCCGTCGGCTCATCGTGGGTAGCGACTCCCGCTGGGCCCAGGTGGCCCACCGCCTGTTCCCTGCGGCGATCTTCGAGTGGGCGGTGCGGCGCATCTACGGCGTGCGCTGACAAGGACAAAGCATCACCACCAAGAGCGCCAAGAAAATTCGCCAAGGTCACCAAGAATCGCATCTCCTGGTGTCCTTGGTGCAACCCTGGTGGGCTTGGTGGGGGTCTGTTCTCCGATCATCCTTCCGAGAACTCCCGGGCCAGTGCTTCCGCCTCCGGTGAGAGGTGGGCGAAGCGCATCAGCCGATCGTTGAACTCGTAGTGCAGCTCACGGTTCTCGTCGAGGATCATCTCCACCTGCTCGCGGTGGATCGTCTCGTCCGAGAGATAGCGCCAGTAGAGGGACTCCGTGAGCGTCTCCTGCTCCAGGGCCTTGGCCTCCCAGTACACACGGATGATGGCCCGCCATGCGATCTTGCGCATGTGGGTGCCGCTGTCGATGCTGTCCTGCCAGAGGGGTCCCGCCCAGGCCTGGAGTAGCTCGACAGCTCGGTCTTGGTCGTGGCGGGCCAGGCTCAGCACCGTCTCACCCATGTCGTAGATCACGGTCTCCATGGCAAAGTAGACGCCCATTTTCTGGGCCAGCTTCGCATAGTGGATCAGGTGCTGGGCCGCCTCGTGCATGCGGTCCGGGTGTTCGTGGAAGGCATCGATGAGCAGGCGGTAGTAGTAGGAAAGGTTCTGGAAGCGGCGCAGATCCTTCTCCTCGATGACCTCTCGGATCAGGGTGTTGAAGGTCATGATGTGCAGTTCTGTCACCTTGTCCCGCTGGAGGGCGGTGGCCAGGTGGGCGGTCTCCACGAGCTGGCTGGCCAGCTCGGCGAGGATTTCGTGCTGCCGCTTGGTGGCGGTCTCCATGATCTTCAGCATCTGGGCCAGCACGTAGGCTTCGGGCCACACCTTCTCCCGGGTGAGGTAGTCCTGGCCCTCCTGCGCCAGGCCCGGGACGAAGTAGGGGCGTGTGGAGCGCCAGGACCGGCCTCCATCGGCCCAACCGCTGCCGATGATCTCCGACAGGAAGGTGTGCAGGGACTGGAGGGCCAGGAGCACCAGCTGACGGTCCCCTCGGTTCATGCCCGTGAGGGCGATGTTGGTGACCACATCGATGGTCTCGAAGAGGTCACGGCCCTTGAGGGTGGCGTTCCGCTCGCGTTCCAGGGCATGCAGGTTGTGGATCCCCTTGCGTGTCAGCATGGGCATGAAGTAGCTGGGCCGCAGGAAGCGGCTGAGCCCGTACAGGAAGGGCAAGGCCCCGGCCATCACGAGCAGGTAGATGGTGGCGAGCGCCGTGATGAGCACGGTGTTGAGGAGGGTCAGGGGCGGGATGAAGTTGAGCGCCAGGGAGATGATGTGGCTCAGGAACAGCAGGGAGAGCATGGCCACGATGAGAGGATGCGCCACGTACAAGGTCACAAGCTTCGGGGTGTAGAGGTTCGCCGTCAGCGGCACGATCAAGGCGATGCAGGTCAGCACCACGGCCATGAACTGATTCATGGTCCGGCTGGCCACGGGGAGGGAGACCGAGTCCGCATTCTGGTCGATGCCGAAGATGGCGATGACCACCGCGAGCAGGCAGGCCCCCAGGATGCACGCGATCGTCAGCAGCGTGAGCCCGCGAGGGTTTCGGGTGTTTCCAAGGGATTGGTGGTCCATGTCCCTCCTATCGGGAGGAGGGAAAGGGGGTATGAATCCAAGCGGCTCCAGGGGACCAATTGCGGACCCGGGGGCCTGGGTGCCTGTCAAACTTGGGGCATGTCCGAAGCACGCCTCTACCTGATCGACACCTTCGCCCTCATTTTTCGGGCCTATTACGCCAACATGCGGCTCAAGAACGGTGCGGCCAGCACCATGGCGCGCATGCTCCTGGCCCTGGTGAACCAGCACCAGCCGTCCCACCTGGCCTGCGTCTTCGACCGGCCTGAGCCCACCTTCCGGCACGAGCTCTACCCGGAGTACAAGGCCAACCGGGCCGAGATGCCCGAGGACCTGCGACCACAGATCCCCCTGATTCGCGACCTCATCACGGCCCTCAACATTCCCATCGTGGAGCTGGCGGGCTTCGAGGCGGACGATGTCATGGGCACCCTGGCCCGGCAGGCGGCGGCTCAGGGCCTGGCCTCGGTCATCGTGAGCCCCGACAAGGACCTCCTCCAGCTCGTGGACGACACCCTGAGGATCCAGGTGCTGAACAACCGGGACGGGGAGGTCTGGATCGACGAGGCTGGGGTCAAGGAGCGCTTCGGCGTGGCACCGAGCCGGGTGGTGGATGTACTCACCCTCATGGGGGATGCCAGCGACAACGTGAAAGGGGTGGAGGGCATCGGCGAGAAGGGGGCCCGGGACCTGGTGGAGCACTACGGGGGCCTGGACCAGATCGTGGCCTGCCGGGCCGAGCTGAAGCGCAAGGCCCACCGGGAGGGCCTGGAGGCGGCCCTGGAGCGTCTGCCCCTGGTGAAGCGCCTCGTCACCGTCGTGACGGACCTGTCGCTGCCCGTGACCATCGACCAGCTCGCCTACGCGGGCGTGGAGCCCGCCAAGGCCCGGGAGGCCTTCAAGAAGCTGGGCTTCGAGTCCCTCACCAAGGAGTTCACGGCGGCGGCAGCCACCTCCACGGGGGGTGGCGCCGTCCGAACCTATCGCGCCGCGGCCACGGTGAAGGATCTGGAAGCCGCCGTGGCGGCTTGTCGCACCGCCGGGTGCTTGGGGCTCGACACGGAGACCACGAGCCTGGATCCCACGCGCGGGCATATCGTCGGACTGAGCCTGGCCTGGAAGGCCAACGAAGGGCTCTACGTGCCTTTGGCCCATCTGAAGCCCTCGGGAGCGGTGCTCGAAGGGGCGCTGCCGGGGCTGCTGGACGATTCCGGGCTTCCGGAAACGCTGCTGGACCTCCAGGGAGATCCCGAGGCCTTCTTCGACGAACTCGCCCCCTACCTGGATCCCCGCAACGTTCCTTTCCGGGCCGCCCGTCGGGTCCTGGGACCGCTCCTGGCCGACGAAGCCGTGAAGAAGGTCGGGCAGAACCTCAAGTACGACCTTCAGGTGCTGAAGCGCCATGGGCTGGAAGTCCGGGGCCTGGGGGACGACAGCATGGTGCTCAGCTTCCTGATCGAGTCCCGGCTGCGCCACAACCTGGACGACCTCAGCGCCCGCCACCTGGATATCCGCCCCATCGCCTTCGAGGCGGTGGTGGGGAAGGGGAAGGCTCAGAAGCGCTTCGACGAAGCGGATTTCGAGCAGGCGGTGCAGTACGCGGCCGAGGATGCGGACCTAGCCCTGCAGCTCTGCCGGAAGCTCAAGCCGATGCTTGCGGAGGCCCGTCAGGTCAAGCTCTACGAAGACGTCGACCTGCCCTTGGTGGAGGTGCTGGCGGACCTGGAGCTGGCGGGCGTGCGCCTCGATGTGGACGTGCTGGCCGCCATCGCCAAGGATTTCCGGGGGAAGCGGGATGCCGCGGAAGCCCGGGTGCTGGAGCTGGCGGGAGAGGCCTTCAACCTGAACAGTCCCACGCAGCTCGGCAAGATCCTCTACGACAAGCTGGGGCTGCCGGTGCTCAAGCGCACGGACAAGACCAAGGCCCCCGCCACGGACGAGGAGGTGCTCTCGGAGCTGGCCCAGCGGGAGGATGGTGAGATCGCTGCCCAGCTCCTGGTCCACCGGCAGATGCAGAAGCTGCTGGGCACCTACGTGGAGGCCCTGCCGGCCCTGATCAATCCCGTGACGGGGCGGCTCCACACGCGGCTGCACCAGGCGGCCGTGGCGACAGGACGTCTGGCCTCCAGCGATCCCAACCTGCAGAACATCCCCGTGCGCACCGAGGAAGGCCGGGCCATCCGCGGCGCCTTCGTCCCGGAGCCGGGCTGGGTGCTGCTGGACGCCGACTACAGCCAGATCGAGCTGCGGGTCGTGGCGGCCCTGGCCCAGGATCCCGTGCTGCTGGGCGCCTTCGCGAGTGGCGAGGACATCCACCGCCGCACGGCCTCGGAAGTCATGGGCGTGCCCATGCAGGAAGTGACATCGGACCAGCGCAGTGCCGCCAAGGCCGTGAACTTCGGCCTGCTCTACGGTCAGGGCGCCTACGCACTCTCGGCCAACCTCGGCATCTCCTTCAGCCAGGCCAAGGCCTTCATCGAGCGCTACTTCGAGCGCATGCCGAAGGTGGCCGAGTGGATCGAGGGCACCAAGGCCCAGGCGCTCAAAGACGGGCTCGTGCGCACGGCCTGGGGGCGCGTGCGCCGCATCCCCGAGCTGGAGTCCAGCAACCCCGGGCTGAAGGCCCAGGGCCTGCGGGAGGCGGTGAACACCGTCGTCCAGGGCACGGCCGCGGACCTCATGCGGCGGGCCATGGTGCGTCTGCACGCCAGCCTAAAAACGGAAGGCTTGAAGGCCCGGTTGCTGCTGCAGGTTCACGACGAGCTGCTGGTGGAGGCGCCCCCTGAAGAAATGGAGCGGGCCTCGGCCCTGTTGCGAGAAGCCATGGAGGGTGCCGACGATCTGGGGCCCCTGGGGGTGAAGCTGGCCGCGGAAGTCAGGGCGGGAGGGAGCTGGCTGGCATGCAAGTAGTCCCTGCTCGGGCTTCCCATGCGGCGACAAGCCGCCCCCCATATTCGGCCCGGAGAGCGTGCATCTCCGCGGGTCTCGTCTGGGTGTTCCAGGGCTTCCTGGCCGCCCAGCCGCTGACCCTCTGCACCGAGTCCGCCCCGCCCTGGCACTTCGCCGGGGCGGACGGCCAGCCCCAGGGGCCCGTGGTCGAGGTTGTCCGGCAGATCCAGCGACGTGTGGGCAACAGGGATCCCATCCGGCTGGTGCCCTGGGCCCGGGGCTACGCCATGGCGCTGGGCCAGCCCAACGTGGCCCTGTTCCTGATGGCCCGCACGAAGGAGCGGGATGCCCACTTCCACTGGGTCGGGCCGGTGGTGGAGAGCGTCTACAGCCTCTACGTGAAGGCGGACTCAAAGCGGGTCCTGAGGACCCTGGAGGACGCGAAGGCACTCAGGGCCATCGGTGTCTACCGGGACGACGCCCGGGATCAGATGCTCACCCGGGAAGGCTTCCTGAACCTCGAGCGCACCACCGACAACGTCATGAACGCCCGGAAGCTCCTCGCCGGGCGCATCGATGCCATGGTCTCCTCGGAGATCGGCGTGCAGGACCTGCTGAAGGTCGCCGGGGTCGACCGGGGCGCAGTGAAGGAGGCCCTGCCCGTCGCGCACGTCCAGCTCTGGATCGCCTTCTCCAAAGGCACGCCCCGCCACACGGTGGTCGCCTGGGAGCGCGCTTTCGAGGGCCTGCGCAGCGACCGGACCCTGGAGCGGATCATGAAGAAGGACATCCCCACCTGGACTCTGCCCGGTCCGGCGAGGACCACCTTCTGACCCGGCCTGACCATGCGGCGGGTCCAGCGGGAGGCCGGAAGACCTGCTGGCTAGGTTTGATTGCCATACTCACCATCGATCGTGTCGTCGAAGGAGCATCCAGGGTGGCGATCAGGCGGGGGGCGTTCCGGATCTGGCTGGCGGCCTTCCTCTCGGGCTGCGCGTTTGCTCAGACCCTGGGGATCTACACGGAGACGCAGACTCCGTGGCAGTACGAAGGGGCGGACGGCACGCCGGCAGGCCCCTCCGTGGCCGTCGTGAAGGAGATCCAGAGGCGGGTCGGGAACTCGGATCCCATCCACATGGTCCCCTGGGCGCGGGCCTACGCCATGATCCAGGGCCAGCCCAACGTGGTGCTGTTCCTCATGACGCGGACCGCCGAGCGGAACGGACTCTTCCAGTGGGTGGGTCCCATCGGGGAAGGGGTCTACGGGCTCTCTGTGAAGGCCGGTTCGAGCATCGTCCTGCGCAGCCTGGATGAGGCCAAGAAGCTCGAAAGGGTGGGCGTCTACCGCGGCGATGTGAGGGACCAGCTCCTGACGGAGAAGGGGTTCACGAACCTCGAGCGGGTCACGGACAACGAGATGAACGCACGGAAGCTGATGGCGGGTCGGATCGATGCCTTCGCCTCCAGCGACGTGACCATCGCCAGCACGGTCAAGGCGGCGGGCTTCGATCCCTCGGAAGTGAGGCTGGCCTTGCCCTTCTTCCGCTACCAGACCTGGATCGCCTTCTCGAAGCAGACCTCCCCCGACTTTGTGAAAGCCTGGGCGGATACCCTGGAGGACATGCGCCGGGAGCGCGTCCTCGAGCGGATCATCCGGAAGGAGATCCCCGCCTGGACCCCGCCGGGACCGCCCATCACGTCCTTCTGAAGAGGGAGCGGT
>Ga0129297_10001726_pt1 | contig 11152 bp, 13 predicted proteins | sample I18A1metaG_FD_94708 | JGI IMG/M metagenome (GOLD analysis project Ga0129297, IMG submission 94708) | Lake sediment bacterial and archeal communities from Gulf of Boni, Indonesia to study Microbial Dark Matter (Phase II) - ​I18A1 metaG | ecosystem: Environmental > Aquatic > Freshwater > Lake >... | reverse complement strand
TATCAAGTGCACCACCTACATCTGAACAGAAACAGCTCTACGCCGGGAAACTCAAGTTCTTTGACGCGATCAAGAAACTGCCATCCTTCGAAGTAAGATACAGCAGACAGAGACCTAGACCCGGCGGATACATACAGAAAGCTGTCGACGTGCTTCTCGCCGTCGACCTGGTCAGACTCAGTTCCAAGGCACAGATACAGAAGGCGTTTCTCATCGCAGGAGATGCTGATTACGTTCCTGCAGTTAAGGTGGCGAAGGATGAGGGTGTATCGGTCAAGCTGTATCATTCGGCAGCTCTCCAGCAAACTGAGGATGGCCGTATGCGACCCAAGTACAGCAACGAGCTCTGGGATGCTTCCGATGAACGAGCAAGCATAGACGCCAATCTCATAAGCAAATGTGAGTTCGCGGCATAATCCGATGCCTGCTGAACCCCGAGAAGAATTCGAGTTTCGCTATCGAATAGACCCAGCGGATGAATGAGTCTGAGGATTTGGACGCGCCTGTGGCCCAGGACCTATTGACACGAGTCTCGAATGTCTCTAGCGGAACAGTTGACTTTCGTGAGCGCGCAATGCCTCTGGTGTATAGAGGCCTAGATGCCAGAGAGGACTAGTTCGACGCTCTGATTTCTCTGACGATTTCTCGGGCCAGGGTTCGGGCTATATTCCTTCTCGCATTCATGATTTCTACTCCTGCGACCTCTCCATTCTTGTCATATTCCAGTCGTATGTCTTCGTTGACGTCTTTGCTGTCAAAGATCTGGCCTTCTTTGACCACGAGGTATAGAATGTCTTCCTCTCGGTCATAAGTCACTCTCAAGTCCGTGCCTTCTCCTACAAGGAAATCCATCTTGCACTATTAACTTTCGTTTCAGCTTCTTTGACCGCATCTTTGACTGGATACGCTGTTACTATGTGTGAGATATCGTTTCTTCTTCTGAAGACGATAACAAGACTGAGATTCAGGCCTTGTTGACTGATCTCGCCAACGACAATCTGCGCCTCATCTTGTTATGCTCGCCTCCTCGATTGTTCTGTCTTAAGGTGTTGTCCAGTTCCTACTCCCAGAGATGATGAGAAGAATGATTTGAGATGGGTTTCGATGTCCTTGCCCATTGCGTACACCGCGTGCCCCACTCCTAGAAACAACTCTAGTTTGACTTCTCCTCCTGCTTTCTTCAGCGCCTCAGCTAGAGGCGTTGCATGTATATGGGGAGGAAGGTTCTCGTCTTTGGCTCCATGGTAGATCGCTGTGCGTGGAAGCCTTGCTCCTCGAGCCAGCTTTTGGAATCTGGGCAGTGGATCATGCGGGGCAACCTGGGCGATCGCTTCTTCGTCAGAAGTGTCTTCGGGGAGACTATAGGCGGCCAGGAGAGGGCTTCGGAACTTGCGCTCTCGGATTACGCCTTCCAGGCTTGAAGCGGCCTGCATGACGACTACGCATTTGACAGATCCTGCCAGTGGGCCGAGCACCGAGTTCCAGACAAGAGCCCCGCCCAGTCCTCCGCCCATAAGCCCTATCCGATCTTGACTAACGTTCACCATGTCTTTCAGGGCGTCGAATAGCGCAGCGTTTGCCGCCACCGCGTCAGCATTTCCCCAATGGTCTCCACAGGCGTGAGAGCCTGCCACCGCGCAGCCTGTGCTCTGCATGATTGCTTTCAGGTATGAGGCTTTTGGTTCTTCATCTAGCCAGTCTGCTGAACCGTCTTTCACGAATCCGCCTGCGCCGTGATGATGGATTACGATCGGGGTGGGTAAGATCTTCTTGAAGGTTTCCGGCGTCCAGAGATAGCACCATTGATCGCCTGCGCGGAAGAAGATCTTCTGCTCCCCATCGCTAAGGTTCAAATCTGTCAAGATGCCACTTCCTAGAATGAGAATGGTGGAGCCCTCTTTATGGGGTTATGCGTCCGTCCTCTGGCGACTAGATTTCCATCCTATCTGCAGGGCCGAGACAGAAACATGAGGCATAAGGTTCGTCGTCGTCTGCGCGCGCGCTAGAAGCGTGTGTCAACGGTTAGCGGCATACTCAGTACCTGTCTTGAGTCCTCAGGTCATCCAGCTTCTTCCTCATCTGCCCCAAGCGGATCTTACCGGCGTCAACTCCCGCCAAGTCTTCGATCGGGGTAATGGACTTGATGACAATGCCCTCACCGCTATCTCTCATGAGGACTCGCATTCCCTCCCTTATCCCATATTTCCTTCTCTTCGAAACAGGTATTGTGACTTGGCCCTTCCTAGTAACCAGCACGACTTGCTCCGACATTGCCATCGGGTAGCACCGAGGCGAAAGGTTGTACTTAAGCCATTCGTGCAACCTGACCACGTTTTACAACCTTAGCGCGCGCGCTGCTGCTGCGATTTTGATGTTCTGTACGACCACGCCGGTTAGCTTGCCTAGGTTTGAAACTGAGCAGCACGACCCAAAATCAGCGTCCAGTCATGAGACGATGCAGCAGAGCGACTCAGCCTTCAGTTGAGGCAAGGCGCCAGTTTTCGTGCCACTCGCCGAAGTCTCTTCTCCATGCTACCGTGGATTGTGAGTCAAGCGATTTCTGGAGGCTTTCGAGGCAACGGGTCTGAATCATAGGGCACGCCTCTGTTCGCAGGTTTTGAACCCAAATGAATGCAAATCCCGCCCGGTTCACCGTTCGATTTTCGCCTCAGCGTCATGCCTTCGCGCACACTATCCATGAAACCGCAGATCTAGATCAGTTTGAAGCGAGGGGCATGACTTCGGCTTGACAGAAAGGTTCTACCCGTCAAGCCTGTCAACTCGTCAATACGCAGCGGTCAGCTTTGCGCAGAAGATGGGTTTCGACCTTGTGTTCTCGCTCTATTCGGTCTTGATTCTGAGCTTGTGTTTGGCTAGGCTCAGGCAATGAGAGAGAGTAGCCGGGTTCAAGGTGCCGGGGTCGGCGCTGATGGTTTCGCACAAGGACCTCACGATAAGCATCTCCACGGTTCCTGCCCCGGTACCAAACATAATCTTGAGAGCGTCGATGAAGCGATCCGGCTCATCGATCACGTCGCCTTTTGACATGGAGAATTTCCTGTGAAGATTGCTGAATACCACATCAGCCACGCTTTCTCCCAAGACTGATAAGCCCTGCTCTACGGCAAGCGTGAGTATCCTCCTTGATTCATCCGCCGCTGAGTTCCGTTCATTCAAGGGATCTGAACCAATATCTCTCTCTGGGTGGGATGGAGGGGACTCATACATGGTTCTAGCACTCAATCCAGATCGCACATCTTGCTTCTATCGCAAACCAGCAAAGGAGCTCCCGGTGGTATAGACTCATATGCCCGGCAGAGAGTGCTCCAGTGGAAGTGTCTAAACATCTGCTGGGCTGCATCCTGCGTCAAGTGAAAGCCCTTGGCGAGACAGGGCATGCTCCATGAGAAAAGGCGGTGGGGCCGTTGGAGATCATACCCGCCGTGTCCTTCAGGTCTGACTGCGCCCCTTGTGATGTCTGCTTCGTTCCAAAGCCACTGCTCCAGCTCTCGCTGGCTGAGCTTCTCCTCCACAACCCTCCTCTCAACCTCCATTGATCTTCTCGTCTATGAGCCTCTAGAATGCATCGAGCCGGAATGCTGGACCTCATCTGTCAAACGATGCGCAACCACTCAAGGTCGCAGCCGACGCGATCAGGCGCCTCATGGCTGAGTTGAAGCCCCTCTGTAGGTAATGCTCATACACACAGGCTGAACGTAGGGTACTGCGTAGGGTTAGAGGGTATGGAACTCCTAGAAACAGAGGAACTGAAGGAGTGCTTTGATCGCTCTGCAAAGAACATGAGGTATCTCATAGACCACTATGAGGAGTTGGCTAAGAAGTACGACAGGAAATGGATTGCGGTCTGTGATGGAGGAGTGGTGGAAGCCGCGGACACAGTGGAGAAATTGACGAAAGCCGTCAGAAGACACGAGCACTCGGAATGCATCGTAGTCGAATATGTAACTACTGAGCCAATAGCCATGTTCTTCTAGCGTAGATCCCCCTTGAGACCCATATTAGGGATCAATGACGGCCGGAGACCAAGAGTTCGCGCGCGCACATCGCTGACGCGAGACGAGATCCCGCGACGAGAAGTAGTCGAGGAGGCGCTTTGAACACGGCCACATATCTGACCGAGTTCGGTTCCAGTCACTGGGCCGGACCCGACATTCACGCTGGATCATGGATGGAGGCGAAGGCTAAGGTTTTGCTGTTGAAGCTGACCGGCAGGGCGAGATGATTCAGGTGTCACCCTCAAACCAATCCAGCAACTCTCAGGGTCATCGGGGTTTTGGTCGAAAGAATCAACATGGTCACAGAAGAACGCATAGCGCGCGCATGCTCTACGCGGGGCGCTTCAGAAATGAGCAAACGCGCGTCGCATGATTCGCAGACGAAGGGCAGCAAGATCTGCCTGACCTGCCACCAGAAGAACGACCGTCCAAGGCTTAAGCAGTGCAGCCGATGCGCCGCCACCATAGTCCAACGCGTCTTGGCTGAACGGAAGAGGGAGGAGGCCTCCGTTTCTAGTGGAACAGGGGAATCGCCAGCTTCTCTCTATCTCTCTCTACGAGTTACGGAAAGGAATAATGAGTGAAATCGAATGTTGTAGCTAGACTGAATAAGATAGCGGAAATCATTCGAGAAAAGAAGGCGGTGCCATTCGGCGAGCCCTGCGTGCAAATCGGCATCGCACCAAGCACCATGTACGGCTACATACGCGTCATGAAGAACCTCTTCCTGGACATCAAGTTTCAGGACGGCCTATTCACCACAATAGGAAAACAGAAGGTTGAGGAGTTGAGCTCTCAAAGAAGGCTGCTTGCTGAATGAGAATCCGATATATCGCTTCTCTCTATCTATCTACGATCAATAGGCCTTCTTCTTCCCTCTTCTTCTACCTTAGGGTACCCGACAATGCATACATACACGGAATTATCTCGTAGAGAGATAGAGAGAACCGGTATAGGGGGAACGAGCCTTGTCAGACGAGGAAATCGACAAGATCCTCAAAGCCAAACCGATCCCAGAAATTTAACCATTCAGTGTATAACTGGCTCGCTAATGTTTCTTATACCAAATGGTTAAATATTCATTGCCAATTCTGTTTATAGCCGTGGAGTTACAGATGAACCCGTTCAGGTTCGGCCAGGCAGTCAGCGGAGACGACTTCGCAGACAGGAAGAGCGAGGTTGAAACCATTATGCGAGATCTAAAAAGCGGCCAGAACGTTCTCATCCATTCGCCGAGAAGGTACGGTAAGACATCGCTCATCAAAGAGGTATTCCGCAGACTCAGCAAAGAAGGCCAGCCCACCGTTTACCTCGATCTCTATCGAGTATTCTCGAAGAAGCGTTTCATCGAGATATATTCAGGTCTCCTGTTCTCGGCAGCTGAAACCAGACTTGAAGAGGCCGGGAGACTCCTCCGAGAGCATCTTCCCAGGCCAAGGATCACATTCAGCCCGGAGGGCTCTCCGATGCCCTTCACCGTTGAGATCGATGCGAGCCTCCCCAAGAAAGAGGAGGACCAGATCTTTCAAGAGATGCTGGAAGCCCCACAGAAACTCGCAGAGAAGAAGAAAAAAAGATTCCATGTGGCCTTCGACGAGTTCCAGGAAATAACCAGACTCGACGGCCACGAGGTTGAAAGCACGATGCGCTCAGTCTTCCAACACCAGAGCCAGGTATCCTACGCATTCCTAGGCTCTAGAAGAAAGCTTCTGCAGGAGATCTTCAACGATAAGGGGAGGCCGTTCTACAAATCATGTAAAAGCATCCCGCTCGAAGAAATACCTGAAACAGAGTTCGCCGAGTTCCTATTCAGCCGCTTCAAGAACGGCGATCTCAACGTTCCGAGAGGCATAGTCTCCAGAATACTGCAGACGACCCAATGCCACCCCTACTACACGCAGCAGCTATGCCACGAAGCGTGGAATCTGGCATACCCCACAAAGACTTCGCTGCCTGAGAATGAATGGGTCGCCATCCTCGACAGAGCGGTTGAAGGCGTCATAACAGCCAACCAATACGCCTACGAGGAAATCTACAGCGGCCTGACTGACAGCCAACGAAAACTGGCCTACGCTCTCTCCGCCCAGCCCACACAGAAGATCTATGCAGCAGAGTACGTACGTCGATTCGGCCTCAGATCAGCACCAAATGTTGCGAAAGCCCTCCACGCACTGGAGGAGAAGGAACTGGTAGAGAAGACCAGTCAAGGATACAGAGTAAGCGACATATTCTTCGCACAATGGCTCACCAAAATAGAATAGTGTCAAAGCAGGAAAGCATTCACAGCGCGCATCATGAGCAAAGACCTACACGTGAGAATTGAGAACTTGAAGTGGATGCTGAACAAGATGGCGTTCGAAGGAAAGGTTGAGCAGGTGGTCTACGGAGGCATAAGACTCTACAAAGCGAAGGAACCGGAAAACGTCTGAACCGTAGACAGATCTTTCTTGACGGCGCGGTCTGGAATGAATTGGGAGCCGCGGCGTTTGGAGGCTTCTTGATGCGTTTGGGGTTCGATCAGGCCAGAGACATGACGTGACGAACCACGACGCAAAACATTCCTAGGCTGCAGCTAATCAATACCACAATTTCCATTGCAGGCGCGATGCTCCTCAATCCATGTGTTGAGGATTGTGAGCATGAGTGCATTGGGGGTTATGCCGCGTTTCTTTGCCAGTTTGAATAGTCGTTTCTTGAGGCTTGGTCTCGTTCGAAGCAGGATCTGAGCTCTCTTCTGATGTGCCAACTATTCAATCCTCTCGCATGAGGGTGGGCGCGGCTTCAAGTATCATGCCCATTCTCTCCCGGAGTTCTCTAAGCTTCTGGGGATGTGCGAAGAATATTGTGAGGAACATGGCTTCTGCTATGACTGGGGGGATATTGTCTCTGCCGCTGACGCATGTCGTTTGCACTCGTCCGTCATATGGTGGAAGATTGCGCGCTCATAGCGTGCGCCTCTTTCACCGAAACGGGCTCAATGAGTCTGAAGCTCATCCATTCTCTAGCCAAGAATACGCACACATATCCACGCTAACCTGAAGAATATTGCAGGGAACTGGCGCGTGCTATGGCTAGCTTGATAACTTAGCTTCGAATTCATTGAGCAGGCGCAGGGCCTTCCCCTTGTCCTTCTCTGACATGAAACCTCCGATGAGCTCCATGTGAATGAAGACCTCGACGGAGCCCCCGTTTCCCATCATGCTCACAGAAACAATCTTCCTGTACTGGTCAAAGTCAATCGTCCAAATCGTACCGCCTTCCGCCATCAAGGTACACATGGACGTGGCACCGTTTTCAGCAGACTTCGATAGCTCTTTCTTTTTTATTGAGAGATTCTTCTCCTTCCAGAATTCGGCGACTTCATCCAGCAGCTTGCTGTCCAACTTCCTATTGACCGAGAAGCTTGTTGAGATCGTTGATCCGAAAGTTATCTTCCTCGTCTTGCCAGGTTGCAGCATAGTTATTCTCTCCTCATCTCTTTTTCAGGAAATCCTCCAACTTCGCTGAAACTTCTTTGATGTCGCGGCCTTCGAGAACAGCCACCCCCCGAGCATTCGCAAACGTCCTTGCTCGATCTGAGATGGAGGGAATCACCAGCAACAGCCCTGCCTCCACCTTCACATCCGATAGCTTGGCGAATAGCGTCAGCACCTGTGCCACGTCGACAGTCTCCTCTGCCTGAACCAGGTCTGCGGCGATGTACTTGTCGTTCTTCTTGGCGAGCACGGTAAAGTCTTGAGGAACACCTGACGTTCCAACCAAAGATCCAGGCATCTCAGCTTGGTACCCGCATTGTTCAAGACTCTTCTTCAGTACAGGTAGGAGCAGAGCGCCTTGGATCTCTTTCGCTATCTCCAGGTTGATTGAGTAGGAGTATATGTCAAGCATTCTAACATCGCCTATGTGGCTCTCCTTGTCGCAGATTCGACAAAAGAAGGTCTGACTTGGCCTGTCGAACTTGATCTTGCATTTCGCACATAGCCAGCTCATGCCCACGACGTGAAAAGCTTCGCTGTCAGAGGATACGCCTGTCCCGCATTTTTGGCATACAGTCTCTTCAGGCGGAGCCTTGGTTTCCCAGACTGAGCCGCATTTTGCGTGCTCCCATATGGTAGTTCTGTCTATCTCGAGGATTCCGCATTTCGGACATTTGTGATGAACAAAGAGAGAGGCAGGGGACTTGCAGTATGGGCACAGTATTGCTCGCTCATAGAAGGTTCTAGTCAGGATGCCTGCATGTCTCATCTTCTCGAGCAGATCTGCTGCCTCAGTTGGACTGACCTTCGCTATGTTCTCGATGATTGTGTATCGAGGCATTCGGTCCGAGTTGAAGACCGGCTCTATCTTCGTGACAGAACCTTCTGCAAGGCCGCTGAGGATCATCTGGACTGTATGATCGCCCAGCAGTCTGCGTCTCAGCCCTGCAACTTTCTCAGCATCCTCTACCGTTTTGTCCCGCACAGCCTGAGATTCTTGCTCATCTTCCTTCATCTGGCTTCAGGCGGCTCCTTCCGTAGGTCCGAGGATGCTGATGATCCTCCGTGGGCTGGTTTCGTTCGAAGGCCGGGTTCTTCGCCGTTACTGGAATGGAGAAGAGAGTTATTTACCATATTACGCTAGATCATGTCTGAATCGCATATCCTGAAACTGCTATGTTTCCTTAGGCATGAGTCTCCACCGCAAGTTTTTTCCACTGCCTGACGAATGTGGAGGATCGTGGACTGCTTGCGCTTGAGGTTGTCACCGCCGCTGCTGGTGTTGATGCTTCTTCCTGGCATTGTGACACCTTCTGGTCTACCTGTTGCTCAAGCGGTGAACGACAGTCTCTACTGCGCCTATTCGCCTGAGAGACCTGTCATCGACGGGAAGTGGACGACTCCAAAGGAGTGGATGAACACTACCGAGTTGAAGATGGTTGAGAAGAGAGCTGAGAGGAACCAGACCTGCGTCTTCAGGCTGAAGCATGACGGTTATCGACTTTTCGTACTGGTTGATGTGGCGTTTGCAACCAATTTCTCAAGCATGTTCACAGAGGTGCTCGTGGGGATCGATGTGAATAGTCAGAGGGGAGAGGCACCTCAGACAGACGATTACCTGTTCCGGATGCTCTTCACACAGGAGAGCTACGGGCTCATGGATACGATATTCTATGATCAGGGGAATGGGGTTGCTTGGATCAGGCCAAAGTATTTTACTCAAATACTTCCGATCGCCGGGTACGGCGTCGGTAACTTCTCGTCGAGCAGCAGTCCATACAATTCAGGTGACCATTGGGCATGTGAGATGGAGATCTCACTCAACTTTCTAGGCGCCAGACAGGCCTATGGATTCTACATCTCGGCCCGTAACAGCGATCTTGACGCAGTGTTCTCCTTTCCGAGAGACGCCTCCTTTGAACACCCGAACAGCTGGGGCCGACTCGCAGGATTCCGGTTCGCTGACCTCCAAGTAATCAATGTCTGGGCAGGGGACGCTTCGGGAAAGTGGATCTTTCCAAAACCAGGCCAAGAATACTATCTCTGGGCAATGCTGAGAAATGTTGGGAATGCCTCTTCCGCGGGCTGCAAGCTGTCCCTGCGGACGATCTTTGAAGATGACCCCCAGCGACTTGAAGCCTACTGCGGATTTCTGGAATCAAACGAGACGCTTCAACCCAATCAAACCAAGAAAATCGGATTCTATGTTCCAGCCGCGCTCCTGTGGCTGCGAAGGCTTGGTGAACATCGGATAAAGGTTCTCGTCAACGAGGATAGGTCTACGCCAGAGCTGAACTACACCAACAATGAGTTTCAGAGGGACTACCTTGTTGACTACGGGTATATTCTGACGATCAAGCTTCCCTACGAGAACATGACTGTCAGAATCGACGGACGACCATATGTCAGCGATCCTTTTGGAGAAGTGAATGATGCGCTGCTGAGAAGGAGGTATCTGCTTGAGGTTCCCGAATTGTCCTTTCCAAGGCGTGGAACCGAAGTCAAGTTCCTCAGATTCACTGACGGCTACAATTCAACATCACGACGATTCAACCTCACCGATGACACCGTGTTCGACGTAAGGTATGGCGTGCGGTTCCTTCTTGAGATCGAATCAAAATATGGAGATGTGAAAGGCGCAGGCTGGCACACGAAGGGCGTAATGGCCAACATCTCCGTATCACCGATCGTCGATTTCGGCAACGGAACCAGAATGACATTTGTGAGATGGATACTACCGGGAAACAGATTGCACCCGTACCCTGCTGCAAGCATTATCATGGATGAACCAAAGAAGGCTCAGGTTATCTGGAACAAACAGTTCTATTTGAGAGTCAGGTCCGAATATGGGCTCCCCAGAGGCGAAGGATGGTATGACGCTGGGAGGATCGCGAATTTCTGGGTTGAACAGACAACTGGCAGTGTGATAGTCAACAGGTTCCAAGAATGGGTCGGCGACGTGAAAGCCACCACACCTGCGGCATCGGTTGTTATGGACTCTCCGAAAGAGGTCAGGGCGGTGTGGACAGCAGACTACAGTAGACTGTACATACTGATCGCATATATCGCGATCATGAGCGCCATCGGAGCCTTTGTGGCGCGGATGGTACGCACCTACTCAAGAAGAAGACTGCTCGCCCGTCGCAGGCCAGCGACCGCTGACTAAACGCCCTTCACACGGGCACCGCACTTGTCACAGTAGAACGCGTTAGGAAGAAGCCTTCGCCCACAGTAGCAACAGTACTTTGGAAGGAGCGGCCCTTGCTCCCGTTCAGCTTCCTTCTCCTCCAGTAGCAGGCCTGCAATTCTTGAGAGCTCCTCACTGGTCTCAGTCAGCGTTGCATGTATCTCCTCTTTGAGCGATCTATCTAGAACCGGAGTCTTCTTTTCCGTCCTCGACGTCTCAGCCGGCCTCTTCTCCGCCTCCGATATCCCTGGCCGCCCCTTCTCGTCCGACGGACCGGTCTTTGCGTCTATCTCCGCTTTTACCTTCTTCGCCTCACTGATGAGCCATTCGACCTTCTCAGCCGGGCTTGCTCCAGACCGATCCTCACTACCTGACAAACCTTGGGACACTGTCCTCTGAGTATGTTGAGCGGCATGGAGGTATTAATAGTTGACCGCAGGAATTGAGGCGTACGCGGCCCAAAACAGAGGCTA
>Ga0129297_10001723_pt1 | contig 11155 bp, 8 predicted proteins | sample I18A1metaG_FD_94708 | JGI IMG/M metagenome (GOLD analysis project Ga0129297, IMG submission 94708) | Lake sediment bacterial and archeal communities from Gulf of Boni, Indonesia to study Microbial Dark Matter (Phase II) - ​I18A1 metaG | ecosystem: Environmental > Aquatic > Freshwater > Lake >... | reverse complement strand
CAGGGCCAACTTTGTACACGCTTGAAGCTTCGAGGAAGACCTGATAACCCGAGTATCCCAGCACCTGAGGTGGCCAGAAAAGAGGGTTCCCCAAGATCACAAGTACCAGGGATACGGCCGCGACGGCCGACAAGCTGACTAAGAACACCCTACGTGATACCCTGGTGAGAAACATGATCAGAGCGAATGTACCCAGCATTATCGGCCATGCCGTGTACTTACACAGGGTCGCCGCGCCAAGACATACGCCTGAGAGCAAACAAGGCTTTACGGATTTCTGGTCCACCTCCAGAAACCATTTGAATGCCAACGACGCAAAGAACAACGAAGTGACATCGAGCGACGCTATGCTGAAGACTATGGAAATCGGGTCAAAGGACAAAAGCGCCCAGGAGAGAAGACCCATGGTTCTCCCAGCTTTCGAACCTACCTGATAGGCTACTACGCATGTTAGTGCCGAAAAGAGACAGCTCTGCACTCTCAGAGCGACAATATCTGAAAATCCAAGCGGTCGTAACAGGTATATGAAAAGCGCAGTGAAAAGTTTCGACAATGGCGGATGTTCAGCGTTGATTACGAACCCTCTCAAATCCCAGGAAACCAAACTGTGAAAATACGCCCTGCCTGCGAATGGATAGATAAGCTCGTCAGGTGTCAGGAAGGGGACCGGCGCAAAATACATAGCCCAGCCATAGCGAATCAAGAATGGAACCAAAAACAAAAGAAGAAAAGAGACCCAAATACTGGGAGATCTTGTTTCCTTCAACTTTCTTCCAACATTGAGCGCGCGCTTGCTGGCGTGTTCCATTGTAGAGTACAAACCGCTTAAATCCGAAACTATTAGGAATATTGAAGGCTGAAGTCTCCTAATATGGGTTAGGTTTCTTCGGCTGAGTTAGCTATGAAGGTAAAACATGAAATTTGCTTTCAGAAGGTCAAACGTAGTTGATGATAAGCATTGTCTCAACATATCCACCAATGCAATGCGGCGTAGCGTACTATACTGAGAAACTAGTTTCTTCCCTGAAGAGTCTTGACAAGTCTCTTGAAATATCTGTTGTCACAGATAACCTTGTGAGCAGTGACTTCGCGTATCCGTTTCGCATCTTACGAATGCTGCTAAGGACAAAACCATCAATAATCCATTTTCAACATGAATATCTCATGTATGGTTTCTATGGTATTCCACTGGTGTTCATACTCTTGGTTCTCAGAATCCTGCGCTATCCAGTGGTCGTGACTCTGCACACAGTCATTCCACTTCAAACAATGAATGAAGATTTCTTTCTCCGATACGGGCTAACATTTCTGCCTAGGCGCGTTAAGAAGATCGGTGTGTTAGCATTTACAAGGATAATTTGCATGTTGTCATGCAAGATAACTGTGCACACGAATTCCTGTCGACGTGTCCTCCACAACGAGTACAAGGTGGATGATGCAAAGTTGGTTGTGGTTCCACATGGCATAGACCTCGTAACCAAAATCCAGAGAGACCGTGCAAAAGGTATCCTGAATTTAGACGGACGAAAGATCCTGTTGTGCATCGGCTTCATAAAACCCGACAAAGGACATGACACGGCGATCAAAGCTCTGAAGTCACAGGACTTTGCAGACCACGTTCTCATAATAGCTGGGGCGATCCCATTTAGGCACACTCGTTCGGAGATAGAATATGTTGAAAGCCTCCACAGACTTGTGCGACAACTGGATCTTCAGCAGCGCGTTGTTTTCATTGAGCACTTCCTAAGCGAGGAGGAGATGAGATTACTATTCTCGGCTGCTGATATTGTGTGGCTGCCTTATAGACTGGAAACTTGCGGCGCGAGTGGAATATACAGTATGGCTAGGGCTTATGGAAACAAAACGATCACTTCTGGTGTGGATCGTTTTGACAATAGTTCGAACTCTGATTGGAGCACTGTGGCGAACGAACTATATCGGATATACTTAGAATTAGGACTTGGCCGAGCTGTTTCGTAGATAGTAGAATGGAATGCAATAGAAAGTCCCAAGAACTATGACCACTCAACGACTGATGTTGCGGGGACTTTCTATAGCATCCTTCAACAACCGCGGATGCTAGCTTTGCTGAAGGAATCAGAAGGCAGCGTGTTGGATGTTGGCTGTGCAGACTCCCCTCTCCTCAGCTGGTTCGCTGAAACGAGGAACAGTGATGAACATCTGTCCGAGGTAGAGGCCTGAGGCCACAAGAAATGCCCAAAGGGCCGCAGTGGAAATAGCTGAGACAGCGTTGGGAAGGAGATATCGAAGCGTTGTTGCCAGACATGATGACGCAAAGGAGAAAAGGGCTAAAGCTCTTACTAGAATCTCCCACGTAGTTGACCAACCTGCGAAGACGATTGGCCTATAGAAGAGCTGGATGACTGCCAAAGAAGACACGCCGAATACCATGATAGTAAGCAGTAGCAGATCGTTCAACACGACGTGAGACAGGATCAAGACATAGTCTTGGGAAAACACCTTGAGCGCAAGAAATATCGAAAGGCAGACACCGGCCAACATTACTACACGAGAGTCATGCAATCGCCTAAATGGCTTGCCCTCTAGGAGATAGATCACCTGAACAGCGAGGATCGCTACTGCTCCCATCATCATGACTTTGCTACAAGATGTTGGCCACGCTACATAGCCGGTGAGAACGCCATTCTCCCAATATCCTCCGATCCTCATGAACAACAGCGAAGCTACCATAAGCCAACACGCCAGGAGGATTAAGACGGGAATAACGGTACGCTTGACTATGTCCCGACCAAACACATTGAAAACCTTGTCGCACAAAATTCCAGCAAGACGATTCAAAGATCTGACAATCGTCAACCAAGATCGATCTGTTCCAAGCTTAACAAGTATCAATACCACGACGCTAAGAGTAGCTACTATGCTCCCTAGCCAGAAGATGATGCCCATATACGGTGTAAAGCGTGGAAGAGAATCACTGACTCCCGTCCCAGTTAGAAGAAAAGAAGAGAATGCGATGGAGGCGCCCCATAAGAACGAAGTAGTCGTCAGTTTCATTCGAAACCTTCGTTGCTCCCAAAAGATAGCCGAACCCACCGGAAAGATCAATGTTACGAAGAACGCCAGTAATAGAATGAGAGATTCCCTGTAGTACGTGAAGTACAGCCTAATGTGATGGTTGCCGGGCTTGATATAGAAGCCCGTTATTCCAAGTAATGAGAGAAGCGCAATCTCTCCTTTGCTCCCTCTGGCCACCCATCCCTCATCAAAGTTCTGGCTAACCAGGACAAGGCACGATTCTTTCGCCTCGACCCTCAACTCAATTGTATTGCGATCTTCCCAGCGACAGCTCACGGTAGCATCGGCCAATGATAAGCGGGCAAGACTGACTCTTGGTGATTGGTCCTTGACTGCAAAAGCGAAACCGTGATACCTCATGTTTTCCAAGACAAGAATATCCCCGTCGAAGCAGACCTCTCGGAAATCTCCGATTGTCTGCAAGTAGAACAGTATGCTCAAGGCGCTTTGACTGTCAAGGGTTAGGGTCATGTTCCACGCGCTGAAGAACGCCGGATCAGTGTGGACGAGTACATAGCGTACCCCCAGAATAGCACACTTCACCGCTACAGGAGTGTAGTTGAATATGGATACAAAATCCAAGAAGACTTTGATGTGGTTTTCAATGGAGTCTGCTCGACTATTTCTGATGATAAGTCTGAGACCTTGTAGAAGCCATCTGCCTTCTCCAATCTTGCTATCCAAAAGATCTTCAGAGATATTTCTCATTATCCCAGTCCAGTTTCCCCTTCTATCTCTGATATAGATCACGTTCTCCTTCCCGTAACTGGTGCTTGATTTGGAGGGGTCTCCCAGTCTGTAGACTACTTGAGATGTCAAGTCGGAACGCATCTCTTTCAATAAGACCACTATGTCGACCGTAGCGTTTTCGCAGGATTGAATGAGAAGACTCACATTCAAATATGTTGAATTGGTCAGTGGTGGATGAGCGGTGAGATCCTGATAGAGTTGAAGATGGTCATCTGGATTATGTGCCACAACATCTATCATTAGACTGCTCTTATTTCTAGGACTCAAAAAGTCACTCCTGCTAGTATGGAAGAGGCATGTTTCTGAATGGCTCACCAACCACTCTGCTCCGAGATGCTGAGCAAGATCCCCACTACGAACGTACAGAAGCTCAGGTAGCTGTCCGAGATCGTTGTATATGCGTAAGAACTTTGATTCGTTCCTAAGGAGTTGAGGTCGATAATCTATGACTTCGTGTTTAGTGTAGCCCTCCGTCAAAGTTGCTAGACCCCAAAACTGCGGAAGTTCGACAAGTCTGAAGTCCCCCGACTGTTGCCTTATGAAGTCATGAGATGCAGACGAAGGAATGTATGATTGCGTGGCTTTGGGCTCAAGGCCATATGTCAAATCTAGGAAGATCAGGAGAGACAGGAGAAGAGGCAGCCCTTTTCTCCATATGCCTAAGAGGCGCGCCAGTCTCGGCCGAAGCAAGAACCAACGCCAAGATAGCCGCGAGAGAGAGGCAGTAAGTTGCACATAACCAATAGAAGCGCAAAGGCTTGAACTCAGATAGACAAACGTGGAAGATCTTCCGACAACACGTATTCCCGAAAGGAACGGAAGCAGGTAAGCGATGAATACGCTCGGACTGAAGGGCGCACTATCAGGTCCTGAAAAGAGAAGGAAGAAAAGGCAGAGTATCATGTGCATAACGTAGTAGCGGTATAGCTTCGAAGAACGCCAACGAGCATGCCCTACCAGTATTGGAAAGAGCATGAGCGCAAGTACCGACAGTCCGACATATTGGTAGAAGATTCCTGACGGCCTCATTGGTACGGGATTTTGAAGAAGATTAGGCAATGGAAGTGGTCTAACGAAGTAGTCATAGACGTTCACGCCCAACAAAGCCTCACCACCGAGTTCCCGGGTGCGAGCGAAGAGAAAATGCACAAAGAAAGGAATAATCACAACAAGAAATAGAATGAAAGAGAATGCAGAGGACTTGAGAATGCCCACGAATCTATCTTTGCGAGTTCTGTTCCCATACAATTCGAATAGAACTCGGAGAACCAGGCCGAAGGTTACAAAGTAAAGAACCTGCCACTCTGTGAAAAATAGTACGACAAGCGCCGATGCTGCCAACAATGATCGGCGTAAGGTCCATTTGGCAATATTCCACTCCCATGACAATAGGATGAGTGGGATGAGTGAATATGCCGCGAACAGGTTCAAATGGCCGTAGTAAATGTCTGAAAAAGGTTGAACATTGAATGCGTACGCCATTGCAAATAGCAAAGATGCGTCCTTTCGCGCCGTAATGACATATCCGTAAGCGTAGGAACTCAGCAGTGAAACAAGTAGAATTGCTGGGATCAGGAATCTCAGTGTGACAATGGGATCTCCAATCAAAGCCCAAACAAACATTGAAATTGAATTTGGCAAGTCGGACCATCCATTGTAAGGGAGAGTCGACGCCGAGAACCCCCCATAGAAGGTGTGGATCCAAAAAGTCCCCAAGGGCACAAAACCAGCTTCGATCATGGATAGTTGCTCCCTCCAAACATAGAAGTTGAAATAGAAATCGGAGTAGGCAGCTTGCCCCGGTAGGTAGCCTCGAGGGGCAAGGAGAACATACCTGCAGTACACAAATGGCAGAGCTAGCAGCAATGCTCCAGATCCTATTGCAATTATGGCCTGCGTCGATGCTTTTGTTCGCCACATTATCGTGTTACTGCCCAGAACATTTGAGCAAGGAATAGTACTAAAGATCTTTTCTTCACTTGACTCTGAGTTCGACGACAAAGGTTGAGCAAAGGAGAGGAAGGATCCTCCCAAGCATTGCCAAAATCCTGATTATCGACTCTGCCGCCGTTATGAGCCGTAAGGGATCATCTGTTGGGGCACTCTCCTAAAGATACCTTCTCTTCAACTAGCGATAGATCAGACGAAGTAACTTTTTGCGTAGATTTTGGATTACGATGAGTAGATGATGAAGTTCAACGTTACATTTTTCGCTCTCACAGGGAGATCTAGGCTTGAGCAATTTCCGGGAGCAATCAAGTCTACAGCTAAATCAAGGGAAAGGGAGATGCGAGGACTGTTCGCCGAAATAGTCGATTACTATCCTGTATTTCAGCAAATGCAACGGTTGGCAAAGACAATCTACTTCTCCGAAAAGCTGAAAAGAGCGCACTCCAATGCGAAAATGCTGGACGCGATTCCGTGTAGCTCAATGCGTTGGTACGAGTAGTGAACCATATTTTGACAAATAGGGGCCATTAGGATGAGAACGCTACTTGTATTTCCCAGAAGACACCCACTAACGGAGGAGCCTGATTCACCGAGACACTCATGGGAAAGAGAACGTCCTGTCCCGCCCCTGGGCATAGCGTATCTGGGTGCAGTGCTTGAGAATGATGGTCTTCCCATCAGGCTGCTGGACTGCAATATATCCAATAGCGACCGCACAGCCCGTGAGATTGAGCAGGCGGATGTTGTCGGGATCTCGGCACCAAGCGTCTTGGCGAATGACGCGCTGGATCTGGCTCGTTATGCGAAGAAACTGAAGAAGTTGGTGGTAGTTGGCGGACCGCACGCGACGATTTCTCCTAGTTTTTTCCTTGAGCATGACTGCGTAGATTTCGTCGTTCGCGGCGAGGGAGAATACATCCTTCTAGAGTTGCTTAGAAGAATAGAGAGGAATGAGGATTGCGAGATAGTCAGAGGTGTCTCGTACAGAAGAAATGGGAAGATTGTCCACAGCCCGAACAGGCCTCTGATCGAAGACCTGGACAGTATCCCGTTTCCTGCAAGGCATCTACTCGACATGGAGACTTATTTTCGTAGGTGGAGGAAGAGTGCTGGCTCCACATTCGTTACCATGCATACGAGCAGGGGGTGCCCACATGGTTGTATTTTCTGCTCTAAGGAAATCTTTGGAAGAACCTATAGGACCAGAAGTGCTAAGAACGTAGTTGACGAAATGCAGTCGCTAGTGAACGATTACGGTCCAGACTTCATGTTGTTCAACGATGATGTTTTTACGCTAGATAGAAAGAGGGTTTTCGAAATTTGTCAGGAGATAATCAAAAGGGGGATACGTGTCGACTGGGGGTGCGAATCTCGCGTCGACGGTATTGATAAGGAGATGTTGAGAAGCATGAAGGAAGCGGGTTGTAGAAGAATAGCTTTCGGCGTCGAGTCGGGTTCTCAGCGCGTTCTTGACTTTCTTAACAAGAAAACAACCGTAGAACAAATCAGGTCAGCGACGCACTTAGCAAAGAGAGCTGGAATCGAAGTTACATACTACGTAATAATAGGCACACCTTGTGAGACAAAAGAGGATATCGAGCTGACGAGAAAGCTAGTGTCGGACGCGGAGCCGGACTACCTTTCAGTTTCGTTTTTCACGCCGCTTCCTGGGACGGAGGCTTGGCACATCTTGGAAGACGATCTCATGAGAGGAGATCTAGATCAATTTGACTACTTCGACTCGTGTGCCTTCAACCACGAATATCTTTCAGCAGATGAGCTGAAAGCTGCTCGAATGAATATTCTGAAAGGATTCAGAGCGAAAACGGTATTGCGCTATTGCTGTTCCCCTAGGAAGATTCTGAATGTTCTTAGGCGACCGCGCTTCTACTGGTCGTATTGGAAGTGGATGTTGAACGTGTAGCCTGCGGCCAGTACTCTCCGGCGTCCTTGAGACTCATCTATCTGAACAATACTCAACGAGGCTTCAACTATATTCTGAAATGTGTGATGAGTGGACGATTGGACACTCTGGACCTCGCCCTAGAGCATAGAGTATAGAGACGCCTTTGGGCTTCGGACACGGGGTTCAGGTGAGGCCAGTTAAGGCAACCATGACAAAGTCCAATTCTCGCGTAGTCTCTCGCAGCATGCATCTGTCTTATCATCTTCATCCTAGGACCGTTCCAAATACTCAGGAGTTCATCTGAAGATGCGTCTCCCAATACGTATTCAGCGTCGAAGTCTCTGCAGCATGGGACGACCCTACCATCTGCGTATATTGCCATAGAGTACCAGAGTAAACCGCACGGAACCCGATTAGTACTTCTAGGAACGAAGCTTTCCACTCTCAGTTTGTTGATAGACCCGATTTTTCCTGTCCAAGTGTCTAGGTCTTTGACGCAAATTTCATTCACGGGCAAAAGTCTAAACGATTCGCAAAAACTTTGTATTTCTTTCTCAGTATCTTTCATTCTTATGAGCTGAATGGTGACGTGTGGCTTTCTGTCCGGATACTTCTTAGCATCTAGGAAACTCAGGATATTTGCCAAGGTATGTTCATAATTGCTGTGTCGCCTAGTTCTTTCGTAGGTTTCTTTGGTGGCTCCGTCAAGCGATATTGTTATTCTGTCAAGTCCTGAAGCCATGATCTCAGCAATGCTTCCATCATTCAGAAGAGTAGCGTTTGTCGAGAGCCCTACCTCAATTCCAGACTTCCTTGCGTATCTAACCATTTCGTAAATCTTGGGGTGCAACAGAGGCTCGCCAAACAGGTGAAGCCATATATCATTTAGAAAGGCCGACGACTCGTCTATGATCTTCTTGAACAGCGAGAAATCCATGTTCCTTTTGTCACGTGTCAATCGGCTATGAGGACACATGATGCAGTCCAGATTACATTTAGATGTGCTTTCGATGTCAAGATGAGCTGGGGGATATGGGCAACTTAGACTTCTCCGGTAATAGGAATAAGCAATCTGCAAGTACCGAGCCTTGCCCACCATACTGTCCTTTTCCTCACGAGCGATCTTAGACTGCGACTGCATGAAACAAAGAAGTTACTTCTTTCTTCTACCTCATAAGGAGATGGGCTTACCAGTGTAGGCGTTCACAGGATATCTGGGTGAACTAAACCTGGGACCCATAGGTTATGAGCTCTGTCCCGCGCGAGCCAATCTATGAGCCTACCAAGCCAGTGATATTGCTGAGTGCAGGCATATTTCCTTTGAAAGAAGATGGGTCGGACGTACCTATCCATTCCTCGTACACTCAGAAACTGAGTCAACTGGGTCTCTGCTAGGTGTATGACACGGACTATGTCTTCGAGCTGGGAAAGGCTGTCCAGAAAACCAATTCGACAATTCTCTCTATAGGGCATCATCAAGCGCGCGACTGTCAGGAGGCAGATGAATAGTGCTGTCCGAAGCGCGCCAGAATGGTGCATAATCATATTCTTCCGGTCAAGTTCATGAGGCTGACTGGTGACCGCATCAAGTCCGGATACCCAAGCAGATGAGCCGATAGCGCGATTATCAGCATCGCGATCAGGCAGAGAAGCGTGTGCGTCAAGATGTTTCTCAGGCCTCTGGTCCTAACCTGCTCCAACCCAAAATGATCTGTGAGCCTAGCCACTACACGCTCTATGGCGGATCTGCATCGATATAGACGCTTAAGCCTCCATGGTCCGTGGCTGCGAAACTTCTTGTCCACACGTAGAACCTCTCTCTCGCCTCTACTCTGATTCCTAGGGTAAGGAATGACAGGCTCAGCACCCAGACGCTTGATCTCGCATCTGAAGCCTTCACTGGAGTATTGTGAGTCTGCAACAACGCTCCTCAACCTGCGCCTATGCTTCCCAACCTTACGAAGGAGAGGCGTCGCAATCTTCTTCTCATTCACATTCGCAGACTCCACGACGGCTGCTAGAGGCATCTCGCTTCCGGCATCCACGGCCAAATGAACCCCATAGCCAAGAACCACGTTTCTCCCTTGCCTACGCAAACGCGCCTCAGAATCAAACAATCCGCGACTGTTGTCCTCTGGATCTCTTCGACTATACGCTTCAATGAACGTGGCATCCAACGCCAAGACCCCGCAGTCCAACACATTCATCCTGTCAAGCTGCCTGACTAGGCGAGACATGATGCGTTCCAGTCTCTCAGGGCCCACTCTCAGCCTGAACCGCATCAACGTCGCCCGATCATACGGCCTCTCGCCTGTTTTGATCTCACAGAGGCTTCTTAATGCTTCGTCCGTCCGTAGAAGCCTATGCAGCTGCCGATAGCTCTCAACACTGCCAATCCGCTTAGCCAACTCAGCCTTGAACATACCTAGAAGATTTCTATGCGGCCTACCAACTGACCCTTCAGGCCTATAGGCGCTCGACAGAACCCACTCTACAAACCCTAAATCCAAACAAGCAAAGATCTTAGACAGAGCCGTGAATCCACTCGACACCTCTTTCTCCGAGAAGCGTTCGGGTGGATTCGCGGCTCAACACACTTCCAGCCCCGAACAAGCCAAACAAGAACCTGTCAAGACAACGAATTTTGCACCATTCTCGCGCGCGAACCTAGCAGCGAAGAAAGCGTCATTTGTGATTTCGGGTCTTTCCTGCAGAGTCTGCCGTAATTCAATGCGATCTCCTGGTTTGGATGAGTTAAGAGAAATGGAGAATGCAGGGTGCTGGACCATATGACTAGAACTAACTAGCTCAACGTGGTATTTTGAAGATTCTGGGTGACTAACACTCCAATGATCCGAATCACCAGAGTTGCCATCATAGATGAAAAGCAAGTTCCGGTCGAATCCTAGGAAGTTGTCGTAGATGTCACTAAATCCTTTCATCTCTTTGAGGTAAAGTTGACGATAATCCAATACTTCATGTCCAACGTAGTTGGATGTTATTGTGGAAAGTCCGTAAAATTGCGGTATCTCCATAACTCCAAAGTCTCCTTGTTGTTTTCTTACAGAGTTGTAACCCGAATTTGATGGGAAATATGGATCCGTTGCTATTGGTTCGAATCCTAAGGTTATGTCCATGAATATGAGGATGGAAACCAGCAATGGCAGACTCTGCTTCAGAAGCCTTGTTAACGGTCTTTGGTAGTTCCTGGAATCAAGCCAGCTCCTGCAATGGTTGGAAATCCTCAAGTATCCGATCCCGGCGGGTATGCTTGTACACAGATAGACGAAAACAGCGCTCCTTCCTACGACAGCGGGCGCGCTGATGGACACGAATAATCCTATCTATATCGAACCCAGAAGGAGTATAGCGATATGGGCCTGTATCGTGTAAAGTGCGCAGACAAACCTGAGAACTGGATTACTGAAGATTTCCATCTCAAACATGCGTTCAATATCGAAATGATGCAAGCAAGTCTTGAGAAGGCGAGTT
>Ga0129297_10001721_pt1 | contig 11160 bp, 7 predicted proteins | sample I18A1metaG_FD_94708 | JGI IMG/M metagenome (GOLD analysis project Ga0129297, IMG submission 94708) | Lake sediment bacterial and archeal communities from Gulf of Boni, Indonesia to study Microbial Dark Matter (Phase II) - ​I18A1 metaG | ecosystem: Environmental > Aquatic > Freshwater > Lake >... | reverse complement strand
GGATAATAGCCATAGAGAGCTGTGCCTGGCCTGACCATATCCAGATAAAACGAAGGATGGCTCAAAATTCCTGCACTGCTTGCAGCGTGCTTAAGTCCCAAGCGAATCCCCTTCTTCTCTGCTGCTCGACAGACTTCTTTAAATCTTCTCAACTGTTCCTGATCAAATTCTCTATCCTCGGTCAAGGTTGTCAAGACACCTTGAATCTCAAGATGAGAGAGAGAGGAAAACTTTTCGATGAGCGGCAGAGCCTTGGAGTAGGGAATGCCGACTCTTCCCATTCCTGTGTCAACCTCGATCTGAATTCCGGCTTTTTTCTTTAATTTTTGAGCCTGTTCATGAAGATAGAGAGTCTCCTCAGAATAGACAGATTGGCTGATGTTGCTGCTAAGGATTTCTTCACAGTCATCTTTTGAAAAAGGACCGTAATTAAGGATTGAGCAGTGGATACCCTTGTTTCTTAAGGTAAAGGCTTCTTCCAGTTTCCCGACCATCAGCCAGGGAATTCCTTTTTTCTCCAGAAACCTGGCGACTTCAATAAGTCCATGGCCATAAGCATTGGCTTTGACCACGGCCATGATGGGTACCTTGACTAGCGCTTTTACCTGAGAAAGATTCCAAGCGATGTGGTTAAGACTGACTTCTATCGAGGGATCAAGACTTCCCACCAATTTTTCTTTTTCCCCTTCCCAGGCCAGAGCCTCCTTCAATCTTGGTTTGGAAAGTGTGGCCAGGGAACCAAAACTAAGGACATGTAGAAAATTTCTTCGTCTCATAGCTTTTATTCTATTCGATAGAGCTTTTTCTTCAAGCGTTAGTTTTTAGGAAGAAATATTCCCAGGTGCAGACTTCGGATTGATTATTGGAAATAGAAATTGAAAAGTAGGTTTCTTGGACCTATCTTTGGGGAAGAGTCTAGGCCTTAGGTTTTTTTATTCCTGAATCTTATAGACTTCCCTCCAAGATTTCACCTTGAGCAGGGCGGCAATGGGTTGCTCAAGCTTCTGGATAGTGGAATTATATTCCTGAATATAAACCTCTCTCTTTCTCGTTCCACCTTCAAATCTCTCCCTTTCACTTAAAGTCACAGCAGATCTTGACTTGCTAACCAGATCCAGACTCGCTAACAAGCCAGCAGAGGCTGTTAAAGCTGTATCTCCTGCAGAAGAATCTGCCATGCCCTGTACGTACCTTGCATAGAGCTTCCCCAAGCCAGAGAAATTCTGGCAGGGATCAACGCTTTCAATGCTTCCAGTGAGAGTGCTGAAATAAACGATATAATCTGCGATAACCGGATTGGCCCATACTTTTTCCCCTGGACTGAGATCTCCTTTGTCTTTCTCAGAAGGGAGATTGAGAAGAGCTGGTTCTCCGATAAACCATTCCACTTCTGGAGTGACACTATCGATTAGAGCAATAAAAGAATATGTTCCAGTCGCAGGAGCCCTGTCATCCCCACCTGTTCCAAAATGAAGCCGAGGAACTGCTGTCCCAGAAACGGGATTTATCCAGAAAGCCGGTTTGCACAAAATGGGATAATTGTCTGGATCCTGGTAAATAACATTTACTTCAGAATCCCACGTACTTTTCTCAGTCCCTCCTCTATACTGAAAGGGAACACTCACATTTATCTTCCATAATCTTCCATCCAGGTCTCCGACATAAACAAAATCGGCAAAGCCATTCTGGTCAATATCGACGATTGTCGGTGAACCGGGAATAGCGTTGGGGATGTTGGCAAATTTTAAAGTAACAATATCCGCGGCTGTAAATTTCCAGAAGCGTATTCCATTCTCTATTTTGACCGCATAAAAGTCATTGCCTGAAACCGTATCTGGATTGTTGTCATAGCCCGACCCCATGAAGGCTGCCCAGGTGGCTACTCCCTCCACGGTTACTTTCCCGATGGCTGGCACAGACCATGCTTCACCCAGACTTGAGGCTGTGAATTCCCAGAGAGGCAAAGGATTTTCAGGGTCGCTGATATCCAGGGCAAAATAGTAATTGATACCTCCAGCAATTGTGCTTCCCTTTCCAGGCCCCTGACCGCAGACAAGCACAGTCTTCCAGTTCCCATTAATCTGAACATCGGCTACAACAGGACTCCCATCAACATAAACGTCTCTGGCAAAATATCTCCCACCTGTGATCTTATCCACTGCCCACATATTCTTCAATTTGGGAAGCAAGTTATAAGGGATAAATCCCCACAGTTCTCTTCCTGTCACCACATCGAAACAGTGGAGCATCCCATCGTTTGTGCCCACATAGAGAACCTGCTGCCTCGCTTTCCATCTCTCCATAAATTCTAAGTAACCTTCGCCCATCTGGCCAGCATTCTCCTTAGGAGGGCCAACCACAAGCGGATTGGAATGGTTGATATCGCCGAGCTTCCAATCGCGGTCTTCTCCCCTGACAAAATTGATCAGGCCAATATTGTCATTGTTGACATCTTGGAGGATTGGCCCCAAGGTATTGACATTGGCTTGAGTAAAGTCGATTCTGGAAAGGCTGCCGGAGCTTTTAACAGCTGTATAGACAGTTCTCTCACTTGAAGAACGGGAATTCAACAGCTCTCCAGCATCCCACAGTATTTCCACTCCAGCGACATTGATCTCTCTGCCAGATGGTGTTGATAGATTCGAGTGGCTTATCGTTCTCAGCTCAGAATTCAGCGAATTCTCAGGAGCCATTTCAGTCAGATCATAAGCCCTGAGATGCCCATCCCAGCCAGGAAAGTAAAATGTCCCCCCAATAATGATTTTTCTTGTTTGATTGTTTTCATCCTGAATGGTTGTGGCCACAACAGAGGTTCTCGAAATCTCATGTCTATCTACAAAAACATAATCGAAGCTTATGTTCTCGATGACAGGAGTCTCAAAAGACGCTCCTGTGTATTCTTCCATTTGGTCTTCTGGGGCGGAGAGGATTGCCTTCCACTTCAGCTTTGAGCCAAAATTGTTAAAGGTGTGCCAGGGTAGATCCAAATAATTGCGGATCGCGTCTCCCTCATATTTGGCATAGAATTCCCAATCTCTTCCATCATTGTTGGAGACATAAAATTCAACGCAAAGGCCATCGCTCGAGCCAGTAGAAACATGCATGGTGAGGTCTTTAATCCGGACTTTGGTTATGGCCTTCTGTCTGGGGTCGATATTGGGAGTCAGGTTTGTGGAAAGAGCCGTGCCCAAGAGGTTATAAACATCGGCTAAACCGTTGATGAAAAGATAATATTTTTCAGAATGGTTTCCATCAGCAATCAAGAAATCCATGTCTTTATCCAGATCAAAATCCAAAACAGCGCCCAAATCAAAATCATAGACAGTCGGCCGGTTATCAAAAATCAGGAAAGAGCGGAACTCGCCTTTTGAATTCCGGAAATAAAAACATGTTCCCCCGTACCCTGTTGCCGCTCCAGTATTTAACGGATAATTCCAGTTGTCGATACCAATCATCAGATCTGGGTCTCCGTCCATATCAAAGTCATGGCAGATGGAAACTGTGGCCGCTCCATCAAAGTCATTATTGGTCAGAATACCTGTGAAATCCTGATATTTTTTATAGAGAGTGAAATTGCCAGTTCCATCGTTTTTATAATATCTCAATTCTGGATAACCCACGCCACCGACAAAAATATCCAGATCGCCATCTAGGTCAAAATCAGCAACAGAAAGCGTGCTCACACCTCGGTATTGGCTCCATCCTGTATTGATCAGAGGTGATGTTTCGACAACAAACGTATTTTCATCCACATTCGAAGTTCCGCTGTTTCTCAACAACAAGACCTGCCCATCTCTATTTCCGGTGAGGATATCAATATCCCCGTCCTTATCAAAATCAAGGGAGACCATCATTGTCGTTGACCAGGCAATTCCTTTAAGAGAATCCGAAAATTTGGAAGTCAGGTTTGTTTGGGTAAAATAGAGGTTCCCACTGTCTTTGAGATGGTTTTCATAGAGCCAAATCCTCTTAGGCCTAAAAGGACTGGTGGTAGAAGAGGTGATGTAGAAAAAATCATAATCCCCGTCCCCGTCATAATCACCTGAAGTCATTCCACAGTGTCCACTCGTATCTATCGGCTCACCCTTGACTCCTTTTATCGGTGAGCTTCCTGAGCCATCACATCCGTCTATCCAATGGGTAATTTCAAAAGTTCCCACAAGCCCATCAGGTCCCATGTTTCTGACAAAAGCAAGAACATTGCTGTAGCTTGAGCTTGAGCCGATAAAGTCAGGCCAACCATCGCCATCAAAATCATCCGCTGCGACTGTATTGATCCAGACAGGGATATGATTGGGATTGACCACCTTGAAGTTTGCCCCAAGCCTGTTTAGGGTGATATAGCCTTCTCCCCAGTGATCCACAGAGCTGCTCGTCGAATCCTTGAACTCGACCGTATCAAAGCTTTCCGAAAAAATCCCTTGATATTGCAGGCAATCCTGTTGGGCCCAGAACTTTAGGGAAAAGAAAACCGCACAAGCGACGAGAAGAAGAGAGAAAGCTACCTTTTTAAATTTTCTGTTATTTTTACTCATACTCTCCCCCCTTTTTATATGTTGGCCCCTGGAAGCTCAATGGCCAGCAAAATTTCCAATCTAGAGGTTGTCACATTTGAGCCTGTTCTGACACAGCCAATGCAAACAAGAAGAGCATCAGTAGGGTCACTTGTCGTACTCCCTATCTCATCATCAATCAAAAAGACTGTATAGGTATACTGCGTCTCTCGTTGTGTCGATATACCCGTCAAATAGGATTGGTTATAATAAAGAACGTTGTTGAGATTGGAATTTCCGTCCCCATCGGGGTCGATAAAATTCAATATTTCAAGATCAGTTAATCGGCGAAAATATTTATCTTGCGAGCTAGGAAAATCTATCCCAGAAGGCTCTTTGAGATAATGACCATCAAAACTTGTCCAGAGACCTTTGGCGAAGGAATCATCAATAGAGCTCCAGGCTGCATCAAAGCCTGCTTCAGCGGCATTAAAAGCCTCTTGCTGGGTACGAATATTCCCGGCAACCTTGGGGCCCGTGCCCGTAACAGAGAGGAGGGCAATGCCAATCGTTAACATAAAGGCCATAACAATAATGACCACGATAAAAGCAATTCCCTTTTCTCTCATTTTTTCCCTCCATCAGTATTTATCTAGTTCCCGTGTTGTAAATATTCAAAGACAAGTTTCTGATATTTGCTGTTGATTCGAGCAAGAATCTTCGATGGCGGTCCTCCGGACCTACTTGAAGGCTGTTGGCAATTGCCGGCCGCCTGTAAAGATGAATACCAGTCGACGGAGTGCCGGAGACACCGACAAAAGGTTCACTTGTTTTGCCCAGAATCCAGATCCTGACCTGGTGAATCCGGCTGATCCTCTCAAACTTTGTCTTCTTGGTGATCCCATCCTCATTAGGGTCTATAGTCCAGTTGGCATTATCCCAATCCGCAAACCCGTCCAGAAAGCCATCATTGTCTATGTCTCCATCGTACTGGAACTGCATATTCTCGATATTCTTGGCCAGAGCCAGATGCATGATGTGCCCTTTTTCATTAACTGTTGTCAAATAGAGAGTATTGGCAAGGCCCAAATATCCATCCGTGCCCTTGGTCAAATTCAATTCCGGGTAGTCCGCAGGATTTCCAGTCGTATCGAGCCAATATTGCTTGATCTGGGCGATAGTGATCCATCCGTCATCCCAGCAATCTGCCCCACATCCGCTATCAACCAAGCCTCCTGGAGGATTGAGATCTGATTTACCTGGCTCGAAATTCAAATGGGCGATGCCAGTTCCGCAGCCAAAGACAGAATTTGTCGCAACAAAGCGGAAGGTGAGACAGCCTGGGCATTTCGTGGAGACAACCAGGTAAGTTTTATTTTCATAATAGGCAGGACATTCATAAGGACTCTTTTCCAGTTCCCATTCGTAAAGAAAAGCCGTATCAGATCCTCCTCCTACTCCTCCCTGATACTTTTGAATCTTCAAATTCAGGGGATCATCAAAGTTTCCCATAATTTTAATAGAATCAGAGGATTCAGGGCCGGGACCAAAGGCATCCTTGCCCTCCAGGAAGTATCCTGAAATCTCTGGCAATATTCCCACTCCTGTTGAGCGGATATCTCTGGAAACAAAAAACATGGAGGCTCGCACATCATGCTGAATTTCAGCAAATTGCTGTTGATCCACAGAGACACGATTGCTCTTGACATACAGAGAGAGTGCCCCCAAAATAATGACCAGCATGATTGTGCTTCCTACTATGAGCTCCAACAGAGTGAAGCCTTTCTTCTGGCTTAAGAAATAATAATGCCCTCGGTTAAAAAGTGACATCGGTCTCACCTGCCAATGATCGTACTCATTTGAGCTTTGATTATGCGGGGATCCCGATTCAGCAAGAATTCACTCAAATCCTCATTCTTCTCCGCCGCTGAAAAAACAAAAATGTCCACATCCCAGTAGTAGCCAGATGGGTGAACCCGAGTTACTCTCCTGAAATCGCATGTCCCATCATTGTTGATATCGATCAGTTCGTCGAGCGTATTTGAGGAGACAGTTTTCAATTCTGCTGCCGTCAGATTTCTTAAAAAGTCAACTTGTTGCTGAGCCAAAAAAGTCGCATTGGTTATGTTATCAGAGCGCAAATTGTTCATCACACTCAAGGTGAAAAGCTGAGCCAAACCCAAGAGGACAATTGCCACAAGAGCCATTCCCAAAGCAGTTTCCAGTATAGTAAAGCCATTTTTCCAAAAATTTTTGCGCTTCATTTTTAATCTCTCCTTAATTAATTTCATTTCTATTTTTTCATTCATGACTCTCATCCCTTCTAACTCTGAGATTTCGTGTATTGGACAGAGCCTCCAGCAAAAACATTGATAATTCTGAGGTCGGGCTGGTCATAGGATTTCAGTTTTGGGCTCTGAAGAGTTATGCTGTTTTGGCTGGAGCTGAAGTTGGCAATAAAGCCGAGCGGGGAAAAGACTACCGCCTGTCCGGGAAGATTAACAGTCACCACATATTTTGAAGGAATTGTCTTTTTCATAAACCCCTGCATCTCATTCCACTGGCTTTGATCGTCTTGTTTCTCGACGGTGAAAATCCAGCCTCTTGTGCTGGTGACGAAACTGACTCTATGATTGATTTTTGTTTTAACGGCCTGAAATTTTGCATGTTGCAGGGTAGTCAGGACATCTCTGGCTGTATTTTCAAGCTCTCTTTTTTCCTGAGTATTCATGACTCTGGGATAAAAAAGAACTGTCAGGGCACCGATGATGGCAATAACCAATAGAATCTCGAGAACAGACAGTCCCTTTCTGGTCATCGGCCTCTTGACCAACTGAAATGGGCCCTTGTCTTCGAAATTCTCTAATCTCTTCATCATTTTATCTATATAGAAGAGTCCTCTCTCACCTATTCAAAACAAAATTTTAGTCGTTGGGAAAAAGGAATAAAGTAAAATAGAAGGGGTTAATTGGGGGTGATATTGGGGGTGAATTATTTTCATCTTTTTTCACCCCAAAAGGCTAGCCTTTTTTCACTTCGCCTTCCTCTCCTAAAGAGTTGTTCAGGGGAAGGTTCTCTTTTCCTTGTTTTCATCTGCTTTTTATACCTTTTCCCTGATGATATTAGTGATAATATAATCGATTGAATAGACTAACCAGTCAATGCTCTATGAGGATGAATTTGGGGGTGGTCTTTTTCTCACCCCTTATCACCCCTAATGGTTACCCCCCTAAATTTAAAAAAAGGAAGAATCTTCATCTCCATGATAATAGAGGCGAGGACTATTAATGAATTTTCTTTTAGGGGAGAGTTAATTTAAAAGATCAATAAGTAGACTTCCCCATCTGCTTTTTCTTTCTCCAGGCTACCCGAACCATAATTAGAGTGATGAGAATGAGCAGAGCAAAGAGAATCCGGGCTATCCAGAGATAGGGATGACGGACTTCTTCTTCACCTTTCATGAAAAACTTGCTGATTGCATCCTGATAGGTCCATATGACCAGGATGGCCAGCATGAAAAGCGGAGTGATGTATTTGATGATGAACTTAAAGAAACGGGGGACCCAGAGGTCAGCTCCCTTATGCATTTCTTCCCAGCCTTTCTCAATCTTTAAGACCCAGGAAAAAAGGATGACCTCGATTACAGCAAAAACAACTAACCCAATTGTCCCTGCCCAAAAATCCAGTTCATCCAGAAATCCATATCTAAAGAAAATGACGACCATGAGAGTGGAAAGAGTCAGGACTCCAAAAACAACAAAGACTGATTTTGAACGTTTCCACTTGAACTCATCCACCAGGAAAGCAATCGCCGGCTGAATCATGGCCACAGAAGAAGTGATCCCGGCAATAAACAAGAGCAGAAACCACATGGCTCCAAAAAGCTGGCCAACAGGAATTTTCTGGAAAATCACTGGCAGGGCCTGGAAACCAAGGTTAAAGGCTCCTTCTCGAGCGATAACCTGGGTTTCAGCCAGACCAAAAAAAGCAACAGCAACAGGAATGGCGATTGTCCCGCCCAGAACGACTTCAGCCATTTCATTAGTCGAGGAGGTGGTCAAGCCATTCAAGGTGATATCGTCATGCTCTCTGACATAAGAGGCATAAGTCTGGATAATCCCCTGGCCTAAACTCAGGGTGAAAAAGATCTGCCCCGCTGCCACCAGCCAGACAGAGGCCTGACTGAGGCGGCTGAGGTCAGGGTTCCAGAAGTATCCCATGCCATTGGCAATATTCCAGTCAGGATGCGCAGTATCCGGAGTTCCCAAAGTCAAAACCCTTATGGCAAGTATGATCCCAAAGATAAATAAAAGGGGCATCCCGAATTTGGCCAGAACTTCAATTCCCCTGGATATTCCTTTGTAAAGGAAAAAAAAGTTTAAAGCCAGAGTTATGGCCAGAAAAATAAGGGCTGGCACTAAAGTGCTGAAAAATTCATTGGACTCAGCCCCCTGATAGCCCCTCAAAAACCTGCCCATCACCTCACGGGTTGTGTTTCCAAAATATTTTCCTGTGGCAGAAAACCAGGCGAATCCCAGACACCAGGATTCGATGAAATTGTAATAAACGACAATGGCAAAGGGAATGGAGATCCCTAAGGCGCCAAGATATTTGGAAACCGGATTTTTCCACATCAGGGCGAACATTCCGGGAGTTGTCCCATGGCCATGAACTCCGCCAAAACGGCCGATAGTCCATTCCACCCACATCAAGGGAATGCCAAGAAAAATGAGGGCACAAAAATAGGGAATAAGAAAAGCTCCACCGCCATTGGCTGCAGCCTTGACAGGGAAACGGAGGAAATTGCCAAGGCCGATGGCATTGCCGGCCATGGCCAGGATCAGGCCAATACGGCTCGCCCATCGCTCTCTTCCTGTATCCAGTTCTGAAATTACTCTTTCCTTTTTCTTGCCAAAGAGAACCCTGGAAAAGCAATAAAAAGAAAGGCCAAGGATAAAACCCCAGCCAAGGACCAAAGCAAGCCACCCCCAGAATGTCATACCTTGAGACATCTGCTTTACCTCCTTCCCGATTTAGCGATCTTGCCTCTCTTATGATTTCGATCGAAAGATCTTTATAACAAAAGATAGAAGAAAAGCTCCTCCAACAACGAGCATCAAGATTCCCCAGATAAGATTGATGTTTATTCCCAATGATCTATGATACGTCTCCTGCCTGGTGAACAATCCGAAAAGTAAAAGAAGCAGGCCATAGAAGCTGAGTAGACCTCCGATGGGAAGTTTGAGGTCAAGAAAATGAACTTTCCTTTCTTTTTCCATACAGATCACCTATTTTATTATATTTTCCATCACCAAAAAACAATATTGAGGATAAGGCTGGCCAGCAAGGCCACTGAACCCCAGATTTCTGGCCGGAGATAGATTTTGATTCTCTCTTTTGCCTTCTCCGATAATCCATAGACTAAGCCCAAAAGCTCAGACTTTTCTTTCTTTTTTGTAAAGAGGCTGACAACAATTGTCAATAAAAAATCGGTCAGCCAGGCCCACCAAGCCTGATAAAAATTGGCCCCCATCTCACTGGCATAATGGATGAGGCCGCTCTTGTAAAGAAGATAATGGGTAGCTGCAGCAGTGATGCCTCCCAGCAAGCCGAAGAAGCCACCCCAAGGCGTGGCCCCTCTCCAGAACATGCCAAGGAGGAATGTGGCAAAGAGAGGAGCATTGAAGAAGGAAAAGACAAGCTGCATGTAATCCATGAGATTAGGGAAAGAGCGGACAATATAAGCTGTGCCAATGCTTACGAGGATGCCGAAGATAGTGGCATATTTGCCCATTCTCAAATAATGAGCATCAGACTTCCCCTTTTTGATGTAGCTTCCATAAATATCATAAGTCCAGACTGTATTGAAAGCAGTCACATTTCCGGCCATGCCGGACATGAAGCTGGCCAGCAATGCTGTGATGGCCAGGCCCAAAATCCCATTGGGAAGATAGTGGGACATGAGGAGGATCAAAGCCTGATTGTATTCGCCTGTCTGGGAGGCTCCAAGCTTAAATTCAGGGAGAATAGCCAGGGCCACCAATCCGGGGATGACAACAATGATGGGGACAAGCATTTTGGGAAAAGAGGCAATAATTGGAGTCATCCGGGAAGCGGCCAGATTCTTTGAAGCTAGGGCCCGCTGGACGACCAAAAAATCAGTAGTCCAATAGCCAAAGGAGAGGACAAAGCCAAGCCCGAGGACAACTCCTATCCATTCCACGCCAAGAGGATTTGCGGTTGAGCTTCCCATGTTTTTCCAGGCATGGAGAAAAGCCTCTGGAATTCTGCGGGCCAGGCCACTTGCCCCACCTGATTCTTTCATTCCCAGGAAAACAACAGGAAGAAGGCCGAGCCAGATGAGAAAAAATTGAATGACCTCATTGTAGATTGAAGAGGAAAGCCCTCCCCAAACGACATAAATCAAAACAACAATAGCCGCAAAAAGGATGCTACTGGTAAGGGACCAGCCCAGCATCAATTTGAAAAGAAGAGCCATGGCATAGAGGCTAACCCCGCTCATCAGGACTGTCATCACCGCAAAAGAGACGGCGTTTAGGCCTCGAGTAGCCTCATTAAAACGGAGCTTGAGGTATTCGGGAACTGTTCTTACCTTGCTTCCATAGTAGAAAGGCATCATAAAGATGCCCAGAAAGACCATGGCCGG
>Ga0129297_10001719_pt1 | contig 11161 bp, 13 predicted proteins | sample I18A1metaG_FD_94708 | JGI IMG/M metagenome (GOLD analysis project Ga0129297, IMG submission 94708) | Lake sediment bacterial and archeal communities from Gulf of Boni, Indonesia to study Microbial Dark Matter (Phase II) - ​I18A1 metaG | ecosystem: Environmental > Aquatic > Freshwater > Lake >... | reverse complement strand
GATCTCTTGGTGCGGCCGGTTAGATTTGAACCGAGTCCAAGGGAAGACTGGAGCCTATGCGGGAAATACGACATTTCCCCTCACATTCCGGTCGAAACTTGAGTATTATGTGGGTTTCTGACGGCTATTGGGGAGGAAGCTCACGTGTGTCGAAGGCTTTGGGATCCGAATGTGAGGTTGCGATTGTGCCTCTTGGCTATGCAGTCTTAGCCTGTGTCTTAGATGTTTTTGATCGCTCTGGGGGATACGACATTCCGTCTTGACCTATCTTCTTGTCTGGGAAATGAAGGGTGGGCTTTCTCCAGCACCAGTCACAGGCATAGGTGTAAGGCCCTGATTTGAATGGGCCGCGCAATTTGCGAGTACCATGATTAAAAGGGGATCCGCAGCATGGACAACGTGTCGATGGTACCTTTGAAAACTTCCGTTCAGTATCTACGTTCATGTATTGCCGATCTCTCTCCTACACAGGGGAAGAACAACTTCTGAATGTAAATCGGGTAGGGGTGGAAATCTCGGAATGACCGGAGTCTTCTTCATTTTCTTCACAGGCGGGCGTAGACTGAATGCTTCTAGGAAATCATGGGCCTTCTTGAGCTTGATTCTGAGGCCTTCGTATGGTGGGAAAGCTCCGTGGGTACCAAGGACTCGCCTAGCATCTGCAACCATTTCAAGCTCTTCAGATGTCCACTTCGGCCCAATGTGGCAATTCTTCTTCAGCGAGTTTAGTGGCTCGAAACGCATAGGGTATGAGACCACTCCCCACTCCATGAGGTTGCGAATTCTTTCGAAGAAATCGTCAGGTGAGTCAGTGTAGTTGTAGAGGACATAGCAGACAATCTTTCGTCCCCGTACTCCTGCTGTATTGAAATACTTGATAGCACGCTCAACGCAGTTTTCCATCTCTTGACGGTCATAGGCGATTCTGATGACGTCTGTCTTGAGGTTCGCGATCTCCCCAGCTATGTCTGGCGTAACCAATCTCGCGTCCAGGCCTTGATTGAAATCAACCTTCAGCCCTAGCTCTCTGAGCTCGTCAAGTACTTGCCTCAGGTTGGGTGCAGCCAAGATATTGTTGTCCCAAAGGATAATCTTCCTATGTTTTGGATAGATGAGGTGCCTGATTGTTGGTTTTACTGAATTCAGTTTTCCCTCAAGTTTTGGAACAGAACAGAATCCACAGGCACGAACGCACCCACGTGAAGCAAAAACGATGCTCCCATTCCAGCGTGGAACAAGCGAGTAGTCCGGCATTAAATTCTCAGCCTTGCTAAACAGCCCTTTGAAGACGTGGTCTGCTCCAGAGAGAGATGCGTGATCCGGCAAGAGAGACGCGTAAAGTCCCCCCAACCATAGCTTGGCATTCGGAAAGAGGTTCTTATAGTGTCTAACAGCCTCCCAGACCTTCTTCCATGTCCATGTGAATAGGCTCGTCACATAAACCCGGCAGGGTTTTCTGAGGGGTGAGACACACCCGCAGACAAGCTCAGTTGTATCACCCCTGGATCGGTGATAGGCAGAGACCTTCAATAGACCTAGCGGTGGATACTTGCTATAGTACTCGGGCTCAACAAGGAGAACATGCATGAGCTTAGAACGTGTAGGGTTCCTATAAGGATCCTGTTCCCATGTCCGACTATAGCTCTCCTAGTGATACGCACAGTTTCGCCTAGTTCGTGTCAAACTAAGTTAATCAGTTCGGCTGCCCTTCTGAAGGGTTAACGGCAACAGAGAATGAGATTTCAACTCGCTAGACGTTACGAAGCGCAGAAGAGGTTTGGGGGCTTGTCGCTAAGAGCAAATGAACGGTATAAGAAGGCATTGTTGCGATTCATAGAAGATGTAAGTCGGGGAGTCTCACCAGAAAAGGCAGGTTGGTGCTTCCAAAAGAGAGACGAGTTAGAAAGGGAACTCATAGGAAAGGGCCTCATTGAACGAGACGACGAAAATGTCCGGGTTGCTCCGAATGGCTTGCGTAGCTCACTGAGGATAGATAACGAAGGGGGAGCACTGCAGGGAATATGTCTAGACATTTTCAAAGCAGTCGGGGTCAGTGAGAGAATCGAGGGAATGATCAAGAGCCAAGATCCCGATGTTCTTGCAGGCATAACAACGCTCGGCTGGTGGAGAATGCTCAAAGCATCAGAATTTCCTGTCATGCCTGACAGAGTTCTGAAAGAAGGCGTCAGTTTGGTCGACTGGTATGCGGAGGCACCGAAAGGGGCCTTCGAACTGGCCTGTTCTGTTGCTGCCAAACGGTTTGAGCTGAATTACCAGGTATCGCTTCAAGGAATTGCGGAACTGTCTCCCCCAACACCTGAGGGCACCTCCATGCTGTCAAAGATAAAGAACATACTTGATTGGCGTACCGTGCTTGAGATACTTCCTGAAAATCTTGTGGATGCGCTGTCTTATGTGTGGGTGGGTGACCATCTTTCCTCGCGTGAATGCCTTCACTATCCCGAAGCAATAACATATCTTCAGTCAAAGATCTGGGATCAAATCAATCTGACGACAGGGAAGCAGGAAGCAGAGATAGTCGAGCAGATTGACTCAGTGAATGAGGCGTTGGGGAAGGTAATTCCAAGCATCGAATGGAGTGGAATAATCTTTCTACCTTGGTGATTAGAGTGGAAGAGCAAATAACACCTGTGCGTTGGAAACGACCTAGGCTGTATGAGGGAATATATCCTCAAGGGCGCCCGCCTTTTGATCCCTACCCGTATGTGACCGATGTTATGAGCGCCAGTTTCTGTCCTGTCGCTATACTTCATAGGTTGCTGCACGGTGTCATGGGCGACCCGACGTCCATCGCTGAGACAGAATACGGCGTGGGGACCCTGTACCACGAGTTTATCGCACAAATCAGGACTGCAGTCGCTCAGCGAAACTTGGACCTTGCGAACCTCGGGATGGTTGAACGGGAATTCGTAACGTTCGCTGAGATCAGAAATGCGAGTGTGAGGGCACAGCAAGATTGCTTGAGATACTTGAGGGAATGGAGTACAAGAAAGCTTCAGGATCTGGCCGGTATCAGTTCAGGGGCACGAATGTATTTTGAGGTATTTGTATCGGAACCGTATGTCCGGTTCGAACGCGAGAAAGACGGATTCTCCTATCCGCTGCGCGGAAAGATCGACGAGATCGATATCAGGAATCGCCGGATAATCGAGCGTACTCTCAGAGGAGGCGGCGGGGAGCCTCCAGGGTTTGAGAGCTATCAAGTCTGGCTGTTGTGGAAAGTACTCAGTTCAATAAAGAAATCACAGTACCCTGAGGAGCTGGCAAATATAGATCTCCAAAGCTTTGATCTCGTAGTCGAAACACCATATGAGGATTTTCAGATAAGAAAAGACAATCTAGAGTTTGAGCGTAGAACTCACACAGCGTTTGCGTGGATTTCTGATTTGGCGTTTGACCGAAGGCGAGAAGGTGAAGCTTACAGACAAAGGCGCTGTGTTTCAAGTTGTGGCCTCCGATCAGTATGTTTTAAGCGCTGTGAACCATTTCCTGCGTCAAAACCCGTAATGCACCAAGATTTTCGGCAGATGTATCGCGCACATTTTTGGGAACAAATGTGGGAGGATCACTTGTTTGAATACTCTCTTCTCTTGCTTTCTTCACAAGATTTGATGAACCGCGGTCTCATTTCAAGCGGAACTATGATAGATATTCAGAACGGCCATGTTGAGCTGAGACTGCCTTCCCCTCAGATGGATTCAATGTGGGCTGACGCAGGAAGATCAGGACGATTTACGCTCCTATTCGGCACGACATCTATTGGACATCGGATCGAGGCGAAAATCGAAGCAAGAGAGAGCGATAGACTCAGACTGAGCGCAGGGAGAGTTGGGTTTCCTCTCTCGCGCAACGTGTTAGTGCTCTCTCCTAGATTCGATGTTTCGGTGTTCGAGGCACGTCCTTGGTTTCTCGAACGTCTTATTCAGAGCGATCTCTTCAGGCTGGAGAAGATGGGAAGAAGAAGCGAGCCCGCTGCGAGAAACGATTCAATGGTACAACTCCTTGAAGGCATATTCGGTACAAAGGTGCTTAGGAGGGAGAGAAGTGGCAGTAGATCAGATTAGGAGAAGGCTGACAGAACTACGCCAAGAGAGCTTTGATACCCCCCAGAATAGGGCAGTTGACGCAATACTTGACGAATGGGACTCGTCAGGAGACGATTTTGTCTTCCCGATCGTCGACGGCCCTCCGGGTACCGGGAAAACCACTTTAGGAGCAGTCGCTGCTGCAGAGTATTTACTTCAACATAGAGGAGGGAGAGTAGCATATCTATGCTATACCCATTTTGCCGCAGATGAAGCCATGAAGAAGCTCCGAGGACTTGGATTTTCCTCCCAGCAAATGATTAGGATTACTGCCAACCCTGATGAAACCGACCTGCAGCGGGGAATTGTCGGATGGGCTGGCGACATCGAATCTCTTGATCGCGCCACACGTAGGCGGGTTGAGAACACACCCCTTCTTCTATGCACATTGCATGGCTCTCGCAAAGCTTTCCGAGGCCACGAAGATAGGGCACGCGTTCGACTTGTTGTGGATGAATTTAGCCAAGTGAGTTCTTCGTTGTGGTTCGCCACACTCGCAAGGGCAAGAGGATCGAAGGTCTACCCGACTGGATATGCCCTATTAGGTGACCCCTACCAACTTCCTGTTATTACCTCCCAGCCCTATCTGCGCCCGAATATAGGATTGTACATTCGCGGACGGAAACCGTACCAGCCTCATGAGCTTGTGCGCCAGCATCGAATGCATAAGGACATCTGTGCGGCAGTGAATTCCCTTCGAGATGCACTGTACGCCCCCTTCCATCTTGAGACCTCAGAGAAGGTTAGAGACAGAGATCTTGAGATGTTTGGCTACAGATGGAGAAAGTCAAATGTTTCCGAGAAGCTACGCGAAGTCTTGGATCCGTCCCACCCATTTGTGATCATCGATACACATAGGGCCGGAACACATTCACGGACGTTTCCCAGTCAGTCTCTCGAAAACGAGGGTGAGGCGAAGCTCGCGGCTGATATCGCGACGTCACTGCATGATTCGTTCATAAAGGCGAATGGAGAACACCTCTGCCCCACCATTCTCTCTCCCTATACTGCTCAGGTTGGCAGAATCAGACAGTTCCTTCCCAGAGAGCTACGCGAGCATTGTACAACAATATTCAGCAGTCAAGGAAGGGAGTACCCTTGTGTGATAATCTCATTCGTTTGGAATGATCCTCGTGGCTTCATAGGCTTTCTTCAGGAGCCTCAACTAAGGGCCCAAGTCTATGTCGGTTGCTCAAGAGCGCAGGCAAAGCTTGTGGTTCTCTACTCTCGTGACTGTTTCGTAAGTAAAGGTCACCAAGATTTCGATCTTCTCGATCGTACAGATTCGGCGTACAGGACTGATTACTCATGAAAGATTATGTCATCTATGTGCTGCCAAAGCGAGACGAAGTGGAGATAAAGAGAGAGTGCTCTTCACTGGAAGTTAGCAGGCTTCCTGGGACTTCTAGAATGGCGAAGGAATTCGAATCTGTCAGAAATGGCAGGTTGGTATTGGTACGTGACCTAAGAAGCCATCGGCTCTTCAGATTTTCCTGTGGGTACAGGGTTCCAAAAGGTGCGTCTTCGAGAGGCAAGGCGCTTTTCGCAGAACTTGCTTTCGATCTTTGGCAGATGAAAGAAGGAATGTTCGCAATTGGGTTTGACGCTCCAAGAAATGCATTGAGGATTGCTGCTGCTAGCCTTTCTTATGCGATCTACGGGAACCCACTCCTTGTTGCACCACTGCGCCTCAGCCCCATACATTTTGTCAGGCTGAAAAACCTAGTTCTTAGGAAATCAGGGCACATCACTCAAGTCATCTTGCGTGGCGTTCAGACTCCAGAGAGGAAGTTTAGAAAATTCGAACTTACAGGAGAGAATCTTGAAGGAACCCCGAATTTTGATGATATTTTGCACAGCGCATCAAGAATAGTTTGCCTGAGATTCTTTATACCCGCATTGACAGGAGATCGTGGAATGTCGTTCAGAATTCTTGAATGGGGAGGTGGACAGATCTATTTCCCTCCGAACCCGCTGGATCATGAGATCCTAAGATGGCTTGGATTTTTGGAAGAAGGTCTGTTTTCAGGCCAGGACCCTACAGAATGAGTGGCGTTAGGTCAGGTTCATGAAGAATAGTGGCAGAGGGCAATCAAGCACCGCCGAATTCCTCAGGTATTACGCGGTTTCTTGAAGGCTGATACGTGCTGAAGAAGAAACCAAAGGTTTGAGCATTCACCTATCTTTGTTATTCGATTAGTCTATAGCCGCGTGCGTTCAAATGGCGCTCTTTGATCCTTGGGGATGGATGCTCCCGATGTTCAGAGCGTTTGCAATAATGTTTGGTATATATTTCATCATGATAGGTGTTATGAGCTCTCAGAAACGCAAACCTCACTGGGGAGCTTCAATCCTCGTTGGTTTCCTCTTGGTGGCTCTGGGATTTGATCCAACATTGGTTTGGCTCCTAGTTCAGATCCTTCTCCGATTCCTTCTCGGCTATCAATAGACCTTATGTCTCCAGCGACTGTTCCGCACCCTTACATGGGTCTTGGAAGTTCTTGCGTCGCGCATATTCGCAGTCGAAATACACATCCACTATTCCAGACCATCAGACTTGCCTCGATAGCTGATATATAGACCAAGCCGAGTTATCATAAGAACCAAAGGGGGAAGTTTCCACATGTCCTTTAGGGGCAATAGGTTTCTTGTGAATGAGAAGTCGCTCGAGATCAACATCACGAGTGAGCTCATGTCTTCACTCGGTGCAGGAGCCATTGGACTCACACATAGGCAGGAATCTGAACTCGGCGCTGACGTTTATCTCCCCATCGGTCGGCCTCTACTCCTTCAGTATAAGAAAGCTTATCGAGGTAAGGATTTCATGGAAGCAACTTTTCACATAAACAACAACGGCAACCGTACGCAGCATAGGACGCTTGACGTTCTTTCACGAAGCGGCTCTTGTAATGCCTTCTATGTCTTTCCTTTGATAATACATAACCAGCAATTCGTACAGTCCTTCGGTATACTTTCGAACGCGTCCGTCTATGTGACTCCTTCACAGATAACTGACAGTGTTGTAAACAGGCCTCATGATTGGATGGACAAGATCCATTCGGTGACTGCAAATACTAGTATGGGATTCACAGTCAGATCTCTCGAAGGGGAAGGTAAGGGTATTTCCCGAATGGAAATGCTGGAGGAAATCAAACTCCACCTGAACAGCGCGAAAGAAAGTCGAGGAGAGACACTTACGAGGCATATAGAGAGAAAGATTCAAGAGATGGAAAACGTTGTTAGGGAAGCCCTTATTCCATACAGATCGGAGCATACATTGACGCTGTTCTTGGAGTCAATCAGAAACAGAGCCTTACACTATGTCTCACTGCCGGTGCAGCTTAGAGGGACAGAGAAGAGACCAGAGTAGAAGTCTGCATTAGAAAAAACCGTTCCAAGCCCGGTCCGAGTTCTTGAGCATTATGCGACGAGTTGACGGCTGTACCCCGATTTGACCACAACAGAAAAATCGATTCCTCGCGAGTCCGCTCCACTGATTACTTGTCTCCATCTCTCCGACTCCTCGAAACGCCCTCCATCACATAAATCCATCGTCAGTCAACTCGGCCAGATTAGGCGAAGATCATGGATCCCGAACCCTCCACCGCACCTCTCCATCATACTTCCGGCGCCATGTTCCCACTTCTCCGAGCCTACATCGCACTAAGACTGGCACTGGAAGGAGCCAAAGATGCGTAGAACAATCCACTCATACCGCACCATACTAGAGGAAGAGCTGAAACGATGGGAAAGATTCCGAGACGCACTCCGCACCGACGAACGAGAAGTATTCGAAGACCTGATGGACGAATGCCGACGACAGGCCTCAGCTGCAGGCGCATCCCTCCCCGTCAAGAGTGAAGCCATGTTCCTCACAATACTCTTCGCACATCACAAAGCGCTCAAAGAACTAAACGAGAACACACGATGAATCAAGCGTATTGTATCGAAACCACAAGCTCATTCTAAGTGTCCTTTCGCTACGGTATCAGGCCTGTTCGCTGCCAATCAGTGTAAAGGTAGTCGTATAACGCAACGTAAGCTGCTTCGACATATTCCTCTATCCAAGCATCTCCCTTTCCACCAGGAATGTCGTACATTATTCGTTGGGCGAGACAGTCTATGACCTCCAGAGCTCGCCGGCCGATCTCTCCTCGTTCGTCACCTTGCTTTGCGAGTGGTTCAAATTTCGCCCTCGCGTCGTTTGCAGACAAATTGACAATTCTTTCCCGGTTCAACGAAGGAGAGCTCTTTTCTAGTTCCTTATTTATCACGTCTTGAAGGACAGACCGAAATTCTCGAAGGACATCTCTATCCTCTTGTTCAAAACATCGAGGAACATTGTGCTCTTCCCATTCTACGTTCATGTAGACCTTAGTATAGTCCTTCATCAAAGATTGAAAGTAGAACCGAACTCTATCGTACAGACTGACTCTATCGAACCAATTGCTCATTCGTTCATGATTGCTATCACTGCTCATCGGACAGATCCTCTGAGAACTATGAGGATTGCTGCAAAGATCAAGGCTATCAAAGAGATGAAAGGCAAGAGGAAATCGGCATCCGCTCTGTACGAAGGAATCATTGAGATTAATGTGAGCGTTCCTCCTATTATGACCGTGGAAATCAGGATCTCCGCCGAAATTCCAGTCTGCGTCAGCAAGACCACTGCGATGCCAAGTAGAAGGAAGCCAAATATCATGCCGAGGATCAAACGGGCTCTTTTTCGTTCCTTTCTGATCCTAGGAATGTCAAACAATCTCTCTTGCCCTTTCTCTACGTGTCCTCTCTTCTTGCACCAGATCGATATGACGTTCTGAGTCGTTCAGAGGCTCTTCGTATAGCTTCAGCTTCTTCCAAAGACCATACTGCCAATAGTGTTAAGTCCTTCAAGCAATGATAGGCGGGCAACCTACAGACGGAGCACCATACATCCATCTCCTCCGAGTAGCAGTCTTTCGCACCAACTTGAAAGGAGAAAACTGAGTCGGGACTTCCGCATCCAAGGTGGGGGCACGTGAAGGAGATAGTGACCTTCTGTCTGAACATTTCCCTACCAAAAAGGGGAATATCAGGATCCCTCGTCGGCTCGACGCTCAGTATCTTGAATCTGCCCTTCGAGCTTCCTGGCACGAAAATCCTATATACCGGCGCAAAATCCATCTGCCGGCGGGTTGACACTCGCTCGAACTCTCCCTGTTCACTCAATGCACGTGCAATTCTGGTGCCTAATTCAATTGTCAGTGACCAAGCATTCTTCTTGTGCTTTGCCACAATCAGCGATTTTCGCAACTGGTTCAGGGCTGAGGCTACTTCCCCTCTGTGCTCTGGTGGGGCTTTTCTGCCGAGTCTCTCTATGGGAATGTATTTGGAACCAATCATACGGTCTGCCCAGAGCAAATAGATCAACAATATCTGCACGTCTGACAGCAGATCTTTCACCTAGTTGGGTTCGACCTATTCGTCATCACGAGCGTACTAGGTTGTATCTGAAAGTTTCGTCAATTGTCGCAATTGGGCAACCAAATGCGGGAGGATAGCTCACTCTAGAATCACCAGAGAAACGCTTAAATAGATGAGCTTCGCTTAAGCGAAGATCACTCGGTAGAGTGAATGTCTTGCCCAGAGATCCGATGGCCACCATTAGAATGTTGGGAAGTACACTTCTCAAACTCCCTCTTAATGAGTCTTTCAAGGTTAACGCAATAGCTGAAAAGGCAGGTATTCACTGGGAGACTACTGAACGCTTCGTTGAACTCATACACTTTGTTCAGCAGAGACTACCTGTGATCGAACTGCGACAAGTTGATGGCGGAAAACTGGTCACGGTCGCAAACATGCCTCGTATTATGAAATACCCCCCGGACATACGTGTGATGATCCGGATGTACCTTCAGGGTATTACATCCCCATCCACTGCTCGCGCCATTAAAGAGCAATTCTTCTTGGAAGACGAACGAAACGCTTTCAAAAGGCTCGTAAACGCGCGATATATTGTTCGATCCGATAGGGGCCACTTCCTGAGCCCACTTGGAGTCTCAGCTGTGATGGGTGATATCCGTGACTTCTACAGCGAGTTCGTCAAGGCTGGGCCGGAGATTGGCGAGGCAATCGAAGAGATTGTCAGAATCAGCCCCGCAGCATCGCCTGCTGCAATACGTGCGAGAGGCCTCTTTTGGCGCGGGCGACTGAAGGAAGAAGGAAAAGAGGAAACAAAAGAAGGAACGGATGCAATAGCAAAAAAGGTGAGAACAAATGGTTGAGTGCTACATCCACATCAAGGTCAAAACAGGAGAAGGAAGAATACAGCGTGTTCTAGATATTCTATCGTCAGAGTCTGCAGTCGTCAAGCGAGCAGATGTCGTCGAAGGGCCCTACGATATTATAGCCTTGGTCGAGTCAAAGACAAGAGATGAAGTCAGCCGACATTTGGTTGTAGATAAGCTTCGAGGCTCACCTGATGTCGAAGACACCTTAACGATGTGTGTGGTTCCGTCTTGAGGACCTCTTAAGGTCGACGCATTAGGCAAAAGTACGTACTCTAGATTTGAGCGGCCAGCGATTTCAAGAATCGTCAATTCAGAGAAATTCTGTGCCGATCCAATCGAATGTTTCTTCAGTTATCGTTGTCTTGTATCGCGAGAAGATGCGACTATTCGCTATCTCCTGGAACGAGCTGAAGCTGTTGTAAAGGATGAGAATGGCTTGACAAGGATCAGAGCACCTCGGAAGGCGCGGTGTTTGCACCTATATGTAGGTTCGATAACGTTCGGACTCTTCCAAGTCCTCGGTGCACTATCGGTCGCTCCACATCAAGAGTGCCTGTACAAGCTTGAAAGAGGCAGGATTCACTTAATTGCATACGTGCGATTGCTTGCGAAAAGTTAATTTCGGAAGCTGCGAATCCGTGGACTTGTGTGGTTTCGAACCCGTTTGGGTTCAAATCCCGGCGGCCGCACCAGTCCAGCCACACACAATTTCATTGTAACGACGACGATTCAAATCATGACCTGTTCGGAGCCTAAAGACCGAAAGTCATAATTACTGATAATCAG
>Ga0129297_10001718_pt1 | contig 11168 bp, 11 predicted proteins | sample I18A1metaG_FD_94708 | JGI IMG/M metagenome (GOLD analysis project Ga0129297, IMG submission 94708) | Lake sediment bacterial and archeal communities from Gulf of Boni, Indonesia to study Microbial Dark Matter (Phase II) - ​I18A1 metaG | ecosystem: Environmental > Aquatic > Freshwater > Lake >... | reverse complement strand
GTGGCTGGCCAGGGATCCCCCGGGTTCCAAACCAACAAGTTATGGAGTTCAAAGAAACCGTTGCTCTGAGTCATTACCGCATCAACCTGTTGCCAACTATTGAACCAGGGCGGGGCATACCGCCAAAGGGTGACAGTCACGCCAGGGATGCCTACCATGGGTGCCGAAGCGCGCCGCACGTGGCCTTGAAAGTACATATGCCCTTTGGGAACCGGCGCCGCCTCCGCTGCAGGCCGCTGCGGAGACCCGGCAGCCATCAAAGCCAGCGCGATCACGATCGCACCTATAGCCGAAAAGGCAAGCACCTGTTTGTCTCTTCTCATCGTGCCATTCTCCATGAAGGATGCGGTTGGATAAGACATTATACAAACAGTTTGCTCATCCGTCAATCCTGGCCGGAGTGGATTGCGCAGCGAATGAAGCTCGAAACGCGGATTCTCTACACAAGCTCGCCGCCCTTTTTGACGACCTGGGCGGAATGCGCTAGAATCTGTTCCGGAACAGGTCATGGGCATGGTTGCAGGTTGCACATGGCTCAAGGCCGGCAGTTGTGGTCAAGCTGACCGCTATCTCTGGCTAGGGAAGGGCGAGAATGACGGAACGAAGTGAGGCCATCCTGGTTGTTGATGATGAGCCAGCCGTCCTCGAAGTGTGCCGGCGCGTCCTCCAGCGGTCTGGATACCATGTGGTGGCAGCGGCCAGCGGTGCGGAGGCTCTGGCGCGTTTCCAGGCGGAGCGTTTCGATCTGTTGCTCAGCGATATCAAGATGCCGGACCTCGATGGGTTGGAGGTGCTGAGGCGGGTGAAAGAGATCAACCCCGCTATTCCTGTCGTCCTGATCACCGGTTTCGGCACACTGGAGACGGCCATCCGCGCCGTACAGTTGGGAGCGGCCGGTTTCCTCCTCAAGCCTTTTCACGGCGAGGATCTGTCCCGCGCTGTGGAAGAGGCATTATCCAAGTCGCGGCTTTGGCGCGAAAACGTCCGTCTGAAAACGCTCTTCCCCTTGTTAGAGGCTACCCAGGCCTTGGTGAGCGAAACGGATCCGGCCCGTCTGCATCAGGTCATTACAGCGATGGCGGTAGGCCTAATCAATGCCGATGAAGGATGGCTCTTGTTGTACAACGCCGATCAGGCCCTTGCCCAGGCTGCCTGTGCCGGTCAGGAGCTTTCCTTCTTTCCGGAATCTGCCCTACACGCACTGCCGGGTATCCTGGGTGCCGATGGCGCGCTGATCCTCTCCGTGCAGAAGCTCTCTGATCGCTCTGGCGCACCATTGGACCAGGCTTTACAGGTGTGCGATTTGCTCGTCATTCCTATCGTTCTCCACAAGATAACTGTGGGCTATCTGCTCGTTGGCCGCTCTCCAGGGCGCGCGGCCTTTGAAGAAGGGGATTTGGAGACCCTGAAGCTTTTCGGGCGGCAGGCAGCGGTGGCCCTGGAAAATGCCGAGCTTTTTCGCCAGCTCAAAAGCCATGCTGAGCATCTGGAGGAAATTGTGGCCGAGCGCACCGCTGAGTTGCGCGAGTCGGAGGCGCAGGTGCGCCGCCTCTACGAGGCCAGCCGGAAGCTGCACAGCAGCCTGGACTTTGACCAGGTGATCAGCAACGTGCTGGCGTTGGCGGTCTCGATCGCTGGCGCCAAGTTCGGCGGCTTGACCGCTTTCGACACCTCAGGCCGTATTCACCGCAAGATACAGCAAGGCGAGGCAGGCCAGCTTCAGAAGTTGGAGAGCAACATGATTCAGGAGCTTCTAGCACGCAAAGGCCCTCTCTTGTCAGCCGACATTGCCGGCGACGAGAAGTGGAACGGTGGCAGTTCGACCTGTGGCGGCTCGGCGATAGGCATTCCCCTGATGCAGGAGGGGCAGGTGTTGGCGGTTTTGATTCTCTGGCATCCAGAAAAGGGGCGTTTGACTGCAGAGCATCGGGACTTGCTCTTCCCGGTCTGCTCCCAGGCCGCTGCTATTCTGGCCAATGCCTTGCTCTTCCAGGAGATCTCGGCGCGGCTAGACAAGGCCTACACGGAAATCCAGGAGCGGGCCAGGCAACTGGAAATGACGACGCAGCAACTGGTGCGGGCGGAGAGGCTGGCTCTGATGGGCCAATTGGCAGCAGGGATTTCCCATGAACTGGGAAACGTCATCGCTCCTTTGCAGGTCTATGCCGATCTGCTGGCGAACTGCAAGCCGGGCGATGCGGACTATATCATTTATAGCCGGCATATACAGACTATCACCGAGCGGGGGAAGCAAATCCTGCGCCAGTTCACCGATTTCGCCCGCAAGGATCAGGGGCAGCGGCAGCCTGTTGATCTCGGCGCCCTCGCTGATCGCATCCTCAGCTTGTTGGAGTATTTCCTGCTTCGCGGGGCTATCACGGTGCATCGCGATTATGCCAGCGATCTTCCTGCCGTGTCTGCCGACCCAGGGCAGTTGGAACAGGTCTTCACCAACATCATCATGAATGCCATGGATGCCATGCCTGAAGGTGGGGACCTCTATGTGACGGTGCGTAGAATTCGCGGAGCGGCGGGAGAGGCTCAATATGTGGAAGCCCTTTTTACCGATACAGGGTGCGGAATTACACCAGGGAACTTGGAGCGGGTCTTTGAGCCGTTTTTCACGACGAAAGAGGTCGGCAAAGGCACCGGTTTGGGGCTATTCATCAGCTACGGGATCATCGAACGACATGGGGGCAGCATAGATATCGAGAGCAAGCCGGGCAAGGGAACGACAGTGAAAATCCGCTTGCCCGCCACAGATTGATTTCAGATTGCAGATTTTGGATTTTTCAAATCTGCAATGGTAAAGGGGGTTGGTTCATGCCAGGTAGGCCCCGTGTGCTCATCGTAGACGACGATTACTACGTGCGGGAAGCGTTGACCGCCCTGCTGACGAGGGACCCACGTACCGAAGTGGTTGGCAGCGCGGTTACCCCGGAGGAGGCCCTGAAATGGCTCCAAGGCGAGGAGGGCGGCGGACGGGTTGACGTCGTCCTGTTGGACATGGAGTTCAAGCAAGGCCAGATGAGCGGCATGGAGGCAATCCCGCTCCTACGGGCACAGGCTCCTCGCGCCGCCATCCTGGTCTTTTCCATGTTCCGCGATGACGAGATGATCCTGCAAGCGATCCGCGCGGGTGCGGATGGCTACCTCTGGAAAAACGAGGCCGCAGCCGGCATCGCCAGCGCCATCCTGCATGTCCACGAGGGGCGTTTCGTGGTCACCAAGTCCATCGCGCAGCTTTTGTTCGGCAAAGTCAGCGATCTCATCGGGGCGCGTCCCACCGAAATTCTCCCCGATAGCAAGAAATACGAGGAGCTGACCAAAAGGGTGGAACAGGTTATCCGTTTGTTCTGCATTGATGGCCTCTCCGCGGGCGAGATCGCCGCGGCGCTCCATATCTCGGAGAATACAGTGCGCGGCCACATCAAAGCCGCCTATGAAATCCTGGGTGTGGACAGTCGGCAGGAGGCTTTCCTCAAGCTGGTGGCGCGCGAGGATGAGTGAATTTATCTTATCAACGGAGGATGGAAGATCGAATGGCCCTAGACAACACTCGCGACGATTTCGATATCGAAACGCTGGCTGCCAAGGCGGTGGACACGCTGGCTGTATCGGCCAGGCAGGTCATCGCCATCTGGGCCAGCACGCATTCCCTCGATCTCATTGAGGCACTGGCTTTTCGCATCCGCCAGCGAGGTGCGTTTTGGACCCTGCGCCTCACTACGGAATCGCTTCTTCGCCGCATAGGTCAGGATGTCCCGGAAACCTATCTTGACCTCATTCCTGAGCACGAGTTGCGCTGGCTGGCCGATGTCCAGGCGATTATTTCCGTGCGCGATCATGGCGGGCACATGTCCGGCGTCTCTTTATTGCGACGCCGCAAGGTAGGGGCGGAATGGATCGCTTTGATTGACGAGGCCACCCGCCGTGGCATCCGCCAACTGGTGGTGGTCAACCCCACGCGCGCGCTGGCCTCCGCCTATGGGGTGCCACTGCTGAATTTGCGCCGCTCCTATTGGCAGGCGATAAACGTTGGCGAGCAGGCGATCAGTAAGAACCAGCAGAAGGCAAAAGCCCGGCTTGCCGAAGCCAGGCAAGTCCACATCACCTCCGAACTGGGGACGGATCTCCACCTGCGCATTGATCGTCGCCGGGTTTATCTGGACGAGGACACTATCCCCCGTGGCGAGGTCTATATGGCCCCACACGAGGATTCGGCGGAAGGGATCGCTGTCATAGACAGGATGTTGCTCAAGGGGAAGCCGGTGGAGCGGCTCCGCCTGACATTCGCCCACGGGCGATTGGTCAGGATCGAGGGACCTGGTTCGAGCGCCGACTCCTTCGGGGAGCTGTTGGCCGCTTCCAACGGTGATAAGGACGTGATCGCGGAGTTTGCCGTCGGCCTCAATCCAGGAATCGCTGAGCCGACGGGGGATCTTTTGCTGGACGAGAAGATGTATGGGAGTGTGCATATCGCCATCGGCATGAATGACCGCTTTGGGGGGAGAAACCGGTCGAATCTGCACCTGGATCTGGTCATGTTGCGACCGGTCGTCCGGCTGGATGGGACACCATTCATTGACCATGGCGTTCTATCCTTTTGAGAGTTGACAAAAATCTGTTTTCGGGTATAATACCCTATTATTCCTATAGCCAAAATATAGTTACTAATTGGTGACCGGCTTAGTCTTGCCCTGGGGACAACGCACATCCATTATCTTCCACTAGAAAGGAAAACCATGTTACCGAGATTCTCGGAACTTCTAATGGGTTGCCAACCATGCTGAGAACAATCCGCATCCACATTGAGGGCACGCACTGTCCAGGATGCAAGACACTCATCGAGAGCGAGGTCGGCTCACTGGCGGGAGTGCAAAGCGTCCAGGTTGATTACGTAAGCGGGAAATCCCGCATCCGGTTCGATAATGAGCTGGTCTCAAAGGAGCAGATTACTGAGACGATTGAAAGGCTGAACTATCGCGTTAGAGCAGGGGCGAGCGGAGAGAAAGTGGCGCAAAAGCCGCTTTCCGCCAATCTCCTTGTCGCCGGGGTTCTCCTGGTCGGTTTTGTTTCGGCATACCTGACGTTGCAGCGCTCCGGTCTGCTGGAGATCCTGGCCAGGCTGAACGAGCAGCGGCTCAGTTTCGGCCTGATCCTCTTGGTCGGGTTTCTGGCCGGCTTTCATTGTGTGGGGATGTGTGGCGGCCTGGTAGTGGCGTATGCAGCCCGCTACCAAGCAACCTGCAAGGAAGAAAAGCTGGGTTTCTCCCCTCTCCATTTGCAGTACAACCTGGGCCGATTTGTCTCCTACACGGCCATCGGCGCTGTGTTGGGGGGCTTTGGCTCTTTCTTTGGCATCAGTCCCACCTTCACCGGCCTGATCACCCTCGCCGCCGGGCTTTTCATGGTTCTGATGGGGCTTTCCTTGCTGGGGAATTTCGCCTGGCTGGAGAGGATAACGCCGAGGCTGCCAGCTTCCATTGGGCGATTTTTGTACGGCCAGCGCCGCGGCGGAAAGCCGAGGGGGCCTTTTATCATCGGCTTGCTGAATGGCTTTATGCCCTGCGGCCCGCTCCAGGCGATGCAACTCTACGCCCTGGGTTCGGGGAGCATCGCCCGCGGGGCCATCTCGATGGGCCTCTATGCCCTGGGAACCGTGCCGCTCATGTTCGGTTTTGGCAGCTTTCTCTCCCTGATCGGCCAGGAGAGGAGCAGGCAGGTCATGAAACTAGGTGGAGTGATCGTCCTCATCCTGGGGGCGCTGATGCTCAATCGTGGCCTGGTGCACTTTGGCTTCGGCTTCCGCTCCCCGACTCCGACGCGCGCAGAGACGTTGCGTGCAACGCCTCAACCCACTGCTACCCGTGCGCCACAGTACCAGACGGCCAGGATGGAGCTAACCTATCGTGGCTATGTGCCGAACGCGCTTTACATAAAGAATGATGTTCCTGTGCGCTGGGTGATTGATGTGAAGCAGATGACGCGCTGCACGGACGAAATCATCATGCCCGAATACAGCGTCAGGAAAAAGTTGACTTATGGGGAAAACGTCGTAGAATTCATCCCAAAGAAGGTCGGCGAGGTCAAGTTCAGTTGCTGGATGCGCATGGTCTGGGGCAAGTTCGTCGTGACTGAGTGAAGGAGGTGCTTCATGCAGATAGGTCCTCGCAATCCCCTCGTCTGTATTCGCACTGTCGAGATTCCCCCTGGAAATGAGCAGGCATTTTTCGAGTGGATCCAATCCAACCGCGAACTGCGGAAGAGGTACGGCATCCTCATGGAGCGAATTCTGAAACCCACGGATGGACAGGGCAACTGGCTGATTATCACCATGTGGGAAAGCGAGGAAAAGTTCGAGAAGTGGCTGGTAGCCCCGGAAAAGCCAGCCGTGGACGCCTCGCCCGGCCATGCCCTCGTCAAATTCGGCAAGATCAAGCGATATGATACCGTATCGGGGTACTAGAGGAAATCTCAGCGAAAATCCTCCCGCAGGTTCGTAACCTGCGGGAGGATTACTGCGGCGGAATGGTGGCTGTGGAAATCTATGCGCGCGCTGTAAGAGACTCGACGGCCGCCTGGGCAGGAATGTAGCGTTTTCTCCTCTCACCTGGCTCCCCGCTCAGGATTGACTCCAGACCGTCCGCCAATTCGCGGAATGCCCGTTGGTAACAGTCCGCAAGCCTCTGGTCTACCACCTCTTGCGCCAGGGCCTCTTCCAGAACCAGTATCACGCTAGTGACTCCGTTGGGCGCTGGTTGGCAGTAAATACGAACCCACATAGGCAGTTTTGCGGAGCTTTCCAACCACCCGTCAAACAGCCTGGTTTGGAATGCAGAACCTGGATACCCCTCAATCTCCTGGTCTATTCCGTGGCGCCCTCCCGTTCCATTGTCAGATAGCAAGCGGCGAGCCAGGCTTATACAACGCGCCGGAGATGCCGTCGTGACAAAACTTACTGAGTGGGATACTTTCACCATATTCGCCTCCCGGCTCTGCTCAATTTGCATTATCAGGAATACATTATGCTCGCTCCTATTATGCGCTTCTATGATGTACTCTGTCAATGGTACCAGGGTACTACCTCTTGAGCAAAAGGCTTGCGTTCCTCTCAGGTGGTGATATAATACAGGTTGAATCAAGTAGGGGGGGCCTTGCCCCTGTCACCTCACATGAGAAACGAGGTGAGCGCCTATGAAGATCACCGTCGTCGGCCACAAGGGACAATTGGGGGAAGCTCTGCATGTGGCGCTGGCTGGTGAGTCTCTACAACTCTTGGATCTGCCCGAATATGACATCACTATCTACCCCGAGTGTCTGCGGCCTATCGAGGAGTACAGCCCTGACGTCGTCATCCATGCGGCGGCGATGACCGATGTGGATGGCTGTGAACTCAAGCCGGAATTGGCCTTTCGCGTTAATGCCTTGGGCACGCGCAATGTGGCCCTCGCCTGCCAAAAGACGAACGCAACCATGCTTTATCTCAGCACGGATTACGTTTTTGATGGCACCACAAGAGAGCCTCATTGGGAATACGACCGCCCCAATCCGCAAAGTGTCTACGCACGCTCCAAGTGGGCCGGGGAGCAGATCGTGCGCGACCTGCTCTCGCGCTTCTACATCGTGCGCACGGCCTGGCTCTACGACCGCACGCACCGCAATTTTGTCAACACGGTGCGCCGCCTGTCAGCGGAACGTGATCACTTGAAAATGGTCACCAATGAGGAAGGTTCGCCAACCTACGCACCTGACTTGGCCGCAGCCATCACCAAACTAATCTGCCATCCCGCCTATGGCATTTACCATTTCACTAACGCGGGAGTCTGCTCTCGCTACCAGTGGGCGCGCAAGATATTGGACTTGATCGGGAAAAAGGACTACCCGCTCCATCCGACAGACTCCTATCCTCGGCCAGCTAGGGTTCCCGCCTACGTAGAGCTTCGCAACCTCTTCGGCGCGGCGCTGGGTATCACCTTGAGGCCGTGGGAGGAAGCATTGGAGGAGTGCCTGGGCGGTAGTTAGATGGAAAGCAAAACACCACATGTTTCGGTGATCATCCCGAACTACAACGGGGCCAGGCTGCTGCCGGTCTGTCTGAATGCATTGCGGCAGCAGACGTATACTGAGCGCGAGGTCATCGTCGTGGACAACGCCTCGCGCGATGAGTCCTGTGCGCTTATCGCCCATGCCTATCCTGAGGTGCGGCTGTTGCGACTGGAGGCGAACCGTGGCCTGACGGGAGGGTGTAACGCTGGTATCGCTGTGGCGCAGGGAGAGATCATTGCCCTGCTCAACAATGATACGGAGGCCGATCCACGTTGGCTTGAGGCGCTGGTGGAGGCATTAACCCGTCATCCGCAAGCGGGCGCGGCGGCGACCAAGATCCTCCTCTACGACCGTCGCAATGTCCTCAACTCGGCGGGAGATATATACGGCAAGGAGGGCCTCCCCAACAGTAGAGGAGTCTGGCAAGAGGATCAGGGACAATTCGACGAAGAAACGTGGGTTTTCGGCGCGTGTGGTGGGGCGGCAGCCTATTGCCGCGCCATGTTGCAGCAAATTGGTCTTTTCGATGAGAGCTTTTTCATGTATTGTGAGGATGTGGATCTAGCCTGGCGCGCCCAGATCGCCGGCTGGCGCTGCATCTATGCACCACAGGCGGTGATTTACCATCGCCTCAGCGCCACAGGGGGAGGGCCGCTGGCCAGCTTTTACACCGGACGTAATACGCTCTATGTCCTGGCCAAAGACGTCCCTCCGACTCTGCTGCGCAAGTATTGGCCACGCATGGTCGCTGCCCAGTTGCGTATCGCTGCTCAAGCCTTGCGCGCCTGGCGGGGGGAGGCGGCACAGGCTCGCCTGCGCGGGCAATGGGCTGGCCTCCTCGGCTGGGCACAGATGCGGCGCAGGCATGCAGAGGTGGAGCGGCTGCGGCGCGTGTCGGACGAGTACCTCGAAAGTATCCTAAGTTGACACCTGTTCATGTTATCTGTGGTTGGCGTGGGGAGAAAATGGTCTACTATGACGCGGCGGTTCTCAAGGAAATCGAGCGGCGATTCTTTGCCATCCAAAGCAAAACCGAAGAACCAGATCGCCACATCGAGATGCCGGAAAAAGCTTACGCTTGAGCGCACCAGAGGGCCTATGGCTAGAAAGCACGGGCAGCGATTTCATGGCGATCCCACGCGCTTCGAGGTCGTTGCCGAGTTCATCTACAATCGGTACGGCAAGAGCATCCACTATATCGCTGACGTCGCGGGTGGACAAGGGATGCTCTGCCGCATCCTCCGCAAAAAGTACAACTATGAGTGCGAAGTCATTGACCCCCGTGGCTGGACGCTAAGGGGTGTGCCTGGCCGGGCTGTGGAACTTGACCCATCGGAGACTGCCTATTATGATCTGATCGTCGGCCTGCATCCGGATGAAGCGACTCGTGCAGTAGCCCGAGCTGCTCTCATCCGGCCAGTGATCCTGATCCCTTGCTGCAACTTTTGGTCTGATGAGAAGTTGGGACGGGATGAGCTGATAGAAGCGATTGAGAGCTACTATCGGGAACATGGCATCAGATTCGAGCGGGTTACTTTTTCCTTCAGGGGGCCGAAGAACATAGGGATCGTTTCGGAGCCTCCTAATGTCCTGAGTAGAGGGATGTTCGCCGGGCTGGGAAAATAGGCTTTGCATGAGTTGACTAAAAAGCCAAGTGAGTGTAAGATAAGGTGATTTGGCTGCCAGCCATCACCTTGTGGCGGTCGGCTTCTGCTGATGGCTGAAAGCCGAGCGCTTCAGGTGGAGGATTGGCCCATCGCTACTCAGGTGGAGCGGCCCTATCTATCAGTGGTTATCCCGGCCTATAATGAGTCACGCCGTCTGCCAGCGAACTTGCCCAAAGTCTTCGCTTATCTGGATGGGCAACCCTATGCGGCGGAAGTGATCGTCGTGGACGACGGCAGCGAGGACGATATCGCCAGCATCGTGGAGAGGTTCCAGAAGGAGCATCCTAACCTGCGGCTCATCAGGAATCCTCACCGAGGGAAAGCCTATACGGTGCGCACTGGCGTCCTGGCAGCGCGGGGATGTTATATCTTTCAATGTGATGCTGACCTTTCCATGCCGGTTGAGGAATTGGCCAAGTTGCTCAAGGCATTGGAGGAAGGGTACGATGTGGTTGTCGGCTGGCGTGCCAGGCGGTATCACCTTCCCTGGTATCGTCAGATTATGAGCCTGATCTATCACCTCGTTGTGCAGGCCATCGTGGTCAGAGGTGTTCGGGATACGCAGTCGGGGTTCAAATGCTACCGTAGGCCGGTGGCGCACGATATTTTCCGCCGTACCATGCTCTATAGCGGCGAGGCGGAGATCAAAGGGCCCGCCGTCACCGGCTTTGACGTCGAAATCCTCTTCCTGGCGCAACAGTCAGGCTACCGGATTAAGGAGGTGCCCGTGGAATGGTACTATGCGGAAAGAAGCACAGTTAACCCGATCAAAGACTCGTTGCGCAACCTGGGGGATGTGATCCGCGTGCGCCTCAACGATCTGCAAGGCAAATATCGCCACGCCAGGGCGGCCAAGGGGGATATGGGGGCCTCCGCCCCCGAACTATAATCTATCCTCTGAAAAGATTCACCACAGAGGTCACCGAGCACGCGGAGAAAGCATCATGCATACTTTCTCTGTGACCTCTGTGTGCTCCATGGTTATCCTTTACTATCTAGCCAAAGAAAGGAACTTCCCATGACTGATAGACTGCTTATTTGTGTTGCCTGGCCTTATGCCAATAGCCCACTCCACCTGGGCCATGTCTCGGGGGCATACCTTGCGCCCGATATCTTTGCGCGGTATCAGCGTTTGCAGGGCAAAGAAGTCCTGGTGATCTCCGGCAGCGATACCCATGGCACGCCGATCACAGTGCGCGCTGAGCAGGAAGGGGTTCCCCCTCTGGAGATCGTCGAGCGTTACCACAGTAGCATTCTGGAGTCATTGATCGGCCTGGGGATCAGCTTCGACCTCTATACCCACACCAACACTGAGAACCACAAGGCAGTGACGCAGGACTTGTTCCTGCGACTTTGGGAACGGGGCTATATCTTTAAGAGCAGGATGAAGATGCCCTACTGCGAGCATGACCAGCGATTCCTGGCCGACCGTTATGTAGAGGGCGTCTGTCC
>Ga0129297_10001715_pt1 | contig 11178 bp, 8 predicted proteins | sample I18A1metaG_FD_94708 | JGI IMG/M metagenome (GOLD analysis project Ga0129297, IMG submission 94708) | Lake sediment bacterial and archeal communities from Gulf of Boni, Indonesia to study Microbial Dark Matter (Phase II) - ​I18A1 metaG | ecosystem: Environmental > Aquatic > Freshwater > Lake >... | reverse complement strand
CCATTCTCGCCTTGAGCTTCTCGTCGAGACGAACTGTCACGATGGCCATGCCGGTTTACCATACCCGTGAGGCGGGTGAGAGCCCGTATATAAATGTATTACGGGCTCGACTGTACAGGATGCCTCGCCGGATTACGGGCACGGCTGCATCAGATAGCATCCATACGTCCTAGGACCGCACGATCAAGTTCAGCCCAAAGCAGTAGCCTGTAGCCCTACTTTCCTTGTTTCTCGAGAAAGCTGTCTATCAGCTTGCGGGCGATGCTGATCTTGTCTGGGAGTTGAGGCAAATTGTCAGCCGTGAACCAGCGTGCGTCTACATTCTCCTCATCATTCAGGATGATTTCGCCGCCGGCATAACTGGCGGTGAACCCGATCATGAGGGAATGAGGAAAAGGCCAAGGCTGGCTCCCGAAGTAGGTAATCTCCCTAACAGTAATCCCTGTCTCCTCTTGCACCTCTCGGATGACAGCCTCTTCAAGAGTTTCGCCCGCCTCAACGAAGCCGGCGAGCGTGCTGTACATGACCGACCGAAAACGCCGAGCTCTTGCCAACAGGATCTCCCGACCGCGTGCAACGAGGACAATAATCGCAGGGGCAAGATGAGGGAAATGCAGGAGACCGCATTGCGGACATTCTTTGGCCCGTTCGGTCGCGTGCATCTTAGTTCTCGCTCCACAACGGCCACAGAACTCATGAGTCCTATCCCACTCAACAATCTGCACGGCCCGGCAGGCTACAGACAACAGACCCTCATCCATTCGACCATAGACCTGACGGAGACCATCAAAGCTCATCCCCTTCGGAGGAGCGATTCCTTCGGCAAGTTCCACGGCGTAGCAGTGGCGGCCGTCGAGGAAGCCAAGGTAGTGCTCTCGCAAGGTCGGCAACCCCAGCTCAGCAAAGTCCACGAGGCACGGGATCGCCACCTCATGTGGTTCTAGCTGAACGAGGAGTCTGTCTCCCTGAAAGGCAAACCACCAAGCCGCCTCCATTCTGTCCTTCGGCGGCAGGACACGAGAGATGAAATTACTACGTTCTACCACAGAACTCGCCAACCGATTCCATCACGCGCTTGTGTATCACTCAAGGTGTTTAATCTACCCACGGCACAGTAACAGTCCGAAAGTCAGTCTGTTCGTGTGCGCACCACGACTGCTGAATCTCCAACTCCTCTCCAAGCGCCCAAGACGAGGCAGGGTTGGGCGGAAACCGCCGAGGTGAACCGAGACCGATCACTGGGGCATGTGAAACGTGGGACCCCTAGTACCGTTCCCTCTTCGAACTCGCGAGCGCCTTGCTAGCTGTCGCACCGTTCGCAGTTTCCACAGTTGAGGCAGCGACCGTTTGTGAGCCCGTTTCCACAGTTCGTGCAGGTATCGTTTGAGCTCATGCGTGTTGCGTAGGTTTCTCGAATCATAATGAGAGAGGGCGGCGACGGTGAGACAGCGAGTCCCGACGGAACAGACTCACAGGCGGCCCAAGGTGAGACTTGTTCTTCCGACATTGCAGGGCGCAGGCTGTGCTAGGACATGAACATGCGGTCCTCATTGCTCGAAGCTTCACGGTACGAAGTGACTATCCGCCGAGAACAGCGAGAGCCTTGGCTACGCCGGGAACCGCCAAGAAACGGTTCCTCTTGCGGATCCCTCCGTTACTGTTTCGTGGGCATACCTGATGTTGATGTTGGCCGGGGCGAGCTTCTCGTTTCCAGTTGATGCTGGACTCGTAGCACGGCTTCTGGCCAAACGTGCCAGTCTGCAACCCAGTCTGGGTTGCGGCTCTCGGAGGCAAGCTGACAGGCCCAAGACTAGACCTAGTCTACCGCACAGCTGACGAGTTCACTATTCAGGGTCAAGGCGCACGGCCGGATGAGGCGACTGCAGCCGCTTCATTGCCGCGAGACCAGAGATTCTCGGACTATTTGGTTTGAAGAGGTAGCCGAAACTGAGTATAAGAGAACTGAATGAACGTTTCACAAGCCTCTTCTGCAATTCGCGTCATGAACGTCATCTGAAACGCTTGATTTCCAACGGATTTCAAGGGAATTCACTGAAAGGTGATGGAAGTAAGGAGCCGGAGCCGTTAGCGACCCTCTCTATGGTTCTCTCCCCCGGTTTTATTTCCTCGACTTCGCAGCGCGGACAGGCTGCCCAAAAGTGTCAGGTGCGACCAAGTAGAAAGTCTCTGTCGCCGGAGCGCACGCCCGCACTTAAGGAATTGAGATACTGGAGGGCCAGGGGCATCATCAGACAAGCGCAACACATGGGTGCTCAAATCAGAAATAGAGAATAGTCAGGCGTGCCCTATGCTACAGGGAGTTGCTCTGTCAACACAGGGGTCGACTCACTCGGTAGATGAGTTGAAGAATCAGATTCTCAGTGACCCCAACCCAGAAGTTAGAAGAGTCGGAACACTATTCCTTGATCTTGGCTTCATTCCGGTAGCGCACGGGCTTAACGTCCACAACGTACAGGGGCAAAGAATAGGGGAGATAGACCTCGCTTTCAAACTTGAGCGCGACGCTTCTCTAAGGCTCTTGATAATAGAGGTCAGCCGTCGCTCACGCGACCCAAATGAGAAGATCAGTAGCTTCTTCTCAAAATGGGCAGACCCATCCAACCTGCAGCTCTTGCTTCAGAAGCTCGATATGACAGGATTGAAGAACTTCAGAATATACGTCGACGCCTTTCGAGAAAGCAAGACCGCAGTAGTCTCATCCGTGCGTCATCATCTAGAGAATAGCACCGCGCCAAATCGCCTCCTTTTCAAAGACGACATTGAGTACTTTGAGGAGATGTTCGCGAAGATTGGCAGATGGGCAAGGAGCGATCTACTGAGCCTCATTCGGGTTCCAATGTCTGAGACCTTCGTTCGGCGAAAAGCAATCCAGTTCTATTTGGGAAACACACCAGCATTCTCACTCGTTATGGATGTGAGAACTCTCCTCGATTGCTGCTACGTCTCCAGGAGGCTAGGAGAGAAGAAGGGTTACCAGCGGGTGCTGAGCCAGGAAAGGATACGAACCATAGGAAAGGAAATCGAGGCCGGCAGGATGATGGCATTCCCCAACTCTATTCTGATAGACTGCGAACAACCCCTGACAGACACTCCACTACCACCTGAAGAATGTCCGCGCGAAAAAGACATCGCTCTGCCAACTTCATATTGTTCGTGTTGTGTCGTTGATGGGCAACACAGGCTCCTGGGCTTCTCACAGGTCAGAGAAAGTGAACTAGCTCAACGGCACTTGCCCGTCATAGCCTTTCAACAACTTGATCCTAGCGAAGAAACAAAGCTGTTCATCGACATAAACTCCAAACAGAAGAGAATAGACAGCAACCTGATTCTGGACCTGAAGGCTGACTTCTCGTGGAACCCGGTTCAAAACCCGAGGGAACATGCGGAGAAGATCATAGTTATGATTGCCAGACGGCTTAACACGAATGGACCACTAAGACAACGAATCTTCTTCGGTGGCGCACGTGAGAAGAGGGGCATGAAAATAACGCTATCGACAATAGTCTCAATCATCAGAGAAAACCAGCTCGTGGGCGGAAAATGGCACTTCTACCAGCGGGACCCAAATTCCACAGATATTGGAGAACCCTTTCAGAAAATCAAGAGCATCTTTTCATCAATGCTGCAGACGTTCCATCGCAAGGCCGACTCCAGGGCGTTCCTTCTAAGCAACGTGGGTCTTAGGATTCTGTTTCGAACAATACACGTACTTGAAAGAAACAGAAGGAGCGCCAAAAGGTTCAGAATCACCAACGTGCAGTTCTTTGAGGACCTCAAACGCACCTTGGATGATCGCATGATAGGAGAACTCGAGAAACTATACGGCACAGGAGGCAAAGTCGAAGGCTCAAAGAGAGTCATTGACGTGCTCAAGAGAGATTTCCCCGAGAGATACAAGCCACTAGAACTGGATTTCCGCCGACTCAGAGTCAAGAAATGATTCGTGGGAAGCTTCTGCGCCGCATTCTATTCCCGTGTAGCTCGGGTCCGCCGTTGGAACACGCAGTCACAGATCGACACCCCCCACATAGTAATTCATAGCGTAACGTCCACGACGTCTTCATGCGTGTCTCTGCGTATTCACGTGGATGAGTCTAGAAATGCGTTGCATGTTCCATGAATTCAATCCCTTCGACATGGAAGCCGTGGACTATTGGAAGTTCCTTCTCGTAGGGAGACCGCCTGTGAGTCGGCCGGCTACGGCGGAATACTTTCGATGCCTCGTCGAATACGGGCACCTCAGCATCTTACTTCTTTTTTCCAACTCCTCTTTACTCATCGGGTCCTGCCTAGAACGAGTTCGCAAGAGTAGCAGACTCTAGGACTGTCGCCAAAGGTCACGGATCCCAAACACCCAATAGTCAGAATCGAGATCTACATGATATATGGCGCCTCGGGATCAACCGGGAGATACCTTTGGAGTTTGTTCGGAAGGAAATCGAGGTCAAGGACCTGCTCTTTGACCCTAATAACCCTCGATTCCTAGCGCTTCAGCAGCTTCAGGGTGTGAAAGACTTGACTCAGGAGCAACTCCGAGATGAGATGGAAAAGGACGATGAGATACCAACACTAACGAAGTCGATAAGGAGAAGCGGAGTCAGGGACCCGATCTGGGTAAAGGCCACTTCAGACGGACACTATGTTGTCTTTGAAGGTAACCGACGGACATACATCCTAAAGAAACTAATCGAAGAGAAAGTCAAACCGCCTAGAGGGGTCCGTTACGAAAAGGTTGACGCCAACGTAGTCGACGAGAGCATTTCACCGACACAGATGCTGCTTCAGAGGGTCACTCTTCAGACAGGGAAAAAGGCATGGGGGGCATTCAACGACGCCGCAGCTACCTGGTCGCTGCGTTATGAGCATCAGTTGGAAGAAGAGGATATCGCCGCGGAACTACAGATCTCGATACGAGAGGTTAGGGAGCGAATAGAGAATTTCAAGTTGTTCAAGGAATACGTGATCGCAACAAAGGACACCAACCCTCACAAGTTTGCTTTCTTTGCCCAAGCCCCCAAGAAGGTCAAGGACTGGATATCTCAAAACACGGAGAACCGAACCACATACTTCCAGCTAATCACGCCGGTGCACGGCAAGCAGAAGATCCGGTCTGTAGCGACTAAGGGCGGTCTGAGAGATTTCCAACACGTGCTAGATGACCCAGACGCCCTAGCTGCTCTCGTGCACGATGATTACACAGTCGAGGAGGCCGTCGAGCTTGCCAGAGAGAGCGACGTACGGAAATCAATGCCGTACCTCAGGAGATTGGGTCACATAGCCACTAATTTGCAGAACCTTACCAGAGCTCAGATCGATCAAATTCGCAAAGACAGACGGGTCCAGACCGACCTGAAGAGACTCAAGAAGGCATGCGATGACCTACTTGCCAGGGTCAGTAGATCTCGAGGATAAACGCAACGAAGCAGATCTGCAATGCTTCCTTCGTGCACTGACTGCTAGACTGCCCCGTCCGCGCCCTGTCCACATTGCGAAGGAAGACTTGCTGCAGAACATCAGATCTTGGTGCAACAGTCAGGAGAGATCCGAAGTTCTCCTTGGAGACTTGGAATCGAAGCTCAGAAAGACTGTCCTGATCGACGATTGGGCTGTTCTGTACAACATCTACTCTGAGAGGCTGGTTGTCGAACATCTACCTACGGATGGTCAAGTTGCCCGTTCCGCTGAATTGCGGAGCGGCAATATCCGGAACTCTCTGAGAGATACCCTTCGTGCCCTGTCCCCCCAGGCATTTGAGAACCTACTTGCGAACGTTTTCTCTAGAGTGCCATGGGCAAGAGATGTCAAGACCACCAAGACCACCAGAGACGGAGGCGTCGATTTCGTTGGCAAGTACGTATATGAACTTGGAGACGAGGTCCCTATGTACGGCCAGGCAAAGCATTGGCGCAGTAGGTTGGACTCTCCTCATGTTCGGAGCTTCATTGGCGCGTTAACAACTCAATCAAGAGGAAGACCCGTTGTGGGCATAATCTACTGTACTGCAGGATACTCACGGGACGCTGATTCCGAGATTCGAAGATCACCCATCAAGATCCTACAGTACAACGAAAATAGGCTCGTCGATCTCATGATGCAGTACGAGGTTGGAGTTAGGAGGATGCAGATAGAAAGCTATTCTCTGGACGGAAGATTTTGGGATGAAATCAAAGAATGATCCCATCAAGCCGGCAGCCTATCAACTAGTCCCACTGACCAAGCTTCTGACCAATGGCATGAGGTCCGTATTGATCTGTGACGGAGTTGGTGTTGGTAAAACAATTTCCGCAGCCTACGCTATTGTCCACTTCTTGACAACATCGCCCAAGCCATGCGCCGTTGTGTGCCCTCCTGCGCTACTGCCAAAATGGATGGGTGAGCTAAAGTCCAAGTTTGAGCTTGTGGCTTTGCCCGTCAGATCTTCGGAGGATTTGATAACGGCGAAGGAAGAGGCTGAGAAAGGCCGTAGCCAAAACGTCTACGTAATTTCCAACTCTCTGGTTATTGGAACTAGTTCAGATCAATATCCAGAATTGTCGTTGGTCATATTCGACGAAATACACAACTACCGCAATAACGAAACTCAAACACATAAAGGGGCACTTGAAGTTGCCAAAGCAGCCCATTGGCGCATAGGTCTTACCGCAACACCGATCAACAATTCCCTCAACGACTTAGCTTCTGAACTTCATCTTCTTCTACCGGAGTATGGTTGGGAGACTATTCAGGCGGCCATCGAAGATCTATGGCGGTCTGCCCGTGAAAAACTCACAAACGCACTCGTAACTCGCTTCTTGAAGGAGAGACTCGGGGTCCACTTCGCAGCCCGTGTGGTGACATGGAGGAGAGTTGCATACCCTGAGAGCTACGCGGCCAAGGTGCGTGTTCTCGTCAACTCCCTGCAAGTCTCCCCGCAGACCTCATTTGATGCGATAACGTATTTCCGCCTCGCGGCGAGTAGCCCCGCGGCCTTTTCTAAGGCGACCGCGGTCCCAGAAAGGCTGGTTCTTGACGACCCTAAACTGGAAGCATTGAGAGAGGCGCTATCGGACCCGAGTATCGAACATTGGTTGGTCTTTTGTGAGTTCAAGGAGACAGTCGAATACTTGGCAAGTGAGATCACGGGACGTCAAGTCTTTACGATGACAGGCGAGACGCCGATGTTTGAAAGAGAGTCAACTCTTGACGCATTCTCCAAAACTCCCAATTCGGTGCTGATTATGACGTCCGTCGGGTCTGAGGGGCTGGACATGCAGTTCTCACAAGGCATCGTCAACTACGACCTGCACTGGAATCCCATGAAGCTCGAGCAGCGTATCGGGCGAATCGATCGCCTCGGACAGAAAAAACCTTGGATCGGCATTGTCAATCTCGTGGTACAAGGCAGCATTGACGAACGTGTGATGAGTGTAATAAGTAGGAAGCTGACCGCGATATCCGGAAGCGTCTTTGCTGCGGATGGAATATTAGAATCGACAACAGAGGCTGAACAACTGTACGATTCCTCTGCACTGTCAGAAGAGTTGAACGAGAGCGAGAGACTGGTGCGAGTTCTGGACAATAATAGTCCCATCGAGAACAAGGACTACGCTGTCCTAAAGGCTATCAACATCAAGTACTGCCGACCTGAAATGCTGCGTCGTGCGGCACGCCGAAGAAGCATTGATTGGATAGCCTCAGGGAAATCTGCCAAACGTTGGTTGAACAAGGTCCGGAGCGACGGGCAAAGAGTGCTGGAGTTGTTGAGCTATTTCAGTTGATGAAGAGCAATAGTGGTCGCCAGTGAGCGGGGAAAAGGACAGCCGACTCATAGACGACTGGATGAACGAAATCGAAGGAGCGGTCTACGACCTAAGCCTGAGGAAAGACATCCTTGAAAAAACGAGGCGCCTTTTGACCAAAGCCGTCGAAGCTGGTCTCACAGGCACCGGCCATTCCGCAACCTACACAGCCTTCGCGTGTTTCGACGTCGCATGCAGAGTGTGCGGAGAACAGATGTCAATCCATCGCATGTTGCGGACGCCGCTTTGGAAGGGGTTGAAGGCAAAGAGAGCCAAGAAGACCGTGTCCGTGTTGCTCAGACGGTTAGGCTTCAGGATGTGCTTCAACTGTGGAGCCGAAGGGAAACCAAATGAGCATTTCTGTCAGGTCTGTGGCACTTGGTTGTCTAGAACGGTTTGCGAGGAAGAACTCAAAATGGCCCTCTCCCGTAGAGCCACCAGTAGAACGCAATACAGATCTCGACCCACGTCAAAGAATAGGACATCTATTTTGGATGATAGCGACTAGATTGGCGAGAAGGAATTGGGGGACTTCCCGAACCCGTAGAGAAAAAGGGAGTCTGCAGCTACTTGTCATGCAGGCAGACGCTAGACGTAGGACTTAAAGGAATTCAGAGTGAACAAGGCTTCATCGAGAAGCTTGCGTAGATCCCTATTTCCCCGGTACTTGGCAAGCTCTTCAAACCTCACCGTCTTCAGCGTCGCGACGAGTCTGTCGATGGTTTCCTTCAGATCGAGTGATGGTGAACTCAAACTCTGCTGGAACTCCTTTGCCTTCACGACATTCAATGCGTCTTGTATCGTCGTCTTTTCCCTAAGGAAGATAGCCCGAGCATCAGGATCCGGTAGTATCTTTCTCAACTGACGAATGTCTACTGAGTCGTCAATGAGGCCGTCCCTAATCTTCTTGACCACAACTGCCTCTACCTCGGGTGTACGAAGTTTGCTATTGATGTTGGTGAATTCTCTGGCATAGGAAAGAGCTCTAGACCCCTTCTTGTCCGCTACTTTTGCAGCTAACTCCTCTGCTTCCCTGAGTTTTCTCATGGAGCTTTTGGGGATGCTCATCGCTGCCGCCGTCTTTTCTTCGCTTGTCTTCGCTTGGAAAAGCTTGGACTCAACCTGATGTTTTGCAAACGGACCCCAAGGCTTGAGATGCAGATGTATGTGGGATAACAACTGAAGCCGCTCCATCTCCGTAAGAGGGCCCTCTACTAACAGGCATGGGATTCTGGCAAGATTCTCCCCAAGTCCAGGATTTTCGCTGAGGAGCTTCTCGTTCCGCAAGATGTGTCGTAGCGCTCCCAAGCGACGATCTCCATCGATCACGCGCCGTTTGCCCTTTGTATTCTCGACAATTATCGGAGTGGAAATTCCCTTGTTCTCTATGACGGACTTCACGAGATCATCGAAGCCACGCACCAATTCGATACCATCGGGCTGCCTGGCCGTACGTGGATCCAAGCCCTTGGCCTGCAGATCAACGGAGAGCTCGTAACGCCTGGGCTGCTCAGGGTCAGGATCGAGCTGGTCAGGAGAGAGTTCGTCGAGGGTTATGTTTACGTTCCTGCCGGCCACGATCATCTATTTTCGTCACTTACGAAAGTAGCCCAACTGACGCTAATAAGTCCCCCTCTTCAAGGACGCCGGAACACGACGATGTACTCGTGAGCTATCCTAGGGTACTCCAGTCTGTTCCTGTAGAACTGGTCGGTAGATGTTCGTGATTCCTTCTTTATGAATACCTGCTCAGTCAGGAACCCCTCGTGCTCGAAGACTTCCACTAGTCGAAATCCAAGTGGAATGAATCGGCCTTTTTGGCGGACATCTCCAATCATGACGGCGCAGAAATGGTTCGGCTTGAGAACACGTCGAAATTCGGCAGCGACCTTGCGTAACTGCTCGAGGAACTCGGCCGGGTTATCGATTCTGGAGAGATCGTCGAACTGGGACCGAGTGTACCTGATTTGGCTCAGATACGGGGGGTGCGCGCATATGAAGTCGACAGAGCCCGACCGAAGAAAACTCAATTTCCTTGCATCTCCCCAAACGGCACTCACTCTCACTCTAGCGAGCCGAAATTTCCTCTTCGCAGCTTCTTGTCTTAGGTGCTTAATCCGAAGCTGACTGATCTCAACCGCAACGGGATTGATGTCTACTCCCACTCCGTTGCGTTCCAGAAGGATGCATTCAATGAGAGTTGTCCCGCCCCCGACAAACGCATCTAGGACTGTGTCTCTTGGTTCAGAGTAGCGAAGAATGAGGTTTCTTGGCACATGCGGCGTCCAATTACCAGGATAATCACGAGTATGAGTGGCCCAGTCACCTCTACTCGGAAAGGCCCAGAGAGTTGTGTCTTCCAAGCGGAAATCCTTGGGAACAAAGTCCTTGGCCGCCTGGTGATTACGCAGCAGGGGGTCACTGAGGGCAAGCTCCCGTTTGATTACCGTCCAAGAGAAGAGCCTGTCAAACTCCCACATGATCTGTTTGAAAGAGGCTCCTTTGGACCGAAGCTTCTTGAAAGACTCAAGCCATTCAAGCCACTCTTTGGGATGTTCCCGCTTCATGTGGCGGACAATTGAAGTGCGTTCAGTTGACTTGCAGAGCCCACATCTGATGTACCTCTTGTCATCTTTGCGTGTCTCTTTGAATCCTCTGATCAGGCGATTCATTGCTGCAACCAAGTCCCGCTCTCCAGGATCTAAAGCTTTCCGAATTGCCAGACGAGAGCCAAGGAGCAGGTGCGCTGTGCGCTCCCGACAGAGGGCGTATCCCAGCCGCCACTTCCCCTTTGGATCGGCCCTAGATAGACTTGACAGGGCACAAAATGACTCCCCCAAAGCCGTGCGGGCGGCCGAATTTGAACCAACGATCTTGTGTGTGTTGTGAGTAGGCTTGCGCGGGCGCCTGAATTTGAAATCTTGATTTTGTGTCGATTTGAAGTGTCCGGTCAAAAAACCGTTAATAGCTTGTCTGTTCCGTAGCTGTCGGGAACCCGGTGCTCGACTGCACGCAATACACTAGCACACTGATGCTGCGTGTCGAGATGTGAGCGCAAGATGGCAAATTGGAGGAGCCGGTGGCTATGGAGAGAGAAATTTCATTCAGACTAAACGGTCGTCAAGTCTCCGTCTCTGCTCCCCCAGCCCACACACTACTCGAAGTCCTGCGGGAGAAACTGGACGTCACAGGACCGAAGGAGGATTGCGGGAAGGGAGAATGCGGCGCCTGCACAGTCCTCATGAACGGCAAGCCTGTACTCTCATGCCTCGTACTCATCTCTCAAGCCGACGGGTCAGAAGTCACCACGTCAGAGGGTTTCATGAAAGAAGGTATCCCGAACTACGTTCAGAAAGCATTCGTAGACAACGGTGCGGTG
>Ga0129297_10001714_pt1 | contig 11179 bp, 10 predicted proteins | sample I18A1metaG_FD_94708 | JGI IMG/M metagenome (GOLD analysis project Ga0129297, IMG submission 94708) | Lake sediment bacterial and archeal communities from Gulf of Boni, Indonesia to study Microbial Dark Matter (Phase II) - ​I18A1 metaG | ecosystem: Environmental > Aquatic > Freshwater > Lake >... | reverse complement strand
GACTCCACGTTCCCAAACATAGTGCCTTCATAGGTTTCGGAAACTTGGAAGCGCGCGAATGCTATCTGAAAAGGCTTTTCTCTCCTTTTGTTGACTGAAGATGACTGGATGAGGTATTGTGTCTAGGACAGTGAAGCAGGTCGCCTTTGACTGGATTTCTCAGAATGAGAAGAAGATCATCGAGACAGATGACGCTGTGTGGAGATATGCTGAGCTTGGCCTTCAGGAGTTCAAGACAAGCAAACTCTGCTCAGAAACTCTGGAACAGAATGGGTTCAGGGTTGAGCGTGGAGTGGCCGGAATGCCAACTGCATTTGTGGCAAGCTTCGGCCAAGGTAAGCCAGTCATCGGCATCATGGGGGAGCTGGATGCTCTCGCCAGTCTTTCGCAGAAGGCGTTGCCACGCAAAGAACCGTTTGAGGAGGGTGCTCCGGGGCACGGATGCGGCCACAACGCATATGCTACTTCGGCAGTGGCGGCAGGAATCGCAGTGAAAGTTGCTGCAGAAGAAACCGGCATTCAGGGTACGGTGAAGGTGTTCGGCTGTCCCGCCGAGGAAACACTAGTCGGCAAGATATTCATGGTTAGAGACGGATGCTTCAACGGTCTGGACGCCTGCATAGGAAATCACACTTCGTCGGCCAACGGTGTTGACCTCGATGCCGGCACTGCGATGAATTCATTCAAGGCCGAGTTCTTCGGAAGAGCAAGTCACGCCGGAGCATCTCCGGAACGAGGTCGAAGCGCACTTGATGCTGCTGAGCTGATGAACATAGGAGTAAACTACCTGCGTGAACACATTATTCAGGAAGCCAGGATACACTATGTTGTCGAGAATGGAGGAGTGCAACCGAATGTTGTGCCTCCGTATGCCAGAAGCTGGTACTATGTGAGAGCGCCTCTACGAGAGACGGTGGAGCAGATCTATGGGAGAGTGCTGAAGATCGCTGGCGCTGCTGATGAGATGGCCGAGACCACGCACAAGATCACCTTTCTGACCGGATGCTACCAGAAGCTGAACAACATTGCACTTTCAAAGTTGGCAGTCAGGAACATGCGGGAGGTAGGTGCACCGAACTATACAGAGGAGGAGTATGCCTTCGCGAGGGAGCTCGGAAAATCAATCCCGAGGGAAGAGAAGAGCTCCGGGCTGAGAACTAGTGGGCTTCCAAACTGGGAAGAGCTCATAGATGTTGACATCAATGATCGCATCTACGATCCATGGGGAGATCCGAAATCATCCAAAGGTGGTTCAACAGACGTCTCAGACGTAATGTGGAACACTCCGACAATACAGATACGAACCGCAGGGTTCATCGTTGGAGCTCCAGGTCACTCATGGCAGAATGCAGCAACGATGGGGATGGGCATAGGACACAAATCGGTGATCTTCGGATCCAAGACAATCGCCGGAACAGTACTGGACATACTCACAAATCCGGAAGCGTTGAAAGAGATACAGGAAGAATTCAGAGACAGTACCAAGGGCTTTACCTACCGTTCTCCGCTACCCGCCGATCTAAAGCCTCCCTTAACCCAGTTCGAAATTAAGGCCCGAACCGCCTAGAAGTGGTTCGCGCACGGAAGTAAATCTGATGATGGACTCTGTGGCACTAGTGAAGTGTGGGGGTCACCCGGAAGCCGCTCTTCGAGAGGCCCTTGTGCTCATAGGCGGTTTCAAATTCTCGAAACCCCAGCTCACGATAAAGCCGAACATCTGTGCAGGTGTAGACGAGACCGGAGTCGCTAACACGAAGGTGGAGATGGTAGAGTCTCTGATAACCCTGATTCTGGAGGAGAATGAGCATCTGTCAATCAGAATCGTGGAGGCGGATAGCATGTCCAAGTACGCCGACGAAGCTTTCAGAGAATTCGGATACAGAGACCTAGCGGAGAAGTTGACTGGGCGCGGCTTCGAAGTGTCCTTAGTCAACCTCAGCAAGTCAACGTTCAGCCAGGTTAAACTGAAAGGACTCTACTTTCAAGATCCTGAGCTTCCTGTAGAGTTAACTGAACTTGGTTCATTCATCTCGGTCGCCGTGCCAAAAACCCACGATCTGACCCTGATAACCGGAGTGTTGAAGAACTTTTTCGGTCTTCTTCCAAGAAAAGACAAGATAGCCTATCACCGCCAAATCAACGAGGTGATTGTTGACATCAATAGGCTTGTGAAACCGGATCTATGCCTTATCGATGCGAGAGTTGGATTGGAGGGGGTAATAACAGGGAGACCAAGAACTCTCAACGCGCTCATCCTGGGAAGAAACCCTGTCTCCGTAGACGCCACCATGGCCAGGGTTATGGGGTTCCAGCCAGAGAGGATCCGGCACCTGGTTGAAGCAGAGAAATACGGCCTCGGCACCTTGCATCCCAAGGTTCTGGGAGAGAGTGTGGACTCCATCAAGGTGAAGTTCAAGTCACCATCCGGCTTGAAACCCACCGCCGTCGTCAACTAATCAGGCTGAGTTGCTTAGTCGAACTCGTGACACGCGCCAAAGAGAATGAGTGCCGAGGCTGGGAGAAGACCCGACTTAACACGTCTCCTCACCGCTCGTACGACCCAGACAATGAGTCAGACAACTACTCGGGTTTTCAGGATCTGTTTCGTCGATGTATGCGCGCCTAATGGTCTCTCGCGTCCCAATTGTGATGGGCTAGAGGCTTTTGGGAAAGGTAACAAGCATATGAGACTCTCTTGGGAGGTGTTAGGACCCGCACGCGAACGAAGTTGAGACTTAAGCTAATATTCGTCGCGCTTGCTCTTGTTCGCACTATGAAGCTTGAAGAAATCTCGCGGTCAGTGATCTTTGGCCAGAATGAGTATGGATCGAATCTCATCTGCATAGCTCTGGAGACAGGATTGGTTTTTGTAGAGGCCGGATTGAACAAGGCTATTGCAGCAGATTTCAGAAAGTCCATGGAAGAGAGGTTCGGTCGAAAAGGAAACATGTTGGTTCTGACTCATGCGCATCTGGATCACTTCTTTGGTATGGGTGCGTTTTCTGACATCAAGGTCGTTGCAGCTGAGGCTGGAAGAGCACGGTTTGAGAGATTCGTGAATGCTGACTATGACGAGAAAACGATTGAGAGCATCTCACAGGTATTTCCTTGTTTCAGGGAATCTCTGGCCTTGGGAAGACCATTCAAGCCCGATGTCTGGGTGAAGGATAGAACTAGTCTTGGAGACGAGAGCCAGAAGGTGATCTTTGAAGTGGTCGGCGGTCATTCTGCCTGTTCCTCCTCAATTCATTACGTTCCTGACAAGGTTATGATCGCTGGCGATCTTGTCCAGGTCGACGCGTATCCCTATTTTGGCGAACCGGACACTAGTGTCGAGAAATGGATACACATCCTCAAGACTTGGGAGTCAATGGATATCGATTTCATACTGCCTGGACATGGGAGACCGGTAAAGAGAGACTATCTTCACGGTGTCAGAACATTCTTCGAAGAAATGCTACGCGTATTGAAGGATCTGAAAGCGGATTGCGTCCCCATCGAAGAAGCTATTCGTCACGAAAAGCTACCGACTGGATATTGGGGAAAGGACGCCATAAGAAAACCGTCTTATGATATGAGCATAGCCAACTTGTACAGAAGATTGTGACCAGCACACCTTATCTCGCCGGTCCGGCTTGAATCGGCGAAATTCTTTTGAATCAGAGAGGCTGAGTACCACCTAGGAGAAAAACTCGATCTGAATTGATACGAGCGAGCCACATAGTGTTTCTCATCCTGCTTTTGCCCCCACTCTATGCTGACAGATCTCTCAGCGTTTCGTCTGACAAGCCCACGTACGGCCCCGGTGAAACCGTCATAATCATAGTCCAGCTGGGAAACGAGAAATGTAGAGAGCATGACCACTACCTGGACATCTACATCTATGATTCAGCAAACATCCTAGTTCATCAGGTCTACTTGGAGTACTCTGATGGGATAGGCCTAAGACCACCGGACTTCCCAGTCAAAGTGAAATACTCTCCATTGAAATCTGACGTGTACACAGTGAAGCTCTGGGTTCTTCACGGCAAAGGCTGGGGTCATCCAAACTGGTATCTTGAAGACACCACGACCTTCCTCATCAGCACCCAACCATTGACCACTCACACAACTGTCTCAGTCACGACAGTCAGCACGCCCTCAGTCGTCTCATCCACAACGGTCCCAGCCACCCCCACAACGAGAACATCTGTAACAAGTACGCCCACCGAGAGCGGAGGAATATGGCTGGACTCGATCACTCCAATCGTCGCCGCAATTGCAGCCATAATAGCGCTGGCACTCATCGTAATTGAGATAGGCAAGAGAAGGGTTCGTGCCTGAACGTGTACTTGGATCCAAGATAGATAGCGTGCCAAAGGCTAATATTGGTGTTCTCTCCGCAGGCAAAGTGATTCAGGAGTGACTGTTGATGGATCTTTACGAGGCTGTTATGACTAGGAGAAGCATTAGGGCATACAAATCCGATCCGATAGATGACGAGACGTTGAACAGGGTGCTGGAAGCAGTTCGTATCGCACCGTCTGGGTCAAACCGGCAGCCGTGGAGGTTTGTTCTTGTGAAGGATGAGGAGCTGAAGAGGCAGCTGGCTGTGGCATGCAACGGCCAAGCTTTCATCGCAGAAGCGCCGTTGGTGGTTGTGGCGTGTGGATTCAAGATCCCGATCGACAGGGGCGGGTACATGGGGAATATGGGGATGCTTGTAGATGTCAGCATAGCCTTCACCCATCTCATACTCGCAGCGAGAGCGGAAGGACTCGGCACGTGTTGGATCGGAGCTTTCGACAACAACGAAGTGAGAAAGCTACTGAAGATACCTGAGGATGTGAACGTCGTCGCAGTATCTCCACTGGGGTATCCTAAACAGGGCTTCAGCAATCCAGGCCCGCGGAGACACATGAACGAGATAGTCTCAGTCGACAAGTTCTGAATGGGCGCGTGCCGTTCTTCTCCTATCATATGAGATATGGCACGGTTACGGACGTAGAAGCCTAGGTCGTGGCTACGCAGAGGACTTTAGGGGGGCTAATGGATCTCAATCCTTTGAAGGCTCAGCTTTGACAGAGGAGAATAAGCTTGGAAGTGTATGAGGCGATCGAAAGAAGGAGAACCATCCGTACCTTTAGCAAGACTGCTTCCGAGGAGCAACTGCGGAGAATCATCATAGCAGGTACGAAGGCGCCTTCCGGAGGAAACAGTCAACCCTGGGAGTTCATCATTGTTGACGACTCGAAGATAATTGAGCGGCTTGCAGAGTTGAAGTACAGGCTCAACCGCAAGTTTCCGCCTCGGAAAGGGGAAGGCAGGAAGGAGGTTGAGGAAAGAGCTCTCTCTCAGAAGAAATCATTCCAGAACGCGAGTATCGTTGCTGTCTGCTGTGAGTCAGAAGGGGAACCGAGTGCCTGGCTGTGCATCGAAAACATGTCTCTGGCCGCGGTGGCGGAAGGCCTGGGAAGCGGAATCGTCGCCTACTGGGATAGGGAAAAGAGAGAAGCAGAGAAGGCTCTTGGCCTCCCAAGGGACTGTGAACTCGTTGCCGTGATGAAGATCGGGGTGCCAGCGAAAGAGGGCGTACCACCAAGCAAACGACCAGAATTCAGTTGGCTCCACAGGAACAGATTCTCAGGCAAAGCACGCGCTTAGTTGGCTGCCTCCCAGTTTCGAGTGGGCGGCACTAGTGCGCGCTGATACAGTCTGCCTGCATCGAGCTGCATCAAGAAAGAAATCTCTACGGTTGAAGAATGCTGAACTAGGAGCGAGCAATCCTTATACAGTATACGACCCGTAGGATGTATTTCGTGACCCGAAAGTATGGGTGTATGCAGTAGATCCAGCCTAGTTTCTTCCGTGCTAATACTGTTACTCATAGAGTCCAGTCTGACTTTGTTGCCTAACGCCGCTGCCACGCCGACGCGCTACGAGCTTCTAATAATCACGCATCAAGATTTCTTAGATCCGCTCAGACTACTGGCCGACCGGAAGATAAAGAACGGGGTAGAGACCAATCTCGTCAGCTGGCAAGACTTGGATCGGGAATATGACGGTTGGGATGCGCCTGAGAGAATAAAGAGGGGAATTGCAAATTGGCACGAACGCTATGGCGTGAAATATGTCATGCTGGTTGGAGACAGCGACAAGTTTCCTGTTAGGTACACGATGACTGATAGACTAGCCAGCGATTTACGGAAGGCTTCGGGGTATGGTGCCTACTATGCCTGCGATCTCTATTACGCCGATCTCTACAGACAGGATGGCTCATTTGACAACTGGGATCACAACGGGAACCACCTGTATGGCGAACTCCACGGCGAGTATTTCACAGCCAGTCACATGAACATCGATAGAATAGACATGATCCCCGATGTGGCTGTGGGCCGTTTACCTGCAAGCTCGCGGGAAGAGGTCGCCAACTATGTTGAAAAAGTGGCGTCCTACGAGGAAGCGCTGTCCTCGCCAGCAGTTGATCGATTCAAGGGCGCACTCTTCATAATAACCAACAGCCCAGACGACGATCTTGACGAAATCGCGTTAGACGCCAAAGAGTCCATTGCCAAGGATTTAGACAAGAAGATTACTGGGTTTTCAAGATCGCTCCTGGTGAGACTCTACGATAGAGCCATAAACGCGACAGCTCGCAGACTGTCTAACGGAGACCCAACCGAAGCCAGCATAGTTTCAATCATCCAGGACGGAGTTGGAGCCATCAATGTTGGAGGACACGGAAGCGAGGACTCATGGGGAGTAAATGCCTTCACCACCAAAAGCGCGCTCACACTCCGTAACAAGCTTCTCCCCTTCGTTTTCAACACCGGCTGCGGAACAGCACAATTCGCGGTGCAGCCACCATACGAGCCCTACACAGACGTACAAGGCGCAGCCCACAAAGGCGTCAACGAAGGAGAACCATGGCCAGAATCCCACACCCTCCCCCCACCTGCAACCCTACAGACAGATACGCATGACGCCTTCCCCGAACACATGCTAGTCAGCAACGCCCCCCACGGAGCAATCGCCTACGTAGGATGCGTCACAGGATCACAGGCCTGGGCCAGGTACCTGGACGAGTCCTTCTTCAAAGCCTACACCGAAGGCTCCAGATTCGGAGACATGTGGAGACTCATGGTTACCGAGTACTGCAGCAAGGTACCAGGAATAGGACCGATAGGACGAGGAGAAACAACGAGGAAATCGGGTGGCGAATGGTTCCTGGTCGCCGGCTATCATCAACCGATGAAATTCATGTTCTTCGGAGACCCATCCCTCAAGATACGACTCCAGCAACCCTCTCAGACAAAGGCTACAACAACCGTACCATCGGCAGCAACCACGTCTACATGGGTCAGCACAGCCGGCGCCCCCTCCACAACCAGCACTCAGCCGAGCCTTCGCAATATTCCGATCACCTCGGATCCTCTGTTAGTTATTGGGATCTCTCTGGTCGCAGCTGCGATAGTCGCTACAGCATTCCTCATGAAAAGAAAACGTTCACTTCCCGTCGCAGAGGCCGCGACTCTAACACCTTCACAGACTACACCGTCAACTTCGGCTGCAACAAAGTACTGCATCAACTGCGGCGCATCAATACCTGAAATGGCAAGACACTGCCCGAAATGCGGCGCCGCCCAGCAATAGAACAGGAAAGCGCGCTTAACCGAAAGAATATTGCAGGGAGCTGGCACATTCCACAGGAACAGATTCTAGAAGCCTCTTGAAGGAAAGGCTAGTCGCGCGTCACAAAAACCATCAGAACTACGCCTGCCAGATCAAAGAGAAACGCTGTATAGTACAGGGCACTGTAACCCATCGCGGCTATGATCGAGCTCAGAGCGACAGGAGCTGTCATTCCAACCACGTCCCCGACCCCTCCGTACACAGCGTTTGCTAATCCCAGGTCTCGCCTATCCACGGAATGGGAGAGATGTAATGATGCAGCCGGCCATATCATACCGTGAGCCACGCCGGCGATGCCTATGAACAGGGCCAGCAAGGAGAGCTCGGTAGCTAACGGTATCGTGAGCATAGATATCATATATGCCGCAAGAGCTACTGTGAGGAGTCTAGTCGCAGTCATTCTCCCAAATATCCTTGGCAGAAGAACTCGGATCAATGTCATTCCAAGTGGGTAGAGCGACACCAGCAGCGCTATCATTGATGGTGAAAGCCCTATCTCAGAGGATGCGCGGAGCGGGAAATATGTGGAAATGGCGATGTCGCTGAGAGCAGCAAAGACTTGAACAGTGGAAACCAGTTGGACTTCTCTGTTGGCAAACACGTTCTGAAGACTAGCGCGTACTTCGAATGATCTTCTGACGGTGTGTCCTTTCGGAAGAAGCACAGATAATGCGACGCCTGCGAGGCCTATGATTCCGGCTACTAGATATGTCGCCCGTATGGGCATTGATAGAAGCAACGCACTACAGACCAATGGTGCTCCCAAACCGGCCACTGATGAAGCAGACGCAAATGCAGCAAACCCTGTCCCCGATGAATCGTGAGACATTTCCGCAGCTATCGTCATACCGATTGGGAAGATTGTCGTGAAAGCCAGAGCGGTAAGGATTTGGCTTGCTGTTATGTGGAGCAGTGAGACAGACAGATATAGAACGAGAAAGCTTGAGGCGACGCAGATGGCACCAAAGGAAAACAAACGTTTTCTACCGAATCTGTCTGAGAATAATCCAATTGGCACTCTGGAAACGAAGCGTACCATGAACCCAATAGAGACCATCATACCTATCTGGATCAGTGTAGCGCCTGATTCAGCAGCAAACAGAGGGAATGTTGGGAATTGCATGCTGAGGGCGAGTACAATCAGAAACGACGCTGAGAACAACAGTGCAAACTTTCGACTCGGAGAGCTTTTCGCTTCCACATTAGACAGACCTATCATCCACAGAGTGCCCGCTAGCCCTAGCTAGACTGACACATGCTTCTTTGGGTTTTGTGGTCAGTGCACGCTAATCCGAATACCATGAACCAAGCGTGAGCCCCAAGCTTTCAGCTCTATCACTGAACAAGCCTCCTCAGGTTCTGAGTCCCCGCCTGGCCAACATCGTCCCTTGACATGCTCCTCATGTTCGCGATCTTCTCAGCGACAGTCAGCACCCCTTCAGGGTTTCCGGAATCAGTCTCAGTAAGAAGCCATTGCAACGGAATCCGTTTGATTGCCTCCTCAAGATCCGAATTCATAGGCGCAGTGACGGTTCTCAGGCCGATGGAGAGATAGATACCCATCTCGACGCATCGTTTAGCGTATTCAAGACCTTTAGAGAAGCCGTGAATAGCCGCACCTGATTCCACATTTCCCTCCTTCTCAATCATGTCCAGGACCTCCCAGTCCGGCGTCCTGTCATGGACAATCACCGGGAGGCCAAGCCCCACAGCCATCCTGAGTTGTTCCTGGAACGCTGCACGTTGAATCTGTTTGTCTACATACTCATTTGTGAATTTGCCGTCAGGCGTTCTTCGACCGACATAGTCGAGCCCGATCTCGCTTACTGCAACTACACTCTTCTCTCCAGCCAGCGCCTTCAGTCCGCTCAGTGTTTCACTGGAATACTCGTTAGAGTTCCATGGATGTAGACCGACACAAGCCCTCACGATAGAGTGCTTCTGGGCAATATGAATAGCCTGCCTTGACGATTCTAGATTCGCTCCCGCATTCAAGACAAGCTCGACCCCGACTCTTCTGGCCTGGCTCATTACCAGCTCCAAATTGCCGCTGCCATCATCCTTCAAGTGACAGTGAGTCTCAGAGAACAACGATCTTCCCAGTCTCCCGGTATCGTCTTTGAATGAAGAACCTTTCGGCTGAACCGCTGGGCAAAGCAGCGACCTAAGAGATGATGCGAAAACTCTTATCAGCATCTTTCCGGTGTGGTGGCTGAACTGCGCAGTGGTATGTTTGAAAGAGAACAGGATGGATAACCAGTCTCGGAAGTTGTATGCGGTCTCCCTAGCGGCATTACTATTCAACCTGGTCGGAAATGTCACTCAGCCCATCTTCACCCTATACGTTCTTCAGCTCGGGGCAACAGTGCTTCAGGTAGGGCTGATCCTATCCTTACAGATGCTCTCAATCGTAGTGTTGAGGATTCCGCTCACTCTGGTGGCTCAGAGGATAGGGTATGAGAAAATGATTCTCATTGGATTCGCCGTGCGATTCTCCGCGACGATCCTATACTTCCTGGCGCCAAATTACCTGTGGCTGTATCTCATCCCAGTGTACGAGGCCATTGCGACAGGCTCCTTCTTCCAGCTCACCGTCTCGATGGTGTCAAACATGGCGCCTGAGGAAAGACAGGGAGACGCCCTCGGGCGAGCGATGACCTTCATGTTGATGGGCATGTTCCTGGGCCCTATCGTCACAAGCGCACTGGTTACAATCATTACTCTCCGTCAGCTCTTCCTGTTCGCGGCTCCGTTCCCAATCTTTGGCATGATCCTGTTTCTGCGAACGATCCATGGGATAGGAGATTCTCGCCCTGCTCGAGAAGGACCGGCGGAAGTTGAAAAACGGCAGACATTCAGCTCCTTCAAGGCCCTGGTAAATGATAGAAATGTCTTCATCCTGTCGGTCATAAGGACCGTGTATTTCATATCGAACACGATGTTCACAACTCTCTTCGCGATCTACGCGGTTGAGGAGCTCAGCTTCACTCCATCTCTGATAGCGCTCCTGTTCTCAGTCCAAGGCTTCGCCACCACTTTCATCCAGTTCCCTGCGGGAAGAATCGCGGACCGCGCAGGGAGAAGAGCCGTTCTCCTCTTCACGTTCAGCGCCATCGCATTGAACTATGTTGGGATAGCGGCTGCAAGAGACCTCGCCAGCCTGTTCCTGTTGTTTGCGGTTTTCGGGGCATGCTGGGGCACCAGAGCCGTAGTAGAATGGTCACTCCTCACAAGCACCGTTCCAAGAGAAACCAAGACGATCGCCGTATCCTATCTGGAGAACTTCTCGTTCATCGGTGCCAGTCTCGGGAGCTTCTTCGCCGGACTCACAGCCAGAGCGATACCGTTCTCAACAATATTCCTGATAGCAGCCCTCGTCAACATACCTGCCATAATATCCGTATACGCTATGAAAAGAACCGAAAGGAGAGATTGATGTGCGCCTCCTAGCCTGGCCGTGGTCGGTTCCGCGGCTTTAGGCTTCTTTCACGGGCAGAATCCTGTTTTC
>Ga0129297_10001712_pt1 | contig 11183 bp, 8 predicted proteins | sample I18A1metaG_FD_94708 | JGI IMG/M metagenome (GOLD analysis project Ga0129297, IMG submission 94708) | Lake sediment bacterial and archeal communities from Gulf of Boni, Indonesia to study Microbial Dark Matter (Phase II) - ​I18A1 metaG | ecosystem: Environmental > Aquatic > Freshwater > Lake >... | reverse complement strand
GGAGGCAGCGTGCGAGCGACTCCGAAGTCCCGCTATCGCCAATGGATCATTCACAAACTGGCAAGTTGGATAGACCAATTCGGTACGCTGGGTTGCGTAGGCTGCGGACGCTGTATCACGTGGTGTCCAGTTGCGATCGACATCACAGAAGAAATCCGAGCCATCCGTGAAAACGAACCAGATGCACCGGCTATTCCGACAGAAGTGAAGTATGATGTCAACGCTTGAACCAATCCTAGCCAAGCATCCTTTCTTCAAAGGCCTCGAAGAACACTATCTGCGGCTTATTGTGGGCTGCGCGTCCAATGTGCGTTTCGACATCGGACAATTCCTGTTCCGAGAAGGAGAAGAAGCCAACAACTTCTACGTAATACGCCGCGGCAGAGTCGCACTGGAAGTTTTCTCCTCTGAACGGGGACCGATCACAATTCAGACCGTCGGGGAAGGTGAGATCCTAGGCTGGTCATGGCTTTATCAACCGTACCGCTGGCATTTTGACGCAAGGGCACTTGAACTGACACAAGCCATAAGCCTGGACGCGACGTGTCTCCGGAACAAATGTGAGGAAGACCACGACTTCGGCTACGAGTTCATGAAGCGATTCTCGGACATCATAATACAGAGACTTCAAGCCACTAGGCTTCAACTCTTGGACCTATACAGCACCCGCTAACAGGTGAACAAGCTTGGCCGCATGCACCCAAAATGCGATGCTCCCACAGCCGTATGTAGTTCAACGCGTTCGGCGAGAGACGCCTGATACCTATACGTTGGAATGCGTGCCTCCGACCGGTTCTGATGGGATACCGTTTGCGCCAGGCCAGTTCAACATGGTCTACGCGTTTGGGATTGGTGAAGTACCGATTTCCATCAGTGGCGACCCTGCCGAACCAGAAAGACTCATCCACACTGTTCGCGCGGTCGGGCAAGTATCCAAGTCCATCTGCAAATTGAAATACGGAGATGAATTGTGGGTACGCGGCCCATTCGGAAGCCACTGGCCTGTTGAGACCATAGCGGGCAAGGATGTCGTAATAGTGGCTGGCGGTATCGGGCTGGCGCCCCTACGTTCTGCAATCTACTCCCTAATGCATCATCGCGAGCAGTATGGACATATCGTTTTGCTCTACGGTGCAAGAACTCCACATGATCTGATCTACAGAGGTGAACTGGAGCAGTGGCGCGGACGCCTCGATAACAGTGTAGAGATCACGGTCGACAGCGCTGAACCAGAATGGCGGGGCAACGTTGGCGTCGTCACGACGCTCATTGCAAGAGCGACATTCGAGCCCTCTCGCGCGATCGCACTTGTCTGTGGGCCAGAAATCATGATACGCTTCACTGTGCTAGAACTTCAGAAACAGGGGATGGCAGTGGAAGATATCTATGTCTCATTGGAGCGCAACATGAAATGTGCCATAGGCTTCTGTGGACACTGCCAGTTTGGGCCCGCGTTCATCTGCAAGGATGGACCTGTCCTTCGCTACGACCGCATCCTGCCATTCATTGGAAGGCGGGAGGTTTAACTTGCCATCGAAGCGCAAGCCGAAACTTGCCGTGTGGAAGTTCGCGTCATGCGATGGCTGCCAGTTGAGTCTCCTAGACCTCGAGGATGAGTTCATGGCGATCGCAGCGGAGCTTGAGGTTTCGTACTTTCTCGAGGCATCGCGAGCAATGGTGAAGGGCCCCTACGACATTTCCCTTGTTGAAGGCTCGATCACGACGCGACACGATCTCGATAGAATTCAACAGGTGCGCCAGAATTCGAAGTTTCTATTTACCATTGGCGCCTGTGCTACAGCCGGCGGCATTCAAGCGCTACGTAACTTTAGCGATGTAAAAGAATTCACGTCCGTTGTTTATGCCAAGCCAGAATATCTAGAGACCCTTAGCAAATCAACACCGATCAGCGAGCATGTCGCCGTTGATTTCGAGCTGCGAGGCTGCCCCATCAACAAGCTCCAACTTCTCGAAGTCATAGGCGCTTATTTGCATCAGCGCAAGCCGAATGTCCCCCAGCACAGCGTATGCATCGAATGCAAGTCCCGAGGAACTGTATGCGTTATGGTTGCTCACGGGGAGCCCTGCCTAGGACCCGCGACCCAAGCAGGCTGTGGAGCCATTTGCCCCAGCTATGGCCGCGGTTGCTACGGGTGCTTCGGCCCGAAAGAGACGCCGAACACTAGCTCGTTGAGTGCTTGGTGGAGCCATCTGAACGTGAAGGAAGAAGAGATAGTGCGTGCCTTCCGTGGATTCAATGCCTACGCTGAAGCTTTTAGAAAAGAGAGCGAAGCGCATGGCGAGAAGTAGGACGATAGACGTAGATGCCCTCACTCGCGTTGAGGGTGAGGGAGCCCTCCATGTAAGAATCAGGGGCAGTAGTGTCCTAGACGCCAAGCTCAGCATTTACGAACCGCCTCGTTTCTTTGAAGCATTCCTCCGTGGACGGCACTTCACGGAAGCTTCTGACATAACCGCAAGAATCTGTGGCATCTGTCCAGTCGCATACCAGATGAGCGCAACACACGCAATGGAGAATGCCTGCGCGGTCCGAGTGAATGGGCCACTGCGCGCTCTGCGACGGCTAATCTATTGCGGGGAATGGATTGAAAGCCATGCTCTTCACGTCTATATGCTTCATGCGCCAGACTTTCTTGGCTACGACAGCGCTATCCACATGGCACGAGACGAACCGCAAATAGTTCAACGTGGGCTACAGTTGAAAAAAACAGGAAACGAACTGGTTGCGTTTCTAGGCGGCCGAGAGATTCATCCGGTTAATGTGCGCGTCGGCGGCTTCTACAGTGTGCCCTCTAAGCCAGAGTTGATGCTCATCGGAGAAAAACTGAAACGGGCGCGTGAGATTGCCCAGGAAACATTGCGATGGGTTAAACGTTTCACCTTCCCAGACTTTGAACAGGATTACGAGTTCGTGGCCCTACGTCACCAAGAAGAGTACCCTTTCAATGAGGGCCGTCTGGTATCGAACAAAGGCTTGGACATCGCCGTTGACCAATATGATGGCAACTTCACCGAAGAACAGGTGCCTCATTCAAATGCGCTGCATTCACGGATCGAGAAGCGGGGAAGCTACGTAACGGGCCCCCTAGCCCGCTATAATTTGAATTTCGACAAACTCTCCCGATCAGCGCAAGAAGCCGCACTAGAAGCCGGGCTCGAACGAACCTGCCGCAACCCTTTCAAAAGCATAATTGTCCGTTGCGTTGAGATTCTTTACGCCTGCGATGAAGCACTTCGCATCATTGAAGAATACGAGGCCCCAACTCAGTCCGCCGTCCCAGTGCTCCCGCGTGCAGCGACAGGATACGGTTGCACCGAAGCGCCGCGCGGAATACTATACCATCGCTACCGCATCGATGAGAAAGGCAAAATTCTTGACGCCAAAATCGTACCACCGACATCGCAGAACCAAAGCACCATCGAAAAGGATCTTAAGCACTTCGTCGAGGAAAACATCACATTGCCTAACGAGAAACTCACTTGGCAATGTGAACAACTCATCCGGAACTACGATCCATGCATCTCTTGTGCAACTCACTTCTTGAGACTCCACATTGAACGCGAATAACCGTGATGTGACTCAAGGGGGAAACTGTGAACAAACCGCGTGTTGTAATCATAGGCATCGGCAACGAGTTCGGCGGCGACGACGCGGTTGGCCTTGTCGTGGCCAGGAAATTGAAGCGAAGCACCCTTGACAGGGTTGCCATTTGTGAAGAGAACGGTGAAGGCACCGCCTTGATCGAACTGTGGCGTAGCGCGGATCTTGCCATCCTCATCGATGCAGCCTATTCTGGTGCAGACCCAGGAAAGATCTACCGATTTGAGGCACATGTAAGACCTATTCCAACAGAATTCTTTCGCCGCTCAACACATGCGTTCGGCGTCCCTGAAGCTATCGAACTCGCCCGGACGTTGAAACGACTACCTAAGCGGATCGTCGTTTATGGTATCGAAGGTGAGAGATTTGGCGCAGCGATAGGCTTGTCGCGAGCAGTTGAAACAGCTGCACAAGAGGTCGTTAATCGCGTCCTCCGCGATTGCGAAAAAGCATCTCGCTCCGAAACTCGAACCGAAGGGCATACACTGAATCCCCAAAGTGAAAAGACTTGGGTTCGATGTCTTTCCGTGCTGACGTGGGGTTTGACCAAAACAAGTCTTTGAAATGGTCTCACCGAGATGCGGGCCGACGGAGATTCAACAGCGAACTCGCTTTCCCTGCCAAATCCCTTTACAGGTTTAGTGTCGTTCATTGTGCACAATCGCAACACACTTGTCGTCATGTAACGACGATACAGGATCCGCGCCCTCTTTTCGTTCCACAAGTCAAATCATGCGTAGTTAAGCTAGAGCTGTATGATTGGAACTCGCAAGAATGAGAGGTCCGCAAGGAAAAAATCAGAAAACCGACTTTGAACCAGACCTATGCGATTTGCACGTGGTCGACTTGGTAGTACCGTTTGGCCAGCATCCTAGTTTTGTCGATTGTCCTTCCGTTCTTGCCGATCGCTAGCGCCTTGTCCTTCGGTTCGACCTCAACAACAACTATCTTCCGATCCGGCCGTTCGGTTATTCTTATTTCCTTCACTTTCGCTGGTGTCAGACAATTCCTAACCAGCCCCTCCACGCTGTCCGAGAACTCCACCACTTCTATCGGCCTGCCGGTCATCTTGCGAAGCATGTTGATGTTCTTGCCACCCTTGCCTATAGCCAGGCCCATTTCGCCAGCTTTGGCGATGAAAATTATTCTGTCATTTTGACTGTCGATGACGCAATCGTTAGCTGTTGCGCCTGTTATGTTCTCGAAGAGAGCGATGAGGCGCATCTCTTCACCAGTTAGTTTGATTCTTGAGGTAGCCATCTCTCAGCGCGCAGCTAGTTTCAGTATCTCAGAGTCACCTGGCTCCTTTATCGTCAGTGCAGCGACGACAAATCGTTTTCCACATGCAGCTCCTAGGTCCAGGCTTGTTCCTGAATAATCATAGATGGGCAGTTCCGACTGCTTCGCGTATTGGATTGCATCTGCCTTGTAGGGTTGAGGGCAGTTGGAGGCAAGTATGAGGAGTTTGGCTTTTGCAGATCTCGCCGCCTCCAGTGCTTCCTTAAGGCCGAAGGAGACTTTGCCAGTTTTCACAGCTATCTGGATCTGCTTGTTGACGTCAACTTTTGCGGGCTGCATTATTTCCTGCCCTTCTCCGGCATAGACATGTAGACTTCGATGAGGCCCGTTCCCATGGGGACCTGTTGTCCGACTATTACGTTTTCAGCTACTCCTCGGAGGGAGTCTCTTGTTCCCTTGATTGCCGCATCAACAATCGTAGGTATGGTAATCTCGAAGGCCGCCTTGGCTAGGGTGCTTGCTTTCTCCCCGCTTACGCCATGTCTTCCTACCTGAAGCACTTCGCCTGAAGCAGTCATGGCGTCCGCAACCAGCATCACGTGGCGTACGTCAACATCCAAACCTTGCTCTTCGAGAACCGCCGTGGCCTCCTTTATGATGACGTTCCGTGCAGCTTCGATCCCGAGCACTTCGGCGACTTCATGCATGTTGTTCGTGATCGTCCTTGTTGGATCCACACCGGGCGTTTCTAGTGTGATTGCGAGGTTGGATCCCTCCGTTCGGATTACCCATTCGCTCTTGTCGCCGACTTTCTCTTCCACAACAAGCGCACGTTTGACCTGCGGTATGCCTTTGATGTGCATTGATGGCAGTCGCAAGACGAGCCTGTTGAATTGGGGGATGTCCATCTCTTGGGGCGTTATGTCCACTGTGTTCTTTTCTACGTCGACCTTGCACCCACCTGGCGTAACAGCTGCTTTCACTTCTTTCAGAGAGACATCACGGTCTCTCATGGCGTCGGTGTTCAATGTGACGACGATCCGCATCTTGGTGATGTCTGATTCAATACTGAAGGCAATATCGCCTAAGGTGGTATGGGTGATGCTTGTAGCAACCTCCTGTGCCTTGTCGCGGCTCGCGCGACGTTTCTTGTCGAGATATACTATCATGGCGGGCGTGGATGGAATCTTTCGGGCGTCGACGATCTCAATTAGCCTCGGAAGACCCAGAGTAACGTTCTGTTCTCTCACACCTGCATAGTGGAAAGTTCTTAGCGTCATCTGGGTACCAGGTTCGCCTATCGACTGGGCTGAAACGATTCCTGCAGCTTCACCTGGTTCGATCATGGCTTTTCGGTAGTTCTTGACGGCTTCCCTCACTGCCTCGTCTACTCCCCTTCGGGTCAGCTTCGCCTTGGTCAGGCTTTGCTTCAATTGTTCCGCGAGACTTGGTGTAAGATCCTTCCTGATCTCCGCGACCTTCTTCTCAACGTATGATTTGCTTGCCTTTGCGCCTTTTTCGATGGTGAGTTCAATACGTTCAACGAGCCGTTCTGTGTTCACGGCTTTGCCGTGGTCGCTTTTGGCCGTGTCAACTCCGTCCTCCCCGTATCTGAATTGAATTATGTCCCCCCTAGAGTCGCGCACGGTTCCGTCGTATTCTACCCGAATGTGTTCGAGGGCGTTGATTAGCCGGCGTTGCATGTAGCCACTCTGTTGAGTGCGCACTGCCGTGTCAACGAGGCCTTCTCTGCCACCCATCGAATGGAAGAAAAATTCTACAGGGCTTAGGCCGTCTTGATATGATGCGTAAACAAATCCGCGAGCTTCGGGTCCTGCGTCACCTTTCTCGAAGAAAGAGAGGGCTCTGTCCCTATAACCTCGCCTTATGCGTTGACCTCGAATCGACTGCTGCCCGACGCTGGCAACCATTTGGGCTATGTTGAGCATTGAACCTCGAGCACCTGTCTTGGTCATGATGACGCCTGAATTGTCAGTCTCGGTCTTGAGGTATTGCTCGGCCAGTTCGCCTGCTTGATCGCGCGCCTTGGATAATTCATCCATAATGCGGAGTTCAAGCGATTCTTCGAGTGAACGACCAGGAAGCCTCTCCAGCGTCCTATTCTTGTACTGCTCAATCAGGCCTTGGACATGCTCTTCTGCCTTCTTAATAGACTTGGATATCTTGTCTCTTACGGCTTCCGAAATGTCGAGTTCGTCGATGCCGTATGTGAAACCCCGTAGAGTTATGAAACGGTCCAGAAGCTTGTTCAAGCTGTTCAGGAAGTTTCGGCCCGTCCCCGAACCATAGTCCTTGACTATGCGATGGAAGAGACTCTCCGACCTTTCAGCCCCGATAGTGTTCTTGTCTATGACTCCCTGAATGAGGTTCCCATCTTTCACGACAACGGTACTACCGTCTTCTTGGGTAACGATGCCTGATTTAGCCATGAAGTTGAAACCCTTCGGCAAAAAGAGACTGAAGACCTGCTTGCCACTCCAAAGCTCCACGGGCTTCTTGATTTCCGGAGGTGGAAGTCCCCCAGAATAGCCCGCCGCAACTAGCAGCTTTCCCACTTCTTCCTTGGCAAGGTAAGTTGATTTTCTGGTGAGAAGGTAGGCCGCGCTGAGCAGGTCTGTCTTTGCGCCAATTATCGGTCCCCCGTATCTGGGGGAGAGGATTTGGTCCTGAACTTGCATCAGTAACTTTGCTTCGGTTCTGGCCTCCTCGCCCTGTGGCACGTGGAGGTTCATTTCGTCTCCGTCGAAGTCGGCATTGTACGGTGGACAGACGCATGGGTTGAGTCTGAACGTCTTGTAAGGTAGAACCTTGACGGTATGTGCCATTATTGACATGCGGTGCAGCGATGGTTGGCGGTTGAAGAGGACGATATCGCCATCCCGAATGTGGCGCTCCACGATAAATCCTGGCTGAATTGCTTCAGCTAGGCTCTCGCGTTCTGTGACGAACTCGAGTCTGACCCTTCGGCCGTCGGGTCTGACAATGTATAAGGCCCCGGGATATTTGTCTGGGCCATTTCTGATTAGGTCCTTCAACTCGTCGATGTTCCACGGAGTGACCCTCTCAGGAATTGTGAGACGTGAGGCAACCTCGAATGGCACTCCGACCTCGTTGATGTCAATGTTCGGGTCAGGTGAGATGACGGTCCTGGCGGAGAAATCTACGCGTTTTCCAGATAGGTTCCCTCTGAACCTTCCTTCTTTGCCTTTCAGCCGCTGGCTTAGAGTTTTCAATGCACGGCCAGATCTGTGTCTTGCTGGTGGTAAACCGGAAACCTCGTTGTCGAAGTAGGTCGTGACGTGGTATTGCAGTAGTTCATGGAGTTCTTGTATGATGTTAACAGGAACTCCCGACTCCAAGGCTTCCTTAAGTTTCTGATTAATCCTGATTATGTCAACGAGTTTGTGAGTGAGGTCATCTTCTGAACGAATGCCTGATTCCAGGGTTATCGACGGACGGACTGTAACGGCAGGAACGGGTAGGACCTGGAGAACCATCCATTCCGGGCGCGCGGCTGTCGGATCCATCCCCAGTATTCGAAGATCGTCGTCGAGAATACGTTCGAGTCGCTCTCGGATCGCGCTCGGTGTGAGTCTGGAAGCCCCGCCATCGACCATCTCATGGAACGTGGTCGGTTTTCCATGCTCGATTGGGTATTGGCGGGCTCCACAATGTGGGCATTCTTGGCTCTTCTTCGCGTCCTTCATGACGGCTTCGTAAAATGTAGGCGGAACCTCATTCAGCTGTTTCTGCTCTCTCAGCATCCTTTCATTGTATTCCTTGATTCTGTCGGATGAGAGCAGGATACGGCCGCAATTACGGCATGTGACTTGAAGAAGCTTGTGAATAAGTTTGGCGAATGCCACATGAATAACGGGCTCGGCGAGCTCGATATGGCCAAAGTGACCCGGGCAGGCAGAGGCAGTATTGCCGCAAGTCTTGCATTTCTGACGTGGCTCCAAAGTGCCGAGCCGCCCGTCCATAAGTCCGGAAACGATTGGAACGCCGTCTTCATCGTATGTGTCGGCCGTCTGGACCTCAACAGCCGAGAGCTTTCGAATCTCGCTTGGCGATATCAGTGTGAAATGTATGCTGCCGATGATTTTTGTGGCCTCTTCTGCCAACGACAATCTAAGCACGCTCCGAGACTTCTAGGCGTGGGGCTATCCCAAGCGCCATCAGTTCCTGAAGTAGAAGCTTGAACGCGTAGGATAGCTGGACTCCAGAGATCACAGCCTTTTCCCCGTCTATGCGGCAGATGTACTTGTTCTGTTTCACGTCATGATAGGCTAGCAAACCGCAGGTCTCACAGATCATGACCGTGTATTTGTCTGATTCCTCTAGCAGCCTGTCCCTGAGCAGCGCAGATGCCCCATGCCCAATCAAACAGTCCCTCTCCATCTCGCCGAATCTCAAACCGCCTCCCCTGGCGCGTCCTTCAGTGGGTTGGCGCGTGAGCATCTGCACCTGTCCCCGTGCTCGTGCATGCATCTTGTCTGATACCATGTGGTGAAGTTTCTGGTAGTAGACTACACCTACGAAGACATCGGCAACGAGCCTCTTACCGTCGATCCCGTTGTAGAGAACCTCTCGTCCGCTATGTTGGAAGCCCAGTTCCAGTAGGACATCACGCAGGACTTCCGGCCTTTCATTGCTGAAGGCAGTCCCATCAACTGGTTCGCCACGCAGGCTTGCGACTTTGCCTGCAACTGCTTCCACAAACTGTCCTATAGTCATACGTGAAGGGATCGCATGCGGGTTGATGATCACGTCAGGGACTATGCCTTGCTCAGTGAATGGCATGTTTTCTTGAGGCACGAGGGAGCCAATTACTCCTTTCTGGCCATGCCTCGATGCGAACTTATCGCCCAACTCAGGTACGCGTGTGTCGCGAACCCGAACCTTGACCAGGCGATTGCCTTCGATCGATTCGCTCAAGAACACGGCGTCCACAATGCCTTCTTCCGAGGGGCGCATGCCTACCGATGAGTCTCTCTTAGTTGGGCCTTTCACCTCGAACTCTCTGTATTCTTCCAAGAACCTCGGTGGGCTTGTTCGTCCAATCAGCACGGTGTTACCTACGACATCTGATTCAACCGAAATCACTCCGTCTTCTTCCAGTAGTCTATAGTACCTGTCGCCTCTGTATCCGCGTATTCCGGCCTCCGGTAACTCGAACTTGTCACGAAGGCCGCCTAGGTACTGTCTACACTCCGCCTCATATACTCGGTAGAAGGTTGATCGGAAAAGCCCTCTGTCCACTGAAGACCTGTTGATTATGACCGCGTCTTCCATATTGTAGCCCTGGTAGCAGAGCAGTGCGACAACGCAGTTCTGGCCTGCTGGCCTGCTGTCATATTTTATGATATCCATCGGTTTTGTTCGGACGACTGGAACCTCTGGATAGTGAAGTATGTGCCCGCGAGAGTCAACGCGGTTCGCGTAGTTGACGCAGAAGACTCCGAGAGCCTGTTTCGCCATAGCTGATTCGTAGGCATTTCGTGGTGACTGGTTGTGTTCAGGGTATGGGATTAGAGACGCACAGATTCCCAGAATTGTATATGGGGCGATCTCCAGGTGGGTTGTCTTCTCGGTGAGGCGGTTCGGTGTGACTGCCACCAATGCGTTCTCTTCCTCTTCCGCGTCTAGGTACTCGAGTACACCGCGCTCTACGAGGTCTTCCCAGCGCATCTCTCCGCGTTGGATGGCCTCGACATGTTCCCTTGTGAGACGGGGCTTCCCAGCTTCAACTATGACTAAGGGTCTTCTGACTCGGCCTTGATCACAGTTGAGGTAAAGCTCAGGCCGCCCGCCTTGAACCTGTGGTGTTGAGTAGGCAACGTTTACTTCCGAGTTTATCTCACCATTTCTGCGCATGCGGACAAGTTCCGCAGCCAGCTTGTCAGCTTCTTGGGTGTAGCCGGCGATTAGGCCGTCAACAAAGACTTTGGCCCCCCATTCGCGGAGCTTTCTGTCAGCTTCTTCGACACCGACGACGCCCATCCTTCTGAGTTTGGAGACGAATTCCCGTGCATCCACTCCAATGGATATGACTGCGCTGAGAGCGAGGTTCTTGACGAGCCCACAGTTCGAGCCTTCAGGAGTCTCACTTGGGCAGAGCCTTCCCCAATGCGTTGGGTGAAGGTCCCTGGCTTCAAGGTTCGGTTGGCTACGGCTTAGAGGAGACTGAAGCCTCCGAAGATGGCTTAAGGTCGATGAGAAGTTTGTCCGGTCGAGCAGTTGAGTTACGCCGACGCGGCCGCGAACACAGTTGCCAGTAGCTATAGCGTGTTGAATCCGC
>Ga0129297_10001711_pt1 | contig 11188 bp, 11 predicted proteins | sample I18A1metaG_FD_94708 | JGI IMG/M metagenome (GOLD analysis project Ga0129297, IMG submission 94708) | Lake sediment bacterial and archeal communities from Gulf of Boni, Indonesia to study Microbial Dark Matter (Phase II) - ​I18A1 metaG | ecosystem: Environmental > Aquatic > Freshwater > Lake >... | reverse complement strand
TGCGTGCACCGTCTTCAAGGAGACTGCTCCATACAACATCCCAGCTTTCGTTGAGGGAGAATCGGTCGTAGGCGGCACATCAGCAGTCACGGTAGCTTCCACCTTAGCGCAAACCAATGCAGAAGCCATAAGTGGCATAGTCTACAATCAGATCCTCAAGAAAGGCCGGCCTTGTATTCTCAACCTTGGATTCACACACCCAATGGATATGAAGAGTTGCCTCGCTCTACACGGCAATGTCGTTGCCGGCATCATTGCAGCGGGCGGTGCGCAACTTGCAAGATTCTACGGACTGCCATCAGCTGCATGGATGGCCACGGACTCCAAGATCTCAGATGCCCAAGCCGGCTACGAGAAAGCCTTGACAGGGTTAGTTCCTGCACTAGCACGTTCAAGCCTCATATTCGGCATGGGACAGGCGGAATTCACCTTCGCTGTAGACTTTGAGAAGCTAGTCATAGATGATGAGATTGTAACGCAGATCAGAAGGGTCATCGACGGAATAGAGGTTACTGAGGAAACGCTCTTTCTAGAAGCAATTGAACGAGTGGGCATAGGCGGCAACTTCCTATCAGCTAAAGCACGTGAAACCTTCAAGTTCATTCAGAAGGAGACCACGGAACTTACCGTTGGTGACCGAAATACTCGAGAAAAGTGGCTGGAAGCTGGAGCCAAAGACATAGGTCAGCGTGCAAGGGAGAAGGTAAAAGAGATCCTTGCAACGCACGAGCCTGAACCTTTGGATAAAGACGTCATCAAGAAGCTTGATGAGGTCATAGAAAATGCTAAAAGAAATCTTGCAAGGAAGAGGTAGCCGACGTAAAGGTGAGAATGATGTCTGAAGCTAACCTTGAGAAGCTCTCCAAGTCAGTCATCGATGGAGACGTAGATACAGTAAGATCGATCGTCAAAGACTCGTTGAAGGCTGGAATGAATCCTCTTGAGATTGTCGATAAAGGCTTGGCCAAAGGAATACGGACAGTAGGTGAGAGATATGGGAGGGGGGAGATCTTCCTCACTGAGTTACTCATGGGAGCGGAAGCGATGAAGATTGGAATGAAGATAATCAACCCAGAGATCCAAAGGCAAAAGAAGGAACTGAAACGAGTCGGCTCCATGGTCATTGGAACTGTATCTGGAGACATTCATGACCTCGGAAAGAACATTGTTACCGCTCTGTTCTCCGCACATGGATTTGACGTCGTAGATCTTGGAGTAGATGTGCCTGATCAGAAGTTCATCGAGAAAGTAAAAGAGTTGAAGCCTGACATTCTCGGCTTGTCTGCTCTTATGACATCAACCATACCAAAACAACGTGACATCATAAACACTCTGAAATCGCAGGGACTCAGGGACAAAGTCAAAGTTATGATCGGTGGTGCTGCTGTGAATGAAGACTTCGCTCACGAGATTGGTGCTGACGGCTATGCAGAGAATGCAAACGATGCTGTTAACAAAGCCAAGTTGCTAGTTGGGCCAAGCTAAAGACGAACCACGAGGCATTTCTTTCTTCCTCAAAACCTCGCCTCTGATTAGGCTATTCCATGCCTACGTACAAGAGACTCACAGCCCTCTCAAGAGGCGTTTCTCCTTCAAGCTGTCGTACTGTAACAGTGACTGTCTCAACACCTCCTCCTTTGATAAGGATCTCCATTATGCCATCGTTTAGATGCCCATGAAGTTGCTCGGACCAAATAACTCCTGACTCCCCTTTAATGCCTATTGAAGCGTTTGCATGTGTCAGAATGGAGACCTCCACAAGATCATTCCTCGTTCTCATGAACTCCCCTTTGTCGTCGACAGCACCGATCTTCAAGATCTCTTCCTGCCCAGACTTCAATTGAGACGGGGTAATTATCACTAGCCTATTCGGTTGTGCACGCGTGGGTCTGATCTGAGAGTAGTACAGGGCACCACCAAAGATTGTGATTAAAATCAGTGACGCAGCAACGATTTTGGTTACCTCGAGATAGTCGATTCTCATTACGGCAGCCTCCCAGATTGTCTGCTGTCGTCTCCAAATGGCAGACTTGGCTATCCGCCTACTTTTCAGTCTGAATTATGTATGGTAACATCCGTTCCAGTTCATTCACATCTGCAAGAATGTTATCAAGAACTTCTAGGCTCTTGCCGCCTCTTCTGCCAAGCTCTATCTCAAGATATTGTATGTAGTCAAGAAGATTCATCTTGAATTGCGAGTTCGCAGATTGTATCTGCAATATGAGCTCAGGATTCTCAGTCGTTTTCATTTTCTCAATCAGTCTCAATGCCGCCAAGGCTAATTCGTGCAGTTCAGAAATCGCTTGCGAGATGTGTAGGTGTCCCGAAGGATCAGCTTCGACAATTCCGTTGATTATCTTCTTCTGAAGATTGACTTCATCCCCCAGACTCCGGAACATATCGACTCGAAATTTCATGTCTTTTTGCATGTCTATCACAAGGTGTAGCCATCGGTCTTGGGCTTCTCTAATTATGTTCGACTGCCGAGTCAGAGCCTCCACGGTCTCCCCAAGCCTCTTCATATTCTCGGAGGGATCTTTTCGCATCGATGTCTGATCAGACGACAACTATGACACCAAATATCCAGAGCCTTTCTGTATTGCTACATCTGCATCCTGTGCAAGAACATATACTTTTTTACTTAAGCATCCTACATCTCGCCAAAGAAAAAGGGTGAAGATATGAGTTCCCCACCATTGGAGTACTACAGCAGATCCAAATCCTCAGGACTGACAAATGGCCCCTACGATTTCACAAAAGAAACTGTCGAGAGCAAAGTCGAGTCTAACAAAGCTGGAAACTACGCAATAGGGTACACTGCACCGATGGGAGGCTTCGTGATTAAGATCGTTGGAGGCTCTGATGAGAGTCTTCAACAGAAGTTGTTTGCCGAACTTGCCGTAGCCAAACAGAAAGGGTACGACAAATTCTGCTTCAAGTACGCCAGTTCACCTAAAGAGAGGTTCGAACACGAGTGCCTCAATTATCACACCTTCCAAAGGCAGTTAGACAACAAGGATCATCCTATGTCACCATCTGGCACTGATCTTAAGTGCCCAGACACTGTCTGCGCCCAGTTCTTCCAGAAAAGAAGAGACCAAACCTAGTGGAGTATACCTAAGTTGACACCAAGAGAAAGGCTGTTGACCGCAATAGATCATAAAGAATCTGATATCGTTCCGGTTGCATTCCTAAGGTCAACTTATGATGCGACTAGGTTGAACCTAGATGTCCAAGAGTACATCCTTGACCCAAAGACCAAACTGAACGCTCAGATAGAGCTACACAAACGATTCCCTGAATGTGCCTTCATCCCAAGTATGTACCCAGATTTTGGAATGATAGCGGAACCTTCAGCTTTAGGAGCCGAAGTGAGACTATACAATAACCAGCCACCAAAATGTCTACCCTTTGTTAGGAGCATTGAGAATGTAGACACTCTGGAAGTCCCAGATCCCTACCACGACGGATTCATGCCCAAAGTACTTGCCGCATACAAGTACCTTCTGGCAAATGCTCCGAAGGGATACAACATCGATCCTCCCTTCGTCATGGGACCTTTATGTCTTGCCTCAGAGATCAGAGGACTCAGCGACATCTTCTCTGACATGTTCAAGAATCCTCCCCTCCTTCACAAACTCTTGGATATTTGCACTAGAACCGCGATCGAATACATCAAGGCACTAGAGGAGGTCTCTGGAGGATCTGACTTTGTCTTCCTAGCTGACGACATAGCTGGCTTGGTATCTTCAAAATTTGCTGAGGAATTCGAATTCAAATACATGAAGAGGATCTATGACAGTTTCAGTGGCAAGATCAGAGTCTACCATAATGATGCAAAGACCATGCACCTTCTAGAGCAGATCGCTGACACAGGCGTTCAACTCTTCAATTTCAGCTTTCAGAACGACTTGAAAGAGACTAAAGAAAGAATCGGCCACCGTGTCTGTCTTTGGGGAAATGTAGAACCCATAGGCATTTTCCGCAGCGGTAAGCCCGAAGAAATAGAAGAGATTTGCAGACAGAAGATACTGATTGCGGCACACGGTGGCGGATTTGTCCTTTCCACAGGCGCAGCAGTTTACGGCCCAGATCAGAGTATAGACGCCATGATAAACGCAGCGAGAAAGTACGGCCGATATCCCATAAAAGAATCCTAGTCAACAAACCACCAGTATTTTGATGGTATCTGTTCGTCGTCGCATTTTATAACGTCCGTCATTGACTATCTTAGATGTCACCAGCGGGAGTTACGTCAAAATGGGCCTCACAGAGAATGTCATCGAACTCGCCAAGAAGAAAGGTGCCGACTTGGTAGGCGTCGCGTCTGCTAACTTCTTCGAAATAGAGCCTGACTCACGACGGAGACCTAGCTACTTCGTTCACAGCGCGAGATCCGTCGTTTCGATAGCCCTGAAGGTTAACGACGCGATACTTGACTTCGGACTGTCCTCCGGGGGCGATCTCTATTCATCTCGACATGAGGTTTACACACAAACGCTGGAAGGTTATCTGAAGCACTACAACTACGACTTGCTTGATTATGTTGCAATCGAGACATCGAAATATCTTGAGAACCTGGGGTACATATCGTTTCCAATTCAAGCTCGTGTTACAGACTGGGTTGAAGTGGGAGGAGTCTTCCCTCACAAAGTGGCTGCTGTCGGCGCGGGCCTAGGAACTATGGGAAAATGTAGCCTTATTATCACGCCGCAGTATGGGCCACGTGTACGGTTAGTATCCCTCATAACTGAGGCTGACCTAATACCATCGGGGCCCAGCCAGTCTAGCACTGAAACGGTTTGTGGTGATTGCTCAAAGTGTATCGAAGTCTGTCCAATCAATGCCCTAGCTTACGGCGGAGGCAAGAAGATAGCCACTGTGGATAAGATGAGGTGTTGGAAGTTGACCCTGCCGGGCCGTTGCGGACTGTGCATGGCTGTATGCCCTTACGGGAAGAAGAGTCGAACGTAGACCCTTCTTTTGCTGCGATCAGCGTGTATCTTAGTAGTTCCACATCAGCGGAGACACGAGAACCGTCGCATCCCTCAAAGGTGTTGGGCCGCTCATCCACCTCGCTGTCAGGAATGAACTCTGCTGAAGATACACTTTGATGCCGACTCTTCCCTCTCCATTGTTAAGCTTGACTCTTGACTGCTCCAGCTCAGACGCACTTGTACCTTCGAAAGACAACTCAACAGTGTCGTCTCTTGTTGTGTCCACTATCCCAGACTCATCAACAGCCGATACTATGGCTGATATCTGATTCTCACTTACAGGATGAATTGTGATACTCAGTTTTACAGCTATGATCTTGGCTTTTGAGGGGGCTGGCCAGGAGTAGTAGATCGGTGTCACTATGAGGGCTATGAGCATGGCAACGGCGAAAGCTGTTTGGGTGATTTTGACCTTTCTCCACTTTGGGAGATCGATCAAAGCTGGTAACGCAGGGAGCATCTGCAAACATCTCCCAACCTGTGCTATCTTGGTTATTCTCCCCCAACACCTACATGTAGCATCAGCATGCCTGACTTGAGCTCGGTCTTTCCGTCCTTCCAGTTCGCAGTGATTCTTACAACCTCCGTCGCTCGGCCTGTAAGGAATACTGCTCCGGTCCCATTCTGTAGTCTAATTGTAGTAGTACTAAGTTCGGAACGTGTAATAATGTAACTTAGGGAGGTTATGTTAAGCTCAACTAGATCATCTCTGCTGGTGTCGATTAAGCCCTCGTTGTTAACCGCCCTGATCGTTAATTCTACAGATCTATCTAGTTCTATATTATAACCCTCATGAAAAATCATTAGTCTAGTTGCGCCTTCGACCGCTGGAGTCGGGGCTTGTATTTCGACGTTGGCGGCCAAGTGAGGAGCTATGACTGATAGTATGCCAAGTAAAACAATAGCTGAGAACAACCTCTGAGCTTTCCTGATATGCAGAGGGTTGAGCTTCATGTTTTCATCATTTGAGTCTGTTGTCTTGGGTATCTATATTCCTTTCTTTGGGTCTTGACTTTCAAAGGTGGAAGAGCTGGGGGACTAGCGCAATCGAGAGTATGAACCAAATGTACCAGACCATCCCAGCTGATACAGCTAGAGGTATGAACCAGGATCTGACTCGCTTCGACGTCCCAGTCAAGTACAGATCGATTGCTTTCTCAGGGCACTGCTCTATGCAAGCTCCACATTTTATGCAGTCTATGTTTGGAGCGTACATCTCATTGATCGTTTGTCTCGTCATCGCGAACATAGGACATACCGTTGTGCAGGAGTAGTCTTTGGTGCATTTGCTGCGATCAATCTTGACACTAAATGGGGTCACACGTTCCAATAGATTCATCAGGGCCCCGACTGGACAGAGAATGGCACACCAAGTTCTCTTGCCCGTTACGAAAGGTAGCACTACGACGAAGAGGCCGAACACTAGTATCGCAGCTACTCCCCACCAAATGTACTGAAAAAGCCATGTCCAGCATACTACGCATATGATGGGAATTGCCAAACTAGTTCCAAGAAGCAGAATTCCAAAGGCAACACCATACTTTACGTCTTTGACATCTTCCCTGAGCCCGTCGACGATCGCGTTGGTCTTCCCCGGTTCTATGTATTTCTTCCTGAACCTAGGTAGGTTCCATATTGGCCTTCCACCTTTTCTGAAGGCGTCCACAGTTCCTCCAAAGTAGCAGACCCAGCCGCAGAAACCTCTTCCAAGAATCACGACTGTTGCAAGATAGGGGATGAGAACAAGTATTGAGAAGTAAAATATTGAAGAGGGCCAGACCACAGGTATCCCAGCGATTGTCTCTATACCGATCTCAGATCCCCAGATAGGAATACTGACAGTCACACTCGGCAGATTGAAGTTGCATGGCACTAGGGCCCTCCCCACGGTGGGCATTCCACCGTAGTAATAGACACGCAGGTGGCCTCCAATCCACTTGAGTAACGATGTAAATCCTATGAATAAGAAGATCACAAGCGTACCTGTCCAAGTAATGATCGCATAATAGACAACAAGAGCCCTCCTGATCCGTTGGATCCTCTCACTGCGAAGAAGAGCAAAAGACACCAGTCCTCCGAGAACCCCCACGAAGATCCCGAGCCAGAGGTATGATCTAGAATAGACGAGTACTCCAAACAAGCCTACTGCTAGGCTGGCTATGGCGGCCATCTTTCTTGTTGTTGGTGGATGCAAGATGTCCGCTCCTTACTTTTAGTTATGAAACTTGTTATGAACTTGTATATAATCTCACGTAAAGCATCGTCGAAAGAACTCAAAAAAAGTGGAAGATGATGGCGTATCTCTACGCCATCGCTTCTTTGAGAACGGTCTTCGCGATCTGTACCTTGTATTTGTTCATGCTGAGTGGGGTTGCCGTGTCCAGCGCTGCTGAGACTTGGTCAGGGGTTCCGCTCACAACGACTGGAGCGACTCCTCCTAGGGCTGCAACTGTTCCTTTGGATGTTGTGGCTACTGCTGCGCTTGCTACTGAAAAGTCCCAAGACTTTCTGACTTTGAATTTCTTGAAGCCGGCTTTGGATGGTGCTTCGGGTATGGTGATCGATGTGATGATCTCATTTGGCTTGAGCACATTTCCTAGCGTGACGTAGAAGTCCTTCAGTGGTACATCTCTCGACCCGTCTGGGCCTTCGACTTTCAATGTCGCACCCAGAGCCGTGAAAGTCACTGCCAAGTCACTTGGTACTACTGCGTTGCAAACCTTCTGCTCCATTATTGCACCGTACCTGTTGTCTCCGCCTGGCTGGTAACAGATAGGCCCTCCTTTTCTATAGCAGTAGAAGTCTGGCTTTCTGTAGTACCAGCATCTCACTTGCTGGCATAGGTTGCCTCCCACTGTGCCCATGTTGCGGAGCTGAGGAGTTGAGATCATCTTTGCTGTCTCAGCAATTACAGGGTACTTGCTCTTGACCACGCTTGACTCTGCTAGGTCGGTTAGTTTTGTGAGGGCTCCTATCTTTAGGGCTCCACCTTCTTCTTTGATCTGGTCCAGTCCGGCTATGGTCTTCAGGTTGACTATCGCTTCTGGTGTTGGAAGGTACTTCCTCTTCAGTATGTCCATCAGTGCTGTTCCGCCTGCTATCGGTTTGCCTTTGTCACCGTACTTGTTGAGCAGTGATGTGGCCTCTGGGACCGTCTTGGCATCGTAGTGTGCTAATCTAGTTATGAATCTTAGAGACATTTCTATTTCATCTCCTATGCTTTTCCTAAAGCCTGCAGTATCTTTCGGGGCTCGATGGGTGCTTCGTAGAATCTCTTTCCTATTGCGTCGGTTATGGCGTTAGCTAAGACACTCTGGCAGTTCACGATCGTTGCTTCTGATATTCCTTTGCCGCCTCCCCAGGGACCCCATACGTCTGGCCAAGGCTTCAGAATACCGTAGGGTGATATCTTTCCTGGACTTGGAGCATGGTCAAATATTGCATTGCTTGGTCCTGGAACATCAAGTGCTGACGGAAACTTGTTCTCTAGATGTGTTGTACTTAGGTATGCTCCATTGCTTTGGTCCTGTACCATCTCGGTGTATAGTCCTGCTCCGAGGTAGTTCTGAGCCATCTCCATCTGCTGGTCGCAAGCGTAGACATTCAATGGTCGTGTATCTGAGACGTTAACGAACTTCTCTATCTTCACGTCTCCTGTTTCCTCGTTGACCAGAACCTCAGTTGCTGTAGCTGCGAACATGTAGAGCAGATTGAGTCTGTGCCATGTTATTTTTCCGCTTGGGTCGACTTCGATGGGACATGCCATGCTAGTGCATTTCATCGTGTTGATGTCTTCTGAGTCCAGTGGGAACCAAGCTTCGCCTGTACCGATGATGAATGGCGTGGTTCCTTGCATGAACTTGGCCCATGGCAGTGCATTTTCGGGCTTGCCCTTTACGAATATTGTCCCGTCTTTAGTGTCCAGTTCCTCAGGCTTTGCATTGAGTTCTGGGGCTGCTTTCTCGTATAGTTTCTGCAGGGCATCTTGGCATGCTTTCATGATGCATGTTCCGCCCACGAATGCCTGCTGGTTTGCATATGCGGAACCAGTGAATACTGTGTGGTCTGTATCTAAGTCTGTGACTATGCAGTTGTCTGGAGGAATCTTCAGAGTCTCAGCGGCTACGAGTGAGGAGGTGGTGTTTATCTGTGTTCCTAGGTCGTGTAGGCTTCCGAAGATCTCACATCCAGGGTTGGCGTTAAGTCTGACGTAGGCCAGCGGCTTTGTTACTAGCGGATTGATGTAGACGTTTCCTACGTCTATCGCTCTTCCTCGCTTCCACGGTCCGTTATCAGGACCCTTCGGTTTGTCCCAGCCGATGTGCTGCGCTGCCAAGTCTAGTGCTTCAACAGCGCCGCTGCGTACTATCTCATCTGCCATGTTGACCTCGTCATTTACCCAGAGGTTCATCCTCTTGAACTTGTACTTGTCCATCCCTATCTTCTCAGCCAGCATATCCATAGCTTGGTTTACGGCAAAGCATACCTCTTGGTGCGCAAATGTGTGCAGATTCTGCATCGGCGTCTCATTTGTGTATGCTGCGAAGCTATCGTACCGGAAGTTCGGGATTCGCCAGTTGCCAGTGAACTGGAAGAAGGCGTTCCTGACTATCCCAGCGCCGAATCTGCCGTATCCTCCGTTAGCGTTGTAGACAGTGAACTTGCCTGCTGTTAGGGTTCCGTCCTTCTTGCATCCCACTTTGTAGTAGAACCTCCAGCGTGGCCTGCAAGTTATCTGAGTGCACTCATCTCTCGTGAACATCAGCTTGACTGGTCTGCCTGTCTTTAATGTAAGCCACAAGCAACGAGTTGCTGCGTGAACATAGCTTCTGTTTCCGTATGCTCCAGCGATCTTGCGTGGACATCTGAATCTAACTTTGCTCATTGGCATGCTAGCTACGGCTGCGGCTACTGGATAGTGGACTTGGAATATTGATTGTGTCTCTTCCATGCAGTTCAGTCGGCCGTCGGCAGAGTCTATCCATGTGATGGCGCAGTTCGGACCTGCTGTCGTGTGTGTGAATCTCTTGACATCCCACTTTCCTTCGACGATTGCATCTGCCTCTGCGAATCCTTTGTCAATGTCGCCGCTAACGCCTATTGTTGCGTTTATCAGGTTTGGCCTCTCGTCGTAGAATCTTGACTTCAATAGTTTTGGTGTGTGAAGTACTACGGGGGGATTTGCACTTGCCATAGCTTCAATGTCGAGACCTACTGGAAGCTCCTCATACTCTACCTTGATCTTCTCAAGAGCCGCTTCCGCGATCTCAGGTGTTTCAGCAGCAACCAGAGCTACTGGCTCCATGTAGTACATTACTTTTCCTCTAGCCATGATCGGTTCGTCTCCGAACATCCTCACATCGGGAACATCGTCCGCTGTAATGACTGCGGCTACACCCGGCATGGCTTTAGCTGCACTTGTGTCTATGCTTCTGATCTTGGCGTGTGCTACTGTTGATGTTTTTATTCTTCCGTAGAGCATGTTGGGCATGGTCATGTCTTGGACATAGCGCATTGATCCTGTTACTACACCCATGGCATCTGAGTTCCACGAGGTTCGTACTCCGATATACTTCTGTCCTGCAGGCTTGTCCTCCCAAGTGTATTCTTTCTTTGTTTCTACCATTTTCTACACCTCTTTACATCCTAACTCTCTGTATCGACCTTATCGGGCCGATGTATCCTGTGCATCTGCACAAGTTTCCTGAGATGCCCTCTCTGATCTCATCCTCAGTTGGGCTTGGGTTCTTGTCTAGTAGTGCCTTTGCTGACATTATAATTCCAGGTATGCAGTAACCACATGAGTGGCCGTGATTGTCTATGAATGATTGCTGGATTGGATGGAGCTTGCCGCCCTTTGCGAGACCCTCAATCGTCAGAATATCGTTTCCACCATTCTCTATTGCGAGAGTCATGCATGCCAGAGCGCTTCTTCCGTTAATTATGACTGTGCACGCTCCGCATTCACCATAGTCGCAAGTAATCTTTGTGCCGGTGAATCCGAGCTTATCTCTTAGAACATAGAGCAATGTCCAGTTGGACTGCACGAAGACTGTGGTTGGAACGCCGTTTATCGTCATTGTTACGATTTTCCCATAGGCTGCTTCCTCAATGACTGGTGGTACTACTGGTGCCTTGGGTACCATGAGCTGAGTTGCGCCGTAAGTTGCTGCTGCACCGACGACGACTCC
>Ga0129297_10001710_pt1 | contig 11198 bp, 7 predicted proteins | sample I18A1metaG_FD_94708 | JGI IMG/M metagenome (GOLD analysis project Ga0129297, IMG submission 94708) | Lake sediment bacterial and archeal communities from Gulf of Boni, Indonesia to study Microbial Dark Matter (Phase II) - ​I18A1 metaG | ecosystem: Environmental > Aquatic > Freshwater > Lake >... | reverse complement strand
GGTGTCGGTCGCGGAGGACGCCATCACGGCGGTACCTCGCGAGTATCGTGCGGGCTCGCTCGCCTTGGGCGCCACGCGCTGGCAGACCATCTGCCGCGTGACGGTGCCTGCCGCGCGGTCGGGGATCATCGCCGCGGTGATGTTAGGGATTGGGAGAGCGGTGGGGGAGACGATGGCGGTGATGATGGTGACCGGTAACGCGGCGGTGATTCCGCACACCATCTTCCAGCCCGTGCGCACCATGACCGCCACTATTGCCGCCGAGATGGGCGAAACCGTGCACTACAGCCCGCATTACCACGCGCTCTTCGTGCTCGGCGCCGTCCTCTTCTTGATCACTTTCACTGTGAACCTCATCGCGGACCTAGCCCTGAAGCGAGCGCGGGTGCAGGCATGAACCTGTCCAGGCAGGCCAAGGAGAAAGTGGCTTTTGCGCTGCTGGGCGCCTGCACTCTAGTGGTGCTGACGCCGGTGTTGCTGATGGTGGTGTTGATTGCCGTGCGCGGCGCCGCTGCCGCCAACTGGGGCTTCATCTCACGCATGCCCGAAAACTATATGCGCGCCGGCGGCATCATGCCGGCCATCGTAGGCAGCCTGCTGCTGGTGGGGGGCACGATTCTGCTCGCCCTGCCGCTCGGCGTGTTGGGTGCCGTCTACCTGACTGAATACGCGGGTAGGGGAAGGATGGTAGGGCTCGTCAGACTGGCGATAGTGAACCTCGCGGGAGTGCCATCGGTGGTCTACGGCCTGTTCGGCCTGGCGCTCTTCGTGCTCCTTTTCCACTTCGGGACCTCCCTCGCCGCGGGGTGCTGTACCTTGGCGCTGCTGGTGCTGCCGCTGGTGATAACGGCCTCCGAGGAGGCGCTCAGGGCAGTACCCGACGAACTGCGGCAGGGCAGTTTGGCGCTGGGCGCAAGCCGCTGGCAGACCACGCGGCGAGTGGTCCTGCCCAACGCGCTCCCGGGCATACTGACGGGCGCCATATTGGCCGTGGGGAGGGCCGCTGGGGAAACCGCTCCGATACTGTTCACCGCAGCGGCATTCTATGTCCCCCATCTCCCCAAGAGCGTCTTTGATCCGGTCATGGCCTTGCCCTACCATCTCTACATCATTGCCACACAGGTCCCCAACGCCCCCCCGCAGATTCAGTGGGGGGCCGCGTGGGTGTTGTTAGCCTTGGTGCTGGCCGTTAATCTGGTGGCTATCGTGATTCGCTACCGCATTAGAAGGGCGCGACGCTGGTGAGCGCGAGCGAAAGCCAGACACAAGGAGTGCGGGCGGAATCGGCACCGGGGCCCGGCCCCCAGAAGCCCAGGTTCCACATCCGCGATCTGTCGCTTTACTATGGCCGCACGCAAGCGCTCAAGGGTGTCACCCTGGATGTCCGCAACAGAGAAATCACTGCCCTCATCGGCCCCTCGGGCTGCGGCAAGTCCTCCTTCCTCAGGGCTCTGAACCGCATGAATGACCTCATCCCGGACGCGCGAAAGGAGGGGCAGGTCCTGCTGGACGGGGACGACATCTACGCCGTAGGGACTGATGTGGTGGAGTTGCGGCGGCGGGTGGGCATGGTCTTTCAGAGGCCCAACCCCTTTCCCATGTCAGTCTTCGACAACGTAGCCTATGGGCCGCGCCTGCACGGGGTGCGGGGGCGTTCCCGACTTGAGGAGATCGTCGAGGAGAGCCTGCGGGATGCCGCGCTGTGGGACGAGGTCAAGGAGAAACTGCACAAGTCGGCGATGGAGTTGTCGGGCGGACAGCAACAGCGGCTTTGCATAGCCCGGGTGCTAGCGGTAGGCTCCGAGGTGCTGCTGCTCGACGAGCCGTGCTCGGCGCTGGATCCCATTTCAACTTTCAAGATCGAGGAACTGTTGATCGAACTGAAGGCGGAGTACACGGTGGTCATCGTTACCCACAACATGTATCAAGCCTCGCGCGTGTCGGACCGCACCGGGTTCTTCCTGGGCGGGGAGTTGATCGAGTTCGGCGAGACCCAGCAGGTCTTCGAGCGCCCGCGCGATGAGCGTACCGATGGCTACGTAAGAGGGAGGTTCGGCTAGCCAATGAGCCGCACAGGCGAGACGAGGAAGAGTTTTGACGCCCAGATACGGGACCTGGAGCAGGAGTTGCTGAAGATGGCGACCTTTGTGGAGCAGATGGCCGCCGACTCGCTGCGGGCCTTGCAGGAGCAAGACGTGGCCCTGGCCGAGGAGGTGATCCGCAGAGACGACATGGCGGATCAAATGGACATAGACATCGAGCAGAGGTCCATGCGCCTGCTCGCCCTCCAGCAGCCCATGTCCAAGGATCTGCGCACCATCGCCACGGCGATGAAGATCACCGCCGACCTGGAGCGCATCGGCGATTTCTCGGTGGACATCGCCAGGACCGCGAAAACCCTGGCGGGCGAGCCGTATTTCAAGCCCCTGGTGGACATTCCACGGATGGGGGAGTTGACCAAGAAGATGGTGCGCGACGCGCTGACCTCTTTCGTGCGGCGCGACCTGCAACTGGTGCGCCAGGTGTGTGCCGATGACGACGCCGTCGACCGCATGTGGTACTCGCTGCGCGACGAGTTGATGGAGTTCATGCGCAAGGACTCGAACCTCGTCACGCAGGCAACGCACCTGCTTCTGGTGGCGCGCTACTTGGAACGCATGGCCGACCACGCGACCAACGTAGCCGAGCGCGTGGACTACATGGAGACGGGCACCCTAAAGCAACTCGCCCGGGCGCATACGGCAGAGGGGCTGGGGCACTCCTAGGAACGCGCCTAGGACTCGCTTTCCTCCTCGATCACGTCGAGCGCCTTCTCGGGCGTCCACATTTCCTCAATCGGGCCTAGTTGTTGCTCCAGCAGGCAGGGGGGCTCCCAAAGACGAGGGTCGCCGCCGGCGGCGATCTCCTTGATGAGTTCGCACATGTAGAGGAAGTTGCGCACCGGCACGTCAGGGGGCACGCCGTGGTCAACGCCCGGTACGTAGCCCCCCTGCTCGATCAGCCACGGTACTTTGCCCATGACCTCCGCCTTCACGCGCGCCTTGTCGAAGCGGAGTTCGCGCTTGTCAATGCCGCCCAACATGCCGAGGCTCTTGCCGTACTGCTTGCGGTAGGCAACCGGGTCGTTGTTGGCGGCGATCTCCACGGGAGAAACCACTGTTATGCCGACCTCAAGCCACAGGGGGATCAACTCGCCGATATGACCGTCGCAGTCCATCACCAGCACCGAAACGCCTTTGTCGCGCAAGAAGCGCACCAGTTGGCGGTAGCGCGGCCACATGAATTCCTTGACCATGGCGGGCGAGATCATGGACGCCGTCTTGTAGGCCATGTCTTCGTTGAAGAACACGAAGTCAAGGTCCACCTCGGAGAGCGCGCGCTCGAGGGCGGCGACGGTGAAGTCCGCCACGTACTGCATCATCTCGTGCACCAGCCGCGGTTGGTCATAGACCATCGAGCACAAACCCTCGAAGCCCACCCAGTCGCGCACGCGCCAGAACATGGACTGTAGAGTGCAGGAGAGCACGAAGTCGCGGTTGCGGTAGCGCGCCGCGCGTTCTTCCCAGTCGCCGGGGTAGCGCTCCGGGGAACTGGGATTGTAACGCTTGGTCATCTCCAGGAAATCCTCGCGCTTCTTGACCGGGAACTCGAGCCATTTCCGCGTAACAAAGCCGGGCGTGGGGAGCCGTTTGTGGTCAATCCGCTTCGCGCCCAGTTCGTCAATCCATATCTTGTGCCTGTCGGTCTCTTCCAGAACCACGTGCTCGAACGGAGGAACCGGCCCCAGGTTGACGCCCAGCCCTTCCGACCGGTCATATCCCACCCAGCGGCCGAAGTTGATATCCCGCGGCAGGCCCTGTCTGTACCAGGCTTCCAAGGTGGACTGGCGCGGCCCGCCGAACATGTAGGGGACGCGGTCCGGATGGCCGAAGAGCATCGTTTCTAGGAACCGTTCTCTGGAGGTCATGACGCGACTCCCTGTGGTTTGGGCCACATCTTGCCGGCAATCTCGCCCGGTTTCAAGTGCGCCCCGCGAGGGTGCCCGGACACTTTGCGTGCAGGCGGCGCAACCGCAATACTGAACGCAGTGAGAGCGCCGCTGTGGCTGCTGTCGTGCCCGCTCCGGTCGAGACGGCAACGACCACGAGAACGCCTCCTCGCTTACGACGGTGCTAACGCCACGAGACCTGGGATTGATCCTGAGTTACCGTTGCCAGTGCGGCTGCAAGCACTGCCTGTATGCGTGCGGGCCCGGGTGGCAGGAGTGGATGACCGCGGAGGCGGTGCGGAAGGCGGTTGAGGCAACGCGCCACTGGCGCCATCGCTTCTCCATCCACCTCACGGGGGGCGAGCCGTTCCTCAAGTTCGATCTACTTTGCGCCGCGGCCACTATCGTCGCCGAGGCCGGCATTTCCCAATTCGTAGAGACCAACGCCGGCTGGTGCACGGACAGCGCCAAGACGAAGGAATGGTTTCAGGAGATAAAGCGGCGCGGGGTGGAAGCGGTCTTGATCAGTTGTTCTCCGTTCCAGGCCGAGCACATCCCCCTGCGCAGCGCGCTCATCGCTATCCAGCAGGCCCTCGACGTCTTCGGAGAGCGGGCGGTGACCGTGTATCAGGCTCACTGCCTACGCCAGGTGGCTGCGTTCTCCGTGAACGAGACCGTTCCCCTAGACGCCTACGTGGAACGCTACGGGGTGGAGGGCGCCGGAAGAATATTCTGGGATGAGTATGCGCTCATCGGCTCGGGACGCTCGAGTTATGCTCTCGGGCACCTGACCTCGAAGTACCCGCCGGAGTCGTTTCGCGCCGACACCTGCGCCCGTGAGTTGCTTTACCCGCACCATTCACACTTCGACCTCTACGGCAACCACATCTCTTGGTTCTGCGGCGGCCTGCGTGTGGGGGAGTGGCGCACTCTGGAGAACACCCTGCGCGACTTCGAGGCACAGCGCTTTCCGCCGCTGATTGATGTGCTGGTCAAGAATGGGCCGTGGGGCCTGTTGGAGATGGCGGAGAGGGAACACGCCTACCGGCGGGCGGCTGAGGGCTACACCTCCAAGTGCCATCTGTGCACCGACGTTCGCCGCCACCTCGCCAGTCGCGGCGACTTCTGGGAATTGGAGCCGCGCCAGTTCTACGAGATGCTCTGACCCGTGCCTACGGCGAGGCTTGCCCCAGCATCTTGCTGATGATGGCGCGGCAGAAGGCGGGCAGATCCTCAGGCCACCGGGAGGTTATCAGGTTCCCGTCCACGACCACTTCCTGATTGACAAAGGTGGCGCCCGCGTTCTCGATGTCATCCTTGACCGGCCGGTAGGCGGTCATGGTGCGCCCTTTGACAATCTTCGCCGAGATGGGCACCCAGGCTCCGTGACAAATGGAGGCCACGATGCCACCTTTCTCCCACACCCCGCGCACCAAGGCGAGGATGGTCTCATCGCGCCGCAATTCGTCCGGCGCCCACCCGCCCGGACAGATGACCACGTCCACCTGGGCTGGCGAGACCTCGTTTGCCCGGTGAGTCACGGGGAAAGCATAGCCGTGCTTGCTCTTCACTTCGTCCGGGCACCCAGGCCGCCCAACGACCATGACGTTGGCGCCTGCCTCCTGAAATCTGAGGGCCGGGTAGAGCAACTCCAGGTCCTCGTATTCATCAGCGGCTAGGATCGCAACGGTCTTCCCCGTGAGTGGCATCAAGTTCACCTCCGCTGGCACACTCTCTGATTGCGTGGGCTGCTGCGCCTGCACCACGACTGCGTAAGCCCCAACGATCAACACACATCCCAGCAGCGCCAGTGCAGAGACAAGCCGCGCTCCGCGTGGCATTGGCAACACCTCCGGCGCAGTCTAGGGTCGGCCCTCGTGAGGGTCAAAACCGGCGCGCACCTCGCCCTCCGCGCCCGCGGGCCGGCACCCATTGGCGGTGCGCGGTTGGGGGGGGCGGGCCGGCAAATCGCCGGTACCGATTTGGCCTTGACCGAAACGCGCCCTCAGTGGTAGTAAGGGGTCCGTCCGCCGCGGGTGGGGTTTTGTGCGTGCCCGAACACCCGCAGTCGGCACCACAGGGCCCTGCAAAGGCCCTGGATGGCCGTTGACTAGGCGCGATTCGGTCGTCCCAGGGCTCACTTGGCCTTGCGGGACGCAGGTGCTGGAATGCCCTCAGTGGCACTAAAGGCGGCGAGACGAAAGGAGCCAGCGCATGCCGAGCAGTTCGTCACGGACGTCAGGTGCAGCCGTCAAGAAAACGCGAGTTGTGGCCGAGCGGAAGCCCAGCCAGGAACTAAACCCCTTCGCCCTGGCGCAGGCGCAGTTGGACAAGGCTTGCGACAAACTAGGCCTGGAGCCCGAGATGCGGGCAGTGCTGCGCCAGCCCATGCGGGAACTCCACGTGGCCCTGCCGGTGCGCCTGGACGACGGGAGAGTGCAGGTCTTCCAGGGCTTCCGGGTTCAGCACAACGACGCCCGCGGCCCGTGCAAGGGGGGCATTCGCTTCCACCCCGCCGAGACCATAGATACGGTGCGCGCCCTGGCCATGTGGATGACCTGGAAGTGCGCGCTCATGGACCTGCCCTTGGGGGGCGGGAAGGGCGGCGTGATCTGCAATCCCAAGGAGATGTCGTCCAGGGAATTGCAGCAGGTGGCGCGCGAGTACATTCGACAAATCTACCACATGATCGGGCCCGACCAGGACGTCCCGGCGCCTGACGTCTACACCGACCCGCAGATAATGGCGTGGATGATGGACGAGTATTCGCGCCTGGTGGGCCGTCACACCCCGGACGTAATCACAGGCAAGCCCCTGGCGCTGGGAGGCTCCGCCGGACGACAGGACGCCACCGCTCGGGGCACTGTCTACACCGTTCGTGAGGCGTGCCGTCACCTGGGCATTCTGACCAAAGGCGCTACCGCAGCCATTCAAGGTTACGGCAATGCCGGCGCATATACCGCGCAGTTGCTCGTGGATTTGCTGGGCATGAAGATATTGGCGGTGAACGACTCGCGCGGCGGGGTGTACTCCGCTGAGGGGCTTGACCCCGCCGCGGCCGTGGAGCACAAGGCCAAGACCAAGTCCGTCGTCGGCACCCCCGGAACCTCTCCCATATCGGAGGCGGAACTGCTCGCCCTGGAGGTGGACGTGCTGGTGCCCGCGGCCCTGGAGAACGTGCTCACCGGTCACAACGCCGGCGCGGTCCGCGCAAAGATCGTGGCTGAGGCAGCCAACGGACCCACCACCCTGGAAGCGGACGACCTCTTCGCCGACAAGGGCGTCTTCGTGATACCCGATTTCCTGTGCAACGCCGGCGGCGTGACGGTCTCCTACTTCGAATGGGTGCAGAACCGCTCCTCGTGGTACTGGGGCGAGCAAGAGGTCTACGAGCGCCTCGATGGGAGAATGGTGAGGGCTTTCCGCGAAGTGCTCGCCACCTCGCTGGAGGCCAAGACCGACATGCGCACTGCTGCCTACATGGTAGCCGTGCAGCGCGTAGCCGAAGCCATCAGGCTGCGCGGCTGGCTGGAGCCTAGGTCAGGCGTCTAGCGCGCTCCCCGCTGGCTGCGCACCGCCGGCCACCCTAGCGACCTCACACCGCTTGAGCGTGCGCTGAGCCCCGCGCCAGGAAGCGCTCGTGGACTTGAGCCAGAAAGGCGCTCAGGCGAACCTGACGACTGCGGTCCGTGAAACCGTCGTAATCCACGTTCAGGAACGGTATGTGCCCATGTCGGCGGCTGAGTTCCTGAGACAGGGCTCGCACCGTCGTGCCCGGCATGCAGTTGAAGGGCACCACGCTGACGATCCCGTCCAGGCCCCGCCGAGCGAAGTCCTCCGCCTTTCCCATGCTACAGATTGCCTCCCCCCCGAAGGTGGGGTGCACGTAGAGGGAGCCGAGTTCCACCACCTCCCGCGAACCGATGTCGTCACGCTCATTCAGGAAGGGCCGGGCGGCGTGGTAGAGCACGTGCTCGTCGCGGGCAGCCAGGTCGCCGAGGAAGTGACGCCGCAGACTCTCCTTGAGGTCGCAAAAAGCCAGGGTATCATGCCATCGCTCGCGCGCCAGGTAACCGGTGATGTAGTTGCTGTAGGCGAAGAACTCGGTGGCCGGGGCGAGCCAGACCTCCACCCCAGCGGATTCCATGGAGCGGATGATGTGCTGGTTGGCCCCTGGGTGAAGCCGTACATAGAACTCGCCCACGAGGCCCACCAGAGGCTTGGGGCCTGTGGTTGCCTCGACCTCGCGGAATGCCCGCTGCGCCCGCTGGAGCAAGTCAACAAAGGCCTCCAGGTGACGACCGCGCAGTCCTTGCCAGAACCCACGGGACGATTCCAGGAAATCCCGGTGCGGCTTGATAAGGCCACACAGTTCGTCCAGGAGAGACTCGAAAACGGCGTCGCTCTGGCCCGCGTGTACCTCGTAAGCACGCGTGCGCATGAGCATCTTCTCGAGCAGGTCGTGGGTCACCATCGCGTCCCAGGCCACCATGGAGACTGAACGTCCTAGGCCGCCCTCGTGGTCGCGATTGCCCAGCGTGACCACGGGCACCGCCCCGAGCCCCAGCCGCTCGAGCAGACGTCGCTGAAGCATGTAATACATCCCGAACCGGCACGGGCCCTCCGACTTGCCTTGGAAGAAGGCCTCGTGTTCCGGGTCGAAATCGGGGCTGGTCACCCGGCAAAGAATGTCTTCCGTGGTTATGAACGCAGGCAGGCACACGTCCTCGGGGATGTGCTGGCGAGCGAGGTTCAGACCCTCGTCTGGCGAAGACGGCAGCACCTCGGCGTCTATGTCGTACGCGCGAAAGCAAGCGGCGAGGACCTTGGAACCGGTGCCTGCGCACGGCACCCAGAGCCGCCTGCCTCTGAGAGCGCGCACGGGACTGTCCTCAGTGTAGAAACGCAGAGGCCTGGCTGCCTCGCTCTTGGAGACCACCGTGTCAGCGAAGGCCTCCACGCGCGTAATCACCCCGGCGTCGGCGGTGTGCTCGTCTATCTGCATGACGTAGCAGGGCTCGCCGATCTCGTCCTTGAAGAACTGATTCGCAAACGAGTCCGGCCCGCAGGCAAAATAGGTCAGCGCCACGGCGCGGAAGCGAGGGTCCCGGCGAACGATGCGGGCAGCGGCCAACTTCTTCTGAATCTGGCGCGCGTAGAGGTTCGACCAGTTATCGCTCAGGTCCTCTTCCTCCAGCGGCAGGAAACCCATGGGAATCGGCAGGATGCCCAGGTCCTGAATCTTCCGCCCGATGTCCATGTTCAGGGCGCGGTCATAGAGAGCATACGGCCGCGCAATCACCACGAAGGCCGGAGAGTCAGGTGGCAGGCTCGCAAGCACCTCGCGGCCCCGCTCGCGCACCATTGCCTCGAATCGCCGCATGGCCTGCAAGCCAGCCCGCACCGCAGGCGCGACCCGCGACACAGGCAACCCTAGTTCTCTCGCCACGGAGCGGAGCGCGCGGTACAGGTGTCGCGGGCCGCGGTCCAGGAAGAGGCGGGGCGTGAGCATCTTCAACTCCCGCCGCCGGAGCCGCAAAGCCGTGCCGATTACCTCCGGCGCGGACTGAAGGTAAGGACAAGTCTGCGAACGCGGATAGCGCCCGTCTCCGCCTCCGGCCTCCATCACCGCCGGAGAGAAGAGCCACTCCACCCCCTTCTCCAGAAGGTCACAGAAGTGACCGTGGGCCACCTTCAACGGGAAACAAGGCTCCCCCAGAGCCACATCCACGCCCCATTTCACGACCTGCTGATTGGTGATTTCGGAGGCGACAACCTGACAGCCCAGTTCGGACAGGAAAGCATGGAAGAACGGAAAGTAGTCATTGAACAAGAGCCCCCTGGGAACGCCGACCCGGGGCCCGGTGCGCTCGCTCGCAGGCTGGTAGGCCTTCCACAGCAGGTCTTCCCACTCTTGGAACAGATCGGGGAACTTCGTCTCGCCCCGGCGCTTGTCCTTGGCGCTGTACCGTTCGCAGCGGTCGTTGTAGTAGTACTTGCCCCCCTCATCCAGTTCGAAGCAGTTCACGTCGCAGTGGTTCGCGCAGGTCTTACACTCAAAGGAGGAGACGCGGTAGTTGGCACCCGCAATCCGCTCGAAGCCACGGAAGCGGCTGCCCGCGGGAGCCTCCCTCAAGGCCAGACGAGCAGCGCCAATGGCGCCCGTCAGGTGCGGGTAGGGGGGCACCACGATCTTCTTGCCCAATAGCGTCTCGAAGGCCGCGACCATCCCCTTGTTGAAAGCCACGGCCCCCTGGAAGGCGACGCGGTTGCCTATGTCCCGGTTGCCCACATTCTTGTTGAGATAGTTCTTGGCCGCCGCCAGACACACCGCAGCGCACAGGTCCGGCAAGGGCACATTGGCCTGCTGGTAGGTGAGCATGGCGGACTCGGAGAACACCGTGCAGGTCCAGTCCAGTTCCGGAGGGTTGGTTCCCTTGAGTGCGGTGTCGCCGAAGTCGCTGATGTCCACACCTAGTTGCCCGGCCTGCTTCTCAAGGAAGGCACCCGTGCCCGCGGCACATGCGCGATTCATCTCGAAGTCCACGATCACCGGCCCATCCACCCGCACGAACTTGGAGTCCTGGCCGCCGATCTCAAAGATGGAATCAATGTCGTGCATGAAAGTGCGAGCGCCCGCGACTTGAGCGGTGATTTCGTTCTTAACAACGTCTGCACCCACGTAGTCGCCCGTCAGGTAGCGCCCTGAGCCAGTGGTGCCGGCGATCACGCGACCGATGCGGTGGCCCCGCTCCTCAATCTGGCGCTGGATCTGAGCGATAGTGTCCCGCACCGCAGCCAGCGGGTCGCCGTCGGTGCGCCGGTAGTACGAGGCCAGGACCATCACGCGCCCGTTGTCCTCGGCGATCAACGCCGCTTTCGTGCTCACCGAGCCGATGTCCACGCCCAGCCCCGCCGACGGCACATCCTTTGCGCCTGGTCCGTCACCCGGGCTCGCTAGGAACTGGGACTCCTCGAGATGTAGCGGCTGGGCACCGCGATACTCAAGCGGCTTGGCAATCTGCTCCTCGAGTTTCGCTGCCGCCTGAGCAAGTTCCACCTTGGTGCCGGCCCGCAGGGCGGCGCCGATCGCCACCAGAAAGACGCCGTTCTCGGGCACGAAAACCTGATCTGGCTCGACGCCCAGTTCGGGAATCAGGAATTTCAGCACCGCGGGATTCCGCGCCACACCTCCCACAAAGGCAATGGG
>Ga0129297_10001708_pt1 | contig 11202 bp, 7 predicted proteins | sample I18A1metaG_FD_94708 | JGI IMG/M metagenome (GOLD analysis project Ga0129297, IMG submission 94708) | Lake sediment bacterial and archeal communities from Gulf of Boni, Indonesia to study Microbial Dark Matter (Phase II) - ​I18A1 metaG | ecosystem: Environmental > Aquatic > Freshwater > Lake >... | reverse complement strand
CTTCTGAGCGATGTAGTTCGCCGCTGCATCGCAGCCCGGGTACCCTGTTACCCGTGAGCCTAACTGGGAGAGGTAGGTGATATGGTCCATCACATCAGCTATTATTTGACCGCGGTCTTCTTCATCCCTGATGAAGGAATAGTCATAGGGACCACTGTTTACGGAGGATTGCAGTGGTGCGGCTAACCCCTGACTGAAGCCTACGATTATCAACAGTTGCAGTATAAGGAAGATAATGTAGAAGAAAGATGTCTTTAAGCGCATAACCATCAATCTTTTAAGAGAGGGTATTTAAGCCTTCTGCTAATCAGTATTTTTATACATCGTAAACGTTTAATATTTTCCGTCAACTAGCTATTTCAGGTGAAATAATTTATTAAGGCATAAACCTACTATACGCTCTTTGAGAGAACCCATTTCTCCCTGAAGTGGTCTAATCCCTTTTCAGGAACATCGAAGTCTAGGTCCGTGATGTCAGCCTTAACTCCGCATACATCTTTTAAGGCTGCGAACATGAGGTTTGTCATGAAATGGGAGGGTGAAGCCTTCTCGCTGATAAGCCTCTTAGAAGACCTAGCTACGGATACACCGTACATCTCGATGATAACCTCGTTCTCCGTAACCCGTGTCAAGCTGATCCTCGCCATGTACCCAGCTTCCTCGAGGAAACGGGCTATCGACGCGAGCACGGCTACGGGGTTCATCCCCTTAAAATCCATGGACTTCTTCAACTCTGTGAAGGCGATTTCCCCGGCTACCCTGAAAACCCCCGCAGCTTCATCCTTTCCAATAACCCTCGATAAGGCGCCGCATACCCCGTAGTTGATTAGGTCTAGGAACCTAGGGTCGATTCTCTTCCTAACGATGCCCATTTAAACCACTAACCACGTTTGTTACGGCGCTGCTCATTTAAGCCTTAACCCGTTAACCAACCTAGGTAAAGTCAGCTTGGAACAAGGGCTTGGGTTAACTACCTTTATAGCGTTTGTTAAGCCACTTTTCAAAAGCCTGCTTAAGTGCTTCAAGCTTTTCCGGGTGTTCCCGTTGATACTTGAGGAAAACGTTCCTAACGGCGACGATGTCTGGGTAGGCGGCGTCAAGCTCCTTCAAGAACTTCTTGAGAACATCTCCTTCCATAGGTTTCCTCCCCACTTCCTAGGCTGAACAACACTTGAACCGTCCATCCATTTTCATTACCTCTTCCTTAAGCCCTTTTATAGGTTTAAAAAATTGCACAGCCTTGACCAAACGCTTAGTTTCCCCCGCATAAACTCAAGAGTGCAATCCCTTCCCCTACATTTAATTATATAGGTTTGCACGTTTATGAACATTGCTCATTTGATGTTTAAACGAGAAAAGGAACCTTAGTGGGGAAGACTTTATTCAGCCTTAGGAATCGATGGGGAATCTCCAAAAGTGTTATAAGCCCGCATAATCCTCTATCGAGAAGGTTTAGCTTTGGGTAAGGACAATATCCTCATCATCGCTGAGAAACCAGACGCAGCGATGCGGATAGCTCAAGCCCTTGATGAGGGAGGTAAACCTTCGAAGGGTTCGAAGGGTAAAGTGCCCTACTTCCAAGCCTTAAGGAACGGTGATACGCTGACCGTCGTACCCGCGTTAGGGCATCTCTACACCGTTTCACAGGCTACAGGGCGTAGAGACGAATATCCTATCTTCGAGCTTGAGTGGGCTCCTAGGTACAGGGTTGAGCGTGGGGCTTCTCAGACGCGGGCTTGGGTTAAAGCCATATCTGAGCTTGCGGCTGAGTCTAAGGGCTTCATCTGCGCCTGCGACTTAGACATCGAGGGATCGGTTATCGGCTATAACGTGTTGAAGTACGCGTGTGGGGAGAAGGATGGGGAAGCCAAGAGGATGAGGTTTTCAACCCTAACGGAGACGGAGCTGGTTAACGCCTACGAAAACCCTATGCCTCACTTGGACTATCCCTTCGTGGAATCCGGGCTTACACGGCATGAGGTGGACTTCCTCTACGGAGTGAACCTTACACGGGCTCTAACCCTAGCCGCGAAGAAAACGACGGGTAAACACTTCACCCTTAGCACAGGTAGGGTTCAGGGACCTACTTTAGAGTTCTTAGTCCAAAGGGAGAAGGAAATCCTCAGCTTCGTTCCCACACCGTATTGGAGTGTAAAGGCGGAGGTTAAGCTTAACGGGGAAACCGTGGAAGCCGTCTATGAACGGGATAGGATTGAAGCCCAAGCTGACGCTGATAAAATTGTGGAAACCTGCGACCAGAGGAAGGGGGTGGTACGCGACGTGGAGGTCCGTGAGTTCAGGGTTATGCCCCCAACACCCTTCAACATCGGAGACTTACAGATCGAAGCCTACCGCCTATTCGGCTTCACGCCAAGCCGAACCCTGGGAATCGCCGAACGCCTTTACCTCTCAGCCCTCATATCCTATCCACGGACTTCAAGTCAGAAACTCCCCGAAACCGTGGAATACCCCAAGATCCTCGATTCGCTCGGTCAGGATCCTTCGTATAAGCCCCTTGTCAACGCGATCCTCGCCTCGGGAAGGCTTAAACCCAACGAGGGTAAGAAGGTGGATTCAGCGCATCCATCTATATACCCGACGGGGAAGCTTCCAGAAGCTGAGCTAAGCCCACCTGAGCAAAAGCTTTACGACCTCGTTGTGCGACGGTTCATGGCTGTCTTCGGTGAGCCTGCGCTCAGGCAGAGCCTGAAGGTTGTCGTCGATAACGCTGGATACGTCTTTAACATCTACGGTAGGAAGGTCTTGAAGGAGGGGTGGCAGAAGTTCTATCAACCCTATGTGAAAAGCGAGGAAGTGGTTCTTCCCACGGTCTCAGCCGGTGAAGAAGTCTTCTTCACCCACGTAATCCGCGAGGACAAGTTTATAGAGCCTCCGCCGCGGTTCAACCCAAGCAGCCTCCTAAGGTTTATGGAGGAGCAGGAGATCGGGACGAAGGCTACGCGGGCTGAGATCATCGATACGCTCTACAGGCGGAGCTACATCAGGGAGGAGCGGATGGCGGTCACAGACCTAGGCTTCGGCGTGGCTGAGATGCTTCAACTTTACTGTCCAAGAGTTATGGCCGTCGACCTCACGCGGAGCCTTGAAAAGCGTATGGAAGCCATAGAAGCCGGGGAGGAGAAAAGGTTGAACGTGTTGGAGGAGGCTGTGAACCATCTTAAACCCATCCTTGAAGAGCTTAGAAGCCATGAAGCAGACCTAGGCAGGGAGCTTAGCACACTTGTTAAAACGGTGAGGCTTCAGGAAAGAGTTGTAGGTTCATGCCCAACCTGCGGCACGGGAAACCTCATCATCCTTAGGTCTAGACGCACGGGTAAACGCTTCGTAGGCTGCAGCAACTTCTTCAACGGTCTCTGTAAGGCGTCCTATCCCCTACCCCAACTCGGCACCCTAATGCCTACGGGAAGACCCTGCCAAAGCTGTGGGTGGTTAACCGTTCAAGTTCGGAAACGTGGGGGAAGACCCTGGATCCTATGCCTTAACCCAGCCTGTCCACGGAAGGAGGAGATAAAGCGTGGTAAAGTGTCTAATCTGCCAGAGGGAAGCTGAGGATAAAGAACTGTGTAACCTACATCGGAAGGCTTACGAGAACATCCACGCCCAGTACGGGGAGTGGAAGAAGGCTATGAACCTATCGTGGGAAGAATACCTTAACCGTTTAACGGAGAATCCGTACACGGGCACATGGGCGAAGATGCTTGCGAAGAAGCTCCTCGAATCGAAGAGTTAAGGAGCAAATGAGGGGGGAAAGGGCTATAATGCCCTACGATGCAGCCGATCACCTTACTTGGATAAACGGGGTGAAAAACCTTCAAGGATAGGGTGTGCAAACCCTCTTTCACGGAGTTCACTGTATAGGGGAAAAAGTTCTTAGAATTCAACGATCGCGATAAAGCCTTTACGCAAGGATGGTTGAGGCCTTTAGTTCCGTTTATACCAATACCGGCGCATCACTTATGTCACAGCCTAACCTTATATGTATAAGCGCGCTAACCTCGTTATTAGACGAGAGGCTTAGCATATGGTTGATGAAGGCTATATGCCCGAGTTCACTTGGAGAACCCACGGTGACACGGTGAACTACGAGCAGTGGATTTACGACCGCGAGGAACCCTTAGCACGCTTCGATTCAACGCTCGTTGAACAACCTGAGCAGTCACTGAGATACTTCAACCTCGCACCACGCCCACTCGTCCTAAGAAGGCTTAAGCTCACACCTGGAGGCGCCCCACTTGTTGAGGGAACGCAGCTCTACTGGGTGCTTCGAAGAAGCGCTACAACATCGGGAACCCGCACGATCACAACGGACCGCCTGACAGACCTGAAGGTTGAAGGCGATGGCGCCGACCGCTTAGTTATGACGTTTTTTAGCCGCGACCTCGGTGGCATGGCAGCCTCCACGAGGACGCTTACCCTCACATACGATCCAGGGCTTAGAAGCTACATCTACGATTTCCAATGCGTCCTTAAGGTTTCATCACCTGAAGACTTCTATGGAAGCGAAGCAGTGAGCTTTGAGTACTCTGACCCTTGGTTAGTCAAACTACCGGCGCCTGCCATAGTATTCCCAGGAGCTTGGGAGGGCCGTTATCAAAGGTTTGTTTACGAAGCTTCAAACGGTGAAATCCTTCAGATGCCGTTAAACCACTTCACAAGCTCTCATAAATCTGGGATTCGCCTTAAGAAGGATGGCTACTTCGCCGCGGTATATGAGTCATCGGGGAACCCAGCTTTCCAGTTCATGGGTGAAAACGCTTTAAAGACCGTCCTATCGGTCTGCCCATGGGGTTACGATGTCCACTTTGGACTTCACCTAAAGCCCGAGGAGCTTTCTAAGCTCGTAGAGACACGTTTCAGGATACTTCAACTTCCAATTGAAACGGCGAAGCGAATGGAACAGGATGCGAGGCTTCCTACCCTAAAGTCCGGGGAACTCCCATTCCTCAGGGTTCCCGCTTATGAGCGGCAGAGCAGCTTCAACAAACCCTGCGATGTCAACAAGCCTTATGAGGGAATCGACCCTTGGCCATGGATGCCTCTATGTGGGAAGGGGCATTCCTGGGATGAAATGGAGGGCCGTAGCGACAGCTTCTCCCTGAAGATAAGCAAGGAAGACGGTGGACTAGCTCAATGGGGGATGCAGCATGAGGGCGCCGGCGGCTGGATGGATCCTTGGACGCTGCGGAGGGCGGTGCACATAACGTGCTTCGTCAAGACAAGAGACGTTGAGGGCGCCGGCTCCTCGATCGCCGCCCGTTACAACATCCCGAATGAACCAGATATATTCCAGATTGTAAGCTCGCTGAAGATTAAGGGAACAAGGGACTGGACACGGTTATCCATACGGTTGAACCCCGCTCCAGAAGAGGCGTACTTCATACACCTCTTCCTAAGGCAAGAGGGGAGGGGGACAACATGGTTCGACGACCTTGAGGTTGAGTACGTGCAATAGACGCATAAGGGTGCAAGCTCATTTAAGATGTTAAAGCTGAAGGAGTGTCTATGCGTGAATGAAACCGTTGGGGAAAGGTTCTGGAAGAAGGGATGAGGATTAAGATCTATGGGTTTTAAAAACGTCTACGCCATCGCGAGTTCCTTAGCCCTTTGAGCTGCTTTTTCAACTGCATTCATGAAGGCAACCCTTATCCCGGCTTTTTCAAGCTCGTAAACGCCGTTAACCGTGGTGCCTCCAGGGGTTGCCACCATGTCCTTAAGCTTTGCAGGGTGCTCCTTAGTTTCCAGAACCATCCTCGCCGAGCCTAAGGTCGTCTGCGCCGCTAAAAGCGTTGCAAGGTCCTTAGGTAAGCCAACCCTCACACCCGCATCGGCTAGGGCTTCAACGGTGAGGTAGATGTACGCAGGTCCGCTTCCGCTGAGCCCCGTGATGGCGTCGAAGTACCTCTCCTCGGCGACAACGACCCTTCCAACTGAGCTGAAGATTTCCTTAGCCATCATTAAGTCTTTTTCCGAAGCTTTAGATGTAGGTGCCAGGGCGGTCATGCCTTCCCCCACCATGCAGGGGTTGTTAGGCATGGCTCTGATAAGGGGCAGGTCCTTCCCTAGGGTTTTCAGGATGTAGGTTGTTGTAACCCCTGCAGCGATAGAGATGAGGAGATGCTTCAACGTAAGCTTTTCCCCTACCTCGTCTAAGACAGTTTTCACATCCCGGGGTTGAACGGCGATTATGAGAACATCACCTGCATCCACAACGTTTACATTTTCTCTGAAGCATGGAACTTTGTATGTTTTAGACACGTACTCACGACGTTGCGGGGAAACATCGCTTACACAGATGGTATCCCGCTTGGCTCTTCCCGACTTGAGTAGACCTGAGAGGAGGGCTTCACCCATCTTGCCGACGCCGATGATCCCGATCCTCTCCTTAAACCCAGTTGCTAAGACACATCCCTCCCTTCATGAAACCAGTATCCTATCATTGTTATGAGGGAGAATAAGTAATAAGTACTTTGTTTCAAACCGGTTAAGGCATAAAACAGAGTTTAAGGTATAATCCCTCGCTCTGTTTTATGCCTTACATCTTCCTGCTTTTAATCCTCGCAATCAACTCTTCCTCAGTAATCGTTTAGATACGGCGTTTCTAAACCGCGGCTTTAGGAATTCGGCGATTACCTAATCTGAAACTTCATAGTCGGTTATTTAGAATAAGGGTGGAGAGCCTCCCCTCTACACTCATAAGTAAATAAAAAAAATATAGGAGATTGGAAGCCTAATGCCTACATTACCCTAAGCGCTAGGGCGGTGTTTCCGAATAAGCCGAAGGTCACTGTGCCTACTGCAAAGCCTGCTACTATAGGTACCCAGACATCGCTGTAGCCTTTGGCTCCGCCGATCCTTAGCGCCCCTACCTTGAGTGCCAGCGCTGGGGCGAAGTGGATTATGCCGTGGGATATTGGCCACATGACGAAGGCGGCGGGGTGGATGAAGAACCATGGGAACCGCGTCCTTAGAATCATCAGAATTGTTGGTAGAATTACGCCGATACCCATCCACGTTAATTGATAGTCATTCATAAGACCGTATGCCCCCAATACGCCGCCGGCGGTTGCGGGTCCAGCCGATCTTAAGCGGTAAAGCTTCGTCGAAGCTCCCCAGGTGTATGTAACCCATAGCTCTATCGGTATAGCGATTATCGCGTAGACCACCATTATCGTTAATAGTCCGAAGAACATCGCTTTCGGAGTGGCTTTAGTGGTTCCTGTAAGCCTGTAACCGTATAGAACACCTAAGGCTCCATTCCAGTTTCCTTCACTATATGAGTAGGCGTAGGGTGTACGGCCGGCATTTATAGCCACTGGGTTTGTGGAGGGGTTCGTGTAGAGACCGGCCGTATATCCTAAGCGCCATATGTATGTCCCCGCGCCCCAGTTGTTGTAGGGTTCTGACAGCCATAGGATTTGGTAGCCGTACAACCACTCAGCGCCGAAGAGGTAGACTGTGTAGAGTATGAGAGACCATAGTTGTATCAGTATATTACCTCCAGCGGCCACCCAGAACGCTAAAGCGCATACCCATAGAATTCCAAGTCCAGCCCAGATCCATCTTTCTGGAATCTCGCCGACCTCAGTCTTAGCCCCCTTCACCGCGTTCACCAAGCTGTTCTTAAGAAATCTCCAGCTGGAGAGTACAACCCATATTCCGCATCCTAGCATCGTCCCACCGTACAGCTGCATAGCTAGAAATGCGATGCCGCCGGTTGTAGTGCCATAATAGTAGTTCCATATGGAAATGGTTGGTGACACGTTGCCCACTGCCCGTCCGATCGGTGGGTAAATCCAGTACACGATCAGGTCGAAGATACACATGGTAGCTAAGACATCTATGGGCATGAGGGATTGGATGGGTATCATGTTTAGGTCTATGAACCACCAGCCCGTTATGCCTAGAGGGGCAAAAATCGGTGCGATTGAATCTAACGGTATTCGGCCGAAGACGTGTGTAGGAGCCCAAAGCCATGGGACGATGTAGCTCAGAACTGATGGCCCAGCCCAAACACCACCAGCTAGAAAGCCCAGCCAGAACCATTTGCTCTTCCTGATGTTGAATAGCTTCGGACGATCGTTCACTGTTTCACTGTAATGCTCGAGTAAAACGACTCCTGGGACAAACCCCGGGAAGGGCAGCTTATCGACTTGGAAGAACTTCCTCTGGATAAGCGTCATCGTGAAGAAGATTATCCCTATCACGACGATGAAGTAGTAGAAGGACCAAACGGCGATGTAGGGCAACAATGGTCCCCATGGAACCGCGGCTCCGCCGGTCCATGCGCCTTGAACCACGTTCAGGTCTGTGTTTACCCACCAACTAGGGATATAAGGTTTCCATGTAGTGATCCACGGAAGGTTACCTGCTACACATATCATAACAACAGCCCATGTGAGGTTTCCATATTGGAAGGTGGATATGAAACAGGTCATACCTAAGAGAACCGCGAGTTCCTGAGGCTTCAACGCGAGTTTCTTACCTACAAGCGTTGAGACAAGCATTGCGATGAAGATTATGCTGTACGGCATTGGGCTCATCTCTGTACCTGAGCCGCCCCACATCCCCGTGTCCTGCCCATAGAATTGGCGAAGGAACCACACTGGCACAAGAAAGATCGCTGTAAGCACCGCTGCGATTACGACGACTCTAATCGTAAAACCTTCTGTCGGCTTTGTTACTTCTTTTGCTTCCTCCGTTGCCAAGAATTTTCACCTGAATAGTTTAGTTTGTGGAAAATATATAACATTTTCGGTGGTTATCCTATTACTGCAGAAGACTTAAATACTAAAGCTTGAGGTAAAAGATTGATGGACATGCGCTTAAAGATGTCTTACTTCTACAGTACATTCCTTATATTGCAACTGTTGATAATCATAGGCTTCAGTCAGGGATTAGCCGCGCCCCAGCAATCCTCCGTACTCAGCGGACCCTACGACTACTCCTTCATAGGGGATGAGGAAAACCGCGTACAGATAATCGCGGACGTGATGGACCATATCACCTACCTCTCCCAGTTAGGCTCACGGGTAACAGGGTACCCGGGCTGCGATGCAGCGGCAAACTACATCGCTCAGAAGTTTGAGGAATACGGGCTTAAACCAGGCGGTCAACAGGGGTACTTCGACTACTACAACGTCACCGTACCGATTGACAGAGGCGCCACAGTGACCATTCTCTCACCGAGCGTCACAAGGCCCAGCATAAAAGCCTACGCACTCTGGCCTAACAACGTCCAAGCATGCCAAACCCCACCGGAGGGGGTTACGGGGAGGCTTCTATACCTCAGCGATGGAGGCCTCAGCGAGCTAAGTGAACAAGCCCAACGCTTCAACGTAACCATGGAAGACGCTATCATAGTCATGGAGTTCAACACCTTAAACCGATGGATGAACGCGGTTAAATTCGGCGCTAAAGCCGTCATATTCATCGAACCCGACGATACCAACCGCATGGAAGCCCAGAACAAGTTTCTCCTAACCCCCATAAACATACCCAGGCTTTACGTCCTGAAGGAGGATGGACAGCTTCTCCGAAGCCTAGCGGAGTCCGGGGCCTACGTACGCGTCGATTCAAGTATGAGGTATGAAACCGTCGCGGCGAAGAACGTCATCGGCGTCATCGAGGGAACCAGGTTTAAAGACGATATCATCATCCTATCCTCGTACTACGACGGCTGGTCCATCGTTCCATCCATCGCCCCAGCAGCGGATGAAGCCTCAGGAATCGCTACACTCCTCGAGATCGCCAGGTTCCTCAAGCTTCACCCCCCAGTGAGAACCGTATGGTTCGTCGCGTTCTCCGGTCACTGGGAGGCACTAGCGGGTTCACGGGACTTCGTAGAAACCCACTACTTCGACCCAGAGGTTCTAGCGGGTGCCAAGAAGATCTGGATGCAGGTCAACCTCGACATCTCAACCGACAGCCCCACACTGGCATACTTACCCTACGGCACAGGCTACACCGATACGTACTTTGCAGGGTTCTTCGACGCCGTCTTCCCCATATTCCAGCGAGACATACCGAATGCGCTATTAACCATAGGGTTTAACGCCACGAAGTACATCCATCCTCATTCGACTCCCTCGATGGCTTCCTACTTCGTCCACGACGCGGAGCCCGCGGTTGTAGCGGGCTCCTGCGCCTTCACCTACAGAACCTCCCTCAGCCAGCGACTCCACTACTGCACACCACTTAATACCCTCGGTAAAGTTAACCCCGTGAACCTGAAGCCCCAGCTGATCTACGCCTTCACATCCTCCTACACCTTCGCCCAACTCGACAGCCTACCCCTCGCATGGAGCGAATCCGGCGTAAAACCTGCTCGAAGATTCGTCCTCGCTGGACAAGGCGGAGGGGTTAAAGGGTACGCGGGGGTTATAGGAGACGTTGTTCGGTACGACCCTCAAAACCGATGGTATACCTTTGAAGGCCTCGAGGACTACGATGTGCTTATCGACTTAACAGTCGTCTCCAGCAGGTACAACCCATTCATGCAGTTTATATACAAAGTAGATTCAGATGGTGGATTCACCGTGAAGGGAGTGGGAACCGACTTTATATACCCTGAAGCAGGAGGCCAAGGGGGGACAAGGGGGACAGGCGCTATAGAGCCTGGGGAGTCGCAGGTTAGGGTTAAGGCTTACGCGGTTAATAGGACGACGGGAGCTATTGAGTGGGCTACCGACTTTGGTGTATGGAGTTGGCCTCAGAACCGGGGCTTTGTATGCGACAGGGATGACGGTTGGAAGGATGTGAGAATCTCGGTTTTTAAAAGCGAAACCGTTGTTCTATACGATTTACTGGACCCTGAAACCCTCCGCCCCCCATGGATTGACATGAACTGGTACCTATCAACCTTCGACAGGCTCAGGTTCACTGGCACTGGAACCTTCTCTGGTTCTAATTATATCCCTTCGCCCTTATCCGTGGAGGTAAGGGACTTCTACACCCACGGCCTCCCCGTAGAATGGGGGCTATTAACGCATTCAACTACAATGGAGCCGATCACCATGGTCTTCCTACCGGAGGGCTTCACATTCGAGGTCTTAATACGGAAGGCTGGAAACCCCGTTGGCTTACTCATCAACGCCGATGAGGCGAAACCAGAGGGGGAAGGCTTCAAAACCGTGAAGGGGGAGAGCACGAGCATATACGTTCCACTGCAGTCTTCCAACGATG
>Ga0129297_10001707_pt1 | contig 11205 bp, 13 predicted proteins | sample I18A1metaG_FD_94708 | JGI IMG/M metagenome (GOLD analysis project Ga0129297, IMG submission 94708) | Lake sediment bacterial and archeal communities from Gulf of Boni, Indonesia to study Microbial Dark Matter (Phase II) - ​I18A1 metaG | ecosystem: Environmental > Aquatic > Freshwater > Lake >... | reverse complement strand
TCAAATAGGTATCGGGATTCCCAGAGGTGATCCTCCCAGTGTTAGGATTATAATTTCCTGGGAAGCTGTAGTTGTTATAGGGATTTCCGTCGGGAGTGGTCCGGTAGTATGGACTAACATAAGTACCATCATGCCGATAATATCCTCGTACCCTCCCAGCCTCAGCAAAGCTGCCCGTTAAGAAACTGATTACTACCACCAAGGCCGCTGCCAACAAAATCGATCTTTTCGTTCCCATGATTTCAAACTCCTTTTGATTTTATTTGGGTCCTCGCACTAAAGACTTTCCGAAAGTCGTTTTTCTTCTCACTGAGCTGAAAAATTTTTTATTTTATAAAATTGGCAGAAATATCAACCAATTATTCCGTTTACAAAGTTTTGTAATATTGCTATATTTTCGCTATGTTTGAAGATGTTATTCTAGTTATTGAAGGATGTGTCGGAGGAGAAGAACGTGCCTGGAACACTTTCGTCAATGAATTTGGTTCTATGGCTGAGAACATCCTTAAGAAATTTTCTGACCTGATCCCTCACGATCGAGAGAACATCATTCAAAATGTCTTTATCAAGCTTTTAGAAGGGGCTTGAACAATTTCCGGGGATCAACCAAATACGAATTCTTTAAATATTTCAAGACGATCGTTATCAACGAAGGGATTTCATGTTTAAAATCCAAAGGAAGGTATAAGGAGAATGTTTCTCTCAATGGGGAGGATTCAGAAGGTTTGTCTCTTAAAGATTTGATTCCTGATAAAGATCCCCGTTCGAGACCAGATTTGGCTGCCTGGGAAAAGGAAGCTCTGGATATGATCAAAAGGGTTATGGAGGGTTTTCCCTTATTGGATCAGCAGATCTTCTGGATGAAGCTCCAAGGATATAAAGATGAAGAAATCAAAAAAATTCTGGAAATACCTCTCGGCACTGTTGCTTCAAAATATTCGCGAATAAGAACCAAGATAATGGAGGGATTTGGGGAAAGCTGAATTTTCTTGGGAAGAATTTAAACCTTTACTTAGTCATTATATGAGGAGATTATGCCTGTCTCTTTTGAATCGAAATTGAGAAAGTATCTTAAAAATATCGAAACCATGAAGACACCCTCTTGTTTGGAAACCCAAACCATTGGTCTTTATATCGAGGATAAACTCCCTCAGGGTGAGAAAATGAGGGTAGAGAAACACATTACCTCCTGCCTTTATTGTCTGAATCAGCTTACCGAGTTGAAAGAGTTAATCTATTTTCAAAAGCATAAGGCTGCTGTCCCCTCTCGCCTTTTACAAAATATCATGGGTCTATTTCCGAAGGTGGAGAGACCGAGAAAAGAATTCTTCAAAGATATTTTTTCCTCCGTTGTTCAGAGAATTTCTGATTTATTTGCTTTTCCTGTACGCCAATGGCAGTACGTCACGGTTTCCATGGCTACCGCATTAGTGGTTGTCTTAATTCTCCTAATTTATAGAGGTGTCACTCCCGAGAAACCCTTTGAAATAGAGAGAATCCAAGGGAAGCAGGTCTTCACTACGCTTAGTCTAAAGGAAGTGAAAAATCCAATAATTATTGAAACTCCAGACATTGATATTACCTTTGAACGAGTTAGAAGACTTATTCAAGCCCATAATGGTAAGATGGTAGAAGCTGTATGGATAGAAAAAGGAATAAACCTGACTTTCAACTTGAGAAGAGAAGAAGAAACCTCCCTATTTAGGGAATTCCATAAATTAGGAGCTGTAAAGATTGAAAAAGAAGGCTATAGAGACAAAAAAGGGAATATTGTGGTTTTGTTGAAGGAAAAATGAGGCAAAATTGGAATGACGTTCAAACTCGTATATCAGATCAGCTGTGAAGGTTAAATTTGACACTATAAGCACGGAAAAGTAGGCCTGCCACGATTTCTTAAGTTACAGGTGGGATATGCTAACCTGTCCTTCTTTGATGCCCATATTGGGTTTACAACGGAAATGAATTTTATGGAAATAGCGACAATTCTCACCATAATTATTACAGTTATTGGAATCTACATAGGGTGGTGGACGCCTAAGGCGGCACAGATACGAGAACGGTTGCGCAACGCAGAGCCTCAATTATATTTTGCTACTGGTTCATATGGGGGGCCTACTGGACATGGTATCGGTCTAAATCTTCAGAACCAAGGTAATGTCGATGCATACGATCTTGCTTTCTACCTCTCAGAGTTTGTGGAACCTCTTTGGAAAACTCCGATCCTGAGGGCGGGGGAGACGCCTTACCACCAAATTCCACTTACCGATAATTCCCCAGTCCGTACGCAGCCTATAAAGGGGCTAAAGGCTCGTTTGGTCTACCATGACCGTTACAAAAGGGAGTTCATTGCTTCGCTTGACCTAATCCAACAGAAGCGTGCTGATGGGCTTTACAACATTGTAACAGCACCAGGTGTGTCAATGCTGGGCTAACTACCAGATCATGAGCTAAATAAGAAGGGGGAAATCGGCCACCCTTCCTCTTCTTGGGGTGAAGTGGAGAATAAGTTACCTTATTTCAATGAAAGGTTATCAAATTTAGATAAAAGGGTTAATAAACATTGATGCAGCATATTTCGGTTGCTTCCGAAAAGTACTCAATGAGGATACCCCAATTAAATTAATACGCCTTCCATCCAGCCCAGCTTGATAATTTCAATTCGGTTGAGGTCGCTCACGCCAAGTTTATATTTCTCATCGGCGACAAAAATGTGGTTGGGCGTGGTGTCTAAGGGACGGTCCTCTCCGAAGTAAGCGATGCGCTGGAGTTGGAGGAGGCGGGCACCAATGGCATCGAGTGCCACAGGGTCCTTTCCAATGAGAAGACCCTTATACTCGGAGACGAACCTTCGGTCGAAATGATGGGCACCCCGGTTATAGAATTGAGTCCGTATCAGGCTCAAGATATTTAAGCGGGTCTTCCCTTTGACGATCGATTTATTCCATATCGATGCGAGGGGGGAGCAGGCATCGCTATGATAAAGCCAGGGGGCGGAAACAAACATGACATAATTCTTGATGCACCCTCCGATTCCAGACCAGTGATGGGTCCTCAAGGGCCGCACATTGATCAGTGCTGTTGAGGAGCGAAAGACAGGGTTGTTCAATATATCCCGATCACCAATACTGATGTCCTTCTTTTGAACACCGACATCCATTATCCGCTGCTGGATGGCGTCTTCCAATTCCTTAGGCGTGGGAAGATAAGCCCACACATTGCTTTTGATGCCCACGATGTCCGTTGGTTTGATCAATTTTTTCCAGGCTTGAACAGGGTTTTCTTCACCCAGTAATTTACAGACACCCTGATCGAGCATCTCTTGGAGAATTTTCTGATTAATACGGCCTTGTGGATCGATTACCTTCTCGTCGCGAATAAGGATTATTTTTACTTTTTCCTCTGCCTTCACTTCTCCTTTTAGGGATGAACCAAAGGCAGTGGCAAAAGCGGTATAGGCAGTGCCCCGAAGAAAGTCCCTGCGAGTGATCACCTTTCGTCCTCTCATGGCAGCCTCTTTTCTAAATTATTTCGAGTAGCCTCGATCAATGCTTCCGCCTTTCCCTGTGACGGTGCGTCGAAAACCACCAGAATATAATGATCATGTGGCTGTGCGGAAATCCATTTTCCATTCTCTGTTTTGATTGTCCTAAAATGAGAGGCTTCTGGCATATAGGCTTTCACAAAACTATGAAAAGCGGTCTCCGCCAGTTTCTTTGTGGGATACTGAACTAAAAGCAGAAAGGTTTTTTCTTTCGTCTCCTGTGGAAGGTAAGTTGCCAGAACTCCCTTCGTTTGTTCCCCTAAATGAAGGATGTTCTGATGGGAGATGAAATAGTGGTGATTTAAAACTTGGTGAAGATGGAAATACCGAAGGCTTTTTTCCGAAAGACCTTCTCCGGGTAAGAATTGGATCAGTCTTGGTTTATGGCCTTCCTTTTTAATATTGCCTGCTATGGGGTGGCCAATGCTCAGAATATCCCTCCTCATCGAAAGGGCTTCTCTTTCCGCAAAGACGTTGGCAAAATACTTCCCTTTCCAGAACCTCAGGAGTCCTCCTCCATAATCCGATCCCTGACCGATCCCTACCTCTTCTTCTCCTGTTTCGTAGGAGAAGATTCCAAAGGCATCTTCTGATGAACCCATATGGAATAGCTCGACGATGATAGGAGAATGATCCACTTTCACATAACGGCATACCATCAATAGCTTAAATCCGTATGAGCGATATAACTCGGCTGCCCCATCCATGTAGCGGAAGGTCGTTTTTCGATCATAAAATTGATCTTTCCCCTCGGACTGAAACATCCCGACTTCCAGAGGAAGCAATTTCTTCATTTCTATCTTCATTTTGTTACTCTCTACTGGGAAGGCAGGCCACACGCCTGTTGCCAGCACTGTAATAAAAATAAAGACCGACAAAAAGAAAACGGCCATCTCAAACCTTCTCTTTAATTCTCCTTTTGACCGACAGGACAGGACTTAAAGCAGTTGAAGCAGAATTATTGAAACCCTATAAAACCAGCCTGATATAAACGCCAGAAGTTTAGATCTCTCACCATTTTTTTCTGTTCTTCAGGTGAGCTCTCTGCAAACCTGGTCCAGAAACGGGTGCTGCCCCCGATACCATATACGGTTGGCTATTTTTAAGACACTTCATGTCGTCGGTTTTATCTTCTTCATCCAGTGCACCTGCGGGCCAATTCTCGACACAGGCATTACTGCATTTTTGATCAACTTCCTGGTACCCTATCTATCTAACAGATTTAAGGAAATTTTCGAATTCATCAAAGTCCTCTAAATTATATTAAAAATCCTAATATAAAGCAAAACTTCCTTGTAATCTTTACCCCGTCTTACCGTGGAAGAAATGCATAACGGTCCTCTAAATTGACGAAGATAACAGTAATGCACCGTAAATCAGTTCATTGATTGGAACATTGATCTTCTTTTTCTTAGCCAATGCAACCAGCTTCCCGTTGAGGGCCTCGATTTCTGTCCTCCTTTGATTTTCGATATCCACAAGCAGGGATGATTTGGAATCAGGTTGGAAATTGCCTGAGGTGGTCATAATATTTTCAAAGGTATTGTTTTCTACACGGATATTGACCGATTTCGCAACTTGGATTGCCTCTTTTACACATGTTTCATAAAGCGCTTTAGTGATTGGATGCCCCAAGACTTTTCCAATAGGGCTTCTACAAATCGCAGTCATACCAGAAAAGGCGACGATGAAAATGAACTTTTTCCACAGATCCCTTGTTATGTCGTCCGAGACCGTGATATCCACCCCGGCTTCTCTCATGAGTTTCTCTATCCTTCTTAGTTTTTGGTTTTGGGAATGGTTTCTGTCTCCAAAAATAAATTTTCTTGGTCCACCTGTCTGCTCAATCAATCCGGGTTTTGTCTTCGTAGAAACAACATAAGCCACTCCTGGATATACCTTAGCCTTCTTAACCTGTTTTTTAATTTGATGGTCATTATCCACGCCATTTTGAAAAGTCACAATAATGGTATTGCGATTCACTACAGTGGCTAACTTTCCGGCTGCTTCTTCCGTGTCATATGTTTTCACAGCAAAAATAATAAGGTCAGGGTTTGCAATCTCAGAAATTCTCTCGATGACCTGAGCAGGCCTCACCTCAAAATCACCCATTACACTTTTCACTTTCAGTCCTTCTTCCTTTATTCTTTGATAATGCTCTCCCCTTGCTACAAAGGTCACATCTTTCCCAGATTTGGCCAAAAGTCCACCTAAATAACCACCTCCGCCACCTGAACCGACAATGTAAATTTTCATTTTTTGCCCCTTCAAATCTTTCTTTTTTAAAAAGATATCGGAGAATCAAAACAAGGGAATCAAAGCATTCCAGAAGTCGCGAAAAGTATTTCCAACAGGGTTACCTCCCAACCGATCTATCATCGAGGAGATCAAAAAGACAATAGATATCGCCACCAGAAAGGTGAAAAGGGCGACATCGTGATAATGGTAGAATTCTCCGACCCATTGGGTAGTGGAATAAAAAGAATTTTTTTCAATGGGTAACTTTGGAATCATTTTTTCACTCCTTGAATAATAAGTAGAGTCGATACCAGAGAAGAGGATGAGGAGTCTTGAGCCAAAGTAGAGAAGGAAGACGAAAACCGCGGCGGAGATGGCAATCTGCGAGGAGAGGTCGAGGAGGATGATGATATGATAAGTAAGAAAACCATAGAGAATCCCTCCAATGATTGCTAATGAGACTCGAATTGAAAGGGAATTGAAAAAGCTCATTCTCTTAAAACCCCAGCTTGTTTAAGTACCGACATCTTCCGGGACATGTAGAGTTAGAATAATCAATTATCGAATAATTTTATTAACTAATCCATCTTTCACAGAGACTATCCATCCAGATTCCTGTCTTGAACTTCGTTGAATCTATTATTAATGATAGGGGAAAGAAGGAATTCAGGGGATTATAGAAGGAAATTAAAATTTTGAGAAGGCCTTAAGCGATCCATTCTAACACTGCAAAGGATTACTGTTCCAATAAGAGTCGGCTTAACTTCTCTTTATCGATTCCCAGACGCTCCCAATTTTCAATATAGACCGGTTTTCCTTTCTCATCATAGGGATCGATCAGAATTTTTCTCAAGAAGAAGGGAGAGTTTTTAGAGTGGCAATCCTTACAACCTCGGGCTCCGATCACGCTCGACCCCGCTACGACATTGTGGCTTAGGGAGAAATCATGGGCTTCGGCCTGCCCTGCACCATTACGGTGCGGGGCCTGATCGTGTTTAATCTTTTCTACCTCTCCTTTATTATCCAAATGATAGAGAAACCCTCCTTTGATCAACACCGGATGTTGGGCCACAGGATTCCCAAATTTCTCCTTTCCCTTGAGTGCTTTTAGAAAGGTTTTGATTTCGTCGAGGGAATTTATTTCAGGAATTCCATCTTCATCGTCATCTTTTAGAGCAGGTTTATTCAACTCCCTTATCTTCCAAAGAGGGATGGGTTTCACCACATTGGTCTTTTCATCCAGGTCTCCCCAGTAGATGACGATCAGGGATTTGGCCGGAATAATTTTTCCCTTATATTCTCTGAGTAAAGGATACCAAAGCGTTGGATTGACTCCGGAGATCGATTTTTTAGGATCCAAAGGGTCGTTAGAGAGAAATTTTGAGGTTTCATAGACAGTGGTCACCCCGGTTGAGGCATGATCATAGACTAAGTCAGCCGAAGCAATCTGAAACGGAATATGGCAGGTTTGGCAAGCCACTCTCTTCATGTGACGAGGGGAGAAGGGGTGTCTATACCTTGGTGCTCTCTTATCTTTCCCTCTATAATGGCAGGCCTCACAAGAATGCATGGTGCTGTCCAGGTCATCCCGTACGGTCTCCCGAAGGGTATCCCCCTTAGCGAAGTTGTGTTCCCTGTCACTGGGATGGCAAGAAACACAGTCCAGGCCCTTGGCCTTATGGATATCCGTCTCAGAGTTCCACTGACGTCCTCTCTTCTTTCCATCGGAGAGAGCATGACAGGACCAGCAATTTTCGTCAGGAGGTCTCCTGATAATCTGAAGGTGGAGGTTATCAAATTCCGCGCTCTCTTTTTTAGAATAGTCTACATTCATCTCATCCATTTTCGGATTTCCAGACTCATCCTGAGAAAGTTTTATCCTGGCCCAACCTGCTCCAACAGTTGGTCCGTATTTGAAGAACCTTCCTCTTAAAGCCGCTCCACGTTCTTTCCATTGGTACCCTTTCAAGTGGCAGATGAGGCAATCCGCCTCGCTCACACCACTTTGGTTCCAAGGAGCTCCATAACCGATATCTCCCATACTGTAAGGTGTATAGTCACCATCGAACAAATAGTTCTCCTCAAAGCGTTCATAACCAAATTTTTTAGTTTCCTCATCGTAATAAAGATTTCCTCTACGGTCATACTCCGCCCATCCCCCTCCTGGATGACAGAGCCCACAATTCTGAACGAAAAAGAAGGAAGACTTATCAATCTCAGAAGCATGCTGATTAACCTTCTTAGCCAACTGGCTTGAGTCAGCAGAGGCCAGTCAATGCTTTCCGTACATTCCGGAAGAGAGATTCCACGGAAATTTGGGATCGAAGGTATCACTGATGACAATCTTCCCGGCTCCATCAGTTCGGCCTTGCTGGAAGTGGTAACCACGTGTTATCCGCTCGTAGTCATGGCAGACACCGCAGGTCCTCTTAGGGCTATAAGGAATTTTGCTATCGATAGTGGGGGGATTCCCATCGAATCCCTTCAGAATAATTTTTTGGTGAGAGGTAGTCTGAGAAAACATCGCCATAGGATAGAGGAGAGAAAGAAAGAGAATCACCAAAATGGGCAAAAAAAGCTTTCCAGGTTTCTCAGGCATCTTTCCCTAATCCTTGAGCAGAGCACATCTGTCTATCATTTAAAGAATAGTATATTCTGAACAGAAGTTTGGTGCAAGATGTTATTTGTTAAGTCCCTCCATTGGGTTCTGTTTGGAGTTATGGTATGATAATCTTCAAATCGTATCAAGATTAAGAAATTAATTTTCACAGGCAGAGGGATGGGGAAAATCTACCTTGATAAGAGGGTCTGGAGGAATTCCCGGAATAACTGGGTCAGTTTTGAGAGCGATCCGAAATTGAGGGTCACGAAGAAGAATATCTATGGTCGTTGCGTCCCTTGTATCACAAACCTCTATCAACAATTGGAGGAGGGAAAAGAAGAGATCGAGTTGAAGGAGGCTTATCACTGCTGGAAGGTGGTAGCAGTTCTGAAGGACAAAGAAGAATGTCTTGAGGTATTGAGGGAGTATGAAGAGAATTTTCTCGGTGATCACTATGTAAAAGGAAAATTTGGTTCAAGCCTACCCACAAAAGCGACTAACGTTCTCATGTTTCACATCGAAGATGAAGGAGAAAGGGATCGAGTTTTTAAAGAGCTTCAGACCTGCGTCCAAAAAGTGAATCCTCAGGCTAAGGTTTTTTACCAAAGGGCCTGCACTAATCTCTATTACGATCTACTGGGAGATTGGAGAGATTGGAAAGCAATAACCCGGATCAAGAACCCAGATGTCCGGCTCGTCCTGTTGGAGAGGATCAGAAAATTATTATATTGGACAAAAGAATAAAAGGAAAATTCCAAATGTCAAAAATCAGGGTTCGGGAGGGATCATAGATCAGGTTCTTCAAACAAATATTTGGTATTGAGTCATTTGACATTGTCTTCTTCTAAAGAACTTCCACTTCTAAGAAATCTCCGGTATTCACCGAAAGGGCCTTTTTAATATTCTGAGAGGCGATCAACTCCATCTTGTTTTCAGGATAGCCGTCGACCAATGGAAAGACGATGGCTCCTTTTATTCGCCCGCCGATTAAGACGGGGTAACACTTAGCACTGCAGAAAGAAAGATCCTGGGGCAAGATTTCAATCCCCCTCGCTGCCTTAAGGTCTTTGAGATTTTGGAGAGACTCAGGATCGACAATCTCTAAATTCAATGTTCCAGGATAGGGATCGATGGAGAGTTTTGAGATGAATTCTTTTTTGACCCAAGGGATCAGGGTAAAGTTTGCACCGACTCCGACTCCTTCAACAATTCTTCCTCGAATCTTAGCCCTGTTGTTGCTAAAAACAGTTTTCACAGTCAATATGTCATGGCTCAATTTAACGATGCGTGAGTTTCCATTGATTTCACCAGTGGTGCACCACAAAAATATCGCTATATTTCCCAGAGCGCTTGAGTCGATTGCAAGCCATCCGGAAGATTATCAAACATAGTTATATTTTTGGGGTACACCACCAGCGTGTGATTACTATTATGCATACAACAGGGTTATTTCTTAGTTTCTTTCATTTTTATGGCTTTCTTCAATTTGGAACTTCCCCAGCGATCGAAGAGATGGTGGTCAATCTGAAAGAGATCGAGAAGTTTGCCTACGGTCTGATCGATCAAATCCTCTATCGTTGTTGGAAGATGATAAAAGGCAGGTATCGGAGGCAGGATAATAGCCCCCATTCTTGTTACCCTCATCATCAACTCAAGATGTCCCTCGTGCAAGGGGGTCTCCCTTACAAGGAGTACAAGCCTCCTCCTTTCTTTCAACATCACATCCGCTGCCCTCACAAGAAGATTGTGGCTATACGAATTAGCAATCGCCGAAAGGGTCTTAATGGAGCAGGGAGCAACAATCATCCCATCCATCTTGAAAGAACCACTTGCTATGTCTGCCCCCATATCCTCCACATCGTAAACATGGGAAGCCATCGATTCGATTTGGCCGATGCTGTATTTGGTCTCTGTCAATAAATTTTTCTTACCCGCTTGAGTGATAACAAGGTGGGTTTCTATCCCCCCTTCAGAAAGGGCTTTCAATAACCTCACTCCGTAGATGACTGCAGAAGCACCAGTGATCCCCACAATAATCTTTTTCATTATAGACTCTCCTTGAGGGTGTTTACAAGAGCTTGGGCAAACTCAGGGGTATTGATATGGCTATTCACCTCTAAGATTTTGATCTCTGGGTCTAAGTCTTTTTTCAGTTCGTCAATGAAAGCTTTATCTGCAACAGGATCGTGAAGGGCTCCTCCTTCCGTGCTGAGAGATGAAAACCCCTTTTTAGGAATAATAAACTTGACTAAATTCTTATTTGGGTACTTATTCAGCTTTTCAGCTACGGCCCTTGCGATGATCTCCATCTCCTCTGGGCTTGTCCTTGCTTGAACCCTCAGTGTATCCTGTATCAGGAGTTTTCTTTCCGCCAACTTTCGCGAGTCCCAGAGTGGGTCTCCCTTATCCCTTCTTTCAACAGGGCCACAGCTGATCATATCAAAGCCACAGGGTGCAAGGATGTACGGAATGGATTGATTGACCGCTCCATCCAATCGATTTGGTCCTGAGGCCCGATTGCCTCCGAAAAGATATTCACTGAAGCTTGCAGGGACCAGGTCGATAAATGCCTCAAAGATCCCCTGGCTTACCAGGTCTACAGCTGCTCGATCTCCTAATCCCGTGGCATGGAAGGATACAAGCTCATAATCTTTTTCCAGGAGTTCCCTTACATAATGAGCTCCTTTATCACAAAAGCCAAATTCTGTTAATGCAATGGAGGGCTTTCCCTCCTGTTTATGAGGCTCAAACCCCTCAACCATTCCACTGATTGCATTCGCACCATTTACTGCCAGAGTTCTAACTAAAGGGTTCATGCCGACCG
>Ga0129297_10001706_pt1 | contig 11214 bp, 11 predicted proteins | sample I18A1metaG_FD_94708 | JGI IMG/M metagenome (GOLD analysis project Ga0129297, IMG submission 94708) | Lake sediment bacterial and archeal communities from Gulf of Boni, Indonesia to study Microbial Dark Matter (Phase II) - ​I18A1 metaG | ecosystem: Environmental > Aquatic > Freshwater > Lake >... | reverse complement strand
TCGGTGCATAAGGGTTGGTGGTGGTCCCGAAGAGCTCATTGAACGTATGGGATCCGGCACCAAATTCGGGGACGTTGGATTTTCCCGTGGTAACAACCCCGGCAGCCTTGAGCCTGGCGACGATCAGGTCGTCAACCTCCGGAACAAAGTCCCGCAGAACCAGCGAGCCCTGTGTGGTGCGCATGCCGGCCGTGTTGTTGGTGTCCTTGTGCGTCATGGGCAGCCCGTGCAGGGGCGGCAGTTCCGCGCCCGAAGCCGTGAGCTTGTCGGCCGCAGCGGCGCGTGCATGCGCACCCTCGGTGTCGAGGGTGACTACGGCGTTGATCACCGGGTTGACTGCGGCAATGCGGTCAAGGTGCTCCACCAGGGCCTCGCGCGCCGAGATGGTCCTGTTACGGATGGCCGCTGTGAGTTCGACGGCGGACAGTTCGCTAATCGTGCCGGACATGGTGCTCCTCTTACTAGTTATTTCCCTTGCCAAAAAGTGTGCCGGGTCACACGCGAGACGCGGAAGGCTGTTCGACCGAATGCTGCACTTTGACGGATTCGGCCAGAACGCTGGCTGATTCCGTCAGGCGTTGCCTGTGATCCGTCTCATAGTGGAGCCTATTTGTAACCCGTCGACCGATTCGGTTATTCGGGACAGCACTCGCCCAACTGCAGGACAGGCCGGACAAGGACGTCGGCCAGCCGCAGCGGCTTTCAACCGGAGGTTTTCATGCATCAACCCCTGGCACTTCAACCACTGGCGGGTACCGGGCCTACGGACATCCTCAGCGTGGCCAACAACCCAGTCCTCTGGATCTGCGTCGCCGGTGTCTTCGGCGTCATCATCATCCAGTCCGTCATTTTCATGCGGGCCGCCCGACGCGCGGCCCCGGCTGTGGACATGAGTCCGAAGGACATCAAGACGTCGTTCCGGTCCGGGGCTGTCTCGGCCATCGGCCCATCACTTGCCGTGTCCCTCGTGGCGATTGCGCTCCTGGGCCTGTTCGGCGCTCCAGCCGTGCTGTCCAGGATCGGTCTCATCGGGTCAGCAGCATATGACGTGGCCGCTGCCGGCATCGCCGCTGGCTCCATGGGAGCCAAGTTAGGTGACGTTAGCTATACCCAAAGCGTCTTTGCTGTCGCTTTCTTCGCGATGAGCATCGGGGGCGCCATGTGGATGCTGGCAACACTGATTCTGACCCCTCTGCTCCGCAGGGGCGATGCCAAGATCCGTTCCGTGAACCCCCTGGCGATGGCCATCGTCCCGGCCGCCGCCCTGATCGGCGCCTTCGCCTGCCTGGGGCTCACTGAGCTGCCCAAAGGGGGCATCCACGTATTGTCGTTCATCGTCTCTGCGGCGGTCATGGGACTCTGCCTGCTGCTGGCCCGCAAACTAGGGAAGAGCTGGCTCCGCGAGTGGGGACTCGGCTTTTCCATCGTTGTCGCGCTTATCGCCGCCTACCTCGCGGCGGGTCCCGGCATCACTGCCTGACCCGCCAGACCCCGGAAAGGAACACCCATGACCTCCACCACCACCGCTGAAACAAACTCCGTCAACACCGCCATGGCGGACTTCGGCCGGACCACCTCCCGCTGGGGCCAGACCACCATGATCGCGGGCCTGCTGATCTCCGTGGCGGGTCCCCTGTACCTGGTTTTCGCCAGTGGCCTGGACATCGCCCCGGCGCAACTTTGGATCGCCTTCGCGGCGGTAGCGGCAACGTTCGGCATCATGTGGGTCATTGAACCTCTCATGTATTACCCGGTCCTCGGCCCTGCGGCAATGTACCAGGCATTCATGATTGGCAACATCTCCAACAAGCTCCTGCCTGCGGCATTGATCGCCCAAACCAATATCGGCGCAAAACCAGGTACCAAGCGTGCAGAACTGGCCGCCGTCGTCGCCATCTGCGGAGCCGCAACCGTGCACCTGGTCTCGCTGGCAGTCTTCGTGGGACTGCTGGGCAACTGGCTGATCAGCGTCATCCCGCCATCAATCCTTCTCGTCACCCGGCTCTATGTGCTCCCCGCGGTTCTCGGCGCGGTGCTGGTGCAAGCCATCGTGTCGATGAAGCAACCCCGGACCACGGTCATCGCCCTGGTGGTGTCGGCTATTGTCGTTTTCGCTTTGGTGCCATTGGCACCTTCACTGGCCATGGTGTCCACCGCCATCGCGGTGCTGGCCACTATCCTCCTGGCGTGGTTCTTCCGCGACAAGTCCAGCATGGCATCGCCCGCCGCCGTACACATCGAGTAGCCGGAACCGAATCCTCTCCGGGTCAGTGTGAAGGCAATAAGACCGCCGGTTCATCGGAACCGGCGGTCTTATTCATCCCCCTAGCACCCTGGTTGACCTATATACCATCCCGTTCAGCGAACTGTCCGCGCTAGTGGAACGAAACCGAACCGGGCATGCAAGGTAGCGGGCACGCACAGCGCTGCTCGACCCTGACGGGCGGTGCTCCAGAAGCAATTGGGCCTGCTGACCTGCAGCGACATCAGGCGGCAGCCAGCGCGCCGAGCGGGAAAAAAGTGCAGCACTGGCCGAAACCGAACCTTTTACACAATGAAGTGCAAGCCGAGGTCGTTCGGCTCCAGATCCCTTGAGTCCGAGAAGCGGACGTAGCTCACTAACTAACGCCTGGGGAGGCTCTGATCGTGGCCCCCTATTAGAAGAAGGAAGTCCTAGAGCTTTCCCCCCGTTCCTCCCAACCGAGAGATACCCCGTGGCGACTCGTCACTGCCCGGTCGGTCCTGAACCCATGCAGAAATAGGAATTGGCACGGAATGACGACGACAGCACAAAATGACACTCCACCAGGCTCTAAGAAGGGTTGAGCCATTCGGAAACCGTCTGCTTGTCTGCGGAGGAATCCTCGCCCATGTCGAAAGGCAAACTGCACGTTGAGGTTATGAGTACGCTGGGATGAGCATCCAGTTGACTCCTGCGCCAAGCTTTACCGATTGTCTTGTGGGCTTGCCGCACTGGCTCGTCATAGCCTGGGATCATATTTGCCGGTTCTGAAGGGGCTTCAAGGAACCAACCAAGTGATAAGGCTCCTTCCACGGAATAGTAACGTCTGCTTCGACCTGCCTCTTAGGACAGCCGTCAAGAGAACTGAAACTTTCCAGGCGGCACTGCACAGAAGGGGCGACGTCTCCCCAACCGAGTCGCTGACCGTTTTACGCTGACGGACGCTCTGCCGGCTTTTCATGTGACGCCGTTCTTTCTTTGGTGCGTACGCGCCTGGAAGGTGATAGCGCGTAGTCCAACACCCATAGTGCTTGCTTAAGTCCACCGGTGGCACCTGAATCATTGGTAGTTGCCCTTCGCTCAGCCCAGGATTTCCTGCATCTTCTGCCTGTCAGCCTTCAATGCCGCTGACAATCTCCTTGGTGGTTTCGATGAAGGCAGTGATGTCATCGTCGGTCATCGGCAGAGACAGCGAGAAGTCGCCACGAGCAACCGGGAAGAAGCCACGGTTAGCAAGTTCCAGCGAGCAAATTTGTGTTCCCGTACCGTCGAAGTTCCGCCAGTAGTCGCGATGTGTCCGGATGCTCAAGCCAGGTTCACGCATGAATCCATAAGCGAGGTGGGAGATGCCCTTGCCGTACACGGCGAAGCTGCTGCCCCGCTGATTGCTCCAGTCATTGAGTTCGTCCATCACGCGCTTGGCCGTTCCGTTAAGCCGATCGAAAGCCCCCTGAGTGAGCTCGCGCATTGTGGCAATGCCGGCGGCCAAGGCGATCTTATGGCCGTGGTGGGTGCCGGAGATGGAGACAAGCCCTGACTCCAGGACACTCATGATCTCCGTAGAGCCCCCTACCGCGCCGAGGGGGAAGCCTCCACCGATGATTTTGCCCATTACCGTGAGGTCAGGTGCCACACCGTAGTCACCCTGCATCCCCTGATAGCCGGCACGGAGGGTAACAGTCTCATCGAAGATCAGGACAATTCCCAGCTCCGAGGTCAGTTCACGAAGGCTTTCGACATAGCCCTGCTCAAGAGTGACGAGGCCGCCGGAAGCGCTCTCGAGCTCGAGGATAAGGCAGGCAATCTCGCTCGCATGAGCTCGCAGGATTCGCTCCGTCCCCTCGCGATCGTTTTGGGTTAACACGACCACGTTGGCAATGTCCTCCGCAGGAATGCCTCCGCTGTCAGGGATGGCCTTTGGGGCGTCATCGGGACCGCAGTCTCCATCGTGGTCGGGGTGCCACGAGACCTGAAGCGGATCAGTGAAACCATGGTATCCGCCTTCGAACTTCGCGATCTTCGTGCGGCCCGTGAAGGCCCGGGCCACACGGACCGCAGACATGCAAGATTCAGATGCGGAGCAGGAGAATTGTACGCGTTCAATGGAGGGAATCCTATCGACAAGCAGCTGCGCGAGTTCCGTCTCCAAAGCCACGGGGTTACCAAACGAAACCCCTGATTCGATGGACTGGCGCAAAGTCCTTTGCACTGCCGGATGGTTGTGCCCGAGCACATTTACCGTGAAGTTGTTGTTCAGGTCCAGGAGTCGGTGCCCTTCGACCGTAGAAATGTAAGCACCGTCGCCGCCCTCGACGTAGATCGCGTGCGGGCCGAAATTGAAGGAATTGCGGCTGTAGCCGCCGGGGACAACTTCCTTCCCACGCTCTGTCAGCTTCGCCGAAACGTCAAAACGACGGGAAAAGGTCGCAAGGGAAGATTCGAGGGTGATGGCGCTCATGTCCATGCTCCTTGTACGTTGCGGGTACCCGACCTGCAGAGATGTCAGGGCGGCGCCGGACTGCCATACACAACGTATCGAGACTGTAAATTCGTCATGCCTCGACCCCCGTAGCTGGTAGGGCTTTCCGCCGCTATGAGATTAGAGCCGGACGCCAATTGAAGGTCAGACCCCGTTCGGCTATATTTTGGACCCCCCTCTTTCGAGGGGGTCGCTATTATTCGACGTCGTCGGCGACAGCCATACGCACAAGCTCGACTCTGGAACGTGCACCAGTTTTCTTGAAGATCTCCCGAAGATGGCCCTTGATAGTGTGCACGCTGAGATTTAGATGCTGCGCTATCTCGGAGTCACGGAGGCCCTTGCTCGCCAGCATCATCACCTCAGTCTCGCGCGACGTCAGGGACTGCCGAAGCCATTCCGGCGGTCCCTCTGCTCGTGAGCCGGTGCGAAGGAAGGCAACAATGCCTTCACCGCTGCGGAGCGGCACGATGCGCCAAACCAATCCATCGTCCGATACCTGTCGATGTTCACGGTTTTGGAACTCGATGACCGCTTCGTCAAAGGGCGGGGCGTCACTGTGCTGTCCCTCCAGCACGCGCTGGGCAGCACGATTCACATAGCGGGTGGCTCGCCTCACATCACTGATTACGACTGCCTCGTTCCCCAGGTCAAATGCATCGCGGAAAATCCCGATTTCATGTTCAAGGAGCTCCTGTCGTTGCAGCGACTCAATCAGTGAACTCAGGAGCCCGGCGATTTCCTTCGCATCCTGCAATTCCGTCGCTGAGAAAGGGCGCATCCCCTCGGCGCGCCCTAGGTTGAGGGTGGCAACCACTTTGCCGGCGACAACGACCGGAACATACACGAGGTTCGTCATCCGATGTAGCGAGAAAGCCTCGCGATATACCGGTAGCTCCCGCCATTCCACTTCGGACATCATTGCAAGGTTGTATGCGATATCCCCGCTGAGAATAGCCTGGTTCAACACTGGGTCGGAAGCGCGGCCGACACTGTCGTATCGAGCGAGAAAGAACTCGCTCACGCCGTGGGCTGAGGTGGACAGTAAGCGATGGGTATCCGGGTCGAGTAGATCAAAGCCCACGACAACCGAGTCAAAGACCTCATCAATCCCCGAGTAGAGGCTTTGAATGAGATCCTCGATTGAACGGGCTCGCGAAAGTTTCACCGCAAACTGCAGTTTGCTAGTTCTGCGGTGTTGCATCTCACGTTTATAGGGGAGCGCGTTGCCCCAGTCAAGCAACACGCTCACCTCTAGGACATGAGTATAAAAAGTCCGCCGGGGCGGCGTTTAGCCGATGCCGGGGTGCCCCGAGGGGGCAACAAGTACAGATAGAGCACACCCCTACCTGACGTCAGAAAGGTAGCCCAATGACTGTCAGAGTAGGGCTTGATTCTTCTTTTCTGACAATGGCTCGAGAAACTCTTAGAAAGCAACTTGACACTTCCGGCCCGAAGCAGGCCGGGGACCCAGCGGCCGATTGGTTAGCTCCCGGTCGAACCCTCTGCTCCACATGCTAGACGCTGCGCGTCGCGGCGCCAGGGAGCGCCGGCTTTCGCCTTCGTTTGCTCCGGGCGCGCCTCCCCGGCGTTCACGCGAATCCCCCTTGTTCGAGGGCGTCCAGGGCCTCAAGAACCGGGCCAGGCCCGTCAATTGTCAGCACGTCAATAGGGCGTGCCCCACCAAAGAGCGGCTCAGATCCTTCAAGCCAGAGAAGCGCGGACTCGGGCGCCATCATGGACAGCAACCGTGACACAACCGTGCGCCCTTCCTGACCGGCAGCACGGGCCACCATAGCTTCAAAGTCTTCCGGTCCGGTCATGCCGCCCAGCCTAATCCGGACCAGTCCATGCGGTAAGACCCGGCGGGCTGGCTACAAGCCGTGTTCTGAAATCGGCCGACCTTTTCCTTCTGCGCCGAGCCACCCATGACTTCAGCGCCCACAACATAACGGTCATTATGTTGTGGATTGACTGCGCACTCTCGGGCGAAGAAGCGGCCAGCAGCCTGGTGGGTGTTTGCACGACGATCCGCCGGTATAGGAACCTGCGCCGACAGGGTTTTGCCGGCGGGTGCCGCGGGAGGACGGGCTCACCTCCCGCGAGCCTAACGTCGCCTCATACTCCCGGACTAGGCCCGACGAGCCCCCTTGTGCAATGGCGAACGTCATGCAACAGTGCGCCCATGACTCAATCCATCGATGCTAAGGTCGCGCGCAAACTCAGCACAATTCCAGTTCGTGTGTCTCGCCAAATGACCGCCACCGATTATCAGGTGCGCGTGGCCGAGGTCCTCAACCTTTTTGACATAGAAGCAGTGGGTGACGAAACGGGTGTGCATTACGGGGGCGAGGGCGTTGCGCTGGAAGATCAGCCTCTACTCGCGGCCATTCGCGTACTCATTGGAAGGCGATTCGGCGTCCCGGATGATCTACATTAGGCCGACAGTAGGTGTCCTTCGGATCTGGTGTCGCGTTCCTGGGTCTTGGTCCAGACGAAGGGGTGGCATCGGTCTTTCCAGCCGTCACACCGGTTCTGAATCAAACTGCCATATTCACCTGGCTTGAGCCGTAGGGGTTCCGCCGGGTTCAACCCCGCAGTTATACCGAGTACTTGGCGGTTCCAGGTTTTTCCCTAGAACCGCCAAGTACTCGGTATAAGTGGCAATAATTTGGGGACAGGGAGTGTCTCAGGGCGGCGCTGATTTGGTTGACGATGACTGGTTTGGATGTCCCTGTCGGACGGGGGTGGATGCTGAACAACCTGCTCAGTGTCAATGTCACGCTCCGTCGGCATCAGGACATTGCCCCGGACGGTGGACCTTTTCGAGCCGGCGCCGTGGCAAGATAACACCCATCATGAAGGCGGTTGCGGCGCGTTCCTGACGCGGAATGGGTGTTGATGTACCGGCTCGGGCTGAGCCGGAAACGCATCGCTGAGCTGGTGCCCGCCGAACCGGCCAGCGTCGGTTACCACCTGGTCATCGCTCGCCGCCAGGACCCGGGGCTCGAGGCGGCACACCTGACCGCCGCCGGCAGCAAACGCAGCCCCTTGCCACCAATCTGTATCCCGCGCAGGTCGCGCGTCTTCAACAACATCCGCACAGTTGGCAGGCCAACGTTTAGCTCCTCGGGCACCTGTTCAATGGTCAAGAACCTTGGGCGCTTTGGGGCTTCAATCTCACTCATCGGACAGCCATAGCCAGCAGCAACACGGTCAGCGTGTGGGCGCATACCAATCTTGCCTAGCGAACCTGCCCCTGGTGTCGGCGGTGCCCAGAACATCTGCGCGGGATCCGCTGGAGAAACCGGCTGCCGGGATTCCTGCCCGCCTAGGCCGGGCGCCATTGATGCCAGTGTGGCCCGTGTGGTTATACTCATGGCTTGGGGGCGCCTTAGACGGTGTATGTCGGAAGCGTTCAGCAGCCACAAATTATCTGCCAACCACCGACAGGAGGTGCGGGGAACCGTGCCAGCATTGAAACGATCGATCTTCCGTAAAGCGGCGGCCGCGGCCGCCCTATCCGTTGCCCTAGGAGCCGGAGCGCTCACCGCGGCGGCCCCGGCGAGCGCCGCGACCTGTGCAAACGAATTCAATTGGTGCCCCTCGTCATGTGCAGAAACGACCGCGAGTTGCACAGCCGGCGTGTCCACCGTGTACGTCACCGCAGGAACAGTCCTGGGGGCGAATAAGTACGGCTGGCCCACGGGCACCAAACTGGAGTACCGCTGGTTCTTGAACGGCGAGGTCTTCGCGGGCGGCTACCATGACACCCACAAGGCCTGGCCAGGCAAAGGCGATAAGTACGTCGTCCGCGTCAAGGGCACATTGAACGGCAAGGTCAGCTATCGGTTCAGCAGGACGTACGTCGTCCGCTAACCTCCACACGACAGAGAACCCCCGTCAGTCATTGCGACTGGCGGGGTTTTTTGTCGTTCTTGGCGGCTAGTGTCCGTTCCGTGGTGAAGATAGATGTTGAGGCGGTGGGCGCGATGCTCGATGAGATGCTGGCAGCACCCAGCCGCTCGCCATTCGAGGAACTGGAGCCCGATTACGAGTTCCTGGATACAGTGACTCACTGCACCTGCTCATGCCACTAGCGATAGCATCGGCCGGATGACCGACGCAGCAAAGACGGGTCCCTTTGATGAACGTTTCGTGACAGTAAAAGAGCTTGCGGATCTACTGGGAATCTCAGCTGCGACGGTCTCCAACAGCTTGTGGAAGTGGCCGCACTTGAGAATCACAGCGAGGGGCATTGTTCGTTATCCGCGAGGCGCACTTGGAAACCATTCTCGAGTCCATGACAGTGCGCCCTAAGCCTCCTAGCATCCGGCCCAACGTTGGCACGCAGGCTTCGCGCCGGCGGCATCGGCGCCTATAGCCCGCCATCAACCTACGCGCAGCAGCGCCGGGGGCAGCGCGCAGTTTGCGATCGACGCCAGCCGCCGCCGGAGGCATTGGCGAGGATGCCATCACCTGCTAGGCTCCCCAGAATCCCCACACGACCGCACGCACGTCGCAATCACTCAGGAGGTTCGCGGTGCCGGACACCACCTGCCACATGTCGATCTCGCTGGACGGCTTCGTCGCCGGGCCGGACCAAAGCCGCGAGAACCCTCTGGGCAAGCGGGGGCTGGAACTGCACCGCTGGCACATCGGCGACCCGCGAGCCAACGATGCCGACAAGGTCGCGAACGGCTGGCTCATGCGCCCGCGGGGCGCGTATGTGATGGGTCGGAACATGTTCGGCCCGATCCGCGGGGACTGGGATGAGGAATGGACCGGGTGGTGGGGAGCCGAACCGCCGTACCACGCGCCGGTGTTCGTGCTGACTCATCACGGACATGACCCGATCCAGATGGACGGCGGGACCACCTTCCACTTCGTCACCGAGGGCTTCGACGCGGCCTACTCCGCAGCGCGCCAGGCCGCCGGGGACAACGGCGTGGACATCGCCGGTGGAGCCTCGACCGTTCGACAGGCACTGATCGCCGGCGTGATCGACGAACTCACCCTCGATATCGCACCGGTCCTGCTTGGTTCGGGCGAGCGCATCTTCGACGGGGTCGAATCCTTCGGCTTCGAACCGGCCGAGGTGCTTCACTCACCGCTGGCCACCCACATCCGCTATCGCCGCGTCGGCTAACTCCATACGCGCTGCCGGCCTCCCGCGCAGCCGGACGGTCATTCACCCGGCTTGGGGTAGCAAGTGGCGACGGCGAGACGGTCGGTGGACCAGCCCAGTGTGTGGCGGGTGGACTTCGGGCCTCACTACCAGAGAGGGGCGCCGTGCAGAGCAGAAAGAGAATGAGCAGGGGCCGCAAGGTACGGCTCGGCTTGCTGGCGGGAACGGTCGCCGCTGTCATTGCTTTCTTCCTTTGGGCATCGTGGAAGAGTGATCAGATCGTCGCTGAGCTCAAGTCGATTGCCGACCGCCTCCAACCGGAGCCGGGATGGGAGCCCTTGAGAACACAGAAGCCGGTGGGCAGCGCGCTGTGCATCCCGCTCGATGGACCTTGTTCCCAGTACGCATACCGTTGGGACACTCACCAGAAGTACCGGGAGGGTGACCTGGAGAAGTACATCCAGCAGGTGGGTTTGATGCCACAGGAGTACAAGCCATGTGTCCGTGAGCAGAGGGTCAATGCAGGCGGACTGGACTGCCGGGGCATTGGAGTCATCGACGGCTGGAACGTACGCATTACGGTCACTGACTACGGTCAGGACGACACCAACATTGTGCAGATCGTGGTCAACAAGTACGGCTACTGATCCTGGTTTTTGTGTTCGAGGTTCCGGCGAGCGCGGACAAGCGCTCAGGTCTCCTCGTCGAGTTGCTCCATCTCCAGGCACGCGTCCTCGTAGGACACATCGCCGTCGCCGAAGGCCTGCTCGAGTTCCTTGGCCCTGCTGCGTGAATAGGCCGAGCCCAGCCTGCCCGTGATGCCGGCCTCCAGATAGTCCAGGCGCGAGTGCGTGGGCCGGTGGCCTTGGGCGTACAGGTGCCGGCAGATCGCAGTGCGGAACCAAACGCCGGGGTGCATCAAGCGATATGCGTAGGCTCTGGGATCGACTAAGTACATGCCTCCATGGTTCAACCCCCCGCTGAGAAGACCATGAGTTTCTTCTGGGTGATCTGGGCAAACGACTTCCCGGGACAGTCACAGACAAACAGGAGGCCCTGCTTCCCCTGAGCATAAGGGAAGCAGGGCCAGTCTCCCGCCTACCCGCGAACAATCACCACGTCCAGGGTCCGCGGGCCGTGGACGCCTTCGACGCGTTCGAGTTCGATGTCGCTCGTGGCGCTGGGGCCACTGATCCAGGTCTGCGGGCGGGTGCCGTCGAGCCGGCGGAGGGCCTCCGGCAGGATGGCGGTGATGTCCCCGGCCCGGACGATGCAGATGTGGCGGTCCGGGACGAGGCTGATGACCCGCCGCCCCTGGTCCAGGCCCGCGTCGAGGATGATGGTGCCGGTTTCGGCGACCGCGAC
>Ga0129297_10001705_pt1 | contig 11216 bp, 9 predicted proteins | sample I18A1metaG_FD_94708 | JGI IMG/M metagenome (GOLD analysis project Ga0129297, IMG submission 94708) | Lake sediment bacterial and archeal communities from Gulf of Boni, Indonesia to study Microbial Dark Matter (Phase II) - ​I18A1 metaG | ecosystem: Environmental > Aquatic > Freshwater > Lake >... | reverse complement strand
GCGGGTGACCCTGCAGCCGGCCCACCGTCAGATTCATGCGCTCGGGGGCCCCGTAGCGCTTGGTGCGGGTGCGCACCACCTGGCCCCGCGACTCCATGGCGGCGAGCAGTTCCAGGAACGCCGGTTGCTCCGTTGCCGGGACCTCTAGGGCGGTCGCCAATTCGTCGGCCGCCATGGGCTTGTAGGCATTATGGCGCAGGAACTCAAGGACATCCTCTGCCTGCACGGCTCTTCGATACCCCCCTCCCTGGTAGCGTGACCCAAGGTGCGGCGTACAATCCGGACGGCGCCGCCGGTTGCGGCGTCGGCCCACGATAGACGTTGAAAACTACTCTTCGGGAGGGATCAGGCCCCGCAAACACGCCAAAACAGGCTCGTAGAGAATGCCGTCCCGGGCAACCGGAGAGGCTTGTCCCATTCACGCCGGTCCGGCGGGCAGCACCAGGTCAGTCAGGACTTCCACGTCTGGGCGAGGCATCCCTGCCGGGCGCGTTTCGGCCGGGCCCTGGAGGGAGAGCGTCCTCAGCGGTGGATGCGGAACCAGCTGACCCTCATAGTCCGCGGCAGGAAGAAAAGGAATCCGGCCAGGGCCATCAAGGCCGGAATGGCCAGGGCACGGGTCAGGCTGAGCTCCAGGTGCTGCCAGAAGGGCGGCAGCCCGGTGGCCGTAGCAGCCGCGGCGGCGGCTGGAGCCAACCGGAACACGGCAGCCGCGGCGGGGGCCGCCGGCCCCAGCAGCAGGAGCGTATAGATGCCGGCCAGCACCGCATGGACGAACCGCGCCAGAAAGTAAGGACGCAGGGAAATGTCGGTATCGGCCACCACGGAGGCCACCTGTCCGTGCACGGAAAACCCGCTCCAGGCGATGACCGCCGAGGCCATGACCACCTTCTGGACGAAGGGTGCCGCCGCCTTACTGGACGCCAGGGTCCCGAGGTCGATTTCGAAAACCCCCTGGAGGGCCGCGGGCAGCAGGTTGGTGTCCAGGTGCAGCACCCGGAAGACGGCACCGAAGGGAGCGGTGATCAATGGCGTGGCGCCGGTGACCTCGAAGATGGTGACGAGAACCGAGAAGACCATGATGAAGCCGCCGATCATCAGCAAGGTCTTGATGGAGTCGTTGACCGCATCGCCCAGTAACTGACCGAAGCTGCGCCCGTCCTCCTCGCGGGCCCGGGCCATGGCGCTCAGGGCCCTGACCAGGATGTTGCCGCCCGATCCCCGGCTCGGGGCCCTGGGCTTGCTCTCCGGGTCCTGACGCCGCCAGAACTTGAACAACAGACCCACGCTCAAGGCGGACAGGTAGTGGGCCGAGGCCAGGGTGGCGCCCAGGGTCGGCATGCCGAACATACCGACCGCAACGGCGCCGAACATGAAGAGCGGGTCCGCCGTGTTGGTGAAGGCGAGAAGCCGCTCCCCCTCGATCCGGGTGCAGATGCCCTGTTTGCGGAACCGGCCGGTGATGACGGCGTCCATCGGATAGCCGGCGGCAAGGCCCATGGACAGCGCAAAGGCGCCCTCGCCCGGCACGCTGAAGAGCGGCCGCATCAGGGGCTCAAAGAGCACGCCAATGAAGTGGACCACACCCAGGCCCAGCATGATCTCGGACAGCACAAAGAACGGCAGGAGCGACGGGAAGACGATGTCCCAGAAGATCTTCATCCCGCTGGTTGCCGCCTTGAATGACGGCTCCGGGAACACGACCAGGGATAGGACGAGTACGACCACAGCCGCAGTCAGCAGGTTCGTGCCGAGATGCTTGATCCTCACGTGCCAGGCCGCCCCCTTTGAACATGGAGCGGCGGGACCGCCCGGACCGGGCCACCGGTGCAACCCGCTTTGTCCGGGCAGACTCCCGCCGCTCTACCCATGTATATGGACGGCCCTGGGGGGTTATGAGAGCGACGACCATGAGGCCCGGCGCGCAAATAGCGCGACCGGGCCCCTGCTTTTCTTCCGCGTCGACCAAACCTGGTTTCCTGTTGCCCGAGCCTGGGTCCGCACCGGCTTGACTTAGGCCTGCAAGTAGTCCAGTCCCCTGGCCAGAGGCTGGAGGGTCAGGCCCAGGTCGTGAAGCACAGGACCGTTGTCCACCGGCTCCTCCATGAGGACGAAGTCAACAGCGCCCGGGCTGAAGGGTGGAGAAGGAAGCAGGGTCAGCGGCGCCACCGCTGCCTTCATCAGCCAGGCCGGGGTGTGCAGCAGCGGCTTGTGCCGGCCCATGGCCGTCAGCATGGTGCGAATGATCTCGTCCATGGTGAGGGTCTGCGGTCCGCCGATGTCGTAGGTCTGATTGACCGCCGCCTCACGGCCCAGGGCGATCGCCACGGCGTCCGCCAGGTCGTCCACGAGCAGCGGCTGAACCCGAGTCCTGCCGCTGCCGATGACCGGAACAAAGGGAAGTCGCCGGGCGAAGGCCGCAAACTGATTGAGACTGCGGTCCTCGGGCCCGTAGACCCAGGATGGCCGGAAGATCGTATAGGGGATGCCGCTCTCGCGCACGGCCTCCTCGGCGACGAGCTTGGCCTGAAACCAGGGGGCCCTCTGCCCCGGTCGGGTACCTGCCCCGCTGATATAGACGATGCGCTTCACCTCGGCGGTCTTGGCCGCCGCTACCAGGTTGACAGTGCCCTGCCCGTCCACGCGCATGTAGGTCTGCCCGAGCCTTGGTTTCTCCACCGGTGCTCCGGGAAACTGCACGGCGATCACCAGCACGTCGACGCCACGCAGGGTCTTGACGAGGCCCTTCAGGTCCAGGACGTCGCCGGGCACGCGCCTAAGACTTCCCGCCGCGCTGCTCCCCTCACCCGCGTGCCGGCTCATGATCAAGACCTCGTACCCTTCCAACACCAATCGGCGCGCCAGATGCGAGCCGATGAAACCCGTTCCGCCTGCCACCAGTGCGCGCTGCAGTTCCATGCTGATCCCCTCCCGCGGCGGCTCCCTGGCAGGACAGCCGTCGGGGGCGCCCTACTGGATGATCCGCACCATATCGTCGATCGGCCTGTGCTCCGGAGGAGCCGGCCAGTCCCGCGCGTAACCGAGGGGAACCAGGGCGACCGGCTGATAGCGGTTGGCATCAAGGCCGAGCCGCTCCGCCACACCGCCCGGATCGATGTCCCCCACCCAGCAGCTGCCCAGGCCGAAGCCTGTGGCTGCCAGAAGCATGTTCTCGATAGCTGCGGCAGCATCCTGCAAGCCGAGAAGCCGCGCCTTATCCGTGGCCAATGGCGCCTCCAAACCGGCGGCGCGGGCGGCTCGCTCGAGATCGGTGCAGACCACGATGATGACCGGAGCCTCGGCGATGTACTCCTCACCCGGCGCCAGTTCCGCCAGCCCCTGGCGCTCCGCCTCCCGCTGCACCACCACGAACAGCCAGGGCTCGCTGTTGGCCACGCTGGGGGCCAGCCTGGCACACTCCAGAATCCGGCCCACAGTCGCCTCCGGCACGGGACGGGACTCAAAGCGGTGAACGCTGCGGCGTTCCCGAATGGCATCGATGACGTCCTTGGTCACCATTCACCCTCCTTGGTTCGGGAATCCCGACTAGCATCCCTCGCCTGTGCCGTTGCGAATCGGCACCCCCGGACGAAAAGCCCCCGCCGGTCCAAGGCCGGCGGGGGCTTACTCTGAGGAAGCGACTCAGGACTGCATGGGTGGCGAGACCTACCGCACAAACAGGCCCGCCAGGACCAGGGTGATGGTGGACAGCAGTTTGATGAGCACGTGGAGGGACGGGCCGGCGGTGTCCTTGAAGGGGTCGCCGACGGTGTCGCCCACCACGGCCGCCTTGTGAGGATCGGACTTCTTGCCGCCCATGGCGCCGGTCTCGATGTACTTCTTGGCGTTGTCCCAGGCGCCGCCGCCGGTGTTCAGGAAGAGTGCCAGGATGACGCCGGCGATGGTGGCGACCATGAGGAAGGCCGCAGCGGCCTCCGCCTTGAGCACCAGGCCGACCACCACCGGGGTGATGACCACCAGCAGACCGGGGAGCACCATTTCCTTCAGGGCCCCGCGGGTGACGATATCCACAGCGCGGCCGTAGAGCGGCTTTTGCGTGCCGTCCATGATGCCGGGCATCTCCTTGAACTGGCGCCGGACCTCCTGAATCACCACCTGGGCCGCCTTGCCCACGGCGCGAATGGCCGTGGAGCTGAAGAGGAAGACCAGCATGGCGCCGATGAAGGCGCCGATGAAGACCTCGGGCTTGCCGATGTCGATGGGGAAGTAGGTGGCGGCGGCCTTGGCGGCATCGCCGCCGGCCATGTACAGCTTCACCTCGTCAATGTAGGCGGAGAACAGCAGGAAGGCCGCCAGGGAGGCGGAGCCCACGGCGTAGCCCTTGGTCAGGGCCTTGGTGGTGTTGCCTGAGGAGTCCAGCCGGTCGGTGCGGCGGCGGATCTCCTCCGGAGCGCCGGACATCTCGATGATGCCGCCGGCGTTGTCGGTGATGGGTCCGTAGGTGTCCATGGCCAGGATGTAGGCAACGGTGGACAGCATGCCCATGGTCGCCACGGCCGTGCCATATAGTCCGCCGTTCGGCATGGCCTGACCGCCCAGCCAGTAGGCGGCATAGATGGCGGCCGAGATGACGATGACCGGCAGGGCCACGCTCTCCATGCCGACGGCCACGCCGGCGATGATGTTGGTGGCGGGACCGGTGATGGAAGCCTGGGCGATCTCACGAACGGGGCGGTAGCGGTACTCCGTGTAGTACTGCGTCAGCCAGACGAAGATGTAGCTCATCACCAGGCCGACGAGCGCCGCCAGGTAGAAGTAGAGGGTCTTCACCCCGGGGCCGGTGAGCATGCTGTTGACCACAAAGTAGAGGCCGATGGCAATCAGCACCGAGGTCACGAAGTAGCCCCGGTTCAGGCCGGCCATGGGGTCGTCGTCATCGCCCTTGACGCGCACGGTGAAGATGCCCACGGCCGAAGCGATGATGCCCATGGCACGGGCCACCAGCGGGAAGAGGATGCCGTTCACGCCAAAGACCGGGAAGAGGCCGACGCCGAGGATCATGGCGCCGATGTTCTCGGCGGCGGTGGACTCGAACAGGTCGGCGCCACGGCCGGCGCAGTCGCCAACGTTGTCGCCCACCAGGTCCGCCACGACGGCCGGGTTGCGCGGGTCATCCTCGGGGATGCCCGCCTCCACCTTGCCCACCAGGTCGGCACCCACGTCAGCAGCCTTGGTGAAGATGCCGCCGCCCAACTGGGCAAACAGGGCCACGAAGCTGGCGCCGAACCCGAACCCGACAATCAGGGTTGGGGCGTGCTCAGGCCCCCGGCCCAGGACGTTGGCCACCACTTCATACAGGCCCCAGACACCCAGGAGGGACAGGGTGGTCACGGCAAAGCCGGTGATGGCACCGCCGCGGAGGGCCGTCTGCAATGCGTCGTTGAGGCTCTTCTTGGCCCCCGCCGCCACGCGCAGGTTGGCGTTGACGGCGCTGTACATCCCGATGTAGCCGGAAATGCCGGAGGCCACGGCACCGGTGATGAACGCTACAGCCGTGTAAACCCCCTCACCGGGCTTGGAAGTAAAGAAAAGGATGACGGCCACCACTACGGACAGGCCGTAGATGGTCTTGTACTGGCGGGCCAGGAATGCCATGGCCCCTTCTTTGATGGCTCCGGCAATTTCCTGCATCTTGGCGTCGCCGGTGTCTCGCCGGGTTACGTCCCAAATCAGGTACCCGATCAGGACCAGAGCGAGCAAGCCGGAAAGCGGGATCAGGGATACCAAGTTCATGCTCTCTCCCCCAGCAGGTATTGGAAGGCACGTGATATGGTAAGGTCCATTCCAGTGAAACACAAGAACCTATCCGTGAGCGGTGGACAGGTTGGGGCGACCGGCCAAAACAAAATGGCAGTTTACACGCCTGCCATTATCTGGGTTGCAACAGCTCAACAACCCCCTTCGCCAAGTTTGCTTCCTACCCTGCTTTACCCTTGGCCGCGGCCAAGCTTGGACAAAAAGGCGCCGGTCCTGTTGGACCGGCGCCTAGCTGTGCATAGTTAGCCCTTAATGAGCGTGAGCGATATCGAGGTGACCATGAAGGCGATGGCTAAACCGGTGGTGACTCGGCTTAGAATCTCGTCCATGCCCTTCTTCTTGCCGAAAACCTGCTCGGCCCCGCCGGCGATTGCGCCGGACAAACCTGCGGCCTTACCGGACTGCAAGAGTACGGTGGCGATGAGCCCAAAGGCCACCAGAACATGAATAACGATGAGGAACGCGTACAACCTTTCCTGCACCTCCCCGCAACACGCTCCTGTATTGTAGCACAAGCGCCAGGCTTGGGCAATAAATTCAGCCTCGTGAAGGGTATTTGGGGGTTGCAGCGCCCATCGGCGGCGGCCGTGAGCCGATCAGGCGCCCAGACGAGCCCGGTGCTGGCGCATGTAGTCCAGTACCACCCGGTCGATGAACGCATCTTCGCGCTGCCGCTCCTCCAGGTTCTCTGTGCCGATGTAGGCCAGGAGCGCCTTCTTCGTGGCCTCGTCGTAGGCGCCGGTAGGCTCTTCCTGATAATACCCGGCAACCCGCAGGATGCCCTGCAGTTCCCGGGCCAGGCCCTGGTCGATGGGCATCAGGTCCCTGGGGTCCGTCTTGTAGAAGTAGAGCTTGTACAGGCCCAGCAGCCGCCCCAGTTCCTTGATGGGCTCGGCGTGGTCGTCCACGCGCAGGTCCACATAACGGTCGTTGAGCCCGCCGTACCCACCCTTGTCCTTGACCACCAGCAGAGCCGCCGACTGCCGGCCGCGCCGGTCGCCGCCGGCGTCCTGGGCGGCGTCCAGGGCCGTCACCAGACGCTCGGCCAGGCTGCCCCTGGCGGCCTGGAAGGTCTCAGCCAGGGCGGCGACGGTGGCCTCGGACACCAGGATGTTGCCCTGAGCGGCGAAGTTCTGGCCGGCAACGCCGCCGGCCCAAGGGAAGCAGTCCCGCCCGGTGAAGGTGGCGGACCGGCCCTGAGCGTCGACCAGGCCCACCTGCCGGTGCTCCCGGTGGGGGTCGGCGGCGAGGAGCTTCTCCATCGTCTCCTGGGCGGAAAGGCCTTGAGCCATGTGGGCCAGGCCGGTCGGGCCGAAGGCGGTGTTGGCGAAGGACTGGGTGGCGACGGCTCCAACCCCGGCCTGAGCCCAAGGCACCACGGCGCCGACGGCCAGGAACTTGGACTGGACGCCGATCCCCCACTCGCCGGCCTCCGGGTCGTAGCCGACGATGGAGAATGTGCTGACGAAGTGCGGCAGACGTTCCAAGACGGTCTCCTCCTTATTCAGGCCCGCAGGCGTGGGTCGAGGGCGTCCCGCAGGCCGTCCCCCAGTAGGTTCAGGGCCAGCACCACCAGGAAGATGGCCAGGCCCGGCAGCACGGACTCGTGCGGGCCCACCCGCATGAAGTTGCGTCCCTCTGACAGCATCACGCCCCACTCTGCCTGGGGCGGTTGGGCCCCCAGGCCGAGAAAGCTCATGCCGGCGGCCGCCATGATCATCCAGCCCACGTCCAGCGTAGCCGCCACCAGGATGGGGGACAGGCAGTTGGGCAGGATGTGCAGGGCCAAGAGCCGTGCGTCGGACAGGCCCAGGGCGCGGCCCGCCTCAACGTACTCCTTCTCCCGGAGCGACAGGACGCTGGACCGCACAATGCGTGTGTAGTACGGGATGCCCACCACCGCCACGGCCAGCATGGCGTTCATGAGGCCCGGCCCCAGGGCGGCGATGACGGCGATGGCCAGAAGCACCGCCGGGAAGGCCAGCAACAGGTCGATGAGGCGCATCACCACGGAGTCCACGATACCCCGGTAGTAGCCGGTAAGCAAGCCCAGGAGAACGCCCAGGGTCATGGCCAACAGCACGGCGGTGAAGCCCACCACCAGCGAGGCCTGCCCTCCGTAGAGCAGGCGCGAGAGCATGTCGCGGCCCAGGTGGTCCGTCCCCAGCCAGTGACCGGGGCTGCCCGGTGGCAGCAGGCGGTGGACGAGGTCCGTGTCACTGGGGTTGTACGGCGCGATCCAAGGGGCCAGGGCCGACAGCGCAACCAGCAGCAAGAGCAAGACCAGGCTGCCCACGGCCAGACGGTCGCGGCGCAGCCGGCGCCAGACGTCGCGCCAAGAGCCGTGGGCCGGTTCGGAAGGGACCCCCTCCTCCCACTCGGCCTGTTCCTTCGCCAGCGGTTCGGTCACGGCGGTCCCTCCTTTATTGGTAGCGAATGCGGGGATCCAGGTAGGCGTAAAGCAGGTCCACGGTCAGGTTGACCAGGGCATAGCTGGAGGCCACCACCAGAATGGCGCCCTGCACCAGGGGAAAGTCCTGGGCCAGGATACCGTTCACCATGAGAAGGCCGATGCCTGGCCAGTTGAAGACCATCTCTACCAGCATCTCGCCGCCCAGCAGGTAGCCCACCTGCAGACCAATCACCGTCACCACGGGGATCAGGGCGTTTTTGAGCGCGTGTTTGTAGATCACCCACCGCTCCATGACGCCCTTGGCCCGGGCCGTACGAATGTAGTCCTGACGCACCACGTCCAGCATGGAGGAGCGCGTCATGCGGGCGATGACCGCGCCGGGCCCGCTGGCCACCGCCACGGCGGGCATGATGGCGTGCAGGAAGAAGTCGCCCCAGCTGGCGCTGCCCGGCGACTGCATGCCCGAGATGGGCAGCCAGCCCAGCCGCTGCCCCAGCAGAAGCTGGAGCAACAGGCCCAACCAGAAGACGGGAATGGAGAAACCGACCAGCATGCCCACCATGGAGCTGCGGTCCAGCAGGGAGTACTGGCGGGTCGAGGAGAGAACCCCGGCCGACACGCCCAGCACCACCGCCAGCAGGGCGCCGAAGAGGGTCAGCCAGGCCGTGGCCTGGAAACGCTGAAGCAGCAGAGGCAGGATCTCACGCTTGAGCTGGATGGACCGGCCCCAGTCTCCCTGGAGCAGGTTGCCCAGCCATCTCCCGTACTGGACGTAGAGGGGCAGGTCGAGACCCATCTCATGGCGCAGCCGGGCCAGGGACTCGTCGGTGGCATGGGGACCCAGCATGATGAGTGCTGGGTCCCCCGGCCTCAGGTGCATGATGAGAAAGACCGCCAGGCTCACACCGAAGAGAACCGCCGCCAGGCCAAGCAGGCGTCGCAGGGTGTAGGTCAGCATCGTTGCGCCTCCTTGCGGCGGGTCCGGCCCTTACGGCTGGACGTCTACGTTGTCAAAGCGGAAGACGCCGGTGGGGTGAAGGACAAAGCCCGTGATCTTCTTGTTCATGGCCACAATCTGGGTCTCGTGATCGATGGGCACCCAGGGGGCGTCGGCCATCACCATCTTCTGCGCCTGCTGGTAGAGCTGGGACCGCTTCGCCCGGTCGTTGCTCTGCTGCGCCTCCACCAGAATCTTGTCGAGGGCGTCATCCTTGAGGAAGGCCTCGTTGAAGCCGTTGCCCGGCCACTGCAGACCGGAGTTGAGGATGTAAAGGAAGTTGTCCGGGTCGCCGTTGTCGCCCACCCAACTCATCTCATGCAGGGGCGCCACGTCGGCCGGGTTCTTGGCGAAGACCTTGTCCAGGTACGTGCCCCACTCAAAGGTCTGGATGTTGGCCTCGATGCCCACCTTCTGCAGGTCGGCCTGAATGGCGGCGGCCATGGCCGTCGGCTGCTGCATGCCGGAGCCGGATGACGGCACCCAGAAGTCAACCTTCAAGGGCAGCTTCACGCCTGCCTGCTGCAGCAGGGCCTTGGCTTTCTCCGGATCATAGTCGTACGCCTTGACTGAGGTGTCATAGCTCCAGAGCACGGGCGGGATGTAGTTTTCGGCCAGCACGCCGGTGCCCTTGAGGATGTTGTCCACGATCGCCTTGCGGTTGACGGCGTGGTTGGCGGCTTGCCGCACCCGCACGTCGTTGAAGGGCGGCTTTTGCGTGTTCATCACCAGGTACCAGATGTGCATACCGGGCTGGTCCGCCACGGTGAAGCGCTGGTCCTGCTTGAGGCGGCCCACCTCGTCCGGCGGGATGTTGACGATAAAGTCCAGGCTGCCGGCCTCCAGCTCCGTCAGGCGGGTCTGATCCTCCAGCACCGGCCGGTAGACGATGCGGTCCACCTTGGGGGCGCCGCGCCAATAGTCCGGATTCTTCTCCACCACGATCTCCACGCCCGGGTTCCAGCTCACGAACTTGAAGGGGCCGGTACCGACCGGATTCTTGGCGATGTCCTTGCCGTACTTCTTGATGGCCTCCGGCGATACCATGGCCGCCGCGTGCATGGCCAGGTTGGCCAGGAACGGCGCGTATTTCTCCTTCAGCGTGAGGACTACCGTGTAGTCGTCCTTCTTTTCCACCTTGGCCACCTTGCCGAAGGTGAACTCGGCGTAGCCGAAGGTGCCGGTGTCATGATAGGGGTGCTTGTCGTCAATCTGCCGCTCAATGTTGAAGATCACGGCGTCAGCGTTGAAGGGCGTGCCGTCGTGGAACTTCACGTTCTTCCGGAGGTTGAGGGTGTAGGCAAGACCGTCGTCTGAGATGTTGTAGGTCTCGGCCAGACCGGCCTCCAGTTCCGTGGAGCCGTCCTTGAACCGCAGCAACGAGTCGTACATCTCCATCGTGGCGCGGCTGGAGTTGTAGTCCGAGACCTGCGCCGGATCAAGGGCCGTGGGCTCCGCCTGGAGGCCTACGACAATGGTCTTGGCCTTGGCGGTGTCGCCGCTCTGCCCCTGCGGCGCCTCCTTAGCGCCGGGGGGCGTGCAGCCCGCGCCCACCAGCATGGCCGCCAGCAGCAAAACGCCTACCCACTTTGCGGTGCTTCCTGTCCTTCTCTGTCTCACTGCAATGCCCCCTTGTGTCTCTTTTGTCACTATTGGCTCCTCTTAAGAGGGAGAGGTTCTAGTGACTATTGGACATGGGGAGGGAAAGTCCTTCCCCACGTTAAGAGGGTAATACCTCACCTGTGCACAGACCGCGGACAGTAGGCGTGGGACGCGCCCCTCGGGGCCATAGCCGCAATACTCAGAACGCCGCCTCCGGTTCGTCAGTATACACAAAAGAACCTCCAGCCTTCCGGCTGGAGGTTCGAGCCTTACCACATATTCTGGGTGGGCCTGACTAGCGCTGCTGCAGGAACGCCTTCAGGCCCGGGAACTGCGCAGTGTCGCCCAGCTCCTCCTCGATACGCAGCAGCCGGTTGTACTTGACCACGCGGTCCGTGCGGGACGGGGCGCCGGTCTTGATCTGGC
>Ga0129297_10001701_pt1 | contig 11229 bp, 11 predicted proteins | sample I18A1metaG_FD_94708 | JGI IMG/M metagenome (GOLD analysis project Ga0129297, IMG submission 94708) | Lake sediment bacterial and archeal communities from Gulf of Boni, Indonesia to study Microbial Dark Matter (Phase II) - ​I18A1 metaG | ecosystem: Environmental > Aquatic > Freshwater > Lake >... | reverse complement strand
TCTTCTCCAGCATGGATGTCTTTTCGCTCATTCTCAACTCCTCCCTAGGACCCCGCGTTCCCTCCCAATCAAAACCCTAAGACCTATCGCGATGGCTCCCACAGATGAACCTATTATGAAGCCTCGGAAGGCAGATGCGTTAGGTACATCCATTATCCATTTGCCTATCACTGGAAAGCCTGGCCATATGGCCGCCCCTATTGGTGCGTTCATCAGCATCACAAATATCCCTGTGATGCCTAGAACAAGTGCTTCCCCAGATCTTATCCTGAAGGCTCTGAAAGCGGCTGAAGCAATGTAGAAAGCCAATATGGAATATGTAGTTGAGTCGAGTGCTGTAAGTGGAAATGCGTAGAACCATGTGAAATAGGGGTGGGTTCCTATGATTCCGATGAGTCCCACACCTATCATTACCATTGTCAAAGCCAAGAGTATGACGCTGTATATCCACTGGCCTTCTCTTCTCTTTGATATGTGGTCAACATGCACCAATGATAGAGTCAGGATCCCCAGTATCGTGGCATATCCAGCAAGCGTGGAGGCCAGCAATGAGAGATCTCGGACAATATCCTCTAGGAATATCTCTGGAGCCCGTACAAAGTATCCCGCTATCATGACCAGCCCTGTAGCGAACACTATGATTACAGGAAGGTCCCTTTTCACAAAACCAGTCGACAACGCACCTCACCTCAAAGCTTGAATATCGATAGGATATCGACGCCCAAATTCTGAATGGTAAATCCCAGCACCAGCAACGCCAGTATTATTGCTTTCAGCACATCCTGTCCTGTTATCGAGCCGAGAAGCGTTACGTCTTGTGATGCGATTGCGCCGGCGACGAATATCTCTTCTCCAATGAGCGCGTAATCGCATGCTGCTACGAAGAATGGAATCTGGTGCGTCATTGCTGTTCCAGCTATCTGAATGGCTCCCTGTACGAAGCCTTGTTCCGCGATTGCCAAGGCCTCAAAGTAGAATCCTCCAATCATTATGTTTGAAGCTGGTCGAATCCGTTCGAACAACCCCAAGACACCTGAGGCATAAGGTGCATTTGACAGAGCTATCGGATAGAATAGGACATGAGTCTCGCTGGAGACGGCATCAACCCGGCCTTCACTGGTATATGACTCTCGGATCGTAGCCTCGACCACCGGGATCAGTTCGCCGTAGGCCACCGTAACGTACAGGGGAACCTTGTATTTTGCAGTCAATTTAGACACATAGCTGAGAACGCTCAATCCAGCAAATGTTTGCGCAGCATATCCGGCAACTCCTCCCGTGAAGCCTACTGTGCCCGGGGTGAAGTGGACAGGGCGATTCGTTTCAGCAGCCTTCCCAACGCTCTCTGGCATTGCCTGAAGCCCAGCCAGACTACGCATTTTGCTGACTCTTCCTCTCATGGCTCTACTCATGAAGAAGTAGAAAATCGCGAAAGAGAGCAAGAGGAAGAACATACCGAAGATTCTTCCTTGGATGAGCTGCATAATTCATCTTCCTCGCGCTTACAGTACTCAGTAATCTGGCTGACTGTATTTAACACTTGTTTCTATTCGGCGCGCTCTCGCGCCTCCCTTGACGCACACCTCTTCTCACTGCAGCAATCAACCATTAGATCTTGAGTGTGTGGCCACAGAGAAATTCATGAGAGATAGAGTCACATCCCATGGGATTCTCTCGCACTGCTCCATGATGCGTGTTTCATATGGTGCAGAATTCGCGTCTGGAGATCAATTTGTGCCACTCATGGGGGATCGCAACAATCGTTTGGGATTCCGTTTCCTCCGGGGACCGGGACTGGCATTGGCAACTTCGCAACTCGGTGATGTGGCGCACACGAGCTTGGATCACGCGTATGACCGTCAATGGTGGGGCGAGTGGGATTTGAACCCACGATCACTTGGGTCCTCGCCGATTTGCGGTCCCGAGCCAAGTATCTTAGACCATGCTGGACCATCGCCCCGGGTATCTCATAATGGAGGCAGATCGTATTCCAAGCTTGAGTGGCCTTGGAGTCTGCCTCTACTATTCGGCCCGTTTCGGTAGAGCGTCTTAGCCTTCCTAAATGGTTTGCGGACGACTCAGCGGTTCAGAGGCGGTTGAGCGTAGCGCGCGCGGCAACGTTTCCACGAAGAGGAATTTTGCTTTCTATGTCTTGAAGTATTCCGGTTGGTTGAAGACAGTGAAGAGGCTGCAGGAATATGTTTGTCTCAAAGGCCTCTCAAACAATGCTCGAACAGCTACTGGAGAACCGCGGCGGCAGAGATTCGCAGCTTCTACACACGCAACGATTCCCCATTGTTCGAAGACTTGGTTCCATTCAGTGCGTATGAGGAGAAGCTAACTAGGCAGATCAGCGTAGCGATGCCAGGCGTTACATCTCGGTTCTTCCGTTGAGGAGCAAGATTATTTGCATCTGGCTTCTTCAATGCGGAATGAGCATTAGCGAGTTTCTTCAGTTCAAATGGAAGGCTGTCCAGCAAAGCATCGAGAAAGAGGAGACGCCGGCCAAGATCATGCTTAGAAACGACCGGCGTAGATAGTATTTCGCGGTTCTAGACAATGACGGAATACGAGCCATCAAGCTGTACCTAGCACGCGCTAAGAGGCCTCGACCCCATAGCGCGTGCTTAGAAACAGGTGTTTTCTAGTCTCTGCGTTTTCTAACGGCTACGGCTGCGGTTGCGATCAGGCCGATCACGGCAAGATAGGGCGCCAGTGCCATGTATGTGTTTGTGGGTACGACTCCGCCAACGTACCTGCAGCAGGTTCCTCTGTAGACGACTCTCAAAGTGCCGTCGCCATTGGCAGTCAGAAAAGTGTCCAACGACTTCTTGTCTCGAACATCAAGCGATCCCTCCACTTCCCACGCGACAAAATCGCAACCAGGCACGAGAAGGAACCTAATCCTAACTTGCTGATATGCGGCTACTGCCACGGTTGTCGGAATATTATGGGGCGTGTTCTCGACCACTATCGTGCCAATGTCGAAGCAGAGCAAATCCGCATGCCTAGCGCGCAATAAGACATTGAAAGTCGCGGCGTCTGTTCTAAATGCCGAAATTGAGCAACCGGCCACAGCGATCAATGTCGCCACGAGGAAAACTGAAACAGCTCTCGAATTACTCCTCATCAACGCAAACCTCGCACTATGACTAGTTGACGCAGACTATAAAAGACTTGCGAAATAACGGAAAGTGGCGTCCGAGCCTGCAGGCGAGGCAAGCAAGCCACCACGCTACAATAAACACTGCCAGCCACCACTGCCCGCCATCTCCCATGAGGGCTCCCTTGCCCAGCGCGCTATGAGTACTATCGCAAGAAGGTGGACCCGGGTAGTTGTTCTACTCCTGACGGTCCGCTCACTTACCCCAGTCTAGTCTACCATTGCTCTTGGGGGTACATGTTCTCTTCGATGTCTTCCATCTTCGCTTTCCTAGTGCGCCATAGTTTAAAGAGGCGTGGCTCTATCTTCTGCAGTGCTAATGCGTAAAGGCGACTTGAGATGCTTGGTCCCAGCGTCGAAGTCTATGCGTCGAAGCGTGCGGTTGAGAGCGCGCGTGCGCAGAATGTCTTCGGTGCTGCCACAATCTCAGTCAAACGAATACGCAGACGATTCGTGTCTGCCCTTGTCTTGGTTGCTCTTGTCGCCACATTAGGTGTCATCTTGCTCTGGCCGCAACCACCTGTTTTCAGCTTGAGTAACAGTGGGGGGATCTCAGTCAGTCAGGGCGGCTCAGGTTCCAACACGATCAATGTGATTCTTGTCTCTGGGTCGGCTCAAAGTGTAGTCCTCGCCGCGTGTGGTCTTCCTTCTGGGGCCGCTGCGATCTTCAGTCCCCCTTCAGGTAATCCGACATTTGCGGGCAATTTGACCCTAACCACGTCTCCGTCTACGCCCGTTGGCGCATATACGATAACTGTGACTGGCACTTGTGGAGGGTTACGACAGACTACCACCTTCACGCTGACTGTTGACGCACCGCCCAAGTGGCTTCAGCCCAATGATACGAATGTAATCTCCTTTTTGGATGCGAAGAAGTACGTAGGCCAGAACAAGACTGTCGAAGGAACGATCGTCAAGACCTATAGATGGGATTGTCCTTGTTCAGAAGAAGTCCTCTATCTTCAGTTTCACGATCTCTCAAGAGGATACTTCACCGCTGCCATATCCGAGAGTGGCCTCAGAAGCTTTCCATTTCCGCCAGAGGCCTTCTATCGTGGCAAAGATGTGAGAATCACAGGAGTAATCAGACTCTACGATGGGGATCCTGAAATTGCTGTCCGCGCCCCATCTCAGATCGAAGTGGCCTATAGAGACTTCTCCTACTCGAAAGCAGGAATCTCATCAGTTGTCCTTCTGTTGGATACGAGACTCGAGGTCGCGGCCCGGATCACTCACAATGCAACCATCTATTTCAACGGGGGATGTCCTTTTTGCCTGCAATATGTCGAGACGCTTGAACACGCTTTTCGTTCGGCCAGCATCACGGACATAAGAAGATATGATTACCAGGCAAATAGTACGGTGTTCAATACTCTTTCAAGTCTTCGACAAAAGCTTGGTGTACCTGAGGAGTTCTTTGGCGCTGTCACCACTATTATCGATGGAAAATACATATTTGAGGGATATTTCCCTATTGAGGTTATCACTAGCTTTCTGGGGCTAGATCCGAGTGTCGACAGACTGATTTCGGCTCAAGGCCTGAGACCAGATACTTATCGATTGCTTAAGGACGAGCTCACTCTTGAGTGCCCATCATCTCGAAGTATTGTTGATTGTCTTTCTTCTGGCGCATTTCTAAGCGTGGTTGAGACTTGGACACTTGTTCTTGTTTCCGGGTTTGTTAACGGTCTAAATCCGTGTGCACTTCTGGCTTTTGTCTATTTTGTCGGGGTAGTTTCAATCAACAGATCCAGAAAGGAGATTCTCATGTTAGGTGCACCGTACGTCCTGTCTATCTACTTCCTTCATCTTGGGATGGGGATAGGATTGATGCGTGCAGTCCTTCTGAGCGGGTACATAGACATTGTTTCGAAAGCTTTCGGAATTGTTGTTATTTTGCTTGCGATTCTTGGCCTGAAGAATGCCTTTCGACACGATTCAGCTTTTCCGTTGAAGATTCCCAAAAGCCTGATTTCTCCAATTGCAAGGAGGTTCAGCCATTCATGGATTCAGAAGTCGACCTTAGGTGCGACATTGTTGTTTGGAGGAGCGGTAGCCGTGCTGGAATTTCCATGTACAAGCGGAGTCTACGCAGCAGTGATTGGAATGCTCTCGATTCAGAGAGCGAACTGGATGCCGTATTTTCTGGGTTACAATCTCATGTTTGTAGTTCCTCTGGTGATTCTGTTGATTCTTTCATGCAGTATTGCCAGTTCTTCGTCGCTGAGGGAGATTGTGGAAAAACGAAAGCATCTATTACGAAAGGTTTCCTCGTTGTTTCTCCTCGGCGTAGGGATTCTTCTCCTACTCCGGTAATTCAGCAGTGCGCGCGCGCACGAAAACTAACCTGGATCCCCTTACACAATAGCGCGCTACATGCGGAAGAAGAGGTTCATAGTCCAACCTCTCACCAAACGCTAGGGTTGTAAGAATGTTGCGGAGTGTTTGCTTCGAGCAGAAGCAAAACTAGGACGACTGCTGGGGTAAGCTGAATTTCTGATCTGCTTCAGACCGCGCGTATGGTTGAAAGAGGAGTCTCCGTTATCCTCGTGAAATGTAGCGACGTTTGCGACAGACTGTAGGTGTTTATAATCGGAAGAGGCGTACAGAGCAGTGGGAGATTTGAGGTATAATTATGGCTGAAGCTGCACCCGCCAAGAAGAAAGGAGGACTGAAGATCTTCCAGTGTCCATGGTGTGGAGGGGAGACATGCGAGGGCGAAGCATTTGTTCACCTCACAGCTTCACCAGGCCGAGTGCCTTCTGTTTTCGGGATGATGGGCGTGCCTCGGTTTGGTGTCATGAGCGGTGAGACGGCTAGTGAGCAGAAGATGCAGTGGCGAGAGAAAACCAGATCGAGAACAGCTTGGCTCACGAGGAGTAACGGTGAGAAGACTATGAGAATCTTTGGGCGGAGATGCACCGTATGCGGACACATAGAGTTCTACGCGCGAGATTCAACCTGAGAATGTCGCTCTCAGCGTGATCCGACTTGGTAGAGGTATATCATGTGTTTGCCAGGTGCTTCTGAGATCTGCTGGTGTGTCCACGGCGCGCTAGTGCTATGTTCGTCTGCGAGCCGCGGCGCCTAATCTTCTCTGCAGCTTCTGGACCGTGGAGCTTCTCACATAGAGGGCGGGAGCGAAGGAGAGTCTTTCCCAGAACCTGTCGCTCACTCGGTTGTCGACGACGCTTCTCAGGGTCACATGTCTTACGCCCAGTCTCTCAAAGTGGTCGATGCATGCTGCTACGAGGCGTTTCCCAATGCCTCTGCGCCTGTAATGGTCCTTGACATATATGATTCCTATCTCACCCACTTTTCCATATTCGGAATGCACGGTCTTCCTTCTCACGAGGCGAGCGGTCACGACGCCTATGATTTCTTTCGTCAAGGATTCCGCTGCGAAGACAGTATTCCTTCGATTCTTCAAGATCATCTTGACTGTTCGCCTCGCCTCATTCATGTCACATTCTGGAGGCCAAATCGACATGTTTCTGTGGTGGAGGTCAAGCTCGTACTTCAGGCAGGCTAAGGCCTCCGCGTCACGGAGATGTCCTCGCCGAATCCTTACTCTATCCCCTTTTCTGGCCCAAGAAGGCGCACCTGCACGATGCACTTGTCCCAGTGATTGAGTAGGTTCTCTCTAAAAGCTCTCTGGGCTAGCGCGTCAGCATGGTGCGCACGCTAATCGGCCTTGCATCCGAGACCGCAGTCTTTCCTTTTTCAAAATGAGAACTCGCGCAGAAAGACTGTTCAAGTTCGTCCCATTGTGTTAATGCGTGAGATATTCCGAGGAGAGATCGCGTGCCTTCGTTGCTCTTAGCTACCGACACTGGTTTCTCTCCTCTACGCGGGTGACTCCTCGCGATACATGCCTTTAAGAACTGCAACTATTCACTATTGTTCGAGGTTATAGCATGATAAGGCTGTCTGTCACCTCAAAGTTAGACAACAAGACGATCATCGACAAAGCGGTAGATTTCTTCGGGAAGAAGAATGGACTGAAAGTCACTGAGCAAGGAGACTGCTGCGCCTCCTTCGAGGGAGCCGGTGGCTATGTGAGGGTGGACATAGCGGAAAACGAGAAGAAGGAGGTCACGGTTGAGAGCAGAGAACACGAATATCTAGCGAAGAAATTCGTGGAGACGCTATAGCGGTAGAGCGGTGACTCACCGGTTCTGCCCTTTATGAATGATCAGCTAAGCTTCCTCAAGAGGGCTATTCTGAGAACTGATTTTTCTTTCTTGACGCAACAAGATCCTATGGTGATTTCACGCCTACACGAATGAAAGCGATCTACGAGAAGGCAAACCTAATGGTTCTGACCTATGCCTTCTTCTTTTCCTTGAATTCTCTGAATTCCTTCTTGATCCTCGCCAACAGTTCAGTATCCGTGTATACGTCGATTGCTGTCATGGCGAGGCCCTTTGCCGCGTCAATGAGGGCCTTGTGTCCCTGCTCTGAGGCGGCTGCCTTCAGGAACTCGGTCGAGTGCCCCGGCATGTTCTCTGGGCCGATGGCTATGTAGGGGTGAATGGCTGGAACAACTTGACTGACGTTTCCTATGTCAGAAGAGCCACCGCCTTCTCTCTCCTTTTGCTCTACCTTTACTCCTATCTTCTCCCAGTTCTTCTTCATCGCCCCTGCTAGTGCTTGATTTGTTACAGTGTTGTCGAGTGTGTTGGCGTAGTTCCGGACCTTCATGGTTGTGCCTGTGGCTACCGCGGCTCCTTCAGCGCACTTCTTTACCTTCTTGACAACTTCCTTCATGTATTCCTTGTCTTGGGCTCGTACGTACATTTTGGCTGCGGCATGTTCTGGAACGACGTTCGTTGCTTTTCCTCCGTCAGTGATTATCCCATGCACTCTCACGTTGGACTTTACGTGCTGCCTTAGCGAGTCCACCAATGTAAAGAAGTGAATTACGGCGTTGAGCGCGTTCACTCCTTCGTGAGGTGAGCCGCCCGCGTGAGCGGCCTTTCCGAAGAACTCGAACTCCAAAGCTTCTCGAGCTATGTGTGTCGCTTCAACCGAGGTGTCGCTGGATGGATGAACCATCATGGCGATATCAGCCTTTGCGATCTCATTCGCCATTATCACTTTTCCTCCAGCGTTTTCTACTCCTCCTTCTTCTGCCGGAGTGCCGTAAACCACCAAGGTTCCGTTGAGCTTGGCCATAACCTTCTTTAGTCCTAGAGCAGCTCCGAGCGATGCGGTCCCGATGATGTTGTGTCCACATCCGTGACCAATTCCCTCTAGAGCATCCATTTCCGCCAGAAGGGCAACGGTGGGGCCGCCTTGTTTTCCTGACAGTGTTGCTTTGAATGCTGTGGCGAGTCCGCAGACTGGTTTCTCTATTCGGAAGCCAGCCTTTTCCAGTTCTCCTGCGAGCAGCTTGGAAGTCTCGAATTCTTTGTGTCCGATTTCAGGGTTTCTGTGAATCTTATCGCTGATCTCGATGAGTCTCTTGCTCATCGAATCTATTTCGGCAATGGCCTCTTTCTTCAGGTCTTCTGGTTGCAATGCGATCCCTTCGATCCTTAGACAGTGTGCCATGTTGATCTATTGTGGTATTTTTAACTATTTGCAGGAGAGGTCTGATTTTCTTTACGGGAAACATACATGAGGCGAACGCGGAATCTACATTTCTGCGAGATTGTACAGTATTGAGACGAATGATTTCTCCATTCCAGGTAGCCCAGCTGTCGGCCCGCCTTCTCCGATGACCAGGTACTCGTTTGGTGAATGTGCACGGGCCCCGTGCCCCAGGCCTCCCATGACAAAAGGAAGGTTCAAGGGAGCTCTGTTGAACATTGAGAATGGAGCGCTTCCGGCGATATTGGGCCATACCTCGGGGTCGAATCCGAACTCCCTGTAGGTCCTAAGCACGGCTTGAGCCGCCGGTGTCCTCACGCTTGTCTTCGCCCAGTCGTACCCTTTCTCAAGGATTCGGATCTTCACTTCACCGAATCCGTGTTTGTCCAAGTGTCTTCTGATGAGGGGAATAGGTTTCTCTTTGCTCATGTTAGGGACCAGCCGTACATCCATTTTCAGGGTGACTTTGTGCGGCAAAAGTGTCTTTGTGCCAGGTCCTGTGTATCCAGCCCAAATCCCGTCTATGTTGAGTTGGGGTGAGTACAGGTATCGCTTCAATGCCTCCACGCCATGAAGGTCATTGATGAATTTCTTCACTTTCAGTTCCATTTTGATGGCTTCCTCATCGAAGGTCTGCTGCAGCTTCTTGAGCAGTTCCTCATCTTCAGTAGGAGGTGGAACGACATCATCGTAGAATCCTTCGATGAGGACTTGGTTGCCATCTTCTGAGGTCATCGTGGCCAAGGCCTGAATCATTCGCCAGACAGGGCTGTCAACCCAAGACTTGTTGCTTCCATGTATCCCGAACTCGGTCGGCCCTTTACTCCAGTCTTTTCCATCAAGCTCAAGCTCAAAATAGACTATGCCTTTGACGCCCAGTTCGACTATCACTTTGCCATTCTGGTTCTGAGCAACTAAGGGAAAGAAGACCACGTTTGCCCGTTTCAGTTTCTCTTGGTATTTTCCAAGGAACTCTGGAAGGTTACGGCTCCCCATCTCCTCTTCTCCTTCCGCTACAAAGATGAGGTTGACCGGCAGTTCTTGTCCACTGGATCTTATCGACTCACATGCGTTCAGGAAGGCTCGGATCTCGCCTTTCGTGTTGACCGCGCCTCTGGCCACCAAGGTCTTTCCAAAAGGAGCCATGTCGACGATTCTCCCCTCGAGTGGTGGGACGATCCATCCAGGTTCATCAACAGGCATTGTGTCATACATCATATAGACAAGGACGGTTTTCTTGGCGCCAGCATCATATTCCCCATAGGCAACTGGGTTCCCAGAAGTCTCCACGAGCCTGGCGTCGACACAGCCAAGCTTCTCGAAGTACCCTTGAATGAGCTGAGCACACTCCCTGATTCCCCTACCCTCAGAGGAAATCGACGGCTGCCTGATCAGTTCTTGGACTTTTGCCACATGCTCATCAAAATGCTCATCAATATGGTCATAGATCGTCTTCTTTGACATACAGCATCCCTTCAGGGAATATTGGTGCTAGGAAGCTAATCTCGTTATCGATAGCTCGATCATTTGGACGGAGGTCGTTCTCGCTTGGCAATTCGAAACCATGATAAGGCCCCGAATGATACGCATCAAGAGCGATGGATTCAACAAGTACAAAGCGCGGGCGTGTTAGGTAGTTGTCCGAGCCCAGGTCAGTGCCATGGTCTCAAGTTCACTCTTGGAGTTGCAACACGTGCGGAGAATGCTGCAAGTGGTTCACGGTACCTATCAGCACATACGAATACGCAAAGATAGGCCAGACCCTCGGCTTCCGAATGTTTGAATTCCGCGAAGGTCGCATCTGGTTGAAGAAGCGACCAGACAAAAGATGCGTTTTCGCCTTTCGCCGCGGAAACCGATGGTTATGCGGACTGCAACATAGTAAGCCTTACCCTTGCCGAATATGGCCATTCAGGATTTCGAACCGCCCTCTATATGGTCGCGGAGATCGGGCAAGGTACGAAGGATCGAGGTGGACTGGCTATGTCTACATTGATCCGCGGTGCCCGGGGATCGTCTATGGTAGGCCGAGCCTAGCTTTTGCGACAGAGATAGTGGAGGAATTCGTTCATTTAGCACTAGGAGAGACGCGCCGCCAGCATTATTCTACCTTCAACGACGCCTTCTCTCAGACACCTAACGCAGTTCAGCTTGTTGATGCAAGGATCCTGAGATCAGATCTGTTCAGCTGTCAGGGAGTAATCTGACAAGACTCTGTCTTCATGTGCAGCTACTCTTATAGTGCAGCCGGAGGCAAAGATACTATTTGTGATCAACATGGCTGAACGAGATAAGGTGAAGATGACTGTACTGAAGCGATTCCGTCCATCTGAGGTCTTTGAGAAGAACCCTGCGACCCCTGTCAGACCTCTTGGCGCGTGCGAGCTTTTCAGAGGCGGTCAGGAGTTTCTGGTCGGCGAGGACGGCAAGATGCCTGAAGGTTTCTGCACTTCCGCTTGGCACACAATATT
>Ga0129297_10001696_pt1 | contig 11239 bp, 9 predicted proteins | sample I18A1metaG_FD_94708 | JGI IMG/M metagenome (GOLD analysis project Ga0129297, IMG submission 94708) | Lake sediment bacterial and archeal communities from Gulf of Boni, Indonesia to study Microbial Dark Matter (Phase II) - ​I18A1 metaG | ecosystem: Environmental > Aquatic > Freshwater > Lake >... | reverse complement strand
GAGTCCGGCCCATTATCTGCAACTTGCCAATCTCTCAAGTCAATGTGGGCATATGGTAAGAACTGAGCCTGGGGCGGCAGCACATGCAAGAGATCTGGGTTGAGCGAATAGATCCGATCCGCATAACGGGCGAATGTGGCAATCCGCCGTCGCCTGTTAATGTCCGCTTCCACCGTATAGCCTTCGGACGCCATCACGCCCGCCGCGCTGATCGCAAAGTTGGCCAGACAGTAATCCACCTGGCGCGCATCACTGCCTTGATAGGTGACCACAATTCCTTTGCCTGCGCGCTTCAGCAAAGGCAGATCGCGCATGTCAACCAGACGTATGTAAAACCGCGCCAATCGCCCCCTGATCTCTCGGAGGAACGGGCGCGATTCGTTTCGGACGTCTGCGCTGCTCCACCTTGGCATCATAGACCGCCCAAAATTAAAGTGGATGATATCAAAGTCCCTGAGAACGCGCCACACGAACTGCCAGCGTTTGATCTCACGCGCCAAGACGCTCTGGCCTTCGGCTCCAAGCCCAAGCATTTCATCAGACTGATCATGGTATTTATGACTCTGTTGCGCAAAGTCAACACACCAACTGGCCAGGCCGACCTCTCGTTCAGCCCGGGCCAGCCCCTGCGGATTGCTCGCGTTATTCGTGGGGCAATGCAACACGCGGATGGGCTTCTCCATCAATCCTCACCGCGAATCCAGAAAAAGGCGCGCCCAAATCTCAAGATTCAGCCAGCCCCAGACAACTTTGGCCTGGATGGCGGGATTTCCCCTGCGAAACTCCTTGTATAAGGAAAGAACTTGCGATTGGTCCATCCATCCCCGCTGCCGCAACGATTCAGAAGCCAGGACACCTTCAAAGAGCGAGGCCAGCGGCCCTCTATACCAGGTGCTTTCCGGCACCGGAAAGCCCAGTTTGTCGGGCCGCCATCGTATGGCGTCGGGTATGGCCCCAGCCAAAGCCTGGCGCAGGATGAATTTCGTCCAACCATCGCGCACTATGAAATCATCCGGAAGGTGAAAGCCGGCCCAGACCAGGCGGTAGTCCAGGTAAGGCTCACGAGCTTCCACTGAAAACGCCATCGAATCGCGATCCAGTTGCCGCAGAATCTGCGGCAAGCTGGAAGTGGTAAGAGTGCGCAGCAGAACAGCATGTAGATGACCCTTGCCGGCTACCGCAATCTCGCCACGCCGCATATCGGCAAACGTCTCTGACAAACCCGCCTGGCGCACCAACTCTGGATGCAAGGCAGCCCAACGAGGGTCATATCGCCCGCGTCGTCCAAGCAGCGCGTATGGCTCCGCAAGCCATTTGATCTCGGATAAGGTCTGGCGGAGCAAATGGCGAATAGGCTGAGCATTCCGCCTTTGCCACTTGCGAAGCTCCCGCCATGCCTGCACGAGCCTGCCCTGCTCTAGCAGGCTGGCCGCATACACGGACACCATCGGCTCATAACCTGCGAAAAGCTCGTCCGAGCCTTGTCCGTCCAACATCACCGTGAGGCCATGGCGTCGTGCTTCACGAAAAACGCACCATTGGGCATAGGCGCTGGATCCCAATACCGGCTCGTCTAGATGCCAGATGAACTTCTCGATCTCATGCCGCAACCCATCGGCAGCCGGAAATGTAAAGTGCGCCTGGACGCCCGTATGTTCGACCACCTTCTGTATCCAGGGCCGCTCATCTAATGGTGAGTTCTCGTAAACCGATGAGACGGTGTGCTGCAACGGCGGCCCCCCAAGGTTGGGGCCGTCCATGTCGCGCAACATCCGATTGGCAACGCAAACCACTCCTGAAGAATCAAGCCCACCGCTCAGGCTCGAACCTACCGGCACATCGCTGCGCAACCGCAAACGGACAGAGTCCGTCAATAAAGAACGGATTTCCTGGCTGGCATCCTGCAGGGTGGGCGTAGCATTTGTCACGGGCCGGGAAGGCAATTCCCAAAAGCGAGAGATACTTGGCCGGTCAACACACGGCTTCAGACACGCTCCGCTGCCGGGAGCCAGGGAAAAGATCCCCTCAAAGAATGTTTGCTCAGGATGATAGTTGAGGATTCCGCGAGCCAGATAGTCCTTCACAATCGGAAGGTTGGGCCTGGCCGGGACAACACACAAGAGCGCCTTGATCTCCGAACCAAAGACAACCCCCGGCCCGAAGAACGCATGATAGAACGGCTTGACACCAAAACGGTCGCGCGCACAGAAGAGATGACGGTGGCCTGTATCCCAAATAGCAAAGGCCCACATGCCGTTGAAGCGAGACAAGCATTCGGCTCCCCACTGCTGGTACGCCGCCAGAATCACCTCCGTGTCGGTGCCTGTCCGGAACTGGTAGCCATAGCCGCTCAGTTCTTCGCGCAGCTCCAGATAGTTGTAGATCTCGCCGTTAAAGACGATCCAGCAGCGCCCATCTGCGCTGCTCATGGGCTGATGCCCAGCCTGAGAAAGATCAAGGATGGACAGACGACGAAAGCCCAAAACCAGATCGTAGCTCTCCCCAAGATGGTTCTCAAGAGATGGGAGACACAGACGGGAGTCGGTATCCCGACCACCGCAAGCGACCACGCAGCCGGTTTGTGTGTTGACCAGCAGATACCCCTCGTCGTCTGGCCCGCGGTGTCGAAGCAGGGTCGTGGCTTTCCGTACCGTTAACAGGTCAACCGGTTTGCCATCGCGGTGCCAGATGCCAAAGATACCACACATAGGCTTAACTCTCTGCTCGTCTTGCGCGGACGAAGCGGCTGCTGGTGCCACTCAACTTTGCAATTTCCTCAACAAGCAATCCAGACTCATTGAGCCATTCCTCTAATGCGGGCCAGTTCATGTGGGATGTATGGAAGTGATCCACAGCGCCATCGGGCACTTTGAGCCTGGCCAGACACGCCTTGTGACGAGCCTTGAGCCTGGCCCGTGGTGTTTTGCGCAACCCTGTCAGAAAGGCCAGCGATCGAAGGATGGCCAGCAAATGACCTTGTCGCAGCAGGGAGATGCCTTTCTGCGCCATACGGAGATACCGCATCCGCACTGTTTCCTCAGGCTGGCTCTGAACCGCTTCACCCGTCTCCCCGAACCAGATATTTACCGTCCCATCCAATTTGACGACGCGCCTCGCCTCGGCCAGCGCGCGCGTCGGCACAAGCATATGGTCAAGGGAAGTCGCGAACAACACCCGATCAAATGTGGCCCCACGGAATGGCAGATATTCGCCAATTCCCTGTACGAAAGTGAAGCGCCTGGGCTGCACTCCGCGTAAAGGATCAATTCCCACAAATTGGCCGGGAAAATCCTGCACTGCGTACGAAGGAACGTCCTGAGGTCCACAGCCCACATCCAGAACAAGCCCAGAGAGCTGACAAAAGGAGGAGAAAGCTTTCGCATCCTCACGATGACCTACGGAGAGGGACAACTCGGGAGTCTCTGTATATGAAGCTAGGCCATTGTCTTGCAGTTGCTGCCAAAGATGCCATTTCTCGACTACATCCGCATCCGGGGGTGGCACCGGGGTCAAATCAAACAGGCCATCCCGACAAGTATACGCGCGCTTGCATCGGGAACAGCAGACCACTCCCTTTTCATGCATTTCACCCAGGAGGAGTTCGCTCTGGCAGATAGGGCAGACGAGCAATTTATCCAAGATCACACTTCGCTCTCCAATCATCCGATGGGTTTTCAAGACAGGGGTTTGTCCTCCGGCCAATCCAGGCAATGGAGCACCCCCGGCTCGACCTCCTTGTAGCGCCAGCCGCTTTCCGGGCAGATCATGATACCATCCTTATCGGGATTCTGCAAACGGTGGCCGTGGCGGCTCATCCAGCCCCTCTGGCGAGCCGGCACCCCTATCATCAAGGCATAGTCCGGCACATCCCTCGTGACGACTGCGCCCGCGCCGATGAAAGCATAGCGACCGATGGTAACTCCGCAGACGATGGTGGCATTGGCACCGATCGTCGCACCCCGCCTCACGATCGTCTGCTCGTACAGGTGACGACGCGGAATCTCGGAGCGCGGATTGTTCACGTTGGTGAACACGCAAGAAGGCCCACAAAAAACATCGTCCTCCAATCTCACGCCAGCATATACAGAGACATTGTTTTGTATCTTGACATTGTTACCGATCACCACATCGTTGGCGACGAAAACGTTCTGTCCCAGAATACAGCGTGCACCGATGTGGGCACCTGGCATCACATGACAAAAGTGCCAGATCCTGGTGCCTACGCCGATTTGGCAAGGCTCATCTATAACGGCTGTCGGATGGACAAAATATCCCTTTTCGCTCATGCAAATACCTCAATGGGCAAACTGACCGGCTCGCCATTGGTGACCAGAGATCGTTGGGCGGCCTGCAATACCTTCAATACTCGCAGCCCACTCTCTCCATCGGTCAGGGGCAACTGGCGCGACTCGACCGCCGCAAGGAAAGCCTGGCATTCCAACCTTAGAGGCTCGTCATTCGGAAAAGAGACCTCTTGTCCTTCCCCCTTGACCGGAATCGGCTCTCCGTTGCGTATATCCACATGCTGATCGTAGAGGATCAGTTTCTTGGCCACGTCATCGAAGCTAGCCATTTTGCTAGAGCCGATGACCACAAGGCGCTGCTCCTTGAAGGGATGCAACCAGGAGACAAAGATATGAGCTCGTACACCATTATCAAATAACAGGTTCGTGACCGTTACATCGGCGATATTTGGCTGTACGTAGTTGCCACCACAGGCAGTCACTTGGAAAGGCATGCTGCCCATCAGCCGCAGAATGACCGCTATATCATGTGGGGCAAAACTCCAGAGGATATTCTCTTCACGTCGCACTTTCCCCAGGCTGAGACGGTTGGAGTAGATATACTGTACTTTACCTAATTCGCCATCTCGCACCATCGCCTTTAGCTTGACGATGGCTGGATGATACTCCAGCACGTGGCCTACCATCAAGATGCACTGGCGCTCCGCCGCCAACCGCACCAATTTCAGGCCTTGCTCGTAATTCAAAGCCAGAGGCTTTTCGACGAACACATCCTTGCCCGCTTCCAAGGCCTGTTTGGCTAGGTCGTAATGAGTCTCTGCTGGTGTGGCAATCGCCACCCCCAAAACTGCAGAAGCAAAGATTTGGTGCGTGTCGGCTACGATAGCGGCTTGTGGTGCCAGTTCAGATGCTGTCGCCCGCCCCACGGGTGTCACATCGCATACTGCCCTCAGCGCACCAAGCTGGTTGAAGTTGCGCACCAGGTTCCTACCCCAGTAGCCACAGCCGATAACTGCTATCTCTGACATTGCTTGCTCCTCTTCTTCGTTTGGGAGTGCTCATTACAGATGCTCTTCACAACTTCCACCAGCGGCACGCTTGGCTGCCAGCCCAATAGCTCCCTTATCCGCGTCGTATCCGGCACGCGGCGCTGCATATCCTCAAAGCCTGGCGCGTATGCCTCAGAATAGGGGATATGGCGGATCTCGGAGGCACTGCTGGTCACTTCTTTTACCAATTCAGCCAAGCGGCGGATAGTGATCTCTTCGCTGCTGCCCACGTTGTACACCTTGCCGTAAGCATCAGGGTGCTCCGCCAGTCCAATGAGCGCACGCATGACATCGCTGACATCGCAGAAACATCGCGTCTGGCTCCCATCGCCATAGACCGTGATCGGCTCGCCGCGCATTGCTTGAGACAGGAAGCGGGGCAGCACCATGCCGTATCTGCCGGTCTGCCGGGGGCCAACAGTGTTGAAGAGGCGCACGATCACCACTGGCAGGCCATGCTCGTGGAAGTAAGCCAGGCCCAAGAACTCCTCCACCATTTTGCTGGCGGCATAAGACCAGCGGCTCTTGCTGGTGGCCCCTAGAACGACATCATCCTCCTCGCGAAAGGGAACGTGGCTTCCCTTGCCATACACTTCTGAGGAGCTGGTGATCAACACTTTGGCGCGGTAGCGCAAGGCGGCGCGCAACACCGCTTCTGTTCCCGCCACATTGGCTTCGATGGTATGAACCGGGTGTTCGATGACCAACTGCACGCCCACGGCGGCGGCGAGGTGAAAGATCACATCTGCTTCCGAAGCCAAACGATCCAAGACAATCTGGTCCCTGACATCGGCGATGGCGAAGCGAAAGCCAGGTCTGCCAGGCAGGTGGGCGATGTTTTCGAATCGCCCCGTGGACAGGTCGTCAATGACAGAGACTTGATCGCCCCTGGTGAGAAGGGCTTCTGCCAGATGGCTGCCGATGAAGCCGGCCCCGCCTGTGATAAGGCATCTGAGTGACACTAAGCGGCCTCCTTCAGTTTTCCTATACCTGACCCTTTTTGAAATAAGCGCTGCCCTCCGACCTACGTCAGAACTGCAGGCCAGCCCGTACGAAAACAGTGTGTAGCCCTCCCGGAGCAGCGGCTACAACGGATAGGGCTTTTCAAGAGGGAGGCAGGAGTTATCCTGCCCGGATCCGGCGCCCGCGACCACGGGTGCGGCGCCCTCGTCGCGGATGCCTCTCCGCTGGCTCCAGTTCGTCCACCGAGATGTCCGTCCGGTTGCCCTGACTGAGGAAATCAACGAGAATCGTGACGCGCTGGCTGGGCGTAGTAGGCCCGTCGAAGATCGCATAGAGTCCCTGGAGCGGCCCGGAACGAATGCGCACGCGATCTCCCGGACGGAAGTCGTGGGTGGGCATCCCCCCGCTGCTTTCCAGTTCCCCCAATTGGTCGCGGATCAGGCTAATGGCCTCCTGGGGCATGCGCGCTGGGATTCCACCAAGGGACACCACGCGCAGCAAACCGGGCGTCCAACGGAGGAGATCGGGTGCAATCTGTAGCCAGTCAAACTGGGCGAAAAGATAGCGTGGAAAGAGCGGCTGTTGCGCGGGAGGCTTCCCCTGGCGGGGGACGGGGAGCGTCGGCAGGAAAACACACACCTGCCGAGCCTGCAGCGCATCGCGCGTCTTGAATTCGGCCCTAGGCTTCGTGTAAAGGACGAACCACTCTTCTGCGGTCTGTAGGGTATCCATTCTCCAGGACTGCTGATCGGCGAATAGTTCAGAACTGGTCGGGCACAAAGATGAGGCGTTGACGGAGCGATAATGATCAGCGTTGGAAGTATAGTCCAATGATGAAGAAATGCAAATCGGCTTTATTGGTGCGTTTCAATTCCGGCTTGTATCATAGATATGCGAGTTTGACACAGTTGACGAGATGCGTTATAGTTGCGTAACAGCTTCGATTCGTCTCTGGTGATAAGGATGATGAGCAGCCAAGAGCGCGTGATACGAGCTGCTCGCCAACGCCGCCAACAAACCCTTTTTCGGAGGCCGGTGGTGAAACGGTATAAATTGATGATTCCTGGACCTGTGGATGTCCCCGATGAAGTGCTCGAGATGATGGCTACGCCCTGTATGCCTCATTACGGCAAAGATTGGCTTCAGATTTACGATGAGACGGTTGACTATCTGAAGAGAGTTTTCCGGACAAAGAACGATTTGTTCATCATACCGGGGCCGGGCAGTGCGACGCTGGAGGCGGCGGTTAGCAGCCTTCTGGTCGAGGGAGAGAAGGCCCTCGTGCTAGTGAACGGCTTTTTCGGCCAGCGGCTTGACGTGATCGCTCGCGCCTGCGGCATCCAGACTCGCCTGGTGGAGGTGCCCTGGGGGGAGCCGATACTCCCGGAACAGGTGCAACAAGCTTTGGATGCCGATCCCGAGATCAAAGCCGTGGTGATCGTGCACCATGAAACTTCGACTGGAGTCCTGAGTCCCCTTGAGGAGATTGTCAAGGTCACTCATGCACGTGGGTTACCGGTCGTCGTGGACGCTATATCTACTATCGGGGGCATCCCCCTGCCCGTTGATGAGTGGGAAATAGAATGTTGCATCACTGTGGCCAACAAATGCCTAGAGACGCCGCCAGGCCTGGGGATGGTTTCCGTCAGCGGGCGTGCCTGGCAGATCATCGCCTCCAAAGCCGACAAGCGGTGTGGATGGTATCTCAATCTGAACGTCTGGCGAAGCTATGCCAGAGAGTGGGATTGGCACCCCTATCCGGCGACGGTGCCCACAAACATCATCGTGGCCTTGCACAAGAGCCTGGAGCAACTGCTGGAGGAGGGGCTGGAGGCGCGATATGCTCGCTACGTCGCCGCGTCTCAGATGGTGCGCGCCGGTCTGCGCGAAATGGGTTTCGAGTTTCTGGTACCTGATGCATATTCCTGTCCGCTGGTCACGGTGTTCAAGGGTAAACCCGATCTACCGGCCGATGAACTGGCTCAGTTCCTGCGCGAGGAACATGGTATCCTTGTAGCCGGCGGCATTGGCCCCCTGCAAGGCAAGATCGTGCGAGTAGGACACATGGGCAAGGCCGCCTCAGAAAGCTACAGCCAGGCTTTCCTGGCCGCTGTACGCGAATTTGTGAAGCGGAAATCCGCGCAACGTTAGACTGAAGGGCAAGAGAAATGTCGCTTCAAATTGGCATCGTGGGCTTGCCGAACGTTGGCAAGTCAACCTTGTTCAATGCCTTGACCAACGCCGGCGCGCTGGTGGCTAGTTACCCTTTCACTACCATCGAGCCGAACATTGGCGTGGTGCCGGTGCCTGATCCCCGTCTACAGGCCATCGCCGATATTATAAAGCCGGAGGAGGCGATCCCGACCACTCTGCGGGTAGTGGACATCGCTGGCTTGGTGAAGGGGGCAAGCAAGGGGGAGGGCCTCGGCAACCAGTTCCTGGGGCACATCCGTAACGTGGACGCGGTAGCGATGGTGGTCCGCTGCTTTACGGATCCCGAGGTTCCCCATGTTACACCAGAGCTTGATCCGCTCGGCGATGTGGAGACGGTTGAGGTGGAGCTTGCCTTAGCAGATTTGGCAGTGGTGGAGCGCGCCTTAGAGAGAGTTCGCGGCCAGGCGAAGGCTAACCCGCGCGAATACGCTGCCGAACTGGCCTCGTTGGAGCGTATCCAGCAGCGACTGGCGGCTGGAGGACGACTGCGTGGGCCTGGCCTTCCGCCCGAAGAAGCAGAGATAGCGCAGCGGATGCAACTCCTGACAGCCAAGCCCCAGTTGTATGTGGCTAACGTGAGCGAGGGTGACCTGCCGCATGGCGGAGCGCACGCTGCACGTCTCGCTGAGTTGGCCAACAAAGCGGGAGCAGAGGTCGTGGTGATTTGCGCCAAATTAGAAGCGGAACTGGTGGAGAGCTTGACAGCAGAGGAGGCTGTGGCCTACTTGCGAGAGTTGGGATTGGAGGGTTCGGGCCTGGGGCGACTCGTCCGGGCCGGGTATCGGCTGTTAGATTTGATCACTTTCTTCACCACCACGGGAGGCAAAATCGTGCGCGCCTGGACGTTGCGGCGCGGTGAGACAGCCCCGGCTGCTGCGGGCAAGATCCACTCCGATATGCAACGCGGCTTTATACGAGCCGAAGTGATGCACTATGAGGATTTGATACGGTTGGGATCCACCGCTGCCGCGCGCGAGCAGGGCCTGATTCGCACTGAAGGCCGGGATTATATTGTGCAAGATGGAGATATCCTCCATATCCGTTTTAGTGTTTGATCTGTTGTCGGGTTGAGATTAGCTATGCCTGCATCTCCTGTTGCATTTGCCCCCTCACGGGAGTGTAAAGGCAGCGTCTGTATGTGAGGAGGAAACCATGCCAAGTATCGCCATGCTCGATATTCTGATTGTGCTTCTGATAGTGGCAGGCACGCTAAATGGCCTCAGGATCGGCGCTGTGCGTCAATTGGCCAGCCTGATCATCTTGTACATCAGCATGATCCTCAGCACGCGATTCTATCGCCTGCTGCTCCCTTATGTCAACAGACTTCTCGAGGGAGCATCCAGCGTGATCGTGGAAGCGGTGGTGTTCGCGGTGGTCTTGCTGTTGCTGTTCATACTCTTGAGTATCCTGATCCTGGGCATGGTTATGACACAGAGGCGTCGCCGGCGAGGCAGGGGCTACAATTGGAGAGTGCGGGAGGATACAACCGCACAGTCCCTGGCCAGCGCCCTGAATCACCTGGGAGGCATTGCGGTGGGCTTTGTCACGATCGGTCTGTGGATCGGCATCGGCCTGTTGGTTTACAGGTTCCTACTCGGCTCATCCTGGATAGAGTGGGAGGCTCATCGCCAAAGGCTTGCGCGGGATTATGAGGCGTCTATCTTGGTGCGCGTCTTTATGAATTTCCTGCCCTATGTGCTCAGAACCGTCGAACCATGGCTTCCTGGCGGCCTGCCGGTGATGTTCCAGTTGGGCTAAAAGGGATGGATCGTAAGTATCTAGAGATATTGGAGTACCCCAAAATCATCGCACGCCTGGCGGAATATACCTCATTCTCCGCTGGGCGCGAATTGGCGGAGGCTCTGTCCCCTTCCTCTGATCTGGACGAGGTGAAGCGGTGCCAGCGGGAGACCACCGAGGCTAAGCGGCTGCTGGATGTGCGTCCGGATATCACCCTGGGAGGGGCGCGCGATGTGCGCTCGCTGGTGCGCAATGCGTGCCTGGGAATAGCTCTGGATCCCCTCGATTTGCTGGGAATCCGCAATACGTGTGTCAGTGCCCAGAGTTTGCGGCGAATTCTCCTCCGCCTGAAGGAGGATTTCCCGCTCCTGGCCGATATGGCCGAAGGTATCAACGAGTGCCCGCGCCTGGTCGCTGAGATCACCCGCTGCATCAGCGACCGCGGCGAAGTCGTGGATGCGGCCAGCCCGGCCTTGGGTCGCATCCGCCGCGAGATGAATATCGCGCACGACCGATTGGTGGACCGCCTGAACAGGATGATCACCTCGCCAGAGGTTTCCCGTTACCTGCAAGATGCACTGGTTACTTTGCGCAGCGGACGATACGTTATCCCCCTGCGAGCCGAGTTCAAGGGACGCATCCCCGGCCTCGTCCACGATCAATCATCCAGCGGTGCCACGCTTTTCATTGAGCCATTGGCTACCGTTGAGTTGAACAATCAATGGCGGGAACTACAATTGCAGGAGGAGCGGGAAGTAAAGCGCATTCTGCACGAGTTAAGCGCGCTAGTGGCCGAATCGGCGGAGGTGATCTCGCGCTTGGTGGAGATACTGGCCAGTCTGGATCTGGCTTTCGCCAAGGCACGTTACAGCCAGGCTATGCGAGGCATAGAACCTACTCTGATTTCTCTGGACAGGTTGGACAAAACGGCCCGAAGTGAAACTGCCACCGAGCAGCCTTCCGCCATACCACCAGGAGTCTGTATTTGGCTGCGCCAGGCACGCCATCCTTTGCTACCAGCAGAGACGG
>Ga0129297_10001695_pt1 | contig 11242 bp, 9 predicted proteins | sample I18A1metaG_FD_94708 | JGI IMG/M metagenome (GOLD analysis project Ga0129297, IMG submission 94708) | Lake sediment bacterial and archeal communities from Gulf of Boni, Indonesia to study Microbial Dark Matter (Phase II) - ​I18A1 metaG | ecosystem: Environmental > Aquatic > Freshwater > Lake >... | reverse complement strand
TTCAGAAGACTTTGCTGATGTACTAGAGGAACTACTGCTTGGATGCCAAAGCGAGAAACTCGGAAGAATGTACTTTGATCTGATTCGAACAATCTCTTTGACAGAAATTGAAGACTTTGTACAACGCCCAGAAAAAATGAAGGAACTCTTGCGAAGGAAGGCCCCTGAACCGCTGGTAAGCCCTCTTTACGGACTAATGAAACAGCCCGCCTACGTTCATGAAATTATCAAATTGGTCAGCTCATACGATGATGTTTGGTTGTATCAGATGTTCCCTGAGTTATTCCTCTTGCTGAAAGGCGACGAAATCAAAACGATCGAACAGGCCCGAAAGTTAGAGAGAATAATAGACGCTTTGTCACTATGTGTTGATGGATGCCCTAATTGTATGCTTTTAGACAGGTGTTCATATGGACCAATTTCAAGTCGTTTCTACTTGAGCAGAAGACTCGTGGAGCATATGTATGAAACGCTTGTTAAGAAAGCAACTCTTCAGCTAAGCGAGCTCGCGGACAAGGATTCTATGGTAAGGATAGATAGAATCAAGTCAACATACGGCGTTTTATATGCCAGGTGTTCGAAGAAAGATTTTCAATTATCTATGGGCATTCTAAACAAGATTCTTGCGAGAGCCGAAGGAAAGTGCTTTCTTACGCACGTTCATGTCGAACCCGACGAATACTTGTTCAAGGCTGTGTTTGAAGGAGGGAAAGCATAATGGTACTAATTACTGATCGAATACCTTTATTTGACTTCTACCTCTTTGTCCAAGAGTACCTGTATGCCGATTCTAATGTTCCTAAAGTGTACATAATTTCGCCACTCGTGAAAAGCCTAAACTACTATGTCAAAGCCTCAGGGCTATTCACATCGATTTTTGGAGAAACCTTGCCGGATCAACTCAGGACAGAACATCTAGTCGAGATGCTTCTAAGAAAGAATGCATCCTCTGATATTAGGATTGTAACTAGATTGCCGACAGAGAGAAAGTATGAGAGACTCTTCGACGTGATCAATGAACTTGAATTCTTGATAAGTTTGGTTGAACGAGGGGTTAGAGTATACTTTTTTGAACATCACAAGAAGTATCTCCTCACGAATTTCGGCGTAGTAACCGGATCCGCGAACTACACCCCATCAGGGAGATATCTTACTCCCGAAAGCACTTTCTTTTTTGATGCTGGAGACCCAACTTACAAAGAATGCCAAGAGGATATAGACGCGCTCATCAAAAAGGCAGACTTTAAAGGCGAAAAAACTATGGCTTTCCTCCAGGAAAATCTCAGAGAATTTAAGGAAAGGGTTGGCAAAGCTTAGCCTTCAAGTTTCATGGCCAATTAGATTGCCACTAGCCCCAGCCCAGCAATTCCAAATATCACATTTAAAGAGATGTAGTATACTCACAGCAGATAAGAGATTAATGCAAGAATTACACTTTGACAATTCGAATAAAGGCTTTGAAACATGAAATCCTTTGAAGAAATATGGAAAATATTGACGGAATATGCTAAAAGCAACTCTTCAATTGAGACACTCGTAAGAAGATACACCAATCAAATTGAAGGAGTAAATGCGGAGAAGATAGTTATCAAGTCCCTGGCTCCACGGGCAAGCAAGAAAAGAACCCTGTCCAAGAGCGATTTTCGACAAACTTGGAATATGTTAGTTAGCAAAGGGTCATTAGTTCTTAGTGATATTGATCCTAGGTTAAGAGGCAAACGTGCAATAATATTCGCGTTCCTGTCAAAGGTTAAGGGTATAACCCACTCAACTAAACCTCTAACACTGCGGTTGAATTCAGATAGCTAAACGGGTCCAGAAGAACTTCTATAATTGTGAGAAACCCGTAATTGCTACCGATACAATGTCAACACTCGAAGCTTCTGAAAGAGAAGCTGTCATAGGAGCAGTCCAATTTTGAAGAGGTGAAGAGGTGAAAAAATGGTTCTCTATTTTGCCTATGGCTCTAATATGAATCAAAAAGATTTGAATGAATATTGTATAAAACATCATAGACCCTTAATTGATTTAGCATCCAAATCTCCAAAGGTATGCGTTCTTGGAGATTTTAGATTGGATTTTAATTACTATTCCCCAAGTAGAGGAGGAGGTACGGCTAATATAGAACATGCTCCAGCAGAACATGTTGAAGGGGTTTTATTTGACATTAATGATGTTGATAAAGAAACTATTGATGCAAAAGAAGGCGCTCCTTCTTGTTATCGTGAAATACTTGTCTCGGTAATATCAAGAGATGGTACCAAAATTGAAAATGTGATAACGTATACAGTATGTGAAAACAAAAAAAGAGAATTTACGCCTCCTACAAGAGAGTATAAGCAGATTATCATAGATGGCGCAAGGGCTTTTGGTTTATCGGAAGAGTGGATTGAAAAATTAGAAAAGATCCCTAGCAGAAATTGAATAAAACTTTGAGGATCAGGCTCAGTAAAGTAAAAGCCCCTACGTGTGCAGGAATATGTTTGAGGAAGAGTAAATGATGTGCGATAGGGAAAACTCTGCTTGCGAGAAGATCCATCGCATCCTTGAGGAGCTCCATGAGCATTCAAGCCCAGAGTCAACTCTTCCGCGCAACGGTCTATACTTCTTCTATGAGGATGGAGAGATCTGCGCTCATACTGGAAAACCGAGAATCGTGAGAGTTGGGAATCATCCTCGATCTCAAGACCGCTTGATAACCAGGCTTAGAGAACACTATGGGGAAATAGACTATCCAGAGAAGAAGAACGGCAGCGTCTTCAGAAGGCTATTGGGAGGCGCTATCCTCAGAAGAAGGAACCCAAACCATCCATGCCTTCTACCAAGCCCAGGAGAAGGCCACTGGGAAAAACAAGGCGGAAGAACGTGCGAACTCTGCAGACCTTTAGAGAACGAGGTGACTGAGCTTCTCAAGACTGATTTCCGGTTCAGATGTATCGAGATCATACCTATGAACCAGAGGAACGAGATGGAGAGGAAGCTCATAGCAACCCTCGCAAGATGCCATGAATGCGGTCCCTCCGAAACTTGGCTAGGCCGTTGGACGTACAGCGAGAAGGTTCAGCGGTCAGGAATGTGGAACTCTGAATATGTAGACGACGCGTACGAGATGACCATGTCAGATCTAGAAGAAATGGAGAAGGCTGTGAAGAAGTTGAGCGCCTCATCAGCGACTTGATCTCTTTGGGCTCTTGGATTGACTTGGGGTCCTTGAAGACAGGCCAACGTTCCCACTCCTATTTGCTTCATGGGCACTGTTGACTCAACTATGTGAGCGGATTTGATCTGTCTGAACTATCTTGCCGGTTCTCAGATCTTTGAAAAGCAGCTTTCGCTTCTTTCGGACGCTCAGTAGAGGCACAGCGCCAGCCGCCTCCGCTAGACTCAGAAGCTCTTGCCTTCTTCTCGTCCCTAGAGCAGACTTCTCCGTCTTGCATTCAACGAGAATTGACTGTCCGCGCCTAAGACACACCAGATCAATAGGCTTCGACTGAGCGGCCCTGATTACGACAAACCCATTCTTCCTAAAGAAGTCTCGAACTCGATATTCAAAGCGTCGTCCTTTCACATATCCGCTCATTGTGTGACCCTCTGACTTCAGAACCGCTAGACCCTGATCAGCTTGGCTTCAACTCCATATCTGTCACAGAAGCCACGTACTCGATGTTCAATCTTCTTTGCTACTAGCATTGCGCGGATTCTTCTTGGCACCAATCCCTTTTCGGCCGCAAGGAGGTACTTGTACTTTAACGCTTGCATGAAGCCTACTGGGTCATAAGCTTCTGTTTCGACTTCGACTACGACGAATCTTCCTAATGTGTCCTTGAGTATCAGATCCGCTCTATCATTCGTGGGAAAGAGATACTCGGTACACAAATGTTTCAGCTTTTCACCAAGTATACGAGGTTTTGTTCTAATAAACTCCTTTAGCTTCTTGTGCTCTGTGCTTTCTTCAGAATGGCTATACCGTCGCCAGCGCCACTTAACCTCATGAGCGCGCGTTTTCTCTAAGCCTTTGGAAACTTCGAGATAGCTTTCCATAGTAGCCCGTTCTCTACTTTCCGATAAGCGTGCATGTTTCTGAATATGAGAGACTATCCATTTCTTGGAATATGCGTCCGTTACCTCATGAATGGTGTCTTGCCGACCGGGCGGTACAAGACTTCGATACAATTTTGGATGCTCTGTCAAGTCGATTTCCTGAAAATTCTTCAAGTAGACTGCTTTCTTTCGCTTGAAGTATTCCCAACCATATCGTCCGATAGGGTCCTTTTCGTAGTGATAGATTCCATCCTTCGCAAACCCGATTCCCACAATCTTCTTCGCGAGGTATATGGCCATGATATCTCCTCGATCAACTGTCAGGAAATCGTTCATTTGCCTCTTTACGTTTGAACTCGCCTTGATTTGATCGAGTGACCTTAGCTTGCTTAAGTCACCGACTTCTCGATATCCCATTGCTACGACATTCTTCTGCTTGAAATATCTCCAAAAGACGCGGCTTCGAGTGTGACCTGCAGTGAATTTCCATATTTTTGGCAGGGCTTTTTCCAAATAGACTGCACCTCAATTATCCGATACTCTGCTCCTCGGCGTAAGTTTTGCGTATAGGATCGCAAGCATTCTCTTTCGGTCGTCTGGCTACAAATGAAAGCGTATTAGTTCGTAGAGCGCACACACGAAATTCTCATTCTCTCATATTACGAGGAGGGAATCCGTAATCTGGTGATCAGGGGTCACACATTAAGATTTTCTTTAACATTGTTTCTATGAACAATCTCTGTTCTGAAGTGAGGCTAGCGACCCGAGTATGGTCGTCACTTGAAAAACGACCGTGACTACTGACGAAAGAGTTGCAGCGCCCATTGAACGAAACAAAAACCCTTCAACGAAACTTTCATCAGATCCGAAATTCTAACTAGATGTATGACTTAGAAGGTTTGTAATTAATGGCACCTTCTACGGAGATCGAAGCTGAAAGATTCGTCAGGAATCTAGGTGAGATTCAAAGGGAGAAATGGGAAAATGTAGATGATTTACGAGGTGCGATTGAACGCCTACTCAAGATATGGTATGATCCTTGCCACATACTGATTGAACTCCTCCAAAACGCGGATGATGAAGGAAAAGAAGGGACCCCCAATGATTGTGAATTCATCCTAAATGAGGATGGTTTGATATTCCGACATCACGGATACCCGTTCGAAGAAAAGCACGTTGAGACTATTTCGAAGATAAATAAGACCACAAAGAAGCCGGGAAGTCATATCGGGTACATGGGTATCGGATTCAAATCGGTCTTTAAACTTACCGATAGTCCCTACATTTTCTGCGAACCTTTCAGATTTCGTTTTTCTCGCGAAGACGTGATAGTTCCTAGATGGGTTGAAAAAGCGGAAGTACCCGAGCCTGTTGGGCATTACCTAGACCCCAGTTGGACAACATTTTACCTCCCTTTTGCCAAAGGACAGCAGAAAATTGAAGTTAGGACGATATTAATGGCAATGGACCCTGTTGTGCTAATTTTCTTGAATAAGACGAGATCAATTACTGTTAGGACGGACGAAGAGGTAGTCTGTCTTACAAAAGAGAACATATCTACTCAGAGCGGAGATAGCAAGTATATACTCGTAGTTCATGAAGTGCGCAACGGAGAGAAGAAGTCTCATAATTTCTTGGTGTACGAGAGGAAGGAACCTGTAGATCCTTTGGCGCGTGACGACAGGGAAGCGAAAGAATGTAAAAAAGCAGAACTTGAGGAAGTGAATATCACACTGGCCTTCCCCTTAGACAGTCAAGGGGACTTTGAGACCAAAAAGAGACCACTTTACACTTTTCTACCAACCCGCTATAACCCATGCTTAAGATTCGTTGTAAGCTCAGACTTCATCCTCGACTCAGCTCGAGGAGAACCGATGTGGTCTTCGGCTTGGAATATATGGCTACTCAAATCTGTCGCGAAGATCCTGACGATAATCGTAGAGGATTTGAAGAAAGAGAAGCGGTGGAGAGAAAAAATCTACAAAATTCTCCCTCGGAAATCAGAGACCGTCGACCCAATCCGAGAATACGTAACGAAGCCGTTGCTTAGTCGTTGCTCAGACTCATCCGTGGTATTGACGCGCGATGAAGAATGGGCTAAGCCTGCTCAGTGTGTAATTGCAGACGAGACCCTTCAGGATCTAGTCCAGCCAGAGAAACTCGGCTATCAGTTCTATGTTAATCCTCGAGTAGAAGCTAAAGAGTTTCTAGTCGAGGAGCTTAACGTGTACGAGATTAAAGCCGATCAAGAAAGAAAAATCATATTCCATTTACTAGAAGACAGATCGTATCTAGCTCAGCGGGATACAATGTGGTTCCTTGAGTTTTATGAATTCCTGTACGAGAGGTTTATTGGAAATAAGGCTTGGAAAATAAATCCGTGGGAACTCGATGAGTTGTTGAACAAGTTTAAAGAAGTGCCCTTGATCAAGACCTTACGAGGTTTGGCAAAACCTGATGAGGCGATTCTACCTCCTACTATAAAGGAAGAACTTGCGCGTATTCCAAGTTTGCCTTACCTAGACGTTGTTGAACCAGCCCTCTTAACTGACAAGACGGCCAAGCTTTTTGAGAAATTTGGCCTTCAAGAGTTCAAAGATGACACGGTGGTTTCATCGATTCTCACAAAATGCTCTGAAAACAGATGGATAGATTGGTCGGATCAAGTTAGATGGGAAACGTTAAGTTACGTCAAAGAATGGGTATTGGCAAGAGAAGGGGACATTTCAGCTTCCATTATGCGCAAGCTGCCGAACATCCTAGTTCCATTAAGGGGAGGCGGATGGGACGGGGCGATCAATTGCTACTTCGCAGATAAGCGACTAGAAGAACTCATCCCAAATATTCGTGTGGTTGACGATTATCTGACCAGAGATAGTGAGTGGGTTAGATTCCTAGAGCTGGCTGAAGTGAAGAAGTATCCGCGGGTCATACATTTTGCGGAAAAGAGGCCTATTCACGAAATGCCTGGTCCCGTATCTAGAGACGACTGGCTACAATACATAATCTATTCGCCCCTTTATGAAGTTCGAAGAATCTATTCTAAAGAAGAAAGCATAAGCGACGTCAAACTCCTTGACGGCTTCGATGAGGCCATACGTACGCGCGATGAGGCGAGACTAAAGAGCTATCTCGAGCACCTGTGTTTACATTGGGACGAATACTATTCAAAGCATTTAACTAGCTGCTATGGTTGGGTGACCTCTTCTGGATACTACCACTCGGAATCCGGATGGTCCTACTTTCTGTATCAGCTAAAGGATAGAGCTTGGTTACCTACCAATGAAGGTCTGAAAAAGCCCAAAGAATCCTCTCTACCTTTGAAAGATCTGAAGAAAGTCTTCGGTTCTCTTATCCCTTATGCTTTACTACCAGAAGAACTGCTCGATAAATCGCTAAATTTTGCCAAAACGATCGGAATCAATACTAGTGCGGAAAAGAACAGGCTAATATTCGCGCTGAACCGTGCAAAATTGTTCAGGGTAGACAATGAGCTCAAAAAGTCTCTTGAAAAAATTTACACGCATTTAGTTTTGTTCTCCGAGGGGGAGAAGTTTGATGAAATAGAGCTTCTATGCGAAGATGGGAAGTTTGGAAAAACATCCGACATCTATTGGAATGATGCGCCCGAAGTCGGACAGTGCCTATCACAACCCCCGTCTTTCGTGTGGGTGCCACAACTCGGGCGGCCTCAACTTGTAAGTCTGTTCAAGGCACTCGGGATCAGAAAGTTATCGGAATCGATTGACATACAAAAAGAGCCTATCAGTTCAAAGGATGTGATCTGTAGAGATACAGAACTTGAAAGGATGATACAGGAAAAGCTGACCTACTTTCATAGCATCCTTCTGGACGCCAGAATGGAGAACCCTCAGCAGATTATCGAGTCATTGAAGAGCTTAAGGGTCATTAGGGTCAAAGTTCTACGTTACACTGCTAGGCTAGGGCAAGAATCAGCCCTGATGGAAAAGTCAGTTCTTTACGACCGCTCAGAAAACACCCTTTATCTTCGAGAACAAGCTGAGTCGTCTGATATAGCCCTCGAGTTTGTAAGAACGTTCTCCATACCTCCAGCTTACGCATTGCATATAGGGCTAGTCAGCGAACAAGTGGAATACAAATCCATCGAATCGCAACTCACAAAGTTCGGCATTCGAATCGTCGAGTACCCCAAGGCGCTGGAGGAGGCTCAAGAAGTACGGCCTGAGCCGGAAATCAAAGAACAAGAGGAAAGAAAGGGGGAACAATTCGGCAGGCCACAAGTTATTGATAAGAGAACGTTTGAAACGCGAGAGTCCCTTGAACGTGCCGCAGAGGACATCTTTGCGAAAGAGCGCCAACCGCTGGATTTAGGTGACCTAGGCAAACCTCCTCCAGATGTAAAGACAGACCGCACGGTTGTGTCTCCACCAAAACTGATGGTATATGAATCAAAGAAAATCTATGCGAGCCTTAACCTTCAGTCAAAACAAGTGAGTGACCTCACACTGCTGATTACTCCTAACATGCCCGAACCCGCTATTGAGAAGATAAAGGCATTTGCCCTTCTTCTAAGAAAAATTGTAGCGTGTATGGGAGCTAGTCCTGATAGGGTTATGATTATCGTCACGGACGAAAAAACCGAAGCAAGAGATCTGTCTCCCGAATACCCCGGCCGGATAGGCTTTAACGCCATACTGATCGAAAGGTCACCTATATTCTGGATGGTCGTGGCTGCGAGAGAGCTAGCAGGGTTACGTTACAAAGAACACTATCCCCACGTAAAGGCTATGAGCCAGCTCATCGAGAAGGGTCTTGAACATTTGCACGAAATCGATCCAGATTTCATTAACCGCATAAAGCCAATTGGCAACAAGAAAAGCGTATCTGCGCCTAAATAGGTGCGAACACCCGCAGGTCCGCTCCTTCTTAGAAGCAAATACCTTAAGGCAACTGTGCAGCCACTTGGCTTTTGTCAGAGGCGAAGAAGCTCCGCTCAATCTCCGCTTGCTAAGGCTTCATCAGAGCCCCTTTCCTTCTCTTCAGGCTCTCAGTCAGTTTTGTTGATGAACGAAAAGCCTTACTCAACTCTCTTGCGGTCCTATAGCCTTCTATTCCATATGTTCTGCCGAACTCTTCTATCAACATCGGCACGTTCTGTTTCACGAATTTCTAGTTGACAGTAGAGGGTTCCTTTCAACTATACCATGTAGGAAAACGTCTACGAGCAGCATAAATGTGTTCGACTTGGATAATAAGCGGCATTCGCTGTCTATCAGCTTGTTGATCTCGCCTTTGGTGTAGCCCGTCCTCGCGCGAACTCTGTTCGATCTGCTTTTTATAGCTTACCTGCTGAAACTCTTATCGTTAGGATTCTTGTCTCTGTGAACTCAATTATTCGATAATCCCTAAGATGTTGCCCGGCAATATATTATTCCGAGACATTCCGGAATAATGAGGCATAATTTCAAATTCAATCGGACGCAGCAAGAATGGACGCACAGAAATCATAGTTCAAATTCAGTCGGACACAGGCGAGACACTGTTTGCGCCTGTTCACAGTCTAATGTATATATGATGGAGACCGATTATTGTCGAGAGAAACATTGGCTCTGGTTAGAGTCGCCCTTGGTTCCGTCAGACCGCTTGATTTTCTCAAAACCAAGCTTCAGTCTTCACTCGGTGCTATCTGCGACGAAGTACTAATGTCGGTCTGGCAAAACAATGTTCGGGTAGAGATTCTCACAATCCCCTCGAATAAATTCGGGCAAGATGTTCGTGTTCTTATAGACGATAAGCCGAGAAGCAGGAGGGACCGCAGTTTCTTCTACAAGCTTCTGGTTAAACGGCATAATCTACGACTTCTCTTTCAGAATTCCCATATCCTTGTGTTTCTGGCCTTAACAGGTAGGATCCAAGATCTGATGATCAAATACGCAGGATGGGAGTCCTTCCTCAGAGCAGTGCATCGAGTTGTCTTCGGAGTTTTCGTTATAGGAGATAATGAAATACTGTATTACGGGATGCCGCCATCCGCGTGCTTAGTTTCAGGACCAAAAGTCGAGTATGAATGGATGCCAAGCGGCTCTCTTACCAATTCTGTTGCTGAAGTCGTATTGAGTAGCATAGGTGAGATTTGCCATGTCTAGTCAGAAGATTGGACACCAGGAGTTCGTCGAAATAACTAAAAGGATATTGACGAGAAAATGCCTTGCTTATGCGGAGGACTATCCTGTTAGTAGCTGGATGGATAGGTACACTCGCCCAGATCTCTTCATAGTGCAACACTCATCCATGGGGAAAGAGCGCGTGAAAGGCAAACAGTCTTGGGTAGGATCCTATGACAGATACTTCATAATAGAGTGCAAAGTCACGCTACAAGATATACCAAATGCTGCCTTCCAACTATTGATGGCATTGGTATCTATACGAAGTCTACAAGGGCTCGATTTCCAACATGGCGGGCTCAGTCCTGTTTTGGCAATTCCTACCAAACTGAGAGATTTGGCAGAAAAACGAGAGCTTCTCGGAGAGATTCAGGATATTTTCCGGGAACTCAATTTCGGATTGGTTGCCGTCGACGCGAGAAGAAAATCACTTGAATGGGTTCTTACACCTTCTTCCTTTTCTGCTTGAAGTCAGCTAGTTGACTGTTATATTATGGAAAGGTCCGACCGTGTGCCCACAAAATGATGTAGATATCTGAATCACACTCGCAAGTTCATTGAGATCTTCTGACATAGATAGAAAGTGGCTAGAAGAAATAATCGACACTCAAATAGATAAATTTGAAAACGCTCTAGAGAAAATGTGGGAAGCTAGAAGACTGCTTTCCGATCTGAAATCACATTCCGCTGAATCCTTTTATGTTTAAATCCAGCGAACTAGAGATCATGCATGACGATGAAGAGTCTGGCTTACTGGCATGCGTTTGCTATCATCCAACAGAGTGAGCGAACTTTACTATTCACGAGAACCTGTAGAACTTGCGGCTAGGTAGTTGACCGTGTTTTTCTCTTGGTGATTATGGCTTTGTCTTGGTCCAGACCATGCCACTTTACCTCGTAGCCTAAGGCTTCAAGCATTTGGTTGGGTGCTTCTATGCCTATGTTTTGCATGAGCTCCGTCACTGTCGAGAGGCTTGCTTCTCCAAGTTGGCTTAGTCTCCTGTCGATATCATCTAGCTTCTTTTCAGAGACTAAGACGTCGCCGGTCAGCCTAT
>Ga0129297_10001694_pt1 | contig 11247 bp, 4 predicted proteins | sample I18A1metaG_FD_94708 | JGI IMG/M metagenome (GOLD analysis project Ga0129297, IMG submission 94708) | Lake sediment bacterial and archeal communities from Gulf of Boni, Indonesia to study Microbial Dark Matter (Phase II) - ​I18A1 metaG | ecosystem: Environmental > Aquatic > Freshwater > Lake >... | reverse complement strand
GCCCTGGTTGAAGAGGTCGACGGACGCAGTGCCAGCCCTGTTGAAACCTCGGCCATGTAGCGGCAGGCCGGACGGAGACGTAGAAGCCGACGGCCCGCGTCTGACCGGCGCTGCTGGCCTTGTCCCGGGGTCGCCGCGATACGTTACTGTCGTCCCTGGCCGGCTGGTTAGGGTCGGGGCGTCAGCAACCGGACCGTTCAACGGCGCAGGCCCGTTCGGAGCCGCTTGTGACCCTGGGCGCTATGGATGGTATCTGCACTATCGATCCTCCGGAAGTGCTTATATACGTTGGACGACAGGATTTTGGACCGTCGGCGGCCTGTCGAACGATAAGATCGTTTCCCATGACCCTCGTGCAACCGGACCCAACTCCTTCTGACGCTCAAATGGTGGATCTTTTCGCGGGGCCAGGCGGATTGGATGTCGCTGCACGCTGGCTGGGGTTATCCGTGGCCGGTATTGAATGGGACGAGAACGCCTGCATGACCAGACGAACCGCCGGGTTGGAAACCGTTCAAGGTGATGTACGAGAGCACGGTCCGGCCGAGTTCCCTCATGCAACGATCCTCGCCGGAGGGCCTCCGTGTCAGACCTACACTGTGGCCGGAGCAGGCGCCGGTCGGAAGGCATTGGACCAGGTCTTATCTTTCATTGCGCGCATGGCCGATGGGGACGACATCACTACCGAGCTCGCCGCGTTGGACGATGAACGTACGGGACTGGTGCTGCAGCCACTGCGATGGGCCCTGGAAGCCCATCACGCAGGGAACAGCTACGAGGTGATCGTCTTAGAGCAAGTACCGGCGGTCCTGCCCGTGTGGGAGGCCATGGCGAGTGTCCTGGAACCACTGGGTTATGAGACTGTCACGGGCGTACTCCACGCAGAAGAGTACGGGGTTCCGCAGACTCGCCGCCGCGCGATCCTGATCGCGAATCGGTACCGCAGGCCCGTTCTTCCCGCTCCGACTCATCGAAAATTTAACAGAAAAGCGGTGAAGGAGTCTGCCGACCAACCTGCGCTGCTGCCCTGCCGGAGCATCGGTGAAGCTCTGGGCCGGGCCGAGCCATTCGTGCTGGTCTCCAACTATGGAACCGGCGGTGATCCCAAGGCGCGCGGTCGGCGCACCTCCAGGGAGCCGGCTTTCACAGTTACCGGGAAGGTCTCCCGGAACCGCTTGTTTTCCGATGTCGGCGAACTCGATCGTCTTAGTGTGTCAGAGGCAGGTCGGCTCCAGACATTCCCCGCAGACTACCCCTGGTCCGGCAAAGACATCTCCCAACAGGTTGGTAACGCCATTCCGCCCCGTCTCGCGGCTCACGTTCTCGCCGCAGCACTCGGTCGAGAACTCCCCGAGGATTTCCTTGACTCTGTGACGAGAACTCGATGGATGAACTTCGAGGGGGCCATAGCTGCATCGCAACTCACCGAGGCTGCCTACGAGGGGGCGATGGTGTGAACCAGACGTTAGTGAACAGCGGCTTGATTGGGTAGACCCCAATCCCGTACCGGCGCCCTGGGGTTAGCGGCCAAAATGTGTGTACGTCATTGGCGTGGTTGCCAGTGTTCATGCGGGTTGTAGGGGCGTCCACATGCTTTGAAAGCAGGGCGCCCATGGGGCTTCCGAACGTACCTTCAGGCGCCGGAGTGCGTGGTGCTGGAACGTGGTCCCGCAGGCACCGGTGACCGGGGAAATCCATCCGGTGGTCATGCGGCACTGGCAACCCCGGCGGAAGGAACCGAAGGCCCAGCAGGAAACCCCCGGCCCTGTCCTCTACGACACAGCCTTCAGCCCCGAAGACGGCAACGGAATCCAGCAAGGCTGGGGCGGACGAAGGCAATGACACGCCCAAGCCGTACACACATTTTGGCCGCTAACCCGCGCCCTGTCCCCGCTGTCATGCCAGTACCAGGGAATACCCGCTCCGTGCCGACTTCCTCGTCACCTGGAGACACGCCCCGGTTTTTTGTGGCGGCTGCTTCTATCGTTTCTGTCCCATCGACAGCGAACTGCCGCAGCTCGACCAAGAGTGGTCGACGAGCAGGTCCTCCGTATCGGCGAGCACTGATGCGCCACACCCAGCGCGTTTGGCTGGCTATGCGCACGTAGGCTCGCTGTCCTCGCTAGGATCTAGGAGTCTACTTGGGGAAGGAAATCAGCAGTGACGCACGATTTTTTTTGGAGCGAGCCAGATCAAGTGCTCCTGGATTTCCTGGAGACGTGGCGCTCGGTGGTCCCGCGGATATACCGAGAAGATCCGAAGCTGCTCGAGGAGCATGTGGGGCAGGAGAACTCGTTCCGCACGAGTGGCTACTCTCGCCGCCAAGTCACAGAACTGGTTCAGAACGCGGCCGATGCAATTCTCAGATCGGGAAGAACAGGACGAATTGAGCTCATCCTCACTGAACGCTACCTCTATTGCGCGAACGACGGTGAGGAGTTCAAACAGGCGGGAATCGATGCGATCACGCATGCCTACCTTAGCGACAAGAGGGGCGAAGAGATCGGTCGTTATGGCCTTGGCTTTAAGTCGGTCCTCGCCGTAACCGACAACCCGCAGGTCTTCAGTCGTTCGGTCAGCTTTCAATTCGGGGCACCGGAGGCTCGTGCAGTCCTGATCGGGGTCGGCGCGAATGGGAACGATCTCCCGGTACTGCGCCTACCAACCGTCCTAGACGTTAACGAGGCAATCGACGACGATGTCACGTTGCGGGAACTAACGAAATGGGCGAGCACGGTCGTGAGACTTCCTCTCCAACAAGACGTAGAGCTGGAGGAACAGCTACTCGGCTTCCAGACGCAGTTCCTCATTTTCACTCCTCACGTAGAGAAACTGACGATGACCATACGCCGAAATGGTGCTCATCACGAGGTCGAGCACTCGTGCCGATCAATTGGACATTCGTCATACGAGCTGCAAGGCCCCCGGCTCGCTACCCAAAAGTGGGCGATCTTCAAGAGAGAACACCAACCCTCGCTAGCCGCACGACAAGAGGTGGATGACGCGATTGCCCGGAAGTCGATCCTGGTCACCTGTGCCGTGCCTCTAGATGCCCCGAACAAAGAAGGTGAATTCTGGGCCAACTTCCCGCTATCTGACCGAACTTCCGCCGTCGGTATCTTCAACGCACCCTGGGCCCTAAGCGAAGACCGAAGCCACATTCTGACCGAAAAGAAGTACAACGCCGAGATCTTCGACACCCTTGCTCAGCTGTTCGTGGATTTCTTGCCGAACCTTCGAACAATGGAGCAACCCGCGCGGCATCTCCGATATCTACCCAGCCGGCCTCAGGAGTACCACTCCCTGGCCGACAAAGCCTTGATCTCGCACATCCACCGCAAGGCATCGGAAGCGGCCTTGATCCCCGACGCTAACGGGCAGCTACGCCATGGATGCGACATCATTGCTCTCCATTACGGGGTCGTCCTGCCTGAGAGTGCCATGGCCGTGTGGGCTGCTGCTCCACATACACCCGACAACGTACCTCACCTGTCGTGTTACCAAGACGATAAGAGCGGAACTATCAGGGTTCGCTTACGAGAATTGCATCGAAGGGCGTTCGCCGACGCCGGAGCCCTCCTGCAACGAGATTTGCCTCCGTCGAGGAACGAACTTCACCCCTCAACGTGGTTGGACATGCTTGGCGATGTTGACGAACTCAGGTACTCACGCGCAGCCCTCGCTCTAATTCCCAGCATCGAGGTGGAGAAGGCGCGCGTGAGCTTTTCGGCAGCCCGCATCGTTCCCACTGACAGGGGCCGAAGAGTCGCCCTGAACGAGTATGCGAACGTCTACCTTCCCCCCGATGGCGGACCGGAACTACCCGGCTATGAGCTAGTCGCTAGCGAAATTGCCAAGAACAGCTCCTTCCGCAGGATTCTCGAGAATTTCGGGTTCAAGGTGCTCGATGCCGAGGTCGTCTTTACCTCGATGCTCTCAGGCTTGGGGCCACGTTCCGCGGATTGTCAGTGGGAGGACCTTTGGGACCAAGCACTCAACCTCGAACCACGCCGCTTGGCTCTCATCCTCAAAAGCTGGAGACAAGAGGGCAATATCGTCAAAGTCATTACTCAGGCCTCGACGTGGCGTGATTCTGAGGAGGTTTTCGCTTTTCAGAACCCGGTAGTGGACATCCCTTGGCCGGATCGCGTGTTACTACCTAACTTCCTTACCAAGGAGCTTGTTGAGGTCCTAAACGTTGTCACCGGATTCTCACCCCGGTACCCCATCATCGAGGAGGCCGAGTTCTCGCTCTACCGGGCTTGGGCAGTCAAAAAGGCTTGGGAGGCAGGCGCCGCGGACCAAACTTCATCACAGGAAGACTGGTACTTCGCGGAGGAACGAGGGGGCGGCCCCATAGGACTTCTCAGAGACTTATCCCAAGTAAGCCCTCAACCAACCGATAACGTGGTGCAGTTGACTGCTGCCTTGCTTAGGACCAATACGTCCCGAGAGTGGAATCTCCACAGTCCTGACGGGTCCGAGAGCTTCCTGGTCCCGGCGCCGCATCTCTGGGCGGTTATGACCTGGGGCCTGGCAGACACCTCCTTCGGGGTTGTCCTTCCAGCCTCGCGCGTGGTGTCTCCCCTTCTGCAGCAGTATCTTCCTTGGGTACCGCTGCCCAAGGATTCGCACTTCGGCATCCTGCCGTTGCCTGCGTCGATCGAGGAGATCGATCCCGAAATTCTCGTCGAGGGCATGAAAGCAGGTCGGGGCATGCGGGCCACGGCTGCAGTGACCAGCTCCCTTGTGAGCTTCCTGTCCAAAGCTCTTCCGAGGATGCGTGACGAACAACGTTGGGCGAGCGAGGTTCCAGCGGTCGTGGGTAATGAGATCGCTCTCGTCCGTGCAGGGCAGATCTTTATCGCCTCGCAAGAGGCGCAGGTCCACGTCCTAAAACGATCAAAGAATCCTTACCTCTTCGTCGAGGACGAGACTGTCCGAAACGTCCTCTTCGAACATGCTGACTTCCAAGACGCCGCGAGCGCCATTCAATTCGAGTTGATTCCCCAACACCCTACCGAGCCTGTGCTGCTCACAGACTGCATTCCGACCGTATATCGTCTTCTTGACCGCAAGGATCGACGGCTTACCATTACGGAATGCTCCGGAATCGTGGCTCGTCAGTTGACGCCGGCTGGTACCCAGGAGCAGGTCCTGACGCGGGCGTTCCACGACGGGACGGTATATGTAACCAGTGATCCTTCCGCGAGGAAGAATGCTCACGACCTGCTTGCCTGGATCAATCAGGAAGTCGGCCTGGGGTTGAGTGCCGCGGACGTTCAGAATGCTGTACAAGCGCTCTTCGCCGCTGATCTAGACGAGCTGAGGCAGCGGTCTCGTGCCGCATCCTCCAACGTTGACCGCTTGAAAGTGCTGGTTTCGCCGGATCAGCTGAATGCGAAACTTCCTCCTGGTCTTTCGAAGACACTCAGGGCGATGGGAACCCCTGTGCAGGACGGAGATATGGCCGCGCTGTTCCTCGATTCCTTCGGGACCGACTCGTTGAGTCTCCTGACAGATGAGATGAGGGCTCTCGGGTTGACGCCACCTGACAAGTGGGGAGGTCTGGGCCCTGCCCGCAGGTTCGTAACCGATCTGGGGTTTACGCCGGACTTCGCTGGTACGTCGAAGCCTTCTCGGCCACCAGCGGAGATTGTGATGGGCAAACCTGGACTGGGAGAGTTGCACGACTACCAGCAGGAAGCCCTGCGGGAACTGCGGTTTTGTCTTCGTTCCAACCCTGGCAACGCCGACAAAGCCCTTCTGGAGTTGCCGACCGGTGCGGGTAAGACCCGTGTCGCCGTGGAGTCGCTGGTCAGGGCATTCCTGAACAACGATTTCGCATCCATCGGGCCCGTCTTGTGGATCGCGCAGTCCGAGGAATTGTGCGAGCAGGCAATCACCACGTGGAGTGAGGTATGGCGGGAGTTTTCCGATCAGCGGTCTCTAAGTATCAACCGATTCTTTGATACCCATCGTCCGCAGGCACCCGAATTGGAATTGAGCGTGGTCGTGGCGACAGATGCAATGCTCTACGAACACATCGATGATGATTCGTACGACTGGATCTATGATCCCGTCGCTGTAATTGTCGACGAGGCCCATAGGGCGGCGGACAACAAAATGTACAGGAGGATTTTTCAGAGGCTCGGTGTAGACCTCGGAAATCGCGAGCGCCCACTGATCGGTCTTTCGGCCACCCCTTACCGGGGACGGAACCCTGAGGTGACGAGTCTGTTGGCCAAGCGGTTCGGGAACAACCTTGTCCAGACGTTGGGCCCTGATCCGATCAAGGAGCTCCAGGACCGTGAAGTGCTGGCACGTATCGATCATCAGGTCCTACCCGGTACGCGCTTGGATGTCGGTGTGTCTGAGATCGAACGCAAGAACTTGTCGCAGGACACTTTGAACCGGGTCGGTGAAGACCAAACGAGGACCACGGGCATCGTCAACCACATCATGGCTTTGCCGGAGGAGTGGAAAGTTTTGGTGTTCATGCCGTCGGTGCTATCGGCACAGGTCCTCGCGACTATTTTGAAGAGTAAAGGTGTGCAGGCAGGGTCGGTAAGTGGCCGGAGTTCGCGGGGCGAGCGAGCGAAGGTGATCTCCGATTTCAAGCAAGGATCCCTTCAAGTCCTTGTCAACTGCGAGCTGTTGACGCAGGGTTTCGACGCACCTCAGGTCCGGGCCCTTTACGTTGCCCGGCCGACCCTGAGCGAAAGTCAGTACGTGCAAATGGTCGGTCGCGGATTGCGCGGACCCAAGAATCGTGGCTCCGAGCGGTGTCTCGTTGTGAACCTCGAGGACACGATCGCGAATGTCGATGTTGATCTCGCCTACCGAGGGTTCACCCAATATTGGGGGGGCGAGGGGGCATGAGGCTAATCCCGCCGACGGATTACATTGACGCCCAGAGCCGCGCGGAACGGAAAGTTGCGGAACTCCTGACCGCGATCCGCTCCGACGAAGGTGTCGCGTACCATTCGGTCCACCTTCCTCGGCACCGCAAGCAGGTTATGGGTGAGGCGGACTTCGTGGTCCTGTGGAAGGGAACCGTACTGGTACTTGAGGTCAAGGGAGGGCGGATCGGGCGGACTGAGGACGGCGTCTGGTACTCCGTAGACCGGCAGGGCACCCGCCATCTTCTGAAACGCAGCCCTTGGGTGCAGGCAAAAGACGCTTCATTCGCCTTGCTTGACATCCTCACCAAGCACTCACATGCGGGCTTGCCATTTGCTTATGCCGTAGTGACCCCTGATCAGAACCTCGCCGCCGACGCCGAATGGGTTCCGCAGCAACACATTGGGATAGAGCGGATGAGTCCCGCCGGATTGGAGCGGAGCCTGGATGCGCTAGCTCGACTGGCGCGTACACCACCAGGTGATGCGGAGAACTCCCAGCACCTTCGTCCGATGGCAAACCTCTCGGCAGTCGTCACCTTCCTGCGTCGCGAGGTGGACGCCATGCGGACCGTGCCAGACACCGAAATGCTCATAGACCGAAATATTGTGACCATGAGCGACGAGCAGGTCGATGCGATGCGGGCCTTCGAACGGAATCCACGGGTCATGGTCCTTGGCGGCGCTGGCACAGGTAAAACGGTTGTGGCGCTAGAAGCGGCTCGGCGTGCAGTGGCCGACGGCAATTCCGTCGCATTCGTCTGCGGCTCCCCCGGCGTGTTGAATCTCGCCTCGGATTTGTTGACCGACACTCCAGTGCAGTTGGTGCCGTTCGATTCGATTCCCTGCGAACCCGTGTTCGACGTGGTCGTAGTCGACGAGGCGCAGGACCTTCTCAACCTGGAAGATATGAGCAGACTTTCCGAATCCGTCCGCGGCGGGCTGCAGAACGGCCGGTGGTGGATCTTCCTGGACCCCAACAATCAGACTCATTTGAGCGGGGTGTTCGACGAGACGGTGTACGAGGAGATTCAGGCCAGTGCTGTCATTGTTGACTTGACTAAGAACGTTAGGAACGCCCGAACCATCGTGACTGCGGTGCAGTCCCACCTGGGGGCGGACCTGGGAAGTCCACGCATCGGCGAAGGACCGGACGCGTCGATCGTACAGGCACGAAGCCCTGAAGAAGCCCGCCGTCTTCTCGACTCTCGCCTTAGTAACCTCCGCGACCAGGGCGTCAGCCGGAAGAAGATCACCGTCATCAGTGCCGCAAATGATCCCTCGTCGTCGGTCCTCGCCATCGAAGGGCGTCCACCGGCGAGCTACGCCTTGGGAAACCAATCCTACGAGGTTGCCACGGCAGCAAACGTTAAAGGTCTGGAGCGCGAGCACGTGATTGTCGTGGACGTCGGTGACCTGGAAACCGCTGGGGGTCGAGCCGCGGCCTATGTCGCCATGACTCGGCCTCGTTATTCCCTCTACGTGATTAGTTCTCCTAGCGCCTACCAAATCATGGGACAAAACGCATTGCAGTACGTACAGCAACAGGTGGGAAAGGCCGGTGCCCGCAATGAATGAAGCCATCGAACGCCAGAAGCGCGTGGTCGAGCACCTTGAACAGCAATACCTGGGACCGATTGAGGGGCCTGAGGAGCTACTAAGGAACCGACCAGACGCCACCTACCTCGTAGGTGTCCTCTACCCCGCCGGTATTGGGGCGGAGGTCGAGGAGCTTCAACCCTCCGTCGAGCACAACCCCAGTGAACAGGACATCGATGGTACGGAAGAATCCGCCATCGACATGGCAAACGCATACCAGCCCACTTCCAGCGCCCTGTCGTTCATCCATGATGGCGAGGCAGTGGACATTGATCTGGTATACGCCACCTATGTCGAGGAGAAAACGGATACTCACAGCGCATGGCGTCGGCAGGGTCACCAATTCTCCGGCATCAGGTGCGATCAGCGGGCCATCGCACCGGTTCCGGGGGATGGGCGTGTGACATTGGATGTACGATCGCGGCCTTTCGGCCTCAACAGTTCCTTGGTCACGGTTGCCATCAGCAACACGCGAGTAGCCCCAAAGAACGACCAAGGAGAAGGACTACTGCGCACGGAGGACTGTCTGTACCAAGTCGGCATGACCGTACGCTCGATCGGGGGCCGAATCCTGCCCTACAGGTCGGTCGAGGATCTCCGACTAGATAAGGAAGAGGAAGAATTAGCGGTGCGCTACCGACACCGGAAGGTCTTCGCCGTGGGCCACGGGACGTCGGTCCGCTGGGAACGTGATGCGAGCGGCGGGTGCTCCTCAGTGTCCCTGGATCCACTACCGCGCTATACCGTCCCAACCGTCAAGGCCATGGCAAGTGACTCCGGTATCTTGCGGCTAAGTCGACTCACCCAGATTCAGGACGACACTGCAGACGTCCTCGCGGAATTGAGGACCTTCGTCGACGAATACGGAGTCTGGACCCAAGAACAGCAGGACCAAGCACGAGAGCTCGACAAACAACACCAAACGGCAGCCGGAAGGATTACCGATCGACAGCGCACCGCCGTCGACCGTATGCACGAAGGAATCACCCTGCTCGAAGGCTCCTCGACCTCCAGGGACGCCTTCCGTCTGGCCATGTCCGCCATGCACGAGCAAATGCTCCAATCAGATCGCGCGGAAGCCTCCGGTTCCGAAGAAAACAAGCCTAAACGGGAACCGACGTGGCGGCCATTCCAGTTGGGATTCATCCTCGTATCCCTCGCCAGCACCGCAGATGCCAATCACCCGCACCGGGACCTGGTAGACCTGATCTGGTTCCCCACGGGTGGAGGCAAGACAGAGGCCTACCTCGGTTTGGCGGCCTTCGAAATCTTCCGGCGCCGGCTCGAGCACGGGATCAGAGGGGGCGGTACAGCCGTCATCACCCGCTATACTCTGCGCCTACTAACTACACAGCAGTTTCAACGCGCCGCGACACTGGTGTGCGCCATGGAACGCCTCCGGGCGAGTGATCCACTCGTGCAGGGCATGGCACCCTTTACCATCGGACTCTGGGTCGGGAATAAAACCACTCCCGGCACCCAGAAGGACGCCATCAAACGCCTGGAGCTCACCAGGAGAAGGGAGATCCCCGACAACCCTTTCCAACTCACTGAATGCCCTTGGTGCGGCCACCGGATGATGCCAAAAACCAGGTCCGAACAGGCCGGGGACTATGGGGCCGTCCACTCAGCCGGGGACATCTGGCTCCGCTGCCCCGATCGGACCTGTCTCTTCCACGACCGTCTTCCCGTCGAAGTCGTCGACGAGAGGATCTACAGATATCCGCCCACTATCTTGCTGGCGACTGTCGATAAATTCGCGCGGCTCCCCTTCAAGCAGGAAGCTGGGGTTCTGCTCGGCGCCGGCACTACGGCGAACGAACCGCCCTCCTTGATACTCCAGGACGAGATGCATCTGCTATCCGGTCCTCTAGGCACAACAGCCGCGATTTACGACGCCGCCGTCCTGGGCATTATCGGAGAGGTCGGCGGACGCCCGAAGATCGTCGCCTCCACCGCGACAATCCGTTCCGCGGAGGACCAGGTGAAGGGCCTGATGGCCCGGAACGTCCAACTGTTCCCGCCGTCTGGGCTCAATGAGGAGGACAGCTACTTCGCCCGACCAGTTCACGACCCCAACGCCCCTGGCAGGACCTACATCGGGCTCATGCCTCAGGCCTTCACCCAATCGACCTCGGTAGTACGTGCGATGGGCGCCATGCTCGAAGCACCCTGGCGGGCCGCCCAAGGACCACAAGACCTCAAGGGAACCGATGCCTACTGGACGGCCGTGGCCTATCACAACAGCCTGCGCGAACTGGGGCGCACTGTGACCCTCGTCCGCGATGACGTCAACAGCCTACTGGCTACCCGACGTGGACCCGAAGGCAGGACTCGGCAGATTCGCGGTGACGGCATGGTGGAGCTGACCAGCCACGTGAACGCTGAGGACCTTCCCAAGGCCCTGGGACGATTAGGACGCGGCCTCGACGAAGGCGATGCGGTGGACGTAGTCGCCTGTACAAACATGCTGTCAGTGGGTATCGACGTCCCACGGCTGTCTCTCATGCTCATGAACGGTCAACCCAAGACCACGTCGGAGTACATACAGGCCACCAGTCGTGTGGGACGCGGTGACGTTCCGGGCGTGATCGTAACGTTGTACCGAGCCTCACGCCCACGCGATCGTTCTCACTACGAGTCGTTCCTCGGCTATCATCAGGCGCTTTACCGCAGTGTGGAACCGACCAGTGTCACCCCCTGGTCCGCCGCCTCCAGACACCGTTCTCTAGCAGCAGTTTTGGTG
>Ga0129297_10001692_pt1 | contig 11249 bp, 8 predicted proteins | sample I18A1metaG_FD_94708 | JGI IMG/M metagenome (GOLD analysis project Ga0129297, IMG submission 94708) | Lake sediment bacterial and archeal communities from Gulf of Boni, Indonesia to study Microbial Dark Matter (Phase II) - ​I18A1 metaG | ecosystem: Environmental > Aquatic > Freshwater > Lake >... | reverse complement strand
TTATGATTCCATGCATAAATCAGGCAACCGTAATTAAGGCTGACACGATCAAATTCCTTGGAGCGGCACGGAGGCACTCTTTCGCACATGTCGAACTCGACATCGGCAAAGTCGAAGAGTGTATCGAAAGAGACGGCTTATCCTCGCTAAAGGAAGCCATCAATGATAACGGCCTAACAGTCGTTAGCCTGAATGCCATCGAGAACTATCCTATGCTCACAGAGGAGGAAACAGCTAGGTCTCTGGAGAGATGCAAGGAAATCTTCAACCTCAGCAATGAACTTGGATGCGAGATCGTGGTCGTGAATCCGAGTGAATTCACAGATACAACGAGAGACGTTATGAAGGCAAGGTTTGACGCCTTCTTACTCAAAACCGCAGAGGTCGCAAGAACTCACAGTGTCAAGCTCGCGTTCGAGTATGTCAGCTACGATAATAGAGTCGTCAATACACTGGGATCGAGCATCAAGAAGCTGGGTATTTGGGGTGACGACATAGGGCTGGTGCTCGACCTCTTCCATCTGTACCGGTCAGGAGAAGGCCTTGACGTTATCCCCGAGAGTATGTTTAACCGGGTTTGGGTATTCCACGTGAATGACGCACCGAACATACCAATTGAGAAACTAGTGGATTTTGACAGAGTGTTCCCGTTTGAGGGCGTCGCAAACCCAGAGAAGTGCCTGAGCGACCTAAGGAATAGGGGCTTCAAAGGGCCGGTCTCGGTCGAGCTTTTCAACAAACAATACTGGGATATGGACGAGGATCAAGTGATTGAGAAGGCAAGACAGAGTCTGAAGAAACTCAACATTGCGTGAAGTGGCCTCGGCGTAGACGCTCCCAACGTCCATCTCAGGCGGATCCACTCTACTTTTCCTCTGACGTACATGGTTATCCCGGTCTTCGGCACGTCTCATAAGGTGGATTGGACTAAATGTGAGATGATTGAGTTTGACTGGAAGCGTCAAAGCTGCGGTTATGGTTTCACCAAAGCGGATGAGAACTGAGAGTTTTCCAGATCCCGAGATCAAGGAAGATTCTGCGCTGGTGCGAATGCTTGGGTCTGCGATCTGTGGAACTGACAAGCACATGTATGCAGGTCGGCTTAACCTGGGGCTTCCTGGCGCAGTTGTGTCTTTTCCCGTAATCCCTGGTCACGAGAATCTAGGTGTCATCGATAGGATCGGATCGCGAGCGGCACGAGATATGGTCACCGAAGGTTTGCCTTTGGGCGTTGGTGAACGCGTCGTTATCTCCGCCGACATTATCTGTGGGCACTGTTATTACTGCAGAAATCTCTACGGATATCCTTGGTGCCTTAACCATAGAAGTTACGGTGATGTGATAAGCTGCAAGGATCCGCCGCACCTTTTTGGCGGGTGGGCCGAGAAGATGTACATATTGCCAGGGACTTTCATGTTCCGTGTCCCGCCAAGCTTGTCTGACGATGAGGCTGTGCTAGCTGAGCAGATGGCAGTCGCTTACGGCGCATTCGGGAGGGCGTTTCAAGGTCCCAACCCCAAGGAAGGGTATGCGCCTGCGGATACTGTGGTTGTGCAAGGAGTCGGCCCTTTGGGAATCTGTAACGCCTTCATGGCAAAGATGCTAGGTGCGGGCAAGGTCATCGCGGTGGATAAGTCAGAGTTTCGATTGAGGCTGGCTCGGCAGGTCTGCGTGAATGAAACGATTAGCTTGAACGATTATCCCAAAGCCACGGACAGGGTTGGCAGAGTGATGGAACTAACCGACGGGCTCGGTGCGGATCTTGTCGTTGAATGTACCGGTGCTCCAGACGTTATCTCGGAGGGTTTGGAGATGCTCAGGCTCGGTGGCACATACCTCGTTGAGGGGGCTTTCGTGGAAGAAAGGGGCACGCAGATTTCAGCATCGCGTCACATCGTAGCCAAGAACGCGCGGATCATCGGCGCGGCCGGGATGCCGTATCAGGCGTATGGGCGGGTTCTCAAGATGATGGAATATCGCAAAGATTCAATCCCGTTCGCGAAAGCCGTCACGCACCACTTCGCAATAGAATCAGCCGATGAGGCGATCAACAAGTCGATTGCGCCAGACTCTATGAAGGTTGTCGTGGTTCCTGAGATCTAGCAAGAATGACCGACACGTAGCCATTTCGCGAAGCAGGTCCAGGCATCTCTTAAATCTCAAATGAAGGTTAACCAAGCTTCACGGTGTCACAGTTGCAGAAAATGATGGGCGCTCTCTTCAAGAGCGCTGAAGAAGGGGTTCGAGTCACGGAAGTCGAGATTCCAGCCATCAAGGGGCCAAATGACGTTTTGGTTCGCATGAGAACTTGCGGAATGTGCGGCACAGACCTTGCTATCTTGGAGGGTCGTCATCCCGCCAGGCCTCCCGTAATCCTTGGGCACGAATGCGCCGGAGAGGTCGCGGAGGTAGGAAGCAGTGTTGCGAGCCTGACTGCAGGAGATCATGTGGTTGTAGATCCAAACATTCGGTGCGGGACGTGCCGTTATTGCAGGTCTGATAGGCCAAACTTGTGCGAGGCTCTAGTAAGCTTAGGAGAAGATGTGGACGGCGGGTTTGCAGCGTACATGCTGGCGCCGGAGAAAGCCATCTACAAGATCCCGCGAGACATGGACTGGAGGACCGCTGCGCTTACGGAACCTTTCTCTTGCATCGTTAACGGTTTCCTACGTGCTAGGGTTAAACCCTCGGATACGGCGGCCGTTTATGGTGCAGGTCCAATGGGGTTGTTCTGGGTCAGCCTACTGCGCAAAGCAGGAGCACGCAAGATTATTTCAGTAGAGATCGCGGAGCGAAGAAGGGAAGCAGCGAAAAGGGCCGGAGCTGATGTCACAATTGATTCGTCAACTGAGAATCCTGTTGCCCGAATAAAGAAAGAAACTGACCAACTCGGTGTTGACGTAGCGGTAGAAGTGATAGGAAAAGTCGAGACCGTTGAGTACGCACTTCAAAGCTCAGCCTACGGGGGCAGGGTCGTCATAATGGGCACATGCAGGCCAGACGCCTACGCCAAGTTCAGCCCCTTCGATATCATGAGATATGAGAAGGACATACTGGGATCTCACACTCAAGCAGCGAGCTTTGGGTCAGCGATAGAAATGCTGAACTCAGGTTTTGTCCCGGTAGATGTCATCGTCACCCACGAGATTCCCCTCAAAGAAATCCACAGGGCATTTGATCTCAACAAGAGAGCTGAAAGCGTAAAAACAGTCATCAAGATAGGCTGAGAGTTTTTCAAGAAGGAAAGTCCGATAGTGAGTCGCCAGTTCTGAATTACCGTTATGCAAACCGTTAACTCCTAGGTCCAAGCCCTATGTAGACTGCGGATTGAAAATGTCAGAAACAAAAGCAAGCCGAAGGAAGTTCTTGCAGATTGCAGGTACTGGCGTTGCAGCTCTCGCTGTTGGCGCAGCGGTTGGATACTATGCGGGTCGTATTCAGGCTCCCTCGCAAGTGGTTACGGAAACGCTCACAAAGACTGAAACTGCCTTAACCGAGACTGCCACAACTGAGACCGGTGTTCCTAAACCATCATCATTAACGATGGGTATCGTTGCTGGTCCGGAGGCTACTGGCATTAAGGCAATGGCGCCGGTGTATGAGCAGGCGACCGGCATCCATATTGAGCTCCCGGAATATCCGTACAGTGCATTATACGAGAAGTTCGTCACGACATTTGAGGCAGGGGCCCCTACATTCGATCTGATTATGAGTGACGATGTCTGGATGCCGAAATGGGGCTCCGAGGGATGGCTGACTGAACTAGATACTGAGTTCGGTGTCAAAGCTTACGAGAACCCTGATATTCCAAAGACATCCTACTGGCTGGGCTCTTGGCCACCTCCCACAGGTCCTGTTCCTCCAAGTGACCAAGGCAAACCACGGCATGTCATTGGCCTGTCGATTGTCGGAAACATGAAAGTCTTCGCTTACAGAACTGACCTGATCAGCACTGATCCACAGACTTGGGACGATGTCATGGCAAATGCGAAGAAGGTAAACAATCCAAGCCAAGGAATCTACGGCTATGTGGTCCGGGGCGCAAAGGGTGAGCCCGCGACGATGCACTTCTTGTCGATCATGAAGTCATTCGGCGGAGATTTCTTCGCAGACGACTGGCGAATTAGGCTTACCGACAAAGAGGTCATAGACGCACTGAAATTCGAACTTGAGCTGCTGAAACTTTCACCGCCTGGGTCCGAAAACTTCGACGCAGCAGAACGAGCAAGAGCCGTTGCAATAGGACAGGCAGCGCAAGCACAGACCTGGCCCGCGGAACTGACGGACTTCATCTTCAACACAGAGGTATCGAAGGTAATAGGCAAAGTCAAGGTCGTACCCAACCCTGGCAGAGGCGAGTTGAAATCTGGTGCGCACACAGGAAATTGGCTTATGGGAATACCAAAGTCCGCGGCGCCTGAGAAGAAGTACTGGGCATGGAATTTCATGCAATGGTTGCTGAAGCCAGAAGTGCAGCGAGAGTACGCTCTGAGAGGAGGAATTCCGGTACTGAAATCCATCGACGCCGACCCGGAGCTGCAAGCCAAGTACCCATACCAAGCAGCACTACTAACGGCCTATGAGAGCAACGACGCAAGGATTGATCGCGGACAAGCGGTTCTCGCCTACCCGCGGACACCCGAATTGATGTCCGTCGTGACAATCGTTGGCACATACATCAATGCGGCACTAGCAGGGTTAGAGACGGCCGAGTCTGCTATGCAGAAGGCTGCACAAGAGTTGCTGGACTACCTCAAGGCGAAGGGTTACCCAGTGTACATTTGATCTGACCACAATTGAAAGTGAGAATCAGTTCTCCTCATCTCCTAAATCTCCCCTCTTTTCTTTACGTACTCGCAATTGGAACGTATCTTTTCATATCAGCAATCAGAATGAGTGCGGTCGACTACAAGACTGGGCAATTTGTCCTATTCAGGAATTTTGGACATGTGCTCTTCGACAGGTTCCTGCTGGAGTCGCTCAAAACCACTTTAATCTATGTATCAGCCGCGGTCTCCCTGAGCATTTTGGTCGGCTTGTTCGTAGCCGAGTTCATTCATCACAGTGTCAAGGGTCCCGGCAGCAGAAGCATCTTTACAGTCTGCCTGATTCTTCCCTTGGCGACGGCGCCAGTTGCAGCAGGCATCATCGGGCGACTTATGTTCACGCCACAGTATGGAGTAGTAAACGTGATCCTGCAAAGATTGGGGCTTATCAACGGTGAGATACTATGGTTTTCCACACCGCCCACAGCTTTACTCACCGTGACGATGATGGACACTTGGCAGTGGACGCCGTTCGTTGTCTTGATTTTCCTCGCTGGATTGGGTTCGATTCCGACCGAGATTTACGAAGCAGCCAGATTGGATGGGGCCAGTACCTGGACAATTTTCAGGAATATGGACTTGGCCTACCTGCGTTCTCTCTTGATGCTGTGCCTAATGCTCCGATTAACTGACGAGTTCAGGGTTTTCGACATAATCATGGTGATGACGCAGGGTGGGCCTGGCTTTTCGACTGAAACAATGGGCATCTACCTTTACCGTATATCGTTCAAGTACTTTGATCTCAGTTACGGCACAACGCTGGCGATCATAATACTACTCATCATGATGGGGATTTCCTTGGCTTTGATTCGTATACTCTGGCGGGAGGTTATTGAGCCAGCTCGGTGAGACTCGTGAACGTGAAAAGAACTCTCAAGAGAGCTGCAACACTAGCCATTCTGCTCATCATCCTCTCATGGATCCTGCTTCCCTATTACTGGATGGTGACAATGGCTCTCAAGTCGCCTCGGGAGCTGTTCACTTATCCGCCTGCTCTATTCCCGGAGGAACCCACGCTCAGACATTTCATTCGGATCCTCACGCAAGGATCCAGTTTCCTCATCAACAGCCTCGCCGCGTCACTGTCAACGGTAATGCTTACGATGTTGCTTTCGATTCCCGCAGCATACGGGATTTCCAGATACCGCGTGACCCCGGGGTTTCGAAAGAACACGCTGTTATTCTACCTTGAGCAGAGGTTTCTGCCGCCCATAGCGGTCGTGATTCCACTATTCGCTTTGGTACGGGCAATGGGGTTATACGACTCGCTGCTCTCGCTAATCTTCTCGTACACTCTGTTCAACATTCCTTTGGCGATATGGTTGTTGAACGGTTTTCTCCAGGAGGTTCCCCGGGACATTGAGGAGGCGTCTTGGCTAGACGGCACAACCAGGTTAAGGTCATTCTTTACGATTCTGTTGCCCGTCATATTCCCCCAGTTCCTCAGTACAGCCATTCTGCTGTTCGTGTTCTCTTGGAACGAGTTCATCTTCGCCCTGATTTTCACCGCCACTATTAGGTCTCAGACGCTGCCCATAGCAGCATGGAATCTGGTCAGCCAGTTCAAAATCGATTGGCAGGCCATGGCGGCCGTTGGAGTGATAACATCACTCATTCCAACCTTACTCTTCTTGGCAGCTCGGCGGTACATACTGCGGGGACTGACTTTCGGAATGGTCAAATGAGGTCGGCATATGCGAAGAGAGAGCGTTCAGACAGACGTAATCTGACCTGTTTGCATTCTACTGTATTTCGGCGGGGAAAGGAAGAGCAGTCTTTCTACAAGAAAAGAGGATCAAGGCTGAGAAAAAGAGTGGTTAGGGCGGGTAGGCCAGTGTGTAGATGTGCCTTCCACCCTTGAACGGGCCCTTGACCACTGCCTCGATGTCTTCCTTGCTTCTTTGCGTCACTTCTTCTACGGGTGGAAGGACCCCTGCAGGGAACTTGCTCATCACCGCGTCGTGCAATTCTACCATGTAATCGAGGACAGCTTCGACGCCCGCATGCGCCTTTTCAGCTCTAGCCAATGTCGCCTTCCCAACAACCCCTTGGGGATAAGCGTAGACCTCCATTGCTGATGCGCCCATCTGACCGTACCAGGAGATCGGACGCTGGTAAGCGTTCGCGGCTTTGTCTACGTGTTTTCCATGGTTTGGAAGGAACCCGTACACATTCGAATCGACGGCGTCTTCCATCCTTATCAACTCTGGGAATAGTGCGAGGCTGTAGGAAGTTTCAACTTCGTCGGCGTGGATGAATGGCGTATCGAACGGCCCGCCGTGCTCTTTGTCCTTGATGTGTTGAGGTGAAATCTGCCACCAGTTCAAATTGATGAAGACTCCTGGGACCTGATAGCGCTTGGCGAATTGGTGGATTGCGGAAGGAATAACGTATTCTTGGCCGTGGCCATTGAAGAGAATTTGCTTTCGGAAACCTGTATTCCAAAAGCCAGCCATCACGTTGCGCAGTGTGGCTTTGAATACATCATCATCGACGAGTATCGTGCCGGGCATGCCCATGTGATGATAGGGATGAGATCCATACCAGACCGGCTGGGCAACCGTGCATCCGGTCTTTTCGGCTACTAGTTCAGCCATGCGACACACAAGATAGGTATCCTCGCCCACACAGGCGTGGGGTCCGTGGTTCTCCGAAGAACCTACCGGGATCATTATCAGGTCATTTTTCTTCAGTCGCTCTTGAACGTGCTTCATAGTCATGTTTTGGAAGTAGATTCCGCTCTGTTTCTCCATGTGCCCCCCTGACGGAGGGAGTTTCCATTTTGCCATAGTAATCCGCACGAGCGAACGAAACGCCGCGTATTAAAGTTGAACGCTCAGATACCGGCTTTAGCTACCAACGTTCACCCATCGTTCTTCTTCAGCGGACTTCACGATCGCATCCATCATCAAACAGTTCTTGTAGCCGTCTAGGAATGTGGCGCCCGCTGGTTCAATCTTCCTGTCGTAAGCGATACAATCCACGAAATGGTGAATCTCATTTACGAAAGCGTGGTCCCAGCCGAAACCACCGCCCTGCTCAACCCAGTATTTGTCCATGAGGGGGTGCCCCCCAGAGGTTGTCAAGATGTCGCGGAAGCCTCTTCTCTCATTCGGGTCCTTGAGTGAGAAGATCTCCAACTCATTGATTCTTTCTAGGTTGAATCTGACCGAGCCTTCGCTTCCGTTGACCTCAAACCGGAGGAAATCCTTTCGGCCTGGAGCCATCCAGCTAGTTTCAATGGTTCCGAGTGCGCCATTCTCGAACTTCATGGCTGCCACAGCTGAGTCTTCGACTTCCACCTTTCCTTTCTTGTCCGGGAACTCTGGTAGCGGCCGCTCTTTGATGAAAGTAGCCGTGGCGCCTGCGACTGAAGCCACTTCGCCTACTAGGAATCTTGCGATATCAATTATGTGCGTTCCAAGGTCGCTGATCGCTCCGTAGCCTGCGGTCTCGGATCTGAAGTGCCAATCGAGTGGAAATTCTGGGTTCAGGTAACCCAAATCACCGACTTCAATGTTGAGGTATGCGCCGCGAAAATTCAGAATGCGTCCCACGAATCCTTCCTCGATGAGTTTGTGCGCATAGCTGACGGCCGGAATGAACCTGTAGTTGAATCCCGTCATATGCTTCAATCCAGATTTCTCGGCCGCACGCAGCATCTTCAGTGCCTCCTCGGCCGTTCGGGCCAGAGGTTTCTCGCAGAGAACATGTTTTCCAGATTCGAACGCCAATATCGAAGGCTCCGCATGTAGATAGGGCGGAGTGCAAATGTCGAGAAGGTCAACGTCTGGATCTTTCACAAGGTCCTGCCATTTGTCGAACGTCCGCTTGTAACCGTACTTTTCAGCGAAAGCCTTGACCCGATCTCTGTTTCTTCCACACACACCAACAAGAACTGGGCGAGCAGGCGGGGGGTAATAGAAGAATGGCATATTCAGCCAGGCATGGGTGTGGACTCTACCGATACTGTAACCGATCAACCCAACACCCAAATTCTGCTTCGAAAGACCGGGAGATGGCAAACCAGTTCCTCCAGTAGTGGACCGTTCGCTATTGCGTCAGAGGTCCTAATCACGTTTGGTGTTCGGAGAAAAATGAAGGGAACGAATGGTCACGGTTTGATAGTGACCTTTGCGTCCGTTCGATCCTTGAGTTTCTCTAAAGCCTTCGGAACCTCGGAGACTGAATATCTGCCCGTGATTATCTTTGTAAGGTCGAGTCTTCCTGACGAGATTAGTTTTACTACGTTCGGCCAGACTCCCATGCCGGCATGTCCTTGAGTTCCATATGCTTGAAGTGCTCGCACTTGGTAGAGTTCGAAGAAGACTGGCGCAGCTTTGTCTGCCCTGCCTATGTCCACGATCTTCCCTCCGATAGTCATGCATCTCTCAGCTTGGGGCATGATGAATGCTGGGTCGCCTGCGGCTTCTACGTGCATATCGACGCCTTCGCCGCCGGTGAGTTCGAGTACCTTCTGCCAGGGTTCAGTTCCATTCCTTTGTAGCTCAAAAGGATCGAAAACTTCGTCAGCGCCTACATCTTTGGCAATAGCTGCTCGGCTTCTTCTCGGCTCAAAGGCTATTATTCTTCCCGCTCCAGCTGCTTTGGCCAGGCCAATTGCCCCCAGACCGATTGGGCCTGAACCCCACACAGCTATTGCTGACCCTGGTTTGAATCCGCCCGCTCGAATGAACATGCCGTTGTAGGATACGCAGGCAGGTTCAACAATCGAGCCTGCCTCAAAGACTTGGTCTTCGGATCTGTAGATTTTCTTGAAATCATTGATCTTCCAGCAGAATTTGTGGTGGATTTTCATGTATTGCTCGAAACCGCCATTGTGCGTGAAACCCATCTCCTCCAAATGCAGGCATTGGTTGAAGTAGCCGGTTCTGCACGGATCGCATTCGCCGCACCACCACATCTCTTCACAGGTCACCATGTCGCCATGTCTGAGGCTTGGTACTTCACTGCCCACCTTCTCGACTTGTCCGGAAAGTTCGTGGCCAAGGACAACTGGAAGCCTAACCAGACCTGGGTAGAGCATGTACCCGTCCTGATCGCTCTCGTAGAGATGCATATCAGATCCGCAGATTCCACAGGCCTTCAGGTGCACCAATACTTCCTTCGGCCCGATCTCAGGAATCGGGATGTCTTCAATCATAACTCTGGGTTTGTGCCAAACGCGACTCCCATAGGTCGCTCGTTTGGTTGTAAGTTCCTCCTCGGTCGGAGTGTAACCCTTCCTAACTTTCCAGTCAGCATGTAACACAGCGGCTACCTGTTTGTTTGCCAAAGCAAATCGGTCAGCGAATTCGCGCGCCAACTAGAAAAGACTTGCCTGTGGATGCCGTTAGAAGAATCCTCCCATAGATGAGCGGAATCTAATCAAGTCAAGAGTAGGATGACTTCGGCGAGTGATTCGCAGCACAAGCTTCTTAGTGAAAGCACTGCATGTAGCAACCGGAAACACTCTAGTGATTGAATTCTTGAAGGACATTGTCGTTGTCTTGACTGAGCCCATTGCCGAAGCTGGAGCGCTGCTTCTGCGGAGCGCGTTTCGAGAGGTAAGGCTCGCTGGCGATACTGACGAAACCGAACTGTGCAGAATCGTGTCCGATGCTCAGGCCATCGTCACAAGGATCACTAGGATCACTCGCAAGATAATTGAGTCTGCCGCGCATTTGAAAGTCATCGTTCGCCATGGGGTTGGAGTTGACAATATCGACCTCGAAGCTGCAACTGAACACGGTGTACAGGTTTTCTCTACGCCAGAGGGGCTCACCGTGTCGGTTGCAGAGTTCACCATTGGGGCAATTCTGGCGTTGCTGAGACGGACAAGTGCGGCCGATGCCGCAGTCCGCTCAGGAAACTGGCACGCGCGGTACTCAGAACTGGTCGGGGAGGAGCTGTACGGAAAGACTGTGGGAATAGTTGGGTTGGGAAGAATTGGCACAGAGGTTGCGCGTCGTCTCAGGCCGTTTGGGGTTGAAATGCTCTATTATGATTTGGTGAGAAGGGTCAAGATTGAGAAGGAGGTCCCAATAGGATTCGTCTCGCTCGATAACCTCCTTCGTACCTCCGACGTAGTGTCGTTGCATGTGCCGGCGACAAAGGAAACCTTTCACATGATTGGGAAACAACAACTGGAAATCATGAAATCCGGAGCTATTCTTCTCAACCTAGCCAGAGGCACGGTCGTTGATGAAGAGGCCGTCTTCCAAGCTCTATCCACACGTAGGCTTGCAGGTGCGGCCCTTGACGTTTTCGAGGAAGAGCCCCTACCGCCTGATAGCCACTTAGTTAGGCTTCCAAATGTACTCCTTTCACCGCATATGTCGGGGCACACACGCGAGGCACTGGATCGGACCGCGATGGATGTCGCGAAAGTGTTGAAAGCTGTGTTTTCTGGAAAGCGCACTC
>Ga0129297_10001691_pt1 | contig 11257 bp, 14 predicted proteins | sample I18A1metaG_FD_94708 | JGI IMG/M metagenome (GOLD analysis project Ga0129297, IMG submission 94708) | Lake sediment bacterial and archeal communities from Gulf of Boni, Indonesia to study Microbial Dark Matter (Phase II) - ​I18A1 metaG | ecosystem: Environmental > Aquatic > Freshwater > Lake >... | reverse complement strand
ATATATTATTGACTCACTCCTTGCACAGAAACTTCAACAAAATACACTATTTTCATAGAGATTTTGTAACATAGGTCGTTTAGTTTTCATATCCATGTACGCTTGATCTCTTTTATAATGTCGAAATGCATGTCGTCGGAAAGTACTCTTGCTCCTTTTGTTATTGCAAGTGAAGCTACGATGCAGTCGCCCATGGGTACAGCCCTATATCGGCACTTAAGTAATCCTGCCTCCTTAGCATCCTTGGGCGTTAGCTCTTCGATTTGGAGCCCACTTCTTAAAAGGGATAGAAAACGGATATTTGCCTCTTCCCTTCCTCTTTTTTCACATGTAATCCTAACCACTTCGCCTAGGACTAATGTCGGTATTATTCCTTCACCGCGTCGCACAAGTTCTCTTAGTTTTTTGGATGTCTTGGTTTTTGTATCCGGCTCGTCGGAATAGAAATGCTCAATCAGAAAGCGAGTGTCGACTATTTCTTTCAATTTTAGTATTCTTCTCTGAGTTTCTCTATTTCCTTTTTAATCTCCTCGGGTTTCCCGAATTTAGCGTCTATTCCAGCTAATTCCTCAAGCTTTGGGATTACCTTGATGAGTAAGCCCTCCTCAGTAGCCTCAACCATGAGCTCGTCTCCTTCTCTAATTCCATACCTCTCCCTAAATTCCAAGGGAATTGTGGTTTGTCCTCTCCTCGTAACTTTTACTATTGAGCGCATTTCTTAACCTCGTATCATGAAGGTGAAGTCCTACATATAAATTTAATCCTACTTTTTAATAAAAATAGGATTTTTTGTCAACAAGTGAAAGCAACAAACTGAGAGAACGGCAACACACTGAGTAGACTGGTGGGTATAACTGTAATAGGCTTCAAGCATAGATTGAAACAGAAATGATATCAAAATTTTCTACTTTGTAAAATCTAGCCCAGGCATATGCTGGGGTATAGCCGGAATTTTTATGTAAATTGCTGAAAATTGCTTTGGCTTTCTATTTTCTGATTCAGAAAATTTTGCTAATGAAATTTATAGGGTACTCTATCCTTTTGAAATCCCGTTTCAGCGTTTGAGGCTTCGACTTTGAGTTGCGCTCCATATTTTTCTTCATCGCCTGAAGTTGTCAGAAAGATGTTGGAAATAGCAAAAGTTGGACCTGGGGATTTAGTCTATGATCTAGGATGCGGGGATGGACGCATACTTATTGCAGCAGTCAAAGATTTCAAGGCTAGAGGAGCTGTTGGATACGAAATCAGAGAGGACGTCTACGAAATCGCTCTAGCAGAGATTGTAAAGCACAATCTGCAAGGCAAAATTAAGCTGATTCGAGGAGATTTTTTTAAGGCTGATATTTCGAGGGCTACGGTCATAACCCTATACCTCACAACCGCGGGCAACGAAGCCCTAAAACCAAAGCTGGAGAAGGAGGCTCGCATTGGCGCACGCGTAGTTAGCCACAATTATGAGATACCTAGATGGCGACTATCATACGTAGAGAAATTCATGGGTCACACCATTTACCTCTACAAAATTCCCACGGCATACAGTTCTAAGTAATGGTCTGAAATTGCTTGGGTCTGGTATTCTTTCATTCAATCCTTACAACTTCAATCTTATTTAAATCAGAAAAAAGAACCGCTTCGGCTCCGTCATCGGAGATCTTATTCTTATTTCTTCCTTCTCGTTTCGCATTGTCCATTCTCGTATTTTTCACGGTCAATCGTAAAAGGAGGTGTATCATCCATAATCAGAAAATTGTTTATTGTTTTGTTGGTGCCGATTTTGCTTGGTTTAACCATTGTATCAGCTTCAGCGATGGTGCCGGAGAAAGCTTCTGTAATTATCGGGGTGGTTGATCGGTACAATAAGTTTGACAACGTTACAATTCATGTATTCTGCAACTCTTCTGGGCAAGCTGTTGCTTCAGAAAATACCGTTAATGGAATTGCATAATTCTCTCTTTCTAAAGGGGCTTACACCCTCAAAGTCTTGAAGGGAAGGAGTCTCAATGGAAGTGAATCAGACAATTTTTAGCGTCACCAACACTTTTGAACGGAAGTGAGTACAAAACCAAGATTCAGCAAAACACTTAATTCCATGTCCTCATACAGATGACCAAACCCACAACATAAAGAGGAACAACACACGTTTGCGGTTGGACATTTGGCTGCAGGATATCTAACGGGGAAAGCAACGTCTAAACTTCTAAATGTTAGCGTGAGCATTCCTCTACTCTTCGTAGTTTCTACCCTACCTGACATAGACCTATTGATACCCGCTCTACAGCACCGGGGACCAACCCACTCCCTACTCATCATCTCCCTACTCTTTCTCCCCATCTTCATGGTTTACGGAAAACGGGTCACGCCATACTTCTTAGCCACTATCCTTCACTCCATAGGCGACCTCCTAATAGGGGGAACCGTACAACTAGTGTGGCCTGCAACCACCTATTGGTATGGCGTAGGAATCAATGCGATGAGCCTAACAGCCATCCTCACGGAATGGACCTTTTTCCTCGCATCCCTCACACTCATGCTCAAAGCAAAAGACCTACGGATCCTGTTCCAGCATCACCCCACAAACCTATTACTGGCTATACCTCTCTTCACAGTGCTACTCCCCTCATTGTTTAGCTTCCCCTTATCCGTTCCAGTAGCACTCATCATCCCACATGTTATCCTACTCGTTTTCTTCGCAATTCCCATTCTAATAGACATTGAACATATCTTGCGTCATCACCTTCGCTTTACATCTTCATCAATCTAAAATCACATCTGAAAGAAAAACACAAAATGCAACTCTTTGATCTGCTAGCTTTCCATCCAATAATCGTTTGCGCTTCTTGAAACTCTTTTTTGAGGAATTTCATGTAATCAAGCCCCTAGCTCCTATATGAAGAATTTATATAGAACATCCATCTATACGGAAGACGATTATACGGTGATAAGATGAGAACGGAAAAATCCTGTTTATTCGTTGAATGCCCTAATTGTGATTTTAAATCTTTCAATGATGACGATTTAGTTAAAGTCTTCTGCCCTAATTGTGGAAGTAAAACCGTAATGATAACCTCCTCTTATGAGAAGAGGCAAGAACTCTGAAGGCTTTGGGGCTTAATGAAACGAATTATGTTAATGCCGTCTCACAGATGACGGCTCAAATGATTTATGCTTTTAGCTCTGACAAGCGCAATTCCCATTCTAATAAACATTGAATTTCTCTTCAAAAAGAAAATGAACAGTACATTAGATGCGCAAGCCAAGAGTTCACGATACCAGTAAAGCTAACTTTTACCAGTCAATATTCTACTAGTGAATAGGGGAAATGCGGAATGAGTAAGCGGAAAACAGTTGATCCCGACGTATTTCCCGCCCCACTTACACCTGAAAAACCCTCGAGGCCACCGACTTCCAGAGGGGTATGGCCTTATCCCCTCATCTTGCCAGCTGAGGAAGAGGTCCGAAAAACTTTGAGAGAGATCTTAACTCGATTAGACTCAATTGAAAAACGTTTAGATCGAATCGAGAAGCTCCTCTCTGGAAGAAGTGGCTGACTGAGTTAAACCAAAATTAGAAGAATACGTTCTTAAGGCGGGTTAAAAATAGGCGAAACGTTGCACCTGCAAACCGTACCACTTCTTTTCTGCTAAGTTTTGATCTCCCAATCTTGCGATCGATAAAAATAATCGGCTCCTCACCAACTCTAAAGCCCGCCTTTTGACAAAGATAAATCATCTCAATTTGAAACGCGTAACCTTCAGACTTAACAGATTGATAATTGATACCGCGTAGAAGATCCGCCCTAAATGCCCGATAGCCGCTAGTTACGTCGTGAATTTTTATTCCGACAAGAAGCTGAGCAAGAATATTTGCGCCGCTACTCACTAAACGTCGGTAAGCACCCCAACCTTCAACGCGCCCACCCGGAATGTAGCGGGATCCAACCACTACATCAAAGCCTTCCCCTAACTTTCGAATAAAACCGGGAATAAACTCCGGGTTATGCGAGAAGTCAGCATCCATTTCAAAAATAACGCTAGCCGCCAACTCATCTATGGCTATGCGGAAACCTTCTTTATACGCGCTACCAATCCCAGATTTCCCGGGACGATGCAGAACCCTAATGTTTCCGTATTGCTCAGCAAATTGATCCGCTAACCGCCCTGTACCGTCTGGGCTGTTGTCATCGACAATTACTAAAAAATTGGATAAATTGTTTTTTTGGCATACTTCCTCAATTTTGGGAACAAGCTTCAGAATATTTTCTCGTTCGTTATACGTCGGTAACACGATGCAAATTTTGTCCATTGGACTAGCATCCTAAATGATCTGATTCACTCCAATCCAGTAAATCTTCTCTAGATAAAACATAAATGGCTATCTTTCCGTGAAAATTGATACTTTTGGTATCGTAACTACCGCATGGTGTGCCTAGCTTTGATTTCTTTGATTTTTTTGATTTTTTAGGCACATACTCGAGGTGAGGGGGGTGGGGGGTAATACGAAAAATTGGATAGCGGTGTTGGAAAAAAGGCGGAACGAAAATAAGTTTAAAATGCCGATAAGCGAGGAAGACAAACCGGTTTACGATCAAGTCTCAGGCCAGATAATCACCTATCTTAAGGAGCGAGGGGACTACGATCCGGCGGTGGACAACATCTTCATAGATACCGCCGTTTATGCGTTAATCCAGATCCGATTCATGGAGCTCAAGAAATGAAATGGCGAATCATGACATACCGAGGATCCAGTAAGCCCGCCGAGATGTAAACTTGGAAGCCGAAGAGCAAATCTGTAAGGGCATGTTTCTTTTTAAATGATGAAGAATGCTAGGGGCTGATCTCTTAAGCTATCCAAATGTTCATGACGCAGCTCTTTACCAAACCCTCCCGGGTAAGAAAGTTGAATGCAGTACATGTGAACGCCGTTGTGTTATTACAGAAGATCAACTTGGCTTTTGTAAGACGCGCCAGAACATTGACGGAAAGCTTTACACCTTAGTTTATGGGGATGTATCAACAAGTTCAGCTAACCCAATCGAAAAGAAACCCTTCTTCCATTTCTGGCCTGGAAGTTACGCGCTTACAATTGGTACGTGGAGCTGCAATTTCACCTGTGCTTGGTGTCAAAATTTTACCATAAGTAAGTTTCCACCAAACCCCCGTAAAGCTACCTACATAAGCCCAAAAGAACTAATTGACATCACTTTAAGGGAACAATGCCAAGGAACATCCATTTCTTTTAACGAGCCAACTTTACTGTTTGAGTACAGCCTTGACGCCTTTCGACTCGCACGTTCGAAGAGCTTGTACAACACCTACGTTTCAAATGGATATCTGACGCTTGAGGCATTGCGGATGTTAAAAGATGCAGGATTGGATGCGATTAAATTTGATATTAAAGGTGACAAAGAAGCTTATCAAAAGTACTGCGCCGCAGATTCCAGCATCGTTTGGAGAAACGTAGCTGAGGCTAAGAGGCTGGGGCTTCACACAGAAGTTGTGACACTTGTCATTCCTAGAGTAAACGATGATGAAGACTGCATCAAAGATATTGTTAATCACCATCTCGAGGCTGCGGGACCGCAAACCCCATTGCATTTCACCCAATATTATCCAGCATACAAATTCACCGCACCCCGAACACCCGTGAAAACTCTAGAAAACGCCCATGAAATTGCGAAACGTGAAGGGGCGCAATACGTTTACGTAGGCAATGTTCCTGGTCACAAATGGGAAAACACCTACTGTGGGCGTTGCGGACTTTTATTAGTTGAGAGATTTGGTTTTCAGGTTCTAAAATATAGGCTTACATGGGACAAAAGGTGTCCGCAATGCAGTGAGGAAATTCCGATTGTCGGGGAATACATTAAGACGCGGTTTATAATTTAACTAAAACTTGACATTTCCATCCAATTATCCGTTTCACGGTTTGTGAGCCCCCTAAACCTAGCCAGGGTAATGAACATTGCCCTAGTCCTATTGAAAAATAGAAAAAATGAGGGAATCTTTGCTCTCAACCCGAGAGCCTTTTCAGCTATTTCTTCTAAATGTTTCAATGGCTACTACTCGACGAGCTTTGCAGCTTCTTCCCTTGGTACAGCCACGAGGGTCTCGAGTGAAACGTAGTCTCCCCATCTGATCGCAGCTTTCATGAGCATCTTTTCGTCAGGAGCCTCCCATATGAGGACCCCATCGTACCTGCCCAGCAGCCAGTACATACCTAGGATCTTGACGCCTTCCGTGACTGCCTTTTGAACGAGCTTATTGGACTCGGCAAGAAACTCCTTTGTGGGCTTTTTCCTAAACCTAACCAAGGTGATAAAGATCATTCTATCACCAGATTGTAAGGGGATTTTCACATGTTATAAGAGTATCTCAGTTACTCATTGAACGATACATTTTTTCAGTAACCCGCCATCAACTAACACCACGAAACAAATGCCCTAACTGCAGAATCGAAACTCCTATCATAGGAGAGTACTTTAAGCCCCGCCTAGGTTGACCACTGTAACCAGAAAGTCACAAGGTGAAAGACCTGAAGATTTCTTCCATATTCAATAAAAACAGATTCATCAGTCTGCTCTCTTTCTATTAGAATCAGAAGGGGTTTAATCCAAGAGACGTAACCATAAGCGGCAGACTCAAGATCCTTGTTCAACCATTCAAGCACACTATCGTCTTTCATTTTCTTGTCGATTTTGTTCCTTATTTCGGCTATGAATGCTCCTCTCTTGATGAGCCTTAGAAGCATAAGGGAAAAATCACGAGTTTTCGCAGTTGTGTAATTGGCTATCCAATAACAATAGTATAATCTTCTTAATTCCTTGCATAGTTAAGCAATCTTGGAAAGTTTTCCATTTTAGCCGTGATTAACACAGTCTTCCAGAACACTTTATCAGGCAAATATTGTAAAGAATCAATGATCAAAGAAATAATCGACTGCAGAGGGTTGACAGAAAACTAACTCTTCAAGCTGAGGACAAAAGGCTTTTCAAACAATGCACATCTCAAAAGAGCAGATCCTTCGGTAGATTTGCTTGTGAAAGGGCAGAAGGGTTCAAAACTCTTGAAAAAAGCCTTTCTACAAGCCGTCTTTCTCTATGAGCCTTTGAGTCTTTCACAATTTTGAGGAGCTGACTGTCCAAATCTTTCAAGAATGCGTATTCCTTGATTACCGTCCTAGTAACAATCTCTTGTGGTGGTAAGTCTCCTCTTCTCACCAACCGCTGAAGGTCATCCCAGTCATAGTCAGCACTTGATATCTTGCTCAGAAGCTCTTCTGGATTGAAAGACTCCCTGACATTCCAACATTTCACCACAACAAGCTTCTTTACCAAATCCTTGTCGAAAGGCCTACGAGCAAACAAAAATAGGTCGTACAAGTCTCGGCTAAGAACCCTCTGCAACGCAGCTCTTAACTTCTCAGCTAACAGTTCCTCCTTCTGCAAACACATTACAGAAAACCTAGCAACCTCGCAATACTTGAAATACATCTCATCCAAAAGAAGAAACTCTTTAGGAGGCAAGACCGGCATTTCACGATAACTAACTTCAACTATGAACTCACCACTATTCCAGCTGTGAGCATACTGAACAACAGCTAGATAAGACTCACCGCCTACCACAGGTCTTGTTGTAACATGGTCCTCGATGACCTTGAAATCAATGCCATACGCTGTCTTATTATCCAATACCTGCCTAAGCCCATCCTTAAGCTGTTCAAGTGTCACGCCAGAACTCGTGAAATCAAGATCCATCGAGAACCTTCCAGTATTCCCAAAGTAAACCTTTTTCAAACAGGTGCCACCTTTAAAAGCCAGCCTAGGCAAGACGCTTTCCGACAAGATCCGCAAAACGTAAGTGAGGACTACATCTCGTTCGGCTACAGCCAAGTTCACCTTGCTCGACCTAGCGTAAAAATCCACATACTTCCTATCCAACATCCAACTTTCACCTTACCTCGATTTCACTTACTAATTGACTCCTTGGAACATTATTGACGATTCTCCAATCCTTTGAAAACTCACCCGACCTCGGCCTTCGCGAATCCAGGTAAATCGCGGTCTTCCCAACGTGCCTAAGCAATAGGTCCCTAAGATCTTTAGGCAGAGGATTAGCTAGCCCTTCTTTCACCAGAAAATCGACGACAAACCCAAGTCTTTGAACCAACGCATGCGACTGCATTCTCACAGCGTAATCCACCAACTTCCTTTGATCGACTCTTGGAACCCCACACCAAGCTATTCTTACAAGCTGTTCTATTCCCCCGGCGTAACGCGGCTTGTCAAACGAGTCAACCAAAGACTTCTCGGGGTCTGCAATATTCACTTCAGCATCAAACACCTTCTCTCGCCGGTATCCAAAGAACTTCCGCTTTGACAGTATTACAAACTTGAAAGTATTACCCTGCCATTCGACGTCTGCCTTTTTCTTAGTAGTGGCAATAAACAGCGTAAACGGCATCTGCGTCGTAAAGCCATAGTGACTGTTTGATGTGTAGTAACTGAAATAATACGGCTCAACAAAAGCTGCACCAATAACAAACGCGTTAACCGGAGGAACCCTATCCGGATAACCGTAAGCTGCAGGAACGAACTGGTAAAGACCAGTCTCGATTCTTTCAAGCCACTGCTTTCGCTCCAGATTGTGAAGCAAAAAGTAAGCGTAATCAAGTGTACAACTCAGGGCTTGCTGAACATCCGACGCTCGGACTATAGATTTCTTTTCAGCTTCCCATCGCGCCACTAAGCGTGCTTCCTCTGGTGACAGTTTACGAATCCTAAGCTGTCGTTGCTCCTCCTCAATCTCTTTCAGTTTCTGTTTGTTTATTCCCAGTTCCTCGAAAGTGAACAACTTAATTGGAAGTTTTTCGAGCTCCTTTTTTACCGATGCGTCTACTTCAAAGCCTACAACCACAAGCTCGAATTTTTTGAGAGGCGGCTCAATATTAGAAATCGACGAATAGAGATTAAGTATCTCGCTAAGCATGGAACGCATTATCTTGCGAGCCTTAACTTCGACAAACACATCAACGCCATTCTTGTTCCTCAAGTGGAAGTCAATTTGAATCTGCCCTGGAAGTGTTTCATTAACACCTACAAGAGTATGTCCTTGGAAGATTTTCATAATCTCTCTAGAAGTATATGCTGCTAAATCACGCTCCATGTTCATATCACCTAAAAGTATACATATAATCGTCATTATATTTTTTTCTCATTTCCTTAGTATTTCTTTTTTAATTACTAAGATTTTAAGAAATAAAAATAATGCATATAATCATTATTCTTTTTCGTCCAATGCTTGAAAGGAGAAGCTACAGCACCGATAGAGCAAGGCTTTATGTTGCCAATCGCGTTTTTATAGCCTAGTTGAATAATCTTGCTTCTCCAAGCATCAAGAAAAAAGAGGGGAGTCCCGGGGGATATCTCCACTAGGCGATTGGTCCACGAGGATGAGATCGGTGATATATTTTGCTCTGACGAATTTAACGCCATTTGCCTTTTTAAGTGTCTTTCGAATTGGGATTATGCATGTGGCGCAGGGTACCCCGACTACCCTTTAACGGTCCCGCTTGGTCTCAGCCACGCCCGTAGCCCCCAAATGCTCATTAGGCTTCCCTTGAGAACCCATCCTATTCCATCGACCTTAAATCAATGCTTTTTATGTCCTTCAAAATAAGTTTCAACCTGATAGCGCAGTAACCGAGGTTTGAAAATGGGTAACAATTATGAGTTGGAACTCCTCTCGAAACTCGTAGAAATAGACACAAACGCTCAGACAAAGACAGGATACGCTGCTTGTTCAGAAGTGATTCGCACTGAAGCTGAAAAACTGGGGCTTAAGGTTCGAGTTTATGATAGCGCTGAACTCGCCTCCGATAAAATTAGCCGCCCAAACTTGGTGATCGATTTAGACGTTGGTGCAAGCGAACGAGTAATTTTATCAACGCACTATGATGTTGTCCCAGCTGGGCAAGGTTGGATCCACGAGCCATTTAAGCTTACAATAGAGGGAAACCGGGCATATGGACGGGGAGCCAGCGATAACAAAGCCGGAATAGCCATGGCCCTTGGCGCACTACGCGAACTCAAGGAGAAAGAAAATTCGCGAGTGAACATATCACTTCTAGTTTCACCGGATGAAGAAGTAGGCGGAGAGCTTGGTGTAGGATATTTAGTGGAAAAAGTTAAGATTAGGGCGGATGGCGCAATAATTCTTGACTCAGGTCCAGACATGGTATCCATTGGTGCTAGCGGAGCCGTCTGGGGTAAAGTGATTGTCCGAGGACTCCAAGGACATGCTGGATATCCCCATTTGGCTAAGAATGCAATTGAACTGGCCTTACCGCTTTTGAACGATCTAGCAAAATATGCCAAAATTCGTCAGAAGGTCCGGTCTAAATTGCCGGCTCCGCCAACTGCCCCAAAGAAAAGGGTATGGGGGAGGTTTTCTATTACGATGCTTTGTGCTGGTGAGAAAGAAAACGTAATCCCCGGCGAATGCGAAGCCCGCTTTGATCTTCGTATATGCCCAGATGAAGATAATGAGAAAGCAAGACGAGCATTGTCAAATTATTTTGAAAAGATCTGTAAGAAACATAAATGTGATGCAAAACTTGAGTTTGCGTCTAGGCGAGTATCTAATTATTATACTGATCCAAAACATCCTCTTGTGAAAGCCTTATCATTTGCAGCGAGGCAAGTTGTGGGTAAAGTTCCCATTGCCTGTGAGCTCGGGGGCAATGACGGCCACTACTTCGCGAAAGTTGGCATTCCAGTAGTTTCCTATGGTCCCATTAGAAATGACTGCAACGTCCACGGGAAAGATGAATTCGTTTACATAAACGACCTCGACCTCGTAAAAAAAGTTCTAGTTCAACTATGTACCAACTGGACCTACATAGCAAAGTAAGAATAATTTACATGTAATGCCGAAAAAATCGCTTAAACAAAAAAATAAGGGAAAAATTGCGGCTTTAGCTACTTGCCTTTAAAGTATGGTATAATCTTTTCTCCGAAAATCTTGATTTGCTCATTAAGTTTCTTGACATCTGAGGTTACATATATGCCGACTAGATCTTTCATGACTATATGTGTAGCTCCAGCTTTAACGAATTTTTCAAGTTTATCGATTACCTCGTCAACCTTGCCCACAGCTAACCATTCCTCAGCAATTTTATCAGGCATAGCTTCAGCCGCTTTGCGTGGATGCGCAACAATCTCATCTGTTGGGGGCGCCCTCTGATATGCATAGTCAACAGT
>Ga0129297_10001690_pt1 | contig 11258 bp, 8 predicted proteins | sample I18A1metaG_FD_94708 | JGI IMG/M metagenome (GOLD analysis project Ga0129297, IMG submission 94708) | Lake sediment bacterial and archeal communities from Gulf of Boni, Indonesia to study Microbial Dark Matter (Phase II) - ​I18A1 metaG | ecosystem: Environmental > Aquatic > Freshwater > Lake >... | reverse complement strand
GTTACGCCAGATAGCAGTGACCCCCCCTTGTCCAATCCAAGCGTTCTGGCAAAAGAGAAGGTTGCTACAGCCGTCATCACTGCGAGAGTCATCGGCGTGTATCGAAGAATCTCATAGGATGATAAACCAGTCATCCTCATCAAGCCAAAAAGAAGGATCAGGAATATGGATTGATGTTCTCTAATCGCTTGTTCGAATGCAGGTAGAATGTTCAAACGTGTCATTTCGTCAAGCGGGCCTTTGTATATCCAGTAAACATCTGCACCGACAAGCCACTCTGGCCCATGCCAGTAAGGATAGCACCCCACGAATACGCCAAGGGCTGTTAGCAAAAGAACGGGTAGTGCCAGAGACCAAACCTTGGATGCGTCCGCGCAAGGCGTGGACACTGTAGAGGGATCGGATCTAACAACCATTCCGGTATGTTTGCCTGTGATCCTCTTTTTCAGGAGCAGCACAGCAGGTGCCCACAACCAGCCGGAGAGCAGTGCCGCGTATAGCCAAGGAGATATCGAAGACAATGCATATGTAAGGTTAGTTTCCAGAACCGCGACTCCTCTACCTAGCTCGTTGTCTGGTCTGAAGCCAGTCACGACCCAGTAGATGAGAGCAGATAACTCAACGAACAGCGCTAGGCTGAGAAGATAAACAACTATCAAAGCTTGGGTTCGCTTCTTTGAGAAGGAGTAGCGTGAACTGGCGAAAAAGATTGTATGGCAGACCACTAGCGCCGATATTTGGCCCTCAAGGACCAGGGCCGTTGCTAAGGTTACCGAGCCGCTCGTCAGAAGTACCAAGCCAGCTGCCAAGGCGCATATGGGCAACCATTCAATAAGTTTCCTCCGGCCATACTTCGCTGTCATACCTGTCAGTGCTAGGAACACAACAAGTGTGGAGAACCACATGGCATAGAGGTCAAGTTGGCGAGATAGGAATGTGGTTTCTAATGTGGAGACTCGGTAGTAATGGAATGTTACTCCTAGGCTGTTGAGGAACACCAATATGCTAAAGAATATGCTTGTAGCCATGGACGCGAGCAGCAAATAGGGCATAGGCGGCAAGAATCGTTTCGTATTCTTCATTGTCCTACTAACCAATATCAGATAGAACCGTACGTGTCTTAGTCCATCTGGAGCGCGTTAGTCTTCACCATTGAGCATGCTTTGGACTGGAACTGGGGAACTCGAGTATTGCGGCAAATCGTATAGGTCGTTCAAGAAGCTGAACATTTCCGGGTGCCTCATGAAAGATGTTAATAGGCCTGACGCTTTCTCAACGAACCCAAGAGCCTCTGCCTTCAGCACGCGCACATCGGGTATTGAGTGGTAGTTTTCGTTCCTAACAAGCTTTCCCCCCTCCAGTAAGTAGTATGCGCCGCCTTTCCGCTCAATGAATGGTCTATATGTTTGAAGGCAGAATCGCGAAATCAAGTTTCCTGTCACCAATCGGCTCGAAGATGTATTGATCATGACGTGGCCGCAGTTCGGCGGAGCTAAGACCTTGTCGCCTACTTGTGCTTCCACCAAGGAGATATCGACCAGCTCTTCATCTTGGTATCTCTGGATTAGGAAACGTGCCTCACCTTCAAGCACCTCAAAAATCTCCGGGTCGAATCGTCCCTCTGCCCAAGGTAGGTGCTTGTGCCCCATTGTCTTCACATACTCCTCTCCCAATATCAGAGGAGGCATAATCGTCACATCGTACCTCAAGCCATGTTTTAGAAGAACATTTCGTTCCTTCTCGCTGCATAGATCTCTGTAAACCTCGTACACGGGCAAGTTCGGATCGATGCCTTTGCACAAGCCCGCGTCGTGGAGAACTGGCCTGAGATCCTTCAACTTGCGAAGCGCAGGTTGAACACGACCTAGCAAGCTGGGCGAGAGAACACCCTCCACGTAGAGAGTTTGGTTCGCCCCATAGTATTGATCTGCTGTACCAATGTCCCACCAGTGGCCCTCAAGGATATGACCATACACTGGCTCACGCCTGCACAACCATCCTATGAACCTGCCCGGGCTATCATGGTCAGCTGCTTCAGTCAAATATTCCTTCACCTTACTCACTGTCCTCCTCGGAAGCATGTAGACGCAGGTTCCGATAAGTGTCGTCTCTGGGTTTGTTGGCTTCTCGTTGAGGCTCATGATCCTGCCTTGGGCGTCTACTGTCACAGCTGAATACTGCTTGGTTAGGGAACGATCTTTGACATCGTACAAGCCCACTATGGCGCACGATTTGTCTCTGAAGGTGCGGAACATGGCTTTGAGGCTTGACGTGAAGAGATTGTCTCCAGCTACGATCAAGTAGTCATCTTCCATCCCTGAGGTCAGCTGAGCTAGGGAGGCTATCGCGCCTGGCTTCTCCTCTTCGAAGCGAGATTTGTCCGCGACAATCTTGGCTTTCCACTGAAAGTCATGTAACCACAGCCATTCCTGGAACTGCTGTTTGAATCTCATGTTTGTGCTTATGATCACGTACTTTATTTCTTCAATTTCAGCTAGTCTATCAAAGATGTGCTCGAGCATTGGTTTTTCGGCTACTTTGAGAAGCGGCTTCGGCAAGTTTTTGGAGAGGGCTTTGAGCCTTGTCCCGTATCCTCCAGCCAAGATTATTGCTATCATGGTTTATCGTCCTATATTGCTGAATTCCAGCGGCACAATCAAAACGCGAAACGATTCCTATTGCCTGGTTGAGAAGGGTCTATCATTTGGGACAAATGTGTCACGGCAAGCCCTACTGACTATTCAGAAATCTGAAAAGTTTGGGATGTGTTCCGAAAGACACGAAGAGTCCTTGACGACCAGATTTGTTGAAACAGTTCCTTCAGAATCTCCTCGCGTTCTCTTGGATGACATCATCCTTTTCGATCTTCCTCTAAGAATCGGTTCGGCCCTCATCCACTAGACCGCCCCCTTCCTCTTCATAGCGAAGGGTTTCGAATGAGTCTGGGCACGCAAAAGGAACACTATGATGAGAGGTATAGCCACCAGCAGAAGGGAGACTATGAAGCCCTCGCTCGTGAAGATGGGTGCATCAAGCCGTTGAAAGCTTTCGAACACTGTTGGCGTTGTATTGACCTGAGTCGTTGAACTTGGCGTAGCCGATCCCCCGATCGTGAGCCTTCCCTCAAAATCCACGTAAACTGACTCGAGCGTAAGCGGGTATAAGATAGGAGTGTAGGTTGAGAACACATCCATAAGTGGGTGGCTGAGCAAAGCCAAGCACCCGGCCGATGCTAGGCCAAGAAACCTAGGTTTCAATCGGCCTACCAAGCCAACCCCAACCAAAGAGGCCACGAGTAGAATGATAACTGAATGGCTTGGAGAACGGTGGACGTGAAAGAACACATCCAGATCTGGAAGGAGAGATATCAACGAAACAGCTGTCGCTCTGCGTACGCCTAGACCTGGAGCGGCCAAGGCGAATGGAACAGCGAAATGTAGAGCCAGTTCCGGCATGCGTTGTTTCATCATCCACACTGTGAACTCTGCTCGGGATACCTATCTTTCCTATTGGACTCTACGCTTGCAAGTTCTGTATCTTGAACTAACATTCTTGGTCGCATCCAAGGTAGCAGGCCGAAACCAAAGATTTCATGGAATGACTTAGATCTAGTTCTTGTCAAGTGCAAAAGGTCATTGAGATGAGGGTAAGAAACATCAGAGCCGCGTATGTTGCGAGGAAGACGTTTAGAAACATCAGAGCATTCTGACTTGCTGAAAGCCGCAGCGCATAATCAAGTAGAGCGCTTTGGCTTCCTTCGATCGGAATCATATCCTTCGGAAGATAGTATGTCACTGGTCTAGGCTCACTTCCTTGACCACTGGACAGAACGACGCCTGTAACAGCGCTTTCAAGCACACCCCATTTTGCGCATGTGCTTGGGTCATTCAGGAGCGCGAGCTGGTTAGGGTCATTCAGGAATGTGTGCATTAGACTCAAGCCAGTCTCGAGAAAAGGAGGTGTCTCAGCCCTCAAGACTCGAGCTCCAGATGTCGAAGAACAGTTCGGGTTTCTTACTAGTCTGCCTCCAGTCAAGAAGTAGAAGGTTGCGCCTCCCCTCTCCAAATATGGATCATACGTTTGAACACAATCCCGTGAAATCAAGTGTCCCACCACCAATCGCCCCGAAGAAGCATTGATGATAACGTGCCCTCTATCCGGTGGGACCAGAATCTTCTCCCCTTCCTTGGCAGTCAGAAGTGAGACATCAACCGCTCCCCTGCCGCACTTTTTCTCCACCAAGAACACCGCCTCTCCCTCAAGCACCTCCAAAATCTCAGGATGAGAACATGTCTCTCCCAGCGGCAGGTGGTAATGTCCCAAGGTCTTCACATATTCCTCCCCGAGTAGAAGCGGAGGAATCACAGTCACATCGTATCGCAAGCTATGTTTTCGAAGAAGGTCTCTTGCTCCATTATCGCAACAGTCTCGATAGATCTCGTATGCAGGGAGGTTCAGGTCAAGGTGCCGAAGACACTTCTTGTCATAAAGAACCCCCTTTAGCTCTCTGAGTTTGCGAACCTGACGTAGCCTAGCTGGCGCTAGAACATTTGGAATTGAAATCTCACTCATGAAGAGGATCGAGGACCTTCAGGACCCTGTTCTAGATTGAACCGCTTCGCCTTCGCCGGAAGGTTGCCCAGGGCCAGATGTAGACTGGTTCTCAAAGTCTATCGGCTCAGACGGAGGTGTGGTAGCCATCGTCCATCCGATCCAAGCAAGAATGGCAAGGACGGCGGCTACTGCAAGGAAGGCTGTTATTTGTAGCGTAACAATGGCAAAAGGTGACAGCATCAGCCACGCATAGAGAGCCATTCCAGCCACGCTGCCAATGAGAATTGTAGCACCTATCGCCTGATCCTTATTCAAGGCACCTCTCCTCGATACTCGTCCGTCAACCTATGAAACCGTTCAAGGTAGATAAAGCTCACCCAACCCCAAATGCATTACAAAGCCTCTCTCTAATAGCCAACCTTTAGCCTGAGGAGCCCACTCAAACAGCCCTCTCTTCTCGAACCGTCGCTTCAACTCTTCAGCCCTCGCCTTTCCAGCTATCCAGATGCGCATCGAACGACTCTCAAGCAACTTCAAGACAACGCCGAGAACACTCACCAACAACCTCAAGCTCGCTATGTTTCCACGAACCCTTGCCACCCACAAAGCGCATCTGAACAGGCCGCGATCAACGAGCGAGAGCCTACGCCAGTTCCCGTTCCTTAGGCCCCTCCGCCTAACAGCCAACAACCCGGGGTAATCCAACTCCAGACAGACATCTAGCCATTTCCGGTCGGCGCGCATCTCATACTTGGACATGGAAAACCCCTATCCATTGTTCTAGGTAAGCCTCCCTCATTTGGAGTTTAGACATATAAACATAGCCGAAAAAGCGTCGACTGGAGCCTCAGCGTTTTCCTCGGTCTTATGTAGAGGTGCACACAGCCCTCAATTGAGTGCGAACTGAGTTGATTGGTAGGGCAGCGCTCTCAGCCGATAGATTAGCTTTGGACCTCTCCGCTTTCGAATCATAGGTATCAATATTGCTGCTATCAACAAGATGACTAAAACAAGGAGAGCGACTTGAGTAAACATAATGTTGACCTGTTCCGCTACCTGCTCTATCGTCGATATGGAGGTCACTGTGGATGTGTGAGTTGTCGTGATTTGAGGAAATGCCGGTATAGGAACGCTTAAGGATAGTTCAACACTACCTTGGTCACAGCCAGCTTTTATCACAACTGGATACAGTCCTGATGATCTCGCAGCAAGCATCCAACTCAATTGCCAAGATGTTCGCCCCTCAAGTGTTGGCCGCTCAAATCTAGTCGCCTCTGAGATGACGATGATATCCGCGCTGGGAATGAGTGTTACAACAAGGTTGGAAGCATCCACATCGCCCGCATTTGTGAGAGAAATGATGAGCTCGGTCTTATCAGGGAGCTCTCTTCGCCCGCTTTCACTAAGAAGAATTTTAACCGGGTTAACTCGTCTCAGACTGATGCTTCTGAAATATGCAACTGGAAGTGGAAAAGTCACATACGTAGTGAATCCTAGCTCCACGGTGACCTTCAACGCCGAAAGCTGAAAGTTTCCCGGGTCCCCGATATCATCTCGGAAAAGCTGCAAAAGATTCAGTCTAACGTCCTTCCAACCAGAATCACCAAGCCCTCCATGGGTGTCTCCAACGATGGTGAAATGGTTGTCCCTCCTTTGCCTGTCAACCACGTAGAACGTAACAAGGGACCTTGCGAAGGATGCCTTTGACGGAAGATCTGTGCGCACTCTGTAGGAAAGCTCAAGATGGAAGGACAGATCAGCGCTCCTAACAACCTGTGACAACGACCCCAGGCGCATGATCCTGACGCTTTCCATGTCAAGGGAAACCGTGCCCTCTACAATCCATCCCTCCAAACCGTTCTTGAAACTGCCATTCTGCAACAATTCGACGGGAGCACCAAGAGACGGCGGAACTGATGAAAGCAATACTGAACATAGAACCAATATGTGAAATATCTTCCGGATCGTTGGCAGTTGGAGTCTTCTATAAAGCAACCTCAAGTGAATTGCTGAAGAGGTCTTCGTGAGCTCCACGCTCAACACCCCATCAACAGGAGAAAAGATATCCGTCACAGGCTTATTATATTCCATGGCAGCACATTCCTAATCTCAATACAGTTTGTTTCCGCAATTAGTGCAGAAGCTCCCCACAGGGGGTCGGCGAGCTCCGCATGATGTGCAGAACATCGGAGGGGGATACAGGACCTTTGCTGTCATCAGAGATAGTTGTGTCTTGGGAGGGCTTCGTTTGCGAGCAGCAAATGCTACGATAATAGTAGTTGTTATGACAATGATAGTTGCTAGGAAGGCGTAGCCGTCTAGAGTCCCGCTGACATTCAGAAGGAACGCAAATGGCCCCGTCAGAGTGGTTGACGACACTGTGGTTACGGTCGTGGTTCTGACTGTATTTCCTGTTTTGGTGACGGTCATCGTTGAAGTTATTGAAGCCGTTGTTGGAGTGGTGACGGTTGCAGTAGTTGTCTTGAGAGAGGTGAGCGTTGTACTAGTTGTTGTTGAACTGACCAGTATCACGGTGTGTGTTATGTGCTCGAGGCCATTGATGGTCTGCGTTGTTGGCACGGTAATCGTTAGTACCGTACTCTTCTGCACGGTGACGGTTGTGGGGAGGACTGTGGTCCCAGCAGTGACACTAGTCGTCAAGGTCTGATTCGAAGTTACAGTGGTGCTCCTAGTCGTGGTGATGGTGGTTGCAGTAGTTGTTGTGGACATCGATAATGTGCTGGTTGTGGTGATGGTGGTTGAGGCAGTTGTGGTAAAGGTTACCAGAGGAAGTACTGTCAGTGGTTTGCTGTCTCCTGTCAGGCCCGTAGCTGAAACTGATATGGCCCAGATCCCTGGAGCTTCATCATAGTAGTAGAAGCTTTTTGTGCTACTTCCATCTGGTATGGTTACAAATGTGATTGATGCTCCTCCGGCGGTTTCAGCGAATTTCTTGGCCACTCCTGTCGAATTCGAGGTCAAATTCACACTTGATGAGCCTGTTGTCACTGGGTTGCCGTAAGGATCTTGTCTCTGAACGGTGTAGTTGAGCGTCCATGAACCTTGCACAACGGAATACGGATGGATGATGATTGTAAGCTTACTTACGCCAGCAGGATTCACATTGAAACCACCGCTCGTGGCAGACTTTCCTCCGCCAGATGTCGTAATCGTGACACCGGTTTGAGCCTTAGTAATAGTTACCGTGCCACTCCATGTACCAGATGAGAAAGCTCCAGTGCTTGTGGGGTTAATACTACCGGTCAAGTCACTTAGCATGTTGGAGCCAGTATAGCTCGTGACGGTGTTATTGTAAGCATCTTTACTCGTGATGGTTATGGTGAAGCTTGCACCAGCGGTCTGTGAGACACCGATCGGCGCAAATGTGAAATGATCCAGCGCGGCAGCATTCACGGTAAACGAGTTGCTCGTTCCAGATCTTCCGCCACCAGTCGTTGTAATCGTAATGCCCGCCTGGGCTTTAGTGATCGTTACGATACCGGTCCAGATACCGGATGAGAACGCGCCGGTACTAGTTGGAGTAATTGTTCCAGTTGAATCGCTTAACGAGTTTGAACCAGCATAAGTGGTGATGGTGTTATTCCACGCGTCCTTGGCTGTGACTGTTATCGTGAAAGATACACCAGCGGTCTGAGGACTGCTAATCGTGGTGAATATGAAGGAACATAGTTCACCGGGCGCGGTCACATCGAACGCGTTGCTTGTACCAGACTTGCCTGCGCCTAGCGTCGCGATAGTGATCCCGGCCTGAACCTTGTAAATGGTAACATTTCCGGTCCAGGTGCCAGCCATGAATGGGCCAGTGGAGGTAGGACTGATCGTACCGGTCGAGTCACTTAACGTGTTGGAGCCAGTATAGCTCGTGACGGTGTTATTGTAGGCGTCCTTACCCGTGACAGTAATGGCGAAAGCTGCACCAGCACCTTGGGGACTGATCGTCGCGAATGTGAAGTGATCTAACGCAGCAGCATTCACAGTGAAGCTATTGCTGGTACCAGACTTGCCACTACCAGACGTTGTGATGGTTATTCCTGACTGAGCCTTAGTGATAGTTACACTGCCAGTCCATGCTCCGGATGAGAACGCACCTGTACTAGTTGGGGCAATAGTTCCAGTTGAATCACTCAGCGTATTCGTATTCGTGTAGCTGGTGACGTTGTTGTTGTAAGCATCCCTAGCCATGATGGTTATCGTGAAGCCTGTACCAGCGGTCTGGGGACTACTGATCGTCGCGAATGTGAAGTGATCTAACGCAGCAGGATTTACTGTTTGTTGCTGGGTGGCGTCGGTCCAGCCTTCGCTTGGGCTCTCGGCAGCAGTGATGGTGGGGGCTCCGGCGGTCGTATCCTTGTAGTAGAAGCTGACAGAGTTGGAGGCGGCAACGATTGTGACCGACGTGATGTCGATCCACGGACTGTTTGATAAGGAGAATTTGCCGTTGGCAGATGTTGATGATAAGGTGACTGTCGTGTCTGAGTCGACGTTGACCGGGTTGCTTGATGCATTCTGTGTCTGAATGGTCATGATGGCTGAGGCTTGGCCTGCGGTCATTGTTTGGGCTGTTGTTGTGAAGACTATCTTCGTAATTTTGCTGGTCTCAGAGCCAAACGTGGTGAAGGCATCGGTCATGTTTAGATACTGGGCTTTGATCCAGGCCGCACTTCTGCCTATGTTTGAGACACGGACTTCGTCAATTCGGCCGTTCCACCATCTACCATCGTAATCCGTGTACTGTCTTCCAATGTCGAAATCATCGCCGCTGTCAGTTATGGATGTAGTGGATGTTGCTGTCTGCTGAACCCCGTCTATGTACAGATAGTTTGTTCCGGATCTTCTTACCCCGACCACATAGTGCCAGTTAGTGTCGGTGTAGGCGGAGTTACTAACACAGCCTGCATCGGGGGCTCCTCCACCATTACCTGTAACAAAACGATACTTGTTGGTGGTATCATGCTTCTGTATGTTGTAGCCTTTGTAGGAGGTGTCCGAGTTGGATACCAATTTCCCTGCTATGCCGGCGTAGAGACTCGACGTATCTGAGCGCTTTGCCCATGCCTCGATCGTGACCTGCGTCGTTATTTGGAGACTTGCGGCATTCCCGCAGTGAATTTCATCGTCAGACCCGTCATGATCTAGGCTTCCGTCGATCTTTCCCGCCACTTGATCGCCACTTGTCATACTGCCGTGTGAATGTCCGTGGTTGGCGTTGGAGGTGCTGTCCTTCATCTGGGGAGCGGTTCCGGATGGGTCTTCCTTCAGGTGCCAGACGCCCTTGAAGTTGCTGTTCCAAACGCTTGCCGGGTCCTGCGCGTCGGAGGCGCCGGAGTTCCCGTAGTACATCAAGATGTAGTCGGTTGAGGAGCTGGCGTGAATCTGCGGAACCTTGACCCAGATCCAGGCCTCTGTGTTGGCTGTCCACTTCTCTATCTCATATTTGAGCTGTGTCGAGTCGTCCGAGTTGAGAAACCTGATGTCTTGGCCAGCTGACTGGGCATGAGAAAAGATAAAGTTTGAGGTGGTCAGGTGGACTAGAACAGGGAAGTCAATGAGGTCCTCGGCCTGTCCGGCGTTGTTGAACGTGAGCTTCTTTCGATAGCTCCAAGAAGACATGCCTTGACCCCACTGACTTGCTGACACTGTGCGCACGTCGTAGCCTACCAGTAGCGACGCGGCGAGGCCCACAGTGATTATGAGCAGGCATGCTGTGGAAGAAATCTCTCTGCGATGAGGTGACCATCGGAAACGGCTTCGAGACTTGTGCGAGATCAATCTGTTGCCCTCCCAGAGGAGTTTGGAGCCACTTGATCTCGAGTCGCTTGAACCCTCCTCAGGACCTTAGCCTCATTGAGGTTGTCGTTCTTGCTTAGGCTGTCAAAGAACACGATCAGTCTTGCAATGATGGCGTCGTAGGTATCTCCCTTTGCGCCCAGCCTGTCCAGTTGCTTTTTCGTGTTCGATCTCACCTGGATTGTCTTGGCGTCAGTCAATTCGTGTGCCTACTGCTGTCGCCGTGGCGCCTGTAGCGGCTGTAGCAATTGTAGTAGAAGAGTAGGTGTCTGTCACAAGCGAACATACAAAGGTTGACTATGACCCCGGTTTCTCCACTGCCCAGCAACGCATCAAGTAGTCCAAGATTCCTCTCTGAGGAAGGCGTAGTCTCCTTGGATACGGTGTAACGTACTGCTAGTCATCTATCATATGCTCACAAGGAACGAACCTTACCGAGGCGAAGATCCGAGGCTCACAGAACAAAAGTATGAGAGACTGATGAAATAAGCCTCAACATAGCTCACACGCCAGAGAGTTCAGGTAGAGGAGCCGACCGTTTTCTTGGGCAACAGCGCCTGCTCAGGCTTGCTTGGGTCTTATCGTGAAGAGGTAGCTTCAGTTTGTCCTGTGTTTTGGATCTCAAAGAAGATCTGGCCGTTTCAGTTGCAGACCTGGCGCTGACTCTCGAGGAGCTATCATGCACGATTAGGGGTCAAAGTCCATTCTTGGCGTTTTGTCTTGTCTTAAGGCTATTTAGAAGCAATCGGGTGACGGAGTTTTTCTCACGGCTAAGGCTCTGCCAGTTCAAGAATGTGCTGTTGACTCGACCTTATGTGAATCTTACGTTCAACCTTCTGATCCCCGAATTCTCCCTTGACCTTAATGATTCCTTCTCTAACGCCGATGTCCTTTGG
>Ga0129297_10001689_pt1 | contig 11260 bp, 10 predicted proteins | sample I18A1metaG_FD_94708 | JGI IMG/M metagenome (GOLD analysis project Ga0129297, IMG submission 94708) | Lake sediment bacterial and archeal communities from Gulf of Boni, Indonesia to study Microbial Dark Matter (Phase II) - ​I18A1 metaG | ecosystem: Environmental > Aquatic > Freshwater > Lake >... | reverse complement strand
TGTCCTCGCGTAGGATCTCGCTGCCGGGCGTATACACGTTGCCGGAAGAGGCGTATAGAAAGTGAGAGGCGGATGCGCGGCGGGCATAGTCAGCCAGCCATTGCGTGCTGGCCGCATTGACAGCAAAGAGTTGGTGGGCCTCTTCAGGGAAAGGCACATTGGCCTGGGCAAGGTGGATAACGGCATCTATGCGCTCCGGCAAGCTGGTTAAAGCGACGGGCTGCGCCAGGTCCCCCTGTATCACGGCGACGCCTGCGGGGGCCTGAGATAAAGCCTTGTGGTGAACTAGGCAAATCGTCTCATGCTGAGAAGATAACGCTGGCAGCAGATGGCTACCTATGAAGCCACTTGCTCCTGTGACGAGTATTCTCATCCTGCCTGCTCCTGTGCAACAAGCTGGCGCAGGCCCTCCACCAGGGATACCTGTGGCCGATAGCCCAACATCCGCATCGCTTTCTCGCTGCTGCCGACTCGCCGCTGCATCTGCCCAGGTGGGGCAGGGCGGTACTCAGGTTTGAGGCCGGATCGGGCCATCTCCAGCAAGAGCCGCACGATCTCGTTCACAGTAAACTCCTCGCCGCTGCCGATATTGAAGGCTTCTCCCGAAATCTCTGCCTGCATAGCCAGCAGATTAGCCTGAGCGATATCAGAGACGTGCACAAAGTCGAAGGACTGGCTGCCATCCCCAAAGATGAGGGGCGGTTGTCCTTGCCGGATTCGACCGAGAACGATGTTGACCAATCCCCCTTTCTGTCGAGGCCCGTAAACGTTCATATAGCGCAAAATGACGTATTTCAGCCCGCTATGGGTGCCGAAAGCGTGCAGGAGATATTCTCCTGCCAGCTTAGAGGCTCCATACATGGTGCGAGCGTTCAACGGGTGCGATTCGTCCATCGTCGCATTCGTGTCGCCATAGACTGACGAGGCGGACGAATAAACGACCCTCTTGACCCCTGCCTGCCGTGCCGCCTCGAACACATTAAAGGTGCCGATGATGTTCACCTCTAAGCATCGCCGCATGTCCTGACCGCAAGGGCCAAGGGGCAGCACCGCCATGTGGAAAAGGCCCGCAATGCCTTGCATCGAGTTGGCAAGTCCATCTGGATGAGTTATATCACATTCGACTATCTTGACCTTGCCCGTCGCCAGAGCCTGCTTCAGGTTGTCACTCTGCGCAAGCTGATCCAGAACCCGAACCTCCGTTGCGCCCTGGTGCAGCAGCTCATCTACCACATGAGAGCCGATGAACCCTGCCCCGCCTGTCACAACGAAGGTCTGACCGGAAATATCCATGATCCATTGTCCTCCCTGTTGTCGTCTTATGTCCTGCGGCTACCAGGTATCTGATCCCTTTTCCAAGAGTTTTTCTATGCGAGCGATAACCATATCCAGGGCCACCTTGTTGAATCCCCCTTCGGGGATGATGACGTCGGCATATCGTTTGCTCGGTTCGATGAATTCCAGGTACATGGGTCGCACCGTCGTGAGGTATTGCTCAATGACCGACTCGGGAGATCGGCCACGCTCGACGATGTCACGCTGGAAACGCCGAATGAACCGCAAATCAGCATCTGCATCCACGTATACTTTGATATCCATCAAGCTCCGCAAGGCTGGATCGGTGAAGAGCAACAGCCCTTCGAGCAAGATGACTTTCTTAGGCTCAACGCGCAGCGTGTAGGACAGACGAGTGTGGGTCGAAAAATCATAGACGGGCACGTAAACCGGCTCGCCCGCGATCAACAGCTTGAGGTGAGAGATGAACAAGTCGGTTTCGAGTGCATCAGGATGGTCGAAATTGACCCGTGCCCTTTCCTCTGAAGGGAGGGCACTCAAATCTCGATAATAGGCATCGTGCTGAATAAAGGCCACCCGATCTTGGCCGACCCGCTCCAATATCACTTTGGCGACGGTCGTTTTGCCCGCTCCTGTGCCTCCGGCGACGCCGATGATGATCGGCCTGGACACGCTGCCCCCCTTCAAGGTTCTCAGAGGGAGATTATATCACAACTATACGGAATCCAGAAATGGCCTAGTTGCCCGGCTAGCCAACCTTCCCGAGAGCTGAAGGCGTGAAACGCTTCCTCCGAGCTTTCGAGAAGGTGGATCATAATTGCTTTTTTTGACCTTTTGTGGCATAATCGCATCAAACTGAGAAAGCATGAAGTTATCGCTCCGCAACCAAAAGCCGCTGGCAGGTATCCTGGGAATGAGGGGGGCTTGGACAATTGATCCTTGATGTAGGCCGCGCTTCCTATCGCGGACGGGCACATGAGCACAATGGCGACTATTATAGCGTCGCCCAGCATTGGGTGACCGATGCACAGTTGGCGGAAAAAGGGTGGCTTTTCCTGCTCGCCGATGGGATCGGCGGCGAACAGCCGGGCGAGAGCAGTCGCCATGCGGTGAATCGCCTCTACCAGTTATACTATACTCACCCCTCCAATAACATCCGTCAGAGCTTGCAGCACGCCCTCAACCGGGTCAACAATGAAATCTATGAGGAGGCGAAGCGGCATCAGGCGAAAAAGAGCGTGATGCTGCTGGCTGCTGTCGTTAAAGGGGGCGCTCTCTATATAGCCAACTCAGGACAGGTGCGGGCCTATCTGTGCCATAAGGGCCGCTTGCATCAGGTCACTCCCGATCATCCCTGGGAGGAAGTTCTTCCCCCTCCCAGGAGCGAAGAGGAACTGGCGAAGGCCGAAGCGGAAGGTAATCTTCCCCCTGCCCGTTCATTGGGTAGTTCGCGACGCCTCGCCGTGGATTGGGCCAGGCGGCGTTTTGCTGTGGGTGATGTGTTGCTCCTTTGTACTGACGGCCTGTACCAGACGCTCAGCGCTGGCGAAATCCAGCAAGCTGTTGCGGAAAACCCCAAGGCCCAGGCCGCCGCTGACCGGCTTGTCGGCCTGGCCGGGCAGCAAGAAAGTGAAGATGATGCCACTGCGGTTGTGGGTTCGGCCACGGCCAAAAAGCCGGGCAAAGGGGTCATGGCCCTGTTGGCCTCCTGGCTGTTCTGGGTTGGCATTGGGGTAGCGATCCTGATAGCGGTCGTCGGCCTGGCAACATGGAGAAGATCGCTTTCTATCTCGGGTCCGACCCTTTCCCCCACAGCAACGAACACTGCTAGAATGTCTACGCTGCCTGTAGCTGTGCGGCCTACATCAACGCCCCGCCCTACAGCGACCGCGTCACCGACGATGGAACCGACGGCGACAGAGAAACCGAAGGTCATCCAACCGCAACCAACGGCTACAGCCCCACTGCCTAGCGCAACCTTTACCCCGTTGCCAGTCCTTTACAATGCGCCCAAAGTGATTGCTCCCTATGATGGCGAAGCCGTCTACGAAGGAGAGAACAACGTACTGGTATGGCAATGGTATCGGCAGTTGGGCGCTGATGAGCTTTTCGAGATACGCATGTGGCGAGAAGGCTCTGAGCCTCCAGCGCGTGGGACGACACAGACGCCCTGGACAGAATTCAGGTTTGGTGTTCCATTTGGTCGGACAGGTAAATACTATTGGAATGTCATGGTTGTGCGCAAAACTGTGGACAGCAGCGTCGTGGTCAGCGTATCCAGCGAAACGCACTTTTTCTGGTGGATGGGCCCTCGCCCGCCAGCAACACCCCCTACACCCACGCCGCTGCCTCCTACAAACACACCGCCGCCCACGGTCACACCAGTGCCTCCTACGAACACGCCACTGCCGCCGACATCCACGCCTGTGCCCCCCACGAATACGCCGCTGCCGCCAACGCCGACGCCATTGCCGTAATCAACCACCATGGAACATTGAAAGTTTGCACTCATGGATCGGCCTTGATGACTGCGTCTGCCTGGAACGTTTTTCCCGGTTGTTATAGGGAGGTCGGATGATGAGACAGAAAAGGATCCATCGCCTGGTTCCTATATGCTGGCTTCTCACCTTGGCTGCTTCGGTGGCAGGCCTGTTCATGGTCACCGCTGTCGGTACGCCTATATATGCTCTGAGCGGAGCCTGGATCAAATCGTCCCTGCCTGCTACCGACGTCCGTGCTCTTGCCCGCGACCCTCACAATAGCCAGGTCATCCTGGCAGGGAGCTGGGGCCACGGCGTGTATCGCACGCAGGATGGCGGTCACAACTGGCAACCCCTCAATGCCGGTTTACCCAATTTCAATGTGCTTGCTCTGGCGATAAGTGTGGATGGGACAGCATACGCAGGCACTTATGGCAGTGGTGTCTATCGCCTTGCTGTTGGTGAGCAGAACTGGAGCCCTGTGAACGAAGGTTTCATTGGGCCTTATATCTATATCTACTCCCTGGCCGCCGATTCCATGGGGAATCTCTATGCCGGTACCGCGGAAAAGGGAATCTTTCGGTTGAACTGGGGCAGTCACGCCTGGGTAGCACAGGGGCTGGACGGACTCACCGTGCCCGCCCTGGCTGTTTCCTCCTCCCGCGAGCAAACGGTCTACGCTGGCGCGTGGGCTGCGGGAGTGTTCCGCAGTGATAACGGGGGCACCTCTTGGGTGCAGGTCAACGAGGGATTGGGTAACCTCAATGTCCGTGCGCTGGCTGTCCATCCCTTGCGCGAATCCATAGTCTATGCGGGCACCTGGGGTGGAGGGGTGTACCGGACTACCGATAGCGGCGCAGGATGGACCGGCGTGAATGCTGGCCTGACGACGAAGCTGCTCTATTCTCTGAACTTTCGCCTCAGCACCGAGGAGATCGTTTATGCCGGGACTGCCGGTAGTGGCGTCAATCGGCTCATCCATGACGATACATTCTGGACGCCTTATGGGTTGGATAGGCTCAAAGTTTGCTCTTTGCTCACGATAGCTAATGGCGCGGGTTTCACAATTTTTGCTGCGGCTGAAGACGGGGTATGGATTCGCCAGGTTATGCCCGCTATGGCCGTGCACAAGTCAAACAACCCCACGGGGCCGGTTTTTCTGGGTGATACAATCGCCTATACGATTCGCTATGCCAACACCGGCGAGATCAAGCTCACCGATCTGGTGATCACTGATACAGTGCCCTTTGGCACCACTTATATGGAAGGATCTGCGGAGGCCAGCGGGGGGCGCTACATCCCGGCGCGCAATATAGTGGAATGGAGAAGGGCCGCACTGGCTTCCGCCGACAGCAGCGAGGTCTCTTTTGCGGTACGCCTTCCCCCGCCGCCGACTCCTACGCCGACATCCACGGCGACCTCAACAGCGACGGCCACAGGCACCCCTACCCCTACCAATACGTTCACCGCTACTCCTACTGAGACACCTTCGGAGACGGTGACCGAGACCCCAACCGAAATGCCCCCCTTTACTCCGACGCCTACCTGGACGGCAACGATAACGGGGACTTTGGCCACATTTACGCCGACTGCTAGCGGGACGGTGGTGATCTCGCCCACGGCAACAGTGGAAGGCACACCCACCTGGACGGCGACCCCTTCGACCACTGCGCCTGCAACGGCTACTCTTACACCAACGGCGACGCCGACTATGGTGGGTACGGCTCCCCCTTCCCCCTCGGCGACGGCTACCTCTACGCCTGTCTGTATGGAACTCTCGGGGAATGGGAATTTTGAGACAGGGGGATTGGATGGCTGGGAGATCAGCGGCCTCACACATATCGTCACCGATACCAGGCACTCTGGCCGGTACGCTGTTCTGATGGGAGGCCGGGACAACGCTGGCGATGAATTGTGTCAGCTTGTCATGATTCCGACAGGTTCCATCTCGGCGAGGCTAAGTTATTGGTGGTATGTGACCACTGAGCAAACCACGCACCCTCGAGACTACCTGTACCTGGAGCTCAGAGACGCGGGAGGGAATTTCTTCGCTAACCTTGACGCAATAAGCGATGGAAACCTTCTGCGGAGATGGTTTCCATCGCCATCTTTCGACTTGACTCCCTATGTGGGGCAAAGCTTGTGGATTTGCTTCGTCTGCCAGACCAACAGCGCGATGCCCACCTCATTTTATCTGGACGATGTGAGCCTCGATGTTTGCGTGTTAGGTGGCGCTTCGAGGACACGTCTATCCAGGTCGGTGCCGGAAAAGCGGGTCGGCTTGCCCTTCCATAGCCGGGCTGGCCGGAACAATAGTATAGCCGTGTTCAACATTGCCGCGGTCTACAGCACGCAGACGGGCTGGGTACAGAGCAACGGCGTTTTGAACACTCCTTTTGATGTGGCCTTGCCGCTAATTATGAAGCCATGACTTTCAAGGCAGCAGCAACTTGCCACCGGCGATGGTCTTGTGCGACTCTTCGGGGCGTGGCACGGATATAGGGCGATCCCCTGGAAGGAGTAAACGGCCTCCGGCGATAGGTTTTGGCTCAGCCTCAGCTTCCTTGGCGCGTTTCTCTTCCTCTTCCGCTCGCTCTTCTTCTAGCTCCTCCCTCAGTTTCTCGGCGCGCTCTTGCCTCGCCTCTTCCTGGCCGCGCTGCAACGCTGCTATTGCTTTGGAAATATCGTAGTATTTGGCCGCGCGTGAAGGCTGCTCCCCGGCAGTTTGGGCCTGCTGGACGAGATAGTGGTTGAAGAGTTGACTTGATTCACGCAAAAAAGCCTTCTTTGTTGCCTGATAGTGCGCTTCCTGATAGCCTTGCCAGGCATGGTTGACGAACTCCAGGATGCCAGATTCCATGGCAGGCGGCAGCAATGTAGGCAGTATGGAAAGATGCCAAAGCTCTTCCGATTTCAGGACACGACTGAGGAGCAAATCCCCTTGGGCTGCTACATGGGAAAACTGCGAATCCGAGACTTGATAGCTTGCCTCCTGAAACGAGTCATGGAGAAGGAGATAGTTTCCAGGATTGGCCTCCTCGAGGCGATAAAGGCTCATCACTGAATCCTGCCAACTCGCCAGCATTTCCCTCTCGCCAGGGGGTAGTTGGTAGCCTTCGTTATCTCGGAATATCTGGATGACCGGCTTTTTGGCCTCCCATGTCAGGTAATCAAAGACATACCAGTCAAAAAAGCGGAGTAGGTCCCTTTTGTCTAATGCTTTGGCTGCGCGTACGCTATAGTGGCCGTTCCAGAACAAGTGAAATGCTGACATCACGTCAACCCCAAAGGGGGGACCTTCCGAAAAGAAGAGAAGCTTATCAAAGAGAGCCTCGTAGTTGTGGCGTGTCCTCCTGTATTGTGCCTGTTGTGCATGTTCGCGGATCATGCAGCATTGCTTATATTTTTTACCGCTGCCACAAGGGCAGGGATCGTTCCTTCCGACTTTGGGCATTGTTTGCTATCCTCTCCGATGACGATCTTGTGTAGTGTTGCCAAAATATGATACCACACCTGGAAAGACAAGTCAAAGCATTCGCCAGAAGGTGCAAGCTGTGCTAAAATAAGCTCTGTGAATCCAGGGACTGAACGGCAGATCAACGCAAAGCAGCGAAGGTGTAAAGAGCATATGAGGAAAAGCATCGTCATTTCCACCCATGCCACCCGGTTCTCGGCGTTGGCCTTTCAGGGGAGTTGGGCGGATAACGCGGCCAGGATGGCCGAGCTGGGCTACGATGGGATAGAGTTGGCTATCCGCGATCCCAACCTTTTGGACAGGGATGCCGTCGCGCGTGTGATCGCCAGACACAACTTTCAGGTTTCCGCCATCGGCACCGGCCAGGCGTATGGGGAGGAGGGGCTTTCCTTCACCGATCCCGATGCCGAGGTGCGTCGGCGAGCGGTGAAACGGGTTCAGGATCATATCGCCTTCGCCGAGCCGTATGGAGCGGTGATCATCATCGGCCTGATTCGCGGGCGCACGCGGCCCGGCGTCAGTCGCGAGCAGGCTTTAACCTGGTTGCGGGAGGCCTTGCTTCTTTGCGCGGACTATGCTGCTCCCAGGGGCCTGCGGCTCGTCGTTGAGGCGATCAACCGCTACGAGACGGATCTTATCCACACTGCTGCCGAAGGGCTGGCGTTGCTCGAACAGTTGGGCGCGGACAATGTGGGCCTGTTGCTGGATACCTTTCACATGAATATCGAGGAAGCCTCGATGTATACCAGCATCGCCCAGGCGAGGGATCGCCTCTTTCACTTTCACGTGGCGGATTCCAACCGCTGGTATCCGGGTGCGGGCCATATTGACTTCCCCGGCATCCTGGCTGCGCTGCGCGGGGCCGGCTATGCAGGGTATATTTCCGGTGAGATCATGCCCCTGCCCGACCCGATGACGGCAGCGCGCGAGATGATCCGCTATCTCCACGACATCGGGGCGTAAAAGGGTGTGGGGGATGGCGAGATGAGTAGGCCCTATTTCCTCGGCGTGGACGGCGGCGCGACCAAGACTAAAGCTGTGGTATGCGATGCCGAGGGGCGTGTCCTGGGCAGCGGGCTGGCGGGTGCGTCCAATTACCATGTCGTCAGCCTGGAAATGGCCAGGGTCAATATTGCAGGGGCTATCCAGGCAGCGGTACTGGCGGCGAACGTGCCCAGGGACCGCATCAAAGCGGTTGGCTTGGGCATGGCCGGAGTGGACTCGCCGGGCGACAAAGCTGCACTAGAGCGGGCCCTACGAGAGCTTGATCTTCCCCAGTGCAAGGTGATAGTCAACGATGGCATGGCTGCTTTGATGGGGGCTACAGGGGGCCATCCGGGCGTCGTCGTCATCGCCGGCACAGGAGCCATCGCCTTCGGCACCAATGCGGAGGGAAGCAGTGGCCGCGCTGGCGGCTGGGGTTATATCCTCGGCGACGAGGGGAGCGCTTATGACATTGGTCGGCGTGGGATGATCGCTGCCCTGTGGGCCTATGATGGGCGGGGCCAGGCCACGGCTCTCTTCGAGCGGCTGAGAGAGCATTACCAACTACAGACCATCCGCGATTTGCTCAACCTCGTGTACGACGCCAAAATGCCTCACCAGGAGATCGCCGCTTTCGCACAAGTGGTGTCCAGGGTTGCCCTAGAGGGAGATGCCATGGCGCAAAGTATCTTGCGCGAGGCTGGCGAGGTATTGGCTCTCTCCGCGTTGGCGGTTTTGCGTCGGCTGGGCATGGAGGAAGCGGAGGTGGAAGTCGCGGCGGCAGGGAGCGTGCTGGAACACGACATCCTCGTGCGCCAGGCTTTCGCAGAGGCTCTGCATCGGGAAGCGCCGCTGGCCCGCGTGATTTCCCCACGCCATGAAACGGCAGTCGGAGCCGCACTTTTGGCGGTCAAAGCATATCGAGAGAAATAATAGAATAGCCCTTCATGCATTCCTGAAGGGAAGGGAGGAGCGAAACCATGCGTAAAATAAGAATCACTGCCGGAGACGTTGTGGCAGAGGCCGAGATCAATGACACCACCACGGCCAACAGGATTTGGGACGCCCTGCCGATAGAGGCAAGAGCCAACACCTGGGGCGACGAGATCTATTTCAGCATCCCCGTTCACCTGGGAGAGCAGAACCCGAAAGAGGTCGTCGCCTTGGGCGATCTGGGCTATTGGCCTCCTGGAAATGCCATGTGCATCTTTTTCGGGCCTACTCCAGTGAGCAGGGGCAAGGAGATCCGCCCGGCCAGCGCGGTGAATGTGTGGGGCAAGATCATCGGTGATCCTACGGTCTTTAGGCAAGTGCGCAGCGGCGCCAAGGTCGTCGTCGAGCGGGTTAGCTCGTCATGAAGGTGAAACTGGCCTACGGTAAAGAGGGGCTGGAGGTCAACCTGCCGGATCGCAACGTGACCATCCTGGAGCCGCACTATGTATTGGGGCTGCCGGATGAGGCCGGCGCGCTGCGAGAGGCGATGCGCAAGCCTTTGGGCAGGCCGCCGTTGCAGGAACTCGTGTCAGCGAAGGATAGTGTCACTATCGTCTTTAGCGACATCACGCGGCCTATGCCAAACGACCGCGTCCTGCCCGTGCTCTTGCAGGAGCTAGATCATATCCCCCGCAGCAACATCGTCCTGATCAACGCCTTGGGCACGCATCGCCGCCAGACCGACAGCGAACTGGCGCGCATGTTGGGGCAGGATGTCGTGGATCGCTATCGCGTGATCCAGCACGATGCCTGGGATAGGGGTAACCTGATGCACGTCGGCAAAACGTCTTTCGGGCGCGAGGCCTGGGTGAATCGCACCTATATGGCCGCCGATGTGAAAATCCTGACCGGCTTTATCGAGCCGCACCTTTTCGCTGGTTTCAGCGGCGGGCCGAAGGCGGTGCTGCCCGGCGTGGCAGATGAGCGGTTGATCTTGGGCAACCATAGCGCGCCGATGATCGGCCATCCGAAGGCCATCTGGGGCGTCACCGACGGCAATCCGGTGTATCAGGAGATGCGCGAGGTCGCTGCCATGACTCATCCCACTTTTCTTCTCAACGTCACCTTGAACAGGCAGCGACAGATCACCGGCGTCTTCGCGGGGGATGTGCAACGCGCCCATGAGGAAGGGATCAAGGTGGCGCGCAAGGCGGCGATGGTGTCTGTGCCCGCATCCTTCAACATCGTCATCACCAGCAATTCCGGCTATCCACTCGACCTCAATCTATACCAGGCGGTGAAGGGGATGTCTGCCGCGGCGCAGATCGTCAAGCCGGGTGGGGCGATCATCGTGGCGGCGGAATGCTGGGACGGCATCCCCGACCACGGCCACTACAAAGAAATCCTGCATCAGGCCAAAAGTCCGCGCGAATTGCTGGATATCGTCAATGCCCCCGGCTTTTTGATGACCGATCAATGGCAGGGGCAAATCCAGGCGCAAATCCAGTTCAAGGCGGATGTCTACGTCAGGAATAGCTACCTTTCGGACGAGGAGATACGTCGCGCGCTCTTTCTTCCATGCCAGCGCATTGAGGATACACTAGCCGAGTTGCTGACCAAATATGGGCCGCAGGCCACTATCTGCGTCCTGCCGGAGGGCCCGCAGACGATACCATATGTGGCGGGTGCGATGTAACTACAATAATGATCGTCCATCCATCTCGGGCGGAACCGCCACGTCTAAGAGCGTCAAGATCGTCGGTGCGAGATCGAGGAGCGAGGGGTCGCGCAGGTCCAGCGGGCGATTGCAGCAAAGGACGCCAGGGACGAGCGGTGGGTCAATGGAGCAATGATCCGCGCTCCATTTCTCGCGGTTGGGGGCGATAACCTGGGCGGGGACGCCCCCCACTGCCGTCCGCGGCGACACCCTGTAGCCTTCATACAGGCCGATGACCAGATCGCCCGCCTCCCCGGTCTTGTCTCCGTGGTAAAGCTGCTGGCTGGGGTATACATGGCGCACGACAGGACCACCCGTCTCCGCATCGCGCAGTTCCAACAACTCGCGGGCAATCTGTTGACATAATGCATTGTA
>Ga0129297_10001688_pt1 | contig 11265 bp, 9 predicted proteins | sample I18A1metaG_FD_94708 | JGI IMG/M metagenome (GOLD analysis project Ga0129297, IMG submission 94708) | Lake sediment bacterial and archeal communities from Gulf of Boni, Indonesia to study Microbial Dark Matter (Phase II) - ​I18A1 metaG | ecosystem: Environmental > Aquatic > Freshwater > Lake >... | reverse complement strand
GCCGCATCGACCAGATCGTCTACACGGCGACGCAGTTCGACGAGGTGGACGGCGTGATCATCCAGGTAAACGGCGTGGTCAAGAAGTTCGTGGGCGGCGACGGGGTTGTGCTCAACAATCCCCTGACCAGGAGGCACCGTTAGGAATGGACTCGTACGAGATCGAGATAAAGGCGTACTGCGACGATCTGGACCTCGTGCGCGAAAAGGTGAGGGCGATGGGCGGGACGTTCAAGCGCGAAAGCCGCGAGGTGGACACGTACTTCAACCATCCAGCGCGCGATTTCGCGAAGACCGACGAGGCCCTGCGGGTGCGCGCGCGCGACGGCCTGGCGGTGCTCACCTACAAGGGGCCCAAATTGGGCGACCGCTCGAAGACCCGCTACGAGAGGGAGACGACGGTCGAAGACGGCCCGGGGCTCTGTGAAATCCTGGAAAGGCTCGGCTTCGTCAGGGTAGAAACGGTGGTAAAGAACCGGGAGATCTTTCTACTGGACGGAATGGAGATTTGCCTCGACCGCGTCGAGCGGGCCGGGAGCTTCGTGGAGCTGGAGATACAGGGGGCCGACGTGGCCGCCGCGGAGAAAACGCTTTTCGAGATGGCGGCGCGCCTGGGCCTTGAACGCTTCGAGCGCAGGTCCTACCTTGAGCTCATCCTGGAAGGCTGAGCGGAAGCGGCGGCCCCCCATGGGAAGCCCTGCAGCCGGCCGGGAAGCGGTTCGGCTCCCGAATGCGCCGTTTGAAGGTTAAATTACACATAAAGCGCTTTATCGAAATCGGCATGGCCTGCAGGAAATATCTGAACTAATAAAAAGAGAGGTGCCGTTATGAACAGGGTCGTGAAGAGAAGCATCATCGCGCTAATAATCGTCGTGGTCCTGGTCGCGTGCGTGCTCGGTGTAATGGTATACCGGTTCGTCGGCGAAACGAAAAAGATGACGCCGCTGGCGTCGGGAAAGGTCGTGAACGGCATCTACGCAGTCAAGGACGATTTCGTGAACCTGTATGTCGTCAGGGCCGGCGACGGCTTCGTGGTGATTGACGGCGCCAACGACGCGGAGAAGGTGCGGGCCGAGCTCAAGAAGCTCGAAATCGATCCGGCGAAGGTCCTCGCGGTCTTTCTCACCCATTCCGACAACGACCACGTGGGGGCCGTGAAGCTTTTCACCGCGGCGAAGGTTTACATGGGCAGGGCCGAGGAGCAGATGGTGAACGGGAAAACCGTCCGTATGGCGGTCTTCCACAACGCGTTCGACCTTGCGCACGAGCTCCTGGACGACGGGCAGACCGTCGCGGTGGGCGACGTGAAGGTCAGGGCGATCGCGACGCCAGGGCACACGCCCGGATCGACGTGCTTCGTCGTCAACGACGCATATCTTTTTACCGGGGATACGCTGGGCCTGAGCGGGGGCGCGGTGACGGCGTTCAACGAGCTGTTCAACATGGACACGGCGGGTGAAATCGATACCATTAAGAGCAAAATCCTCCCGCTGAAGGGCGTAAAGTACGTATTCACCGCGCACCACGGGATGAGCGATGATTTCGGGAAGGCGATGGCGTCCTGGAAGAAGTAAAGCACCGTGCCACCGAGGCAGCTGCGAGGGAATGTTTTGGAGGAGTTCACATGAGATTAATGATTGCTATGGCGATAATGGGGCTGCTTGGCCTCTCCGCATACGCGGCGGAGTCCAAACAGCAGGAAGAGGCGAAGCTGGGACTGAGCGCGGGGGTCGATTACTACACCGACTATTTCTGGAGGGGCTCCGATTTCTACGGTGAGAACAGGGGAGTGATCTTCCCCTTTGCGAACTACGCCTTCGGGGAATCCGGGTTCACGATAGGCTACCTGGGAGAATACTCGTCCGAGGTCCTGGGAGACGGGGCAAGCCAGTTCGAGAAAATATGGTACGGTGCGGATTTCAGCATCGAATACGCGCACTCGTTCGGGAAGACCGCCACGGTGAAGGCGAAATATATTTACCAGTGGTACTATAATTCGGCCGAACAGAACAGGAAGCAGCAGTTAAACGACGGCTATGACGAGAGCTTCATGACCGGCACCGTCTCGCTCACTATTGATGCGCTGCCGCTCTCGCCCACGCTCATGTACAGCCGAGACTATTACGTTGACGATTACGACGGCCGCAAGGAGCGCGGGAAGGACTACTACGTGCAAGCCCTGTTTAAGCACGCCCTCGCGCTGAACGAGGGTTCCACCCTGGCGCTCTCCGGCGGGATTTCGTATTACAACATGGAATCGGCGGAAATATCCTCGGATCCCGGCACTTTCAAGAAGAGAGGCATCAGCGACGTCACCCTCGCCGCGGACCTTTCTGTGCAGAAGGGCGGCGCTACCTTCCACGGATGCATGAATTACGCCTACGTGCCCGACAGCGACTGGTACCGGTCGGGCCCCGGCGCGAAGGCGAACCGGCACCGGTACTGGGCCGTCATGGGAGCATCGTATTCGCTTTAGGCCTTCGCTCCACCCGGAAGTACTCCATGTGGCGGGCGAGGGCCTCCGCCTGCGCGCTGATCTCCTCGGCGGATGACGCGATCTCCTCGGCGCCGGCCGCGACGTTCTGGGCGAGCTGGTTGATCTGGTCCACGGTCGAAGTCATCTCCCTGTTCGCGGTCTTCTGCTCGTCGGTCGAAAGGGAGATCGATTCGGCCATGTCCATGACCTTTTTCGTGTCGGCGACCACCTTTTCCTCGAAGGCGGTCTGAGCCTTCGTGGAATCGGCGATCCTGCGCACCATCTCGTCCGTCCGCCGGATGTTTTCAATGATCGTGACCAGGGCCGACGAGGTGCTGTCCACGTACTGCGTTCCGCGCCTGACCTCGTCGAGGCCCGCCTTCACGAGGCCGTTGATGCTCTTCGTGCTCTCCGCGGTCTGGTCCGCGAGCTTCGATATCTCGTCGGCGACGACGGCGAACCCGCGCCCGTGCTCGCCCGCGCGCGCCGCCTCGATCGCGGCGTTGAGGGCCAGCAGGTTCACCTGGTCCGAGATGTCGCTGATGATCTTCACGATTTCGGAGATCTGCGAGGTGCTGCGGTTGATGCTGTGCATGCCCTCGATAGTATTCTGCATGAGCTCGTTTCCCTTCTGCGCCTCGAGCGTGGAGTTGTGTGCCATGCCCAGCGCCTCCGACGCGAAGTCCGACACCTCCCGCACGAGGCGCTTGAGCTCGTCCATGCTGCTGTAGGTCGTCTTCGCGAATTCCGACTGGTCCTTCGCGTTCACCGAGATCTGCTCTATGGAGCTCGGCACCTCTTCCAGGGACGCGGTCGTCTCCTCGACCGCGGCGGCCTGTCCCTGCGCGTTCTGGGAGAGGTCCTGGCTGGTGCTCGCGAAATTTTCCGCGGCGCCCGCGAGCTGGCGCGAGGAGTCCAGCGCGACGTAAATGATCTCGCGCAGTTTCGCGGTAACGATCTTCTGGTGCCGTATGAGCTCGCCGAATTCGTCCGGGGAGTAGTCCTCGAGATCGTGGGTGAGGTCGCCGGCCCCCAGGCCCGAAAGGAACCCGATTATCCGGTTGATGGGCCCGGAGAACAACCGGGCGATCCATTGCAGCAGGGCGACGAAAATGGCGATCGCGACGAATATGCCCACCAGGATGAACAGGATTTGCCGGTCCATACCCGACAGGAACTCGGCGCGGTCCTCCATGAGCACCAGGAAGTTCCCGGTCTGCCGGTTGAGCTCGGCGTACATGTACTTGGAGGCGCCGTCAAAGACGAGGCCCGCGAAGGTCTTGTCCGAAACGGCGGTGAGCACGTCGAGGTTCCTGTAGCGTGTTCCGTCTTCCCGGATGTCGGTGCCGATTCGCTTGCCCGTGAATCGGTCCGTCAGGTCGAGCACGATCCTTCCGTCCTGGGAGAAGATCATGTAGCGCGAAGTCTTGATGATGCTGCGGTCGATCGCCTCCTTTTCTATGAAGTCGATCACCAGGCTGACCCCAAACATGCCCACCATGCGTTCCCCGCGCATAATGGGAACCGCGACCACGATCGCCGGGAGACCGGTTGATTTGCTTATGAGGGGCTCCGGGTACACCGTTTTCCTGGTGTGCCACACGTCCTTGAAATATTGGCGGTCGTCCACGTTTTTGTAATCGTTGGTGCTGAATGCGCCCCGCCCGTCGGGTCCCGCGACGAAATATACCGCCACGAGCTCGTCCTTGGTCCGGTGGAGATCAACCAGAAAATCCTTGATCCTCGCAAGGTCCATGGACCGGACGGTTTCATTCCGTGAATACGCCGTAAGCTCCGTTACGGACCGGTGGAACACGTGGCCCAGGAGGAGGTTCGATTTATGCACGGTATTGACCAGGGTTTCGCGCGCGAACTTGAGGTTGTCCTGGTAGGAGAGGCTGTAGGCGAGCATGCCCGCGATAACGAACAGGAACAGCGTGGGTGAAAGGAGCGTGATGAGCAGCTTCGAGAATATGGAGAGCGGCTTGAACCTGACGCGCTCGATGACCGGGTAGAGCGCCTGCTTGGTGAGCAGGTAGTAGATGGCCGATGTAATCACCGTGAGAATGGAGAGCACCAGGAAAAAGAATATGGACACCAGGATCGAATGCAGGATGCCGCGGGTGTACGCCAGGATGGTCAGGGCGAAGGTGCCCACGACGTTGGCGACGAACATGACGCCCGCCGCGTAGAGCGAGTATCGATTGATGAACGCGATAGAACCGGCGCCGGCTTCCCCGGGCGTGCCGTTCGTGCAACTATGCAGCGCGGCGGCGAGTCGCCTGTTCAGGTAGATCGCCGTGGTGACAGAGACGGCCCCCAGGGAGCCGGAGACGAGCGCAATGAGGTGAACCATCGATACGAGCTCCCGCTGCACGAGAATCGCGAGCACGGAGGCGCAGACCGCGTATGCGAGGAACAGGTAAAGGAACCATTTGAACGACAAGGATGGCACTGTTTGTAAATCATGGCGGGTCATTGGTATCTCCTTCCGGACCTTTTCTGTTTTGGACATTTCATCTCGCCATGTCCCTGACGAAAAACCGCAAGCGGTACGCCACAGAGCCTGTGGTCGTGCGGCGTTTTGAAATTATTGCTCAAAAACCGGTATTAGTTAATAAAATTTTGGCGGGACCGAGTGCGGAGTGCGAAGAGGCGCGCACGCTTCCCTGGGGAATTCTGGGTATTCAAAAGAAAGCGGGCGGGGATTGATCTCCCCGCCCGCGTTACGAGCACTGGCTATGCGGCCATCCTACTTCGCCTTCATCTTCTCGAGCTCGGTCGCACGGAGCTCCTTCCTTAGAATCTTGCCCACGCCGCTCTTGGGGAGTGTGTCGATGAACTCGACGGTCGTGGGCACCTTGTACTTCGCGAGCTTTTCCTTGCAGTAGCCGATCACCTCCTCGGAGGTCATCGACTCGCCCGGCTTCATGACCACGAACGCCTTCACGGTCTCGCCGCGGTACGAATCCGGCACGCCTATGGCGCACGCCTCGAGGATCTTGGGATGCTCGAAGAGGACCTCGTCGATGTCGCGCGGGTAGATGTTGTAGCCCCCGGCGATGATCATGTCCTTTTTCCGGTCGACTATGTAGACGTACCCGCCCTCGTCGAACTTGCCTATGTCGCCGGTATAGAGCCAGCCGTCCTTGAGGACCTTCGCGGTCTCGTCGGGCATGTTGTAGTAGCCGCCCATGACCTGCGGCCCCTTGATGCACACCTCGCCTTCGGTGCCGGTGGGCATCTCCTTCACCCCCTCGTCGAGGTCCACAATCTTGATCTGGGTGTCGCTGACGGGCAGGCCCACTGAGCTCGGCTTGGTCGTGCCGCCCCACGGGTTGATCGTCGCAACGGGGCTGGTTTCGGAAAGACCGTAGCCTTCGCAGATCTGCGCCCCGGCCTTGGCCTCGAACGCCTTGATGACCTCAACAGGCAGAGGCGCCGCGCCGGAGAAGCAGCCTTTTATGGAGGAGATGTCGAACTTGCCCAGCTTGGGGTGGTTCAGGAGGCCCACGTACATCGTGGGGACCGCGGGAAAGAAATTGACCTTGTGCTTGTGCACCGCCTCCAGGATCACCTCGGGCTCGGGACGCGGGATGAGCACGGACGCGCCCCCCATCCAGAGCGAATAGTTCATCACGGTGGTGAGGCCGAACGAATGGAAGAAGGGAAGCACCCCGAGTCCCGTGAGATCTCCCTTTCCGAAATCCGGGAACCACGCGCGTATCTGCTGAACGTTGCACGCCAGGTTGCTGTGGGTGAGCATGACGCCCTTGCTCACGCCGGTGGTGCCGCCGGTGTACTGCAGGTTGGCCAGCGAATCGAAATCGACCTTCATGCCGGGATCATTGGCCGGGGCGCTCTTTAAAATATCCATCCATTCGATCACGTCCTTCGTGGGAGGGATGTCCCGGTGCTTGTCCTTGGCGACGATGGGAAGGAGCTGCTTCTTGGGGAAACCCAGGTGATCACGAATGTGCGCGACCACGATTTTCTTTACCGGCGTTTTGGGCCTGAGGGCTATCATACGCGGGGCGAGCAGGTCCAGCGTCACGAGCACCGTCGATTCCGAATTGTTGAGCTGGTGCTCCAGTTCGTGGTCCGTGTACAGCGGGTTGTTCATTACGACGACCGCCCCGATCCGCCACGCCCCGTGCGAGGCTATGACGATCTGCGGCATGTTCGGCATGAGCATGGCCACCTTGTCGCCCTGCTTGACGCCGTTCTGGAGCAGCCAGTTGCCGAACTGGTTGACCATCGCGTTCAGTTTTCTATAGGTTATGACCTTGTCCAGGAAAATAAGTGCAGGCTTGTCGGGAAATTCCTTTGCGCTGCGATCGAGTGCTTCCGCAACCGTGGTCTTCTCGTAATTGAGACTCACGGGTACGCCTGAAGCGTAAGATTTCTCCCACAAATATGCCATACAAAAAACCTCCTCAGGTGTGTGTTGTGTGTAGTTGCGGTCAAGGAGAACTGGGCGCTCCTAGTATGGAATTTATTCCATCAATAGTCAATAATTATTGTATTACAAAACGGTTTTCGTTTAATACGGAAACTCCCGGGCGCCCGTTGAAAAAAATATTGACAGGGGTTGCAATTCCCACGATTATGAGCGAGTACTCACTCATAATCGTGGTTACAGGGGAGAGGGCATGAACATAGCATTCATCACGGGGGGCGGGGATTCGGCCGGCATCAATTCCGCCATTGCGCGTGCCCTGTTGCACGGCACAGCCCGTTATAACGATACCTTTGTCGGTATAGAAAAAGCGTTCGAGGGCCTGGCCTCCAGGGAGATCGGGAAGTACATGAGGCCCCTTTGCGGAAACAATGCGGCCAGCATCTTCGATTCGCCCAGCACCATCCTGGGTTCCTCGCGCTTCGCGCCCTTCAGCGAGAAGAACCGCTCGTGGGCGCCGGGGACCATCCTCGAGAACTTCCGGGGCAGGGGAATCGACGCAATCATCGCGACCGGCGGCAACGACACCCTCGCGAGCGCCCTGGGCGTTCACGGGCTGGGCATTCCCATAATCGCGGTGCCCAAGAGCATCGACAACGACATCAGCGGTACCGACTGGATGCTGGGGGCGAACACCGCGGTTGACTTCGCGGTGAAGGCATTCCGGAGCACGGCGGTCTCGGCGGAGACGCACGCGCGCATAAACGTGAACGAGATCATGGGCAGGAGCGCGGGCTGGCTGGCGTACCTGGTGGGGATCGGGAGCGGGGCCGACATCATCCTGGTCCCGGAAAAATCCTTCGGCATGGAGGCGCTCGTCGCGCGCGTCGGGGAGGTCTTCGCGCGCAAGGGCTTCGTGAACATCATCGCCGCCGAGGGGACCACGTTCCGCATGGACGACCCGCTCGTCGCGAAATACGCGGGCGCCGAATCGCCCGACCGGTTCCTTGCAGCGATGCTCGCACAGGAGCCGGAGTTTGATCCGCACGGGAACGTGAGGCTCGGGGGCGCGGGCATGGTGCTGCAGCGGCTCCTGGCACACGGGATGGGGCTCACGCTCAGCTCGATCCGGCACTCGAACATAGGGTTCACGCTCAGGGGGCTGCAGCCCAACGCATTCGACATCAACCTGGGACAGCGCTTCGGGCGCAGGGCCATAGACCTCCTCCACGAGGGGCGCTCGGGGCTCATGACCGGGATCAGGGGCAACGGCATAGTGAGCGTGCCGCTCGCCGAGGCCTTGCCGCAGTGCACGCTGGACACGGTGGACGAGGCGGAGCTCCGCGACTTTGGCGTGTTCTTCGCTCCCGCCGCGCCGCACCGGTTCCGGAACGTGTCCTGATTCAGGGCCATTGAATATCGCATAACGTCATCGGGCCCCGGCAAAAATATTCTTAAAGTCGCCCTCAGCCCGGTGTATGGATGACCGCATACCGGCGGCTTCCGGGACGCAGCCGATGCCGCAAAAATCAAAGGGGAATGCCATGGATTTCTTCGCCAACAAGACCGTGTACATAACCGGGGGCTCCAGCGGGATAGGGCTCGCTGCGGCGCACGCGCTCGCGCAGAGGGGTGCGCACCTGGTGCTCCTGGCCAGGGACAAAAAGAAGCTCGACTCCGCCGCCGCATCGCTCAGGTCGTCCGCGCGCTCGTCGGCCCAAAAAATCGAGACCTTCATTGCCGACGTGGCGGACGCGCCGCGCGCGGAGAAGGCACTCGCGAAGGCGGTGCGCGCCTGCGGCGCCCCTGACATCCTCATCAACAGCGCGGGTGCCGGTTACTTTGGCGCCTTCACCGATACGCCCCCGGAGATCTTCCAGCGCATTTTTAAAACCAACGTGTTCGGCACGCAGGGCGTGAACCACGTGCTCGTACCGGTCATGAAGGAAAAGGGCGGGATCATCGTGAACGTCTCGTCGCTGGGCGGGCTCATCGGGATGTACGGCTACTCGGCGTACGGCGGATCCAAGTACGCGGTCGTGGGCATGTCCGAGGCCATGCGCGCGGAGCTCGCGCCCCAGGGCATACGCGTCCAGGTGCTCTGTCCGCCCGAGGTCGACACGCCCATGGTGCGCGAGGAGCGCGCGAGCATCACGCCTGAGGCGCTGGCCGTGAAGCTCATGGCCGGGCAGCTCACGGTCGACCAGGTCGCGCGCGTTCTCCTCAGGGGGATCGAACGGGGAAGCTTCATCATCATTCCGGGCTTCCTGGCGCGGTCAACCTGGGTGCTCTCGAGGTTCTTCCCGCGCTTCTCCCGCAAGGTGAGCGACCTCGTGCTCAAGATGAACAGGAAATAGCCGCGGCCGCGCCGCGGCGCGCTCACGGGACGAGGTCCGTCTTCATGAATGCGTACTCTGCGCACACGCCCTGGCCGTCGCCGGGATTGAACTCCTTGCGGAAGAGGAGGTACCCGCTCTTCCTGAGGTCCCGCACGAGCGCCACGAACTGTGCGAACTGCGCGCCGGTCCAGAGGTGGAACTCAACGAGGATCTGCCTCACTCCCAGCGTCTGGATGCTCCCCGAGGCGAGCGCCTGGGCGAGCACCGCGAATTCCCCGCCCTCTATGTCCATCTTTAATATGTCCACCCGCGCATGGCCCAGGGAGCGCGCGATCGCCGCAAGGCTTTTCGCCCCGCAGCGCGCGCCCTGGATGACCAGCTCCCATTCCTTTCCCGGCTCCATGGAAACTGGGCCAATGCCGAGGGGCGCATAGCTGATCCTTCCGGCGCCGCACTGCCAGGACGTCTCGGGTCCGGGGAAGCGCGCCTTAACGTGCGGCGAGGGATCGAAGAGGTACACATCGCAGCCAAAAAGGCCGGCCATTCCCGTGTCGAAGGAGATGTCGCCTCCCGCGCCAAAGGAATACACGACCGCCGCCCGGGGAAGCTCGTGCGGGTTGCACACCCACTTGCCGCCATCGTCATTGATGCCCACGCGCGCCGCGCAGGGACAGTCGGCCACCGCATCGAACATGAATCCCCTGTGGGATCCCTTCACGTGCGAAAGGCATTCCGGGCATTCCGTGAACTGCGCGAGCAGCCGGTCCTGCTCCTCGAGCCTCATTTTACCGATCGCGAGAGGGGAGCGCAGCGGCGCGGCTGCGGCAAACTCCGCGTGTCGGGAGGCGATGTACTGGGAAAAGGGGACGGGGGCGTCCTTCGCGTCCGTTCCGGGCTGGGACGTGCCCGAGCAGCAGAGGAGAATGAAGGCGGAGGCGCAGAGTGCGCGCGTCGCGACGCGTGGGATTTTCATGGGACGGTTTCCTCCATGCATGTACGGGGTAAGGGGGCCGATGCGCCTGCCGGCGCACCGGGGGCTTCCAGGCGCTAGCGGAGCTTGTAGCCCTTCGCCTGGAGGTCGCCCACGACCATCTTCTGCAGCTTGTCGATCTCCTCGGGGCCGAGCGTCCGTTCGCGCGCGGCGAAGATGATCTCGAACGAGACGGACTTCATTCCCACGGGGACCGGGTCTCCCTCGTACACCGAGAGCGTCCGGACCGCGCGGATGAACTCCCTGCTGCTCTTGCCGAGGATCTCCGCGATGTCGCCCGCATAGGCGAAGCGGTCCGCGAGCACCGACACCTCGAAGGGGACTTCGGGAAATTTCTGGAGCTCCCTGAATCCCTGTTCCTCCCGGGGCGCGGTGAACAGCGCGTCCATGTCAAGGTCGAAGAAGGCCGACTGGCCCTTGAACTCGAACGCGTCCCTCGCCCGGGGATGAAGCTCGAACACGAGCCCCAGCTCGGAACTGCCTGCGAGTATCCTCAGGGATTTTCCGGGGTGCGCGTAGGGGGGAAGCCCTTCCTGCGCCGGTGCGAGGACCAGGTTTTTCACGCGCAGCTGCGCGACCAGGTCCAGGGCCGCGGTCTTCGCGTCGTAAAAGAGCGGCGCGCCGCCTCTCTTCCGGTAGAAGGCGGCGGTTACCCTGGTGTTCTCCGAGGCAAGATCCTTCGAGGAGCGGCTCTCCTTGAGATACACGCGGCCGAGCTCGAAGATGTGCATCGCGTCCTGGTAGCGCTGGTTGAGCGTGATGGTGTTCATCATGTTTGGCAGGAGGCTGCGGCGCAGGCGGTCCTGCTCGCTCGAGAGCGGGTTCTTGAGCCTGAGCTCCCTGTCCTCGTTGACGCCCAGCCTGTTCAGGGTGTCCTCGCCCACGAAGGAATAGTGGAATACCTCGACCAGGTTATGGTTGCGGGTGAGGATCTCCTTTATCCTGCGCTCGAAGAGGCGCTTCTCGTTGCGCGCCGGGGGCTCAATGGGGACCAGGGGAGATTTCATCCCGATGTTGTCGTAGCCGTAGATGCGGCCCACCTCCTCGACGATGTCGTCGGG
>Ga0129297_10001687_pt1 | contig 11267 bp, 10 predicted proteins | sample I18A1metaG_FD_94708 | JGI IMG/M metagenome (GOLD analysis project Ga0129297, IMG submission 94708) | Lake sediment bacterial and archeal communities from Gulf of Boni, Indonesia to study Microbial Dark Matter (Phase II) - ​I18A1 metaG | ecosystem: Environmental > Aquatic > Freshwater > Lake >... | reverse complement strand
GCGAAGAAGTACTTGAGCTCGAACGTGCCCCACGGAGTCTGGACGAACTTGTTGCTCGTCGTGCGGCTTATGGTCGACTCGTGCAGGCCCACCTCGTGGGCGATTTCGGCATGCGTGAGGGGCCGGAGGCTCCCCGGACCGGTGAGAAGAAACTCCTTCTGGTGCAGCAGGATGGCGCCAGCCACCCTTAAAATCGTATCCCTCCTGTTAGAGATGTTTTTTAAAAGGTCGCGCGCCGACTGCATCCTCTCCTTGATATACGCGCGCAGGTTTTTATCAATATTTTTTTTCCTGAGCATGCGTGCGTAGTAGCCGTTGATCCTCACCTGGGGAATCCAGTCGTCGATCAGCGTCAGGATGATCTCGTCGTCGACGATCTTCACCTCGAGGTCCGGGACGATATAGCGCGTTCCCTGTGCCGAAAAGCCCCGCCCCGGGTACGGGTTGAGCGTGTGGATGAGCCTGCTCGCCTCGACTACCTCGGCCAGCGTAATACCCAGCCTCCTGGCTATCCTGTCATAGTCCAGGTTCTCCAGCTCCCTGAAGTAATCGGTGATGACCGTGTGGAGGAGGCGGTCGTCGGGGTATTTCGCACGCGCCTGGAGCTCAAGGCTCTCCTGTACGCCGGCGGCCGCGCATCCGGGCGGATCGAACGAGGCCACCTGGCGGACGGCGGCGCGCACCCGTTCAACATCTGTCTGCATCTCCTCCGCGATCGTCCCGGCCCCGACGCCCAGGAGTCCCCTGTCGTCCAGAGAGGTGATTATCTCTTCGAGGAGCGTAAGCTCGGCCTCGTCCTTGGACGCGATACGGGCCTGCGAAAGAAGGTGCTCGATGAGCGATTCCGTCTGCGCCACCGCGTTTTCGACGAGCCTGCGCGTGCGGTCCTCGTCGTCGGAATCGTGGGAGTATCCGCCGTCGCTCGCGTCGGTATACGCGCTCGAACGCTCCTCCATGCGCTCGGAGAGCGTGTCGTCGCCGGACAGGCTGCTCGAGATCCGCGCGAACACGGCCTCCCGGTCCCCGCCGTCACCGGGAAGGATGGAGTCTTCTTCGAGTATGGGGTTTTCTACGAGCTCGCGCGTAATCAACTCTGCGAGGTCACCCGTTGAAAGCTGCAGCATCTCTATGGACTGCTTGAGTGACTGGGTCATCACAAGCTTCTGGTTCTGCTGCAGGCCTATTTTAATCGATACCGCCATTCCCCTTCTGATCCAGTCGTCATCCGCACCCTCTGCGCCGGGAAGCGGGCCCGGCGCGGAATATGCTTCAGTATCTTCTCGTTACATAATATACTCACATTCTAGGGGCGGTTCTATATTAAAGCAATAATAAATTGGACCGCTTTTCGCACACGTGCGGAGCGCCGGCCGTCCGTTTAGTATTAAGAAAAGGGATTTTCCAGTCGAACGAACGGAAAACTTTTTATTCGCCTGATCAAATGAGACCTCTCAGGGCACACTCCTGGACCGTACATGCGGAATGGCCGGTGTTTTGTTCCAGCAATGGTTACTATATACTCTCCTCCAGACTCTTGAGTCCCACGCAGTCCTCAATGATCAAGCCGTCTTTTTTCCGGTATCCGCGTACCGGAATGATGATGCTTTTACTTATTATGCGGTCACTAAAAGATCTATCCGCGTAGGAGAAGCCCGGCAGGCCGGATTCCGGGTTCTCGCTCCATTTGCATTCGTATAACTTGAGTTTATTTCCCACGGAGACGACAAAATCTATTTCATGACCGTGATGGTCCCTTAAAAAATAGATGGGTGTCTTACGGCACCTGTTTGAATAATATCTTATAAACTGCCCCATGACATAACTTTCAAAAAAAGCACCAATAAGCTGGCTTTTTTCCATCTCTTCAGGTGAACGGAATCCTGCAAGATACGCCGCGATCCCGGTATCAACGAAATAGAGCTTGGGCGTTTTGACGATTCGTTTCCCCATGTTGTCAAAATAGGGCTCAAGAAGATGAATAATTCCCGACGCCTCAAGAACGGACAACCAGCTCCGTACGGTATTCGGGCTGACGCCCAGATCCGAAGCAAACGAATTCATTGAAAGCAGCTGGCCTGTTCTGACAGCCGCCAGCCTTAAAAAAAGGTCGAAGTCCCTGAGATTTTTAACCTGGAGAGCCTGTCGTACATCCCGTTCAAGATATGTTGCGATAAAATCCCCATAATATCTTTCAGGATCGAGATCACTGGCGTGAATTTCCGGGTATCCTCCGGTATAAATCCATCTGAGAATGGTTTTTTTATCCGCTTTTATCCCATGAAATGACTCCATTTCGGACGCTGAAAGCGAATACAGTTCAATGATACCGGCCCTTCCCGCAAGACTTTCGGTTACGCCCTGCATGAGCGAAAATTTTTGTGAACCTGTTATCAGGTATCTTAGATTTTCATTTCTGTGTGCGTCAATATCCGTTTTTATATACCTGAAAACTCCAGGAGCATACTGCACCTCGTCGAGTATAAGCGGAGGACTGTTTGTTTCCAGAAAAGATTCGCCTGAATTTTCCGCTTCTTCGGCAATGCGCGGAATATCGAGGCTTACATACCTGATACCGGGATAAAGGCGTTGCAAGAGACTGGTTTTCCCTGTCTGCCTGCCTCCCGTAAGAATGGTTGCCGGACGGGTAGCGGCATGCAGCTTCAGGGTCTTTTCAATTTCTCTTTCTATCCACATGCGGGTAATTTGCAGTTGAATTGAAGTAATTTCAATATTTTTTTAATGATATTCCAATTTTTTCAGAATAACCTCATAAACTCCCCCGCATACCCCGGATTCATATGATCGGCCCTTCAGGATAATTACCTGTGCCAATTGCCGCAACCACGTGATGCACCGGCCGGCTGCATATTTTTATGGAATAACTCTTGACAGAAATGCGATTTTGATGTAGTATGTCAACAGATATACACAGTAGCACCATAGCGGATCAGACCACATCTCTATTCAGAACCTGCAGGAGTGGCACATGAAACATATTTTCATGTTTTGTGCAGCGCTTGTGCTCTTGTTCCCCCTTCCCGCCCGCGCTGAGAAGATGCAGATCGCCGTACTCGACCTTGAGCCAAAGGGCATTCCCAAAATAATGGCCGGTGCCGTTTCGGACATCGTGCGCTCGGAGCTGGTGAAATCCGGCTACTTCACCGTGGTGGAGCGGGGGCAGATGGACGCGATCCTCCGGGAACAGGGCTTCCAGATGACCGGGTGCACGGACAGCGCCTGCGCCGTGCAGATGGGGAAGCTGCTTTCCGCGAAAAAGATTCTCATGGGAGAGATTGTAGAAAATAGAATTATTGCGACCGTGTATCATGCAATATGAGCAGAAACACAGTCGCATAAAGTCAAAAACAGGCCACGAGAGGTTTATTAGAGCCACGGCATGATTGATCAAGCACATGAGAATCTTGCATGGGAGTCCGTATAAGTGATTAATACACGCGGAAATCATGCACCTAGTTGTGTATCGGCGCAGCGTGGATTGGATTCCTTTGCCAGCTTGTAAATTTAAGCGCACGGTGAATCGCCTAAGATCGACTGTACCAGATTGGAAGGAATTATGCAAAAAGTGGCATCACCCTACTCGTCCAGAGACCATCCGGGAGAGAGGGATAAATCTGCAATTTCCCTTGAGCATCTCATAATAGAACTGGCCTTTCAGAAAAACGACACTGATATGGCTCGGGTATTCCTGAAAAGGGCCATGGAGTTCTATAATGCAAATAGAGGATTTCTTATAAAAGTAGATAACGAATTAAATCCGTCCTTCATGGCCGAGGCATGCTTGGATAAAAAGATTTCGCGACATTTTCATTCCGGTCATTTCAGGTACATTATTAAAAAGGTTTGCAGTAAAATTCTAAATTGCGCTGCGGCAGGCACTCCTCTCGTAAATCTTCTACGATCAAATCAGGCGAGTGTCATACTTCCGCTTTCAAGGCCGAATGGATTATTTGGAATATGCTATATGGAGGCCAGTTCGATCGGGGCTTCCGCCCGATTATACTCCGATGAAATGATCCAGTGCTATGCCGTCGAAGGCGCCATGATGCTTGAATTGGCGGAATTGTATTATCAAGTTGGAACAATAAAACGGCGAAAAAAGCCGGCCGGGGGCCCGGATGCTTCCCGCCAGTTTCTGGAGGCAGCGAAATATATTCGTGCAAATTCCACCGAGAAATTAAACAAAAAGAAATTTGCGAACATGATGGGTATGAACCCCGATTATTTTGCACGCCAGTTCAAGCATGTAACGGGAAAGACATTATGCACGTACATCAATGAAGTGAGGTTGGAAGAGGCGACCAGGATGCTGAGTATCCCCCGCAAAAAGATCATTGATATTGCAATGGATGCGGGCTTCGAGAGCCTACGAACGTTTAACAGGGAATTCAAGCGAAAATTCGGTAAAAGTCCGCGGCAATTCAGGGAGGGCGACGTTTATATACAGTGATGTCCAGGTAACCGGAGGCGAAGGGCATCTCAATATCAGCCAATTCAAGATGATATTGGAATGGCGAGACAAAACAATACTGATGCAGTATAATATCTAAGCTTGTGGTGGCAGGGATTATTGCCAATCCGTATAGGTTTCCATAAGCAGGATAGATAATTTACAAGAATTCGCGGAGGGAATTTATGGGAAAAACAAATCCAATTTTTCGAGTGGGTGCCATTTTTCTTGTTAATCTGGGAGTTATCGTAACTTTGGGGGGGTTGGGTTGCTTTCAGGAAGAGAGTAATAAGGATAAAACGCCCCCCCCGAAAGCATACATACACAATTATACGACAAATGCCCAAATATATAATATGAGCTATGGTTCTACGACCTGGAGCGAATATCTCTATCCTGATGAATATACAGAAGAAAAGACAATTCCGAACACGATCAATTATTTTTATTTTAGGGCCTCCAATGGCTCCTATTATGTTAGTTGTTATATAAATTTTTCTTTATATGCTAGTGATCCTCCGGAAGATGGAAATATATACGAGCTATGTTTATCAGGTTCAGTTTCTTCGGGGACAGGTATAAGCTGTAGCCAACTTTACTTTGATCTTTATGAGGATTAGTGAACAATTCTAACAGTTCATTATTATAAAACATTAAAAGCATCGTAACAAGAGATTTTACATTTCTATAAAGAGGTGATTATAATCCTCCCGCAGCGGCTTTAAAGGCAGTGGGAAAGGGCTTGTTAGGGAGAATGCAATTTCCGCCTGCTCCTATATCTATACAACGATCGGCTGGCCATGCGACGTAGAAGTTATCCATGATGTGTAAAATTATCCTAACTGCATTCATCTGTCTCGCAACCGGCGCGCCCTGTTTTTCCATGCCGCCGCATCCCGAAGTTATCAAAGCCCACAATGAATCAGGGTCCATTAGAGCGCTCTCTGAGCGGTTGGGAGCGATGACCCGTATGGGGATGAACAAGGCGGAGCGAACATTTCCCACAACCGGCACCAGGAAGGTGCTGGTCATACTCGTCGGTTACTCGGATGTGGCGATGAACGCCGCTTCCACGCAAGCTTTCTATTCGAACTTGTTCAATGGTGGCGGTACGACTGCGCTCACCTGGAAAAAGTACTATGAGGACATGTCCAATAACCAACTGCATCTCGAGTTTACCATAGTAGGACCATATAGCGCATCTAATATGCTGGCATACTATGGAACTAATGTAAGTGGAAACGACCGATATCCGGGGACGCTTGTGGGAGAGGCGATTGATGCCGCGGATGCCGACGGCGTTGACTTTGCTCCCTTTGACAATGACGGTGACGGAAAAGTGGACAATGTCGTGTTGATCCATGCCGGTCAAGGCGAAGAGTCCGGTGCGGATGCGAATACCATCTGGTCGCACCGTTGGACGTTGGATGCCGCTGAGTATTATGGTGATGGAAGCGGCCACAGGACCTGCGATGGAAAGATCGTGAACGATTACACGATCCAGCCGGAGTACGTATTTGCCGCCGGGGATACGACAATCGGCGTTTTCGCGCATGAATTTGGCCATATTCTTGGGCTTCCTGACCTGTATGACACTACATACGTGACCGACGGCGTAGGCCGATGGAGTCTTATGGCGGCCGGGTCATGGAATGGTTCCAATGGTGATGTGCCGGCTCCGCTTCTCGCGTGGGAACGTGCACGGCTCGGCTGGATTGCGACTCCTGATATCCGGGTGGCGCGCGCCTTCAATAGCGAAAGTCGCAGGATGTCGTCTATATCCGTCGTAGCGGGCGTGCTCTTTCTATGTTGGGTCCTCTCAATAGCGATGAAAAGAATGGGGTTGGGTACTTCAAGGCGAAAGACGGCGTTAGCAATCGCTTCGCTGTTTTTCCTGACTGCGACTATCTACCTGGGGTGCGGCGAGAATCCGAAAAAAAATTCCGGCTCCAGTGACGCAACGATTGACGCAACGTTGGGCGATATCGACACGAGTTACAGGGCAATAAAAATTCCACTGGGCGACAGCTTTAAAGAGCAGTATTACCTGCTTGAAAACAAGTTCAATAAAGCGAATACATGGAGTGAATATCTCCCCGGCAGCGGGCTCCTTATCACGCGCATAGATGATTTTGTTATCAACGAAGCGCTGCCCACGAACGAGGTTAACTCAAACTATTTCGGCTATCCGGAGGTGAACGGACTTACCATTATTGAAGCAGACGCAAATGCTGAATTAATGACTGGTGGCGCGCCGCAGGGACAAGATACCGATCCATTCTTCGCCGGAAACAATGGCAGACTCACACCGGAATCATTTCCATCCACATCATATAACAAGTACAATTCGAATCATACCACGGTGCTCATTGGAGGAGGAACCGCTGATATCAATATTACTGAAATCAGCGCCCCGGGAGCGGAGATGAGTTTTACTTACGAATAAAAAGCATTGAGAAGTCGTATTCGTCAAATGAAACCGGAGCCCGAGAAATTCCCGGGCTCTTCTATGCTCTTCAAGAAACTTCGTAACTTAACGTTCAAGCCGCCCCTTAAAATAGATAAATCCCCGCGAGCGTCAATCCGAGGAACTGGTCATTCTTGGATCCGGTCCATCCGTTCGCCGGATCATCGAATTTCACGCTGTATATCTGGTAGCGCACCCCGACCTGGAGCATGAAATTGTCGGTCGCCAGGTATGAAAGGTTCGGTTCGATATTAAGGCCGACCGAATCCTTGGTCTTTACTTTCTCCCCTTCAAATTTGTACTCGGGCATCACATACATGACGCCTCCCTGGACCCCGGCTACCAGGCCTTCGGCAATGGAAGTTGCAACGGCGATACCCGCAGTGGGGATGCTGTTCTTCATCTCGACCTCAAACCACGGACTCCCCGACAACTCGGTCTTATATTTCGCGGTGATATATTTGTACCCGGCATATACTTTGAAGTATTCGTTGAGCACACGGCTGATGGAAATGTCCACGTCCTTCCTGTTCATTTCGGTCTTCGTCGTGATTGCCAAGGGCGTTGTCGATTCCTCCCAATCGGTACTTGTTTTAAATGAGCTTAACACCATAAAGGCGGCGCTGAATGACCAGTCTTTATCATCCGTCAGGTATCCCAGCATTGGTCCTGCAAGGAATCCGCTGCCCGGCTTCGCGGTTGAAGACCAGTTATCACCGGGATTGGCATCGTTCAAGCCCTGTACGAATGACTCCGCAATAGCCTTATCGAATGCCGAGTCCCATTGCGCATACCAGCCCTTGACGCCGAGCATGACCGTCCCTGCCTGCGTAACGGTGGATGCTGTCAGCATGAATAAAAGCAGGAACATCCCACACCAGACCTGGAAATTTCTTATTAGCATAAATATACCTCGAATTAAATTTACAAGGCCAAACAGTCATTTGAGATTACGGCAGAAGCATGCGCAAGAATCAATGCATTGTCTGGCCAAAGCTAGAACATTCAATTATGGCCGGATTACATATTCATACTTAGTTATCATAATATCATTAATACTGTAACTCGCGCATGGAACAATTTGAGAGGGATAATTACATGAAAAACAAAATGCTTCTATTATTTGTCATCATAGCGGTGCTTTCAGGCTGCGAAACATCGAACAGGTATGTTAAGGTTTCCCGCGCCATTGACGCCGACGTTCCCAAGGATAAAATCAAAGTGATCTCGGTCATGAAATTTGAGGATCTCACAGTAGACACCACAAAATACAAGTCGTGGAGTTCGGGAATTTCCGACCAGGTGATGGAGTCCCTGGGGGCTATTCCCTATTATAGCGTGATCTCCCGCAACTATACTGTGGATATCGTAATGAAGGAGCAGGAGTTTCAACTCCTGGGAGCAACGGATGTAGACAGCGCGGTGAAGCTGGGAAATCTCTTAAACGCGCAATACATCGTGGTAGGATCTTACCAGGTAATGGGCAATTTCATCCAGATCAACTCCAAAGTGATGACAGTGGAAACGGGACAGTTGGTCGTGCAAGCTTCCGTGATGGGGCCCATTGATCAATTTTTTATTCATCAGAACGAAATCGCATTAAGGATTTGCCAGGGAATGAACCTTTTCCTGAGTCCCGAGGTCCAGAAAAAACTTCTTGCCAGGTGTGAAACCAAGGTAGTTGAGGCATCTCTGGCGAATTATCAGGGGCAGGAAAAAATGGAGGAAATAACCGTGCTCAAGAAGAAGGGGGAAACAAAAAAGATTAAGGAGATTGCCAGGAAAGCGGAGGAAGATTTTAATAAAGCGGTCAATCTGGATAAGGACTATAAAAAGGCTCTTGATAACAAAAGAAAAGTGCTGGGCAGCATTATTACACTTTAATGATGCTCCAATTTTCGTGAGTTGAGCCTAATTCACACTAGTGCATCCGCTTTTTATGCAGCCAGCCCGTTTCAAGGCAATAGGGAGCCCAAGTAGGCAGTGGGTTATAACCTGATAACTCGATCATTGGGTAATCCTATACCACAGGGGACCGGTCTCGAAACAGATCGGTCCTTTTCGTTCCGGTTCACGTTTCCTGCAAAACACCTGTCCGGGGAGCGGGCGCGTCCCCTGGCATTCAAGTCCCGAATTATTATTGCATTCTGATTCATCGTGCCCTATCTTTCTGGTGCATCGATCGATAGAATCAAACACCAGCGATATTCAACTCGATTCGCCAGAAAGATTTTCTCGCAGGAGGTCACATGAAAAAAGCCATTTGCATTACAAGCGCACTGATTCTCTTCCTCGCCGCCTACCTCCTCCTCTGGCCAGTTCCCGTGGACCCTGTCAGCTGGGACGCACCCGTGTTCAAGGGGTACGTCGGCCCCCATGCCGTTAATGAAAAGCTTTCCAGGTTGAACATGATCCCCCTGGGAAAGGAAGAGGGCCCCGAACACATCGTGCTCGCGCGCGACGGCAGGCTCTACACGACCGTGACCAGCGGAAACATATTAAGGATGAATCCCGACGGCAGCGGGCAGGAAGTCTTCATTAACACGGGCGGAAGGGTGCTGGGATTTGACTTCGACGCGGCGGGAAACCTCATCGCGGCGGACATCATCAAGGGATTGCTTTCCATCAACCCCGACAGGAAGATCACCGTGCTCGCGGATAAAGTAGGCTCTGACCCCATCGCCTGCGCGGACGCGGTCGTGGTCGCCCCGAACGGAAAGATATACCTGAGCGACGCGACCACGCGCTTTCCTCCGGCTAGGTTCGGAGACGTGTTCGAAGCAAGCATCCTGGACATCATCGAAATGTCATGCACGGGGCGCATCCTGGAATATGACCCGGCGGCGAAAAAGACCCGCATCGTGGCGAAGGGCTTCAGCTTCGCCAACGGCATAGCCCTGAGCGCGGACGGCGAGTTCCTCTTCGTCAACGAGACCGGCAAGTACCGCGTATGGAAGCTTTCCGTGAAGGCGCAGGAGCTTGACGTCTCGAAGCCGGGCCCGCAGGCGAGCGTGCTCCTTGACAACCTTCCCGGCTACCCCGACAACCTCATGCGCGGGCTCGATGGAAAAATCTGGATGGGATTCGCGAAGCCGCGCAGTGACACGGTCGACAACCTGTCCGGAAAGCCCTTCATGCGAAAGCTCACCCTGCGCCTGCCGCGCGCGCTGTGGCCCGTTCCCAGGGCTTACGGCCACGTGATCGCCTTCACTGAGGACGGAAAGATAGTGGCCGACATGCAGGACCCTACGGGCGCCTACCCGGAAACCACCTCGGTGACCGAGACGCGCGACCGGCTTTACATACAAAGCCTGCACGCGAAGGGGATAGGCTGGATGGCCAAGTGAGGGCCCGGCAGCATGCGTCGGACCCCATCCCGGCTGGTCTCAAACCGGGCATCATGGCGGCGCATACCGCGTTAATTCTTCTCATTTCAGCAGCGGGTTGACGATCCTTACTCCCCGGATGAGCTGCCCGTTGTTGAGATCCTCCGACCAGAGCTCGGCGCATCGCGAGTACTCCGCGGCGACTACGATGAGAGAGTCCCAGAATGAAATGCGATTTATGACCTGGCAGTCGATCGCCTCCTTTACGAGGTGAGGCGTTATGCTTATGACCTCGAAATTCTCGAGGGAATGGACGATCGCCTTCGCCTTGAGAGGATCCACCTTCAGCTTCATGGTGGCGGCAACATAAAATTCCTGCAAGACCTGCGTGGAGATTACCGCCGTGTTTCCCGCGCCGGCCTTTCTGCCGTTTTCTTGGGGAATGTCCGTATTTCCATACCCATGCCGATACTGTCCAGATATTCAATCAGGGTCGATATTTTCATGTCGTTTCGTTTTTCCAGCTTGGAGATCCCGGACTGTGAAAAGGCGGTGATGTCCTCCTGGCGGACCTTCATCGTTTTCCGCAGCGCGGAAAGCTTAATCCTGAATATTGCTTTCTCGGCTTCCCGTCGGGCGCGTTCCGTGCGCTCCGGCGGGAGCATGGATTCCAAATCAACAATGAAGTCGTGTTTGTTTCCTGCGTCAGTGTTTCTTTTTGCTTTCATGTCCTTTCCTCATTTTAGCAAGGTGCAGCCTGTACAGTCTATCGGCCAGGGGCACCAAAGAGCTTCCTTTGACCGTATCGACGTGAGGACTTCCCAATGCGGGGCCGATCTCCTGGAGAATAATCAGGCTTTTGAAAATCGCTTCTTTTGCGTCATCATCCAACCCGGCAATCCAGTCGTCAATTTCGTCGGTTCGATCTATCGTCTACAAGATGTAAAGTATGATTTTATCAATATGAAGTCAAGTGAATATACCCTAATGCGACATAACCTATATT
>Ga0129297_10001686_pt1 | contig 11267 bp, 13 predicted proteins | sample I18A1metaG_FD_94708 | JGI IMG/M metagenome (GOLD analysis project Ga0129297, IMG submission 94708) | Lake sediment bacterial and archeal communities from Gulf of Boni, Indonesia to study Microbial Dark Matter (Phase II) - ​I18A1 metaG | ecosystem: Environmental > Aquatic > Freshwater > Lake >... | reverse complement strand
TACTTGATGGAAAGGGGGGCGAAGGCGGGGTGGCCTGGGATCCGGTGGGGCGAGTCGTGGATGACGATCAGGCCATCGGCCCGGGCTACGAGGCCTGCGAAGAGGCACAGGCCCACCAGGATCGATCGGACGCGAAACAGGATGCTGGACATGGGGTCTCCTCTTCACTCAAGCCCTGCCACGGAGGGGCGGATACCGAGGAATGCCTCCAGGTGGGAAACCCTTTCACCGACCTTTCGCTAGACTGACCCTGATGACTCAGACCTACCTGCAGCTGCGCCTCGACCTCGCTTCGGCCCTTACGGACTTCCTGGATCCCATGGAAGCCCACGCGGAAGCCAACCGCTGGTTCGAGGAAGGGCTGGGATGGGGCCGGACCTGGCTGGTGGCGCATGGAGGCGACCTCGTCCAGGAAGAGGAGCGGCGCTTGGTGGGGGAGTGGCTCCGGCGGCGCCGGACCGGCGAACCCTGGGCGTACATCCTGGGATGGGCGCCCTTCCGGGGGCACCGCTTCCGGGTGGATCGGGCCACGCTCATCCCCCGGCCGGAGACCGAGCTGGTCCTGGAGGCGGCCCTGGATGTCGGGAAACGGCTGGGGGTGGAGCGGGCCTGCGACATCGGCACCGGCTCAGGCATCCTGGCCGTCTGTCTGGCCCTGGAGACGCCCTGGATCGTGACGGCCACGGACATCAGCCCGGGAGCCTTGGCCATGGCTCAAAGGAACGCCCAGGATCTAGGGGCCACGGTGACTTTTCTTCAGGGCGATCTGCTGGCACCCATCGTCGGTCCCCTGGGGCTTGTGGTCTCGAACCCCCCCTATGTGGACCCCGCAGACCAGTCCACCTTGCAGCGGGAGCTGGCCTTCGAGCCCGCCTCGGCACTCTTCGCGGAGGAGCGGGGCCTGGCCTTGGCGGCCGAGTTGCTGCGTCAAGCCCGCTGGCGTGCCGCGCCCGGCTGCGTCCTGGAGATCGGGGCCGGGCAAGGCGAGGAGCTGAGGGGCAGGGCTCTGGGATTCGGGTGGAAGCGCGTGGCGGTCCACCAGGACCTGGCGGGCCATGATCGGGTGCTCATCGCCCTGGCCTAGAGGCCTGTGATGGCGAGCACATTCCGGAGCCTAAGGGGGCTTCGCCCTTGACCGAGGTCGGGTTAAATATGAGACTGAGACTCAATAAAGAAACGTGCTCCCGTCGCGGTGTCCGTTTCGAATCCGAGGAGACCTTCCATGGGACGTTCCCTGACCCAGCTCTGCCTGACCTCCGCCTGGCTCGCGTTCACGCCGCTGCATGCCCAGGAGATCCCGACCTTCAAGCTGGAAATGAAGGATGGCGTCATCTCCCCCGCTCGGCTGGAAATCCCCGCCGGGAAGGCTTTCCAGCTCGAGATCCGGAACAGTGGAAAGACGGCCGCGGAGTTCGAGTGCAAGCCCCTCAAGAAGGAGAAGGTCGTGGTGCCCGGGGCCACGGCGACGCTGTCATTCAAGGCGACCGCCCCTGGCCAGTATGTGTTCGTGGATGAGTTCCACGAGAACCTGCCCACGGGGCGTGGGCTGATCGTCCTCAAGTAGTCCAGCACAGACGGTTGATTGAAGGAGGTGGATCCATGGGACAGGTCCTGTTCATCGTCTGGCGGGAGAGTGCCGAGGCCATGCTGGTGATCGGCATCCTGCATGCGTGGCTGCGGGCGAACCCGGATCGGGGGCTCGGCCTGCGGCACCTCTGGGGCGGCGTGGCTGCGGGCGTGCTGGCAGCCGTGGGGCTGGGCGGAGCCATTCTCTGGTTCCAGACCTTCTTTGCGGGGGACGCCCAAGAGTATTTCCAGCTGGCCATGGTGCTCGTGGCCTCCGCCCTGATCCTCCAGATGGTGGTCTGGATGCGGAGGAACGGCCGCAACCTCCGGCGCAATCTGGAGGCCGGGATGGAGCGGTCCGCGGGCACCGCGAGCGGGCTCGGGCTCGTCACCCTGGTCCTGCTGGCCGTGGCCCGCGAGGGGAGCGAGATGGTCATCTTCCTGTACGGAACGGGCCTGGCTCAGCAGGGGGTGGATCTGCTCCGCTTCGCGGCCATGGCGGCGGCGGGCTTCCTGCTCGCGGTGCTGACCTTCTGGATCCTGCAGTGGGGCGGGCGGGTACTGTCCTGGAAGACCTTCTTCCGCATCTCGGAAGGCATGCTGCTGGTCCTGGCCGGTTCGATGCTCGTCTCGGGGGTGGAAAAGATGGAAGCTCTGGGCTGGCTGCCCAGTCTGAAGGACCAGCTCTGGAATACCGCCTGGATGCTGGATGACGGCAGCCGGATGGGCGGCCTGGTGGCTTCGCTGACCGGGTATCGCGCCCAGCCGTCCCTGCTCCTGCTCTTGGTCTATGCCCTCTATTGGCTCGCGATCTTCGCCGTGTTGAGCCATCGTGAGACCCCCAGGAAACTGGTCGCTTCGCGGGCCTGATGCGTCATGGCACGACCTCTGCTCTCTCTGAGCGTGGAGGCGCACCATGCGGAAATATTTGCCCATATTGATCGGTCTTCTGATCACTGGGTGCTCCTTGCCTCAGGCCCACGATTCCATGCTGACCACCAAGCCCAAGATTCCTTACGTGGAGGAAGTGCCCGTCCCTGCGCCGCTTTCCGAGGGATCCCTCTGGCAGGACCGACCCATGGTGGGCGACCTCAGAGCCAACCGTGTCAACGACCTGGTGACCATCAAGATCTCCGAGAGCACCAGCGCCATCTCCAAGGCCGATGTGACAACGGGCAAGGATGGATCAAACAAGGTCAGCAGTTCGGCCCTGTTGGAAAAGATCCCGGTACTGGGGGACTACACCACCAGCGGCACCACGGCCACCACCAGCAAGTTCAAGGGCAATGGAACCACGGGCCGCAGCGCCACCTTCAGTACCACCGTCACGGCCAGGGTCGTGAAGGTGCTCAACAACGGCAACCTGATCTTCGAAGGCTACCGGGACATCCAGCTCAACAACGAGACCCAGCGGCTCTACGTGGCCGGGCTGGTGGACCCCCGGCGCCTGGACGCCGCCAACACCATCAACTCGGACCAGGTGGCCGAGCTGCGTGTGGGCTATGGCGGCAAGGGCGTGGTGGACGAGACCTTGAAACCCGGCATCATCAGCCGGCTCCTCAACCTGATCTGGCCCTTCTGAGGAGCGACCCATGCGCATCGCAGCCCTGTTCCTCGCCTGCATCTCCCTCCTAGGGGCGGACAAGAAGATCGAAGCTCCCCTCCGCGACGTGGCCCGCCTCATGGGCGTCCGCGGCAACCAGCTCCTGGGCTACGGCGTGGTCGTCGGTCTGGACGGCACGGGCGATCAGGCCAAGTTCACCATGCAGTCCCTGGCCAACCTCATGGCCCGCCAGGGGCTGGCCGTGAACGCCACCACCGTCAAGGTCAAGAACGTGGCCGCGGTCATGGTGACCGCCGAGCTGCCACCCTTCGCCAAGCCCGGCCAGCGGCTGGACGTGACCGTGAGCTCCACGGGGGACGCCAAGTCCCTGGCGGGCGGGACCCTGCTGATGACCCCGCTCCAGGGTGCCGATGGCCAGGTCTACGTGGTGAGCCAGGGAGCGATCCTCGTGGGCGGTTTCTCCGCTTCAGCGGGGGGGAACACGACCACCAAGAACCATCCCACCGTGGGCCGCATCCCGGATGGGGGCTTGGTGGAGCGGGCCATCCCCGGCACCTTCACCGAGCGGGCTTCGATCCAGTACAGCCTGGTGGAAGAGGACTTCACCACGGCCATCCGGGTGGCCAACTCCATCAACGAGGAACTAGGCGAGCTCGCCGCCAAGGCCATGGACGCCCGCACCGTGACGGTCGCGATCCCCAAGGAGTTCCAGGGGCGGGCCGTGGAGCTGGTGGCCCGGCTGGAAAACCTGCCGGTGCAGCTCCAGCCCAAGGCGCGGATCGTGGTCAACGAGAAGACGGGCACCGTGATCCTTGGATCCGATGTGAAGATCGGCGCCGTGAGCATCGTTCAGGGGGGGCTGTCCATCGTGGTGACCTCGACGCCCCAGGTGAGCCAGCCCGAGCCCTTCGGCAAGGGCAAGACCGTGGTCGTCGACAAGAAAGAGGTGACCGCCACGGAGGAGAAGTCCAGGAACCTCAGCGTCGAGCCGGGTATTTCCGTGGGGAAGCTGGCCGAGATGCTGAACGCCATGGGCGTCACCCCGAGGGACATGGTGGCCATCCTGCAGGCCATCAAGGATGCCGGTGCCCTCAATGCGGAGCTGAGGATCCTCTGATGGACGGAACGCCCCTCCTCAAGCCGACCACGCAGTCCCCCCAGGACCTGGTCGGTGTGTCCCTGCCGAGGCCGGGGGTGGACAAGGCTTCGGAGCACGAGGCTGCCCTCCTGTTCGAAGGCATGCTGATGACCCAGGTGTTCCAGGCCATGAGGAAAACCATTCAATCTTCCAACCTGTTCGGAGATGCGTCAGGGTCTCGTTCCACCTACGAATACCTGCTGGATCAGGCGGTGGTCGAGCACGCGATGGCCTCCGGGAAGGGCTGGGGGCTTGCGGAGCGACTGGAAAAAAGCATGGGCGACACGAAAAAAGTGGGCGACGGATTAAGCTAGGACTTGATCTCCCATCCCAGCCTGCCGATATGAATTGTGTCGAGGTGTCACCATGCGGGTAACCAGCAAGCCCAGCAGCCAAGGAACAGCGGCGGCCACGGGTGTGGCCAAGGCGCCGACCGGTTCCACGGTGAACGCCCCCTCGTCCGTCCACGGAGCCGAAGCCGTCGGGGATGCCCTGAGCGTGTCCAGCACCGCCCAGTTCATCGCCGTGGCCGAAGCCCATCTGGCGAAGGTGCCGGATGTCCGGACGGAGAAGGTGGACGCGCTGAAGGCGATGATGGATTCCGACCGGTACAACCCCGACGGAGAGGCCGTGGCCAAGGGCATCGTCAAGGAATACACCCCGCCCGCAGAGCCCTGATGGATTGACATGATCAGCCCGCTCGGACAGCGACAGATCTTCCAGACGGCCAACGTCGAGGCCGTGAGACAGGCCCAGGAAGTAAGCGAACAGATCCAGCGCGAGAATGTGCGCAAGCGCGTGGTGGACGAGCACCTGCTGGAGGACGAGGCCTCGGTGCGGGTGATCTCGAGCTCTGAGCGGATCCGGACGGACGAGCGTCAAGGCCGCCAGGAGCAGCAGGGCGCAGAGTCGCAAGGCGCCGAGGACAAGGCCAAACAGGAGGGTGGGGAGAAGCCGGCAGAGTCTGCCGAGACTCGCCTCGACTTCCTGGCTTGATGCGCCTGCAGTCCCCGGTGTGTGCGGTGTGAGCCAACTGGTATGCGCTTTGCGCAAGCCTGGGCAGGAGGTGTTCCCATGCTGCACTCGCTGCCCGCTCTCCTGGACGAACTGGAGCGCAGGCTCGTGGCCGGCGAGGATCCGGTGCCGCTCCTGGGTTCCGTGTGCTGGTCCGATGTCATCGACTGGCCCCGCAACCGTCAGGATGCCGTGAAGCTGCGGGGGCGGCTCAGCAGCATCAGCGCCCTCCTCAACGGGCTTCAGGCCCCCCTCCAGGCCACGCTGCTGGGGCTTCACCAGAATGCCGCCTACAAGGCCAAGGGTGGCATGGAGCTCCCCTCGACCCTTTCCTACCGGATCCAGGACTGCATTTAGCGGTTGTTTCCATCCAAGGAGGCTCCCATGCCGGGGCTGACTTCCAGCTTGAACATCGGGCTTTCGGGACTGCAGGCCGCCCAGGGAGCCCTCAACGTCGTTGGCCACAACATTGCCAACGTGAGCACTCCTGGCTACTCGCGGCAGCGGGTGGAGCTGAGCTCCAACCAGCCCCAGACCTTCGGGACGCTGGAATATGGCACCGGCGTTTCGCTCTCGAACATTCTTGGTGTGAGGGACAAGTTCCTGGAGATGCAGATCACCCAGAGCACTTCGCGGCAGAGCGGCGCCAATGTGCGGTATGCGGGCGTCGAGGGTGTCTCTTCGGTCTTCCAGGATGATGGCACCTCGGGGCTGAGTTCCCTGGTCCAGAACTACTTCCGATCGTTCCAGCAGCTGGCGGCGCGGCCCGAGGACGGCTCGGTGCGGACCAATGTCGTCGGCCAGGCCCAGAGCCTGATCAACGGCCTGAAGAGCCGCTACCAGTTGCTGGAGGACCAGCGCACCCAGGCGGACCAGAACATCACCACCACGGTCACGGAGATCAACACCCTCACGGCCCAGATCGCCTCGCTCAACGACCGCATCAGCTCCGAGCCCGTCCCGGGCGCCGACAGCGACGGACGGGATCAGCGCCAGGCCCTGGCCAACCAGCTGGCCAAGCTCGTCGGAATCCAGGTCTTCGAAGACAACCGCAGCCGGTTGCAGATCACCCTGGATTCGGGGGTGGCCGTACTGGTGAGCGGCGGTACGGCCTACACCATGAGCGCCGCGCCGGACAATTCGGTGCCCGTCCCCCTCGACAACAACTACAAGCGGGTATACGTCGACATGGGAGGCGCCGCCCCGGTGGATGTCACCACCCTCATCAAGGAAGGTTCCCTGGGAGCCAACCTGGAGCTGCGGGACACCACCCTGAGGGGCTACGAAGCCACCCTGGATGAGCTGGCGGCGGGCATCGTGGGCCAGACGAACCTGCTCCATCGGACCGGGTATGACCTGAGTGGCGCCGCGGTCGCTGCCACGGCCTGGCAGGACGTCTTTCTGGGAACGGCTGCAAATGGCGCGAACGGCCTCCCGGCGACGGTCAGCGCCGCGAACAATTACCGGGGCATGGTGTATGCGATGACCGTCAATGCGGCCATCGTGGCGAGTCCTTCGCGCCTCGCCGCAGCCAGCGCCGCCAACAGCCCGGGGAACAATGTCAACGCCCTGGCGCTTGCGAACCTCCAGAACGCGGTCAATACGGTGGATACGAATGCCGACGGAGCCGGCGATTCCGGTCCGTTCCACACCGTGATCTCGAGCCTGGTGAGCACCATCGGAACAGACTCTCAGCGATACGAGACCACCTCCACCACCCAGGACAACCTGCTCTCTGCGCTGCAGACCCAGCGGGACCGGATCTCCTCCGTGGACCTGGACGAGGAGGCCACCGCCCTTCTTTCCTACCAGCGCGGCTACCAGGCCTCTGCGCGCTTCATCAGTGTCATCGATCAGCTGACCGCCCAGCTGATCGCCCAGTTCGCCACCTAGTAAGAGGTGAGTCATGTCCCTGCGCACCGTGAATCCCTACATGTCCTACCAGGTCCTGCTGGACCTTCAGCGGACCAAGGATCGGATGGCGAACCTCAGCGAGCAGATCGCTTCCGGCAATCGTCTGAACCGGCTGGGAGAAGATCCCACCGCGTCGGCGCTGGTGCTGAATTTCGATCACTCCATCGAGCAGAACAAGGCCTATATCGAACAGGCCGACTCGGCGGCCTCCTTCCTCCAGACGACGGAAACGGTGCTGCAGTCCGTCAACGACTCCATCATCCGGCTGCTGGAACTGGGCGCCAGGGGCCTGGGCACCGGGATCACCGCCGCCGGGCGCCAAGCCATCGTGCCGGAGATCACCGGCATGAAGAGCAACCTGATCTCCCTGGCGAACACGCAGAGCCAGGGGAAGTATGTCTTTGCAGGAACCCGGACCACGACGGTGCCCTTCACATCCACGGCGACAGGGGCGACCTACGCCGGGGACCATAACGACATCTCCCTGGATGTCGCGGTGAGCACCACGGTGAAGACCAACATCCCTGGCGACACAGTCTTCTTCAACGGCGATGCCACGGCCGTCCCCACGGCCACCACCGGGCCCGGGTCCAGCGGGGATCTCTTCACCCAGGTAAGCAACCTCATTGATGGCCTGAACACGAACAACACAGCGACGATCCAGACGGCCTTCGACAACCTCAGGACCATCCTGGGTAACGTCAATTCCCTGCTCGCCGACGTCGGGGGTCGCCAGGCGTCCCTGCAACAGCTGACGGAGGTGACCAAGAACTACAACCTGAGCCTGCAGACCATCCAGACCAGCTATCAGAGCCTGGACTATCCGACCGCCATCATGGACTACACCAACGCCCAGACTTCCCAGCAGGCCTCCTTGAGCGTTCTGGGAAAGTCGAGCAGTCTGAACTTGTTCAATTACTTGGCGTGAGTCGGCAGGCCGGTGTTCGCGGCTTCCCCCAGGGGCAGTGCCGACAGGGGCAGCAGCCAGGCGGAGGTTCCGTTCTCCAGCAGCAGGGTTCCAGAACCCGGGACGAGCTTCACGCCATTCACCGGCTTCTGGAAGCCCTCAGGTACCGAAAGCGTCATCCACTTGAACCTTCGGAGCGACTTGTTCTGCGTATCCCAGCAGTAGAGCCGGTCCAGTCCCTGGCTCACGTAGGTCGGCCAATCTTCAAGTTTCACGGTAGGTAGTGCGGCGGGTGTTTCGGTGGGTGTCTCGGGCTTCCAGGGATCGGACGAGGTGTTCGTCACGGGTGCACTGCCCGCTGTTTCCGAAGGCACGGACAGGTCGAACCACAGCTTCCCCGTAGCATCCGCGCCCAGGAGATGGAGCAGGGAAGCGTCCTTGGTGAAAGGCTCCGCCGTGGCCAGCTCCGCCGACGTCCAGGTGGCCTTGGGGGTGCCATCCGCCAGGACCTGGATCACCGAGCCGGGGGAGGGCTGCCACCAGTAGGTCTTTGGGCCGCCGCTCAGCACACCGCGGGTGTCCTGGAACCAGCCTGGATTGGCGTCGGGAAGCGGCTGATGCAGCCACCCTTTGGAACCCAGGTAGGCGGAGAGGCCCGCCTTGTGCGCAAGCAGGAAGGTCCATGCTCCCGTCGGTTTGAGGTCGGAGATCTCCTGGACCTCGGGCGGCAACTCGAGGGTCCTGGCCGCGGATCGGACGCCGGTCGGACCGGTCTGCTCCTTGCTGGCGAGCGCGAGGGGCAGGCGCACCGGGGGCGTCTTGGCACCGAATAGATACACCACCGCGTGAGAGGCTTCTGCGGCGGCCAGATGCTCACCGGGCGCTCGATGGAACCAGCGGATGTCCTTGCTCTTCAGATCAAGGGCGAGGACGAGCGAAGGCTCATCACTGCTGCCGCCGGGCAAGGCGTAGAGGAGCACGGCGACATCCCCATCGACGACGCAGGCATCCCGGAGTTCCGCCAGGCGGAAGAAACCATCCCGAACGCCGGTGGGCTTCGGGATGGCGTAGCTCGCCTGGAAGACGCCATCCTTGAACAGCGACACCTGCTGTCGGTCACTCTGGGTCACGACCTGGACGGCCGAAAGACCGCCAGGGAGTGGCTGCAGCCAGCGCAGGGCTCGAATGGGCGTCTGGGGATCCTCGTAGCGGACCAGGGTACCGCCCCCGGTGGGTGCGGTCTGGAAGACCATCGGGCTGTCCTCGCCAGGAGGAACTGGACCCGGCTTCCTGCGGCCCATCCACCACAGCCCCGCGACGAGGAGCCCGATCGCAAGGAGGAGCACAGCGATCTTCTTCATCGTGAGGTGCTCTGCTCGGCGAGAAAGGCTTCCAGGCTCCGCAGTGCCCGATCCCTGTAGGCCTGACCCTTGGCGGCTTTCAGTCCCCGCGCTCCACCAGCCCGCTTGAGGGCCCGGTGATCCAGGAGTCCGGGTTGCAGTTCAGGAAGGAGTCCGAGCATGGCATTCGTGGGACAGAAATCCTTGAGAGAGGCGTTCGCAAGATAGTGGAGCAGGGACCCAAGCATGGTCTCACGTGGGAGCGGGGTGGGTGGAAGACCTCGCAGGTGCCGGTCCACGAACCATGCTGCGGCAAGGCCGCTGGCTGCGGATTCCAGGTAGCCTTCAACGCCGCTCAGCTGGCCGCAGATCCAGAGGTTCGGCCTCTGCTTGACAGTCAGTGTTGCATCCAGCACGCCGGGGGCCTCCACATACGTGTTGCGGTGGATGCTGCCGAGGCGGGCGAAGATGGCCATCTCCAGGCCGGGGATGAGCCGGAAGACCTCCTGCTGGGCATTCCACTTCAGACGTGTCTGGAATCCCACCATGTTGAAGAGCCCCCCCGCGAGCGTGTCCTGACGCAGCTGGAGTGCCGCATATGGCCAGCGCCCCGTGCGGGGATCATCGAGTCCCACGGGCTTCATGGGGCCGTGCCGGAGCGTCTCGCGGCCGCGATCCGCCATCACCTCGATGGGAAGGCATGCTTCAAAGAAGGGGGTGTCGACATCATGGAGCTCCACCCGAGGGGCTGACAGGAGTGCATCGAGGAACCGGTCGTAGGCTGGCTGGTCCAGAGGGCAGTTGATGAAGTCGGCCCCACCCTTCCCGTACCGAGAGGCCCGGAATGCAATGGACATGTCGATGGAATTCGCTTCGACGATGGGGGCGATGGCGTCATAGAAATAGAGCCGGCGATTCCCGCAGGCGTCCACAAGCCACTGGGCCAGTGGATCTGCGGTGAGGGGGCCCGTGGCAAGGATGGTTGGCATGGAGGGATCCGCCGAAGTCACCACGCCGGAGACCCAGCGGATCCTGGGGTGCTGCCGCAGGTTCTCCGAGACTTCCTTGGCGAACGCCTCCCGGTCCACCGCCAGGGAGTTCCCTGCGGGGACCCGATTGCCCTGGGCGGTCCGGAGAATCAACGAGTCCATGCACTGCAGCTCTGCCTTGAGGATGCCTGTGGCGGAGTTGGGATCATCGCTCTTGAAGGAGTTCGAACAGACCATCTCAGCCGCCCATCCGGTCCGGTGGGCGGGGGTCTGCACCTCTGGCCTCATTTCGTGCAGGAGGACTTCGTATCCTCTCTCGGCCAGTTGCCATGCGGCTTCCGAACCAGCCAGTCCTGCACCGATGACCGCCACGTTCAGGGTCAAGCGACCTCCTTTGCCGCGCCAGGCCTTGAACGCGCTCGAACGCATTCTACCCCTGCGCCAAGCCCTTGAAGACCCTTGGGGCACCATGCGCGCATGGGACTGGCGGACAGCGAGCGCGACGAGGTCGCGTGAAGATCCTTTTGAACATCTCCATGGTGGGTGCACTGCCGTCCCGGGATCGACGCTGCGGGGCCCACCGCAGCACGTGGACTGTGGACACATTCGGAGTGGGCGCTGGAGTCCCGTCGTGCAGATTCCCTTGTATTTCAATGGCAGAAGCGCTGCCAGGGCGGCTCACAGAAAAAAGTGCTTGCGAAAACGTTGCGTCGTTGTAACCTAGTCATCTGCGCGATTGAGGTTGCGGCAGAAACGGAAGGCGGCGGGGGCCTAAAGGTCCTAGTTGCAGGAGCTGGAAGCGAGCGTGAGCAAGCGGCCAGGTTTCGATCCGAGC